>Ga0164242_10007393_pt1 | contig 12033 bp, 14 predicted proteins | sample OricomgcompostMG_FD_108783 | JGI IMG/M metagenome (GOLD analysis project Ga0164242, IMG submission 108783) | Miracle-Growth compost microbial communities from Emeryville, California, USA - Original compost - Miracle growth compost (MG) ... | reverse complement strand
CGCCAGCCCAAGGCCGAGCGCAAGCCCAAGGCCGCCAACACGGCGTCCGGCGGCGATTCGACCGGCAACGAGCGCAAGCCGCAAGCGACGGCCAAGCCGGAACGGGCCCCGCGCCCGACAGCCGCGCCGGCTCCGGAAGCGGCCGTGCAGGAAGAGCGCCTGGCCACTGCCGCCGCACCTGCCGAAGAGGCCAAGGTCATCGCCAAGCCGGCTGTCGAGACGGCGCCGGGGGCTGACAACGCAACCGACGGCACCGAGGGCGGCCAGCGCCGCCGCCGTGGCCGTCGCGGCGGCCGCCGCCGTCGCCGCCACGACGAGACGAGCGCCGCGGAAACGTCGTCCAATGCCGGGCAGGCCCCAGCACTGGACGATGAGGATCGCAGCGACACGTCGCCCCGCGCCGGCAAGGCTCCAGCCAGCGCCCCCAAGGCAGTGACGGAAACGCCGGTGACGGAAACGCCGACAACGGAAGCGCTGCAGCCGAATGACCCGGCCAGCTCGCCCAGTGCGACGGTTCCGGTTCCTCGCCCGGCGCCGCGCTCCACCGTGGAAACCGGCGACCGGGCCTCGGGCGATGCCGCCACCGTGGACGCACCGAAGCCGGCAACCGCCAAACCGGTGGCTGCACCCGCCAGCTTCCAGTTGCCCACGCTGCCACCGATCCCGGTGTCGCCCGTGGAAGAAGTCGTGAAGCCATCGGTGGCAGCACCCGAGGCGGCCAAGCCGGCGACTGTCGCAGCTCCGGCAGCAGCCGCTCGCGAGCCGGCCAGCGAGCCGGAGCCGGCCAAGCCTGCCGCCCCCCCTGCGACCGATACGGTAGTCGCGCCCCCCACCCAGGCCGAACCACCGAAGCCCGCCCATGCGGAACCCGCCCCCCAGCCAGCGGCCAGTCCCGCCGAAAAACCGTCCACCGTGGCGGTGATCGCAAACGCTGTCCCGCGGCCGGCACAGGGTGATCTGCTTGCGTCGACCGCTGCCCGCCCGACTGACGACAGTGCAACAGCAGAGACCGTACGGGCCCCTGCCCCGTCTCCCCGGTCCGGGACGGAGGCAGGTTCGCATGGGGAGCCGGGGCGTTCGGACGCCGCAGGCTCCTGATCGCACCCGCCAACGTGGTCCTGGAATGGAAAAGGCCGGCGCGAGCCGGCCTTTTTCCTGGCGGATGCATGCCGCCGTCAGTTGCCTACCTGGTGGTTATGCGTATCCAGCAAGCCATGGATGGTCATCAGGTGCGCCAGGCTGATCACGTGGTCGACCTGCAGCTTCTCCATCAGGCGTTGCTTGTAGGTCGACACCGTCTTCGGACTCAGGCTGAGCTGCTCGCCGATGGACGTCAGCGCCTTGCCACGCACCAGCATCATGGCCACCTCCAACTCGCGGGTGGAAAGCGCGTCGAAGGGCGAGTTGTCGCCATCCAGCGTCGCCAGCGCCAGTTGCTGCGCCACCGCCGGCGCCAGGTAGCGGCGCCCCCCGGCGACCTGGCGCACCGCGCCCAGCAATTCGTCGGCCGAACAACCCTTGGTCAGGTAACCGAGTGCCCCCGCGTCGAGCAGGCGCTTGGGAAAGCGCGCGTCGTCGACCACGGTGACCACCACGATGTGCGTGGGCAGGTTCGCCCGCGACACCCGCTCGGTCAGCTCGATGCCGCTCATCCCGGGCATATGGACGTCGACCAGGGCGATCGTCGGCTTCAGCGAGCGGATCAGGGAAAGACCTTCCTCTGCCGTACCCGCCTCGCCGCAGATGCGGATGTCGGGCTGCTGCTCGAGAATCATCCGGAAGCCGGTGCGGACCAGCTCGTGGTCATCCACCAGCACGACGTCGATCATTGCATGACCCCTCCCTGAATAGGCCATGGCAAATTAGGCGGGACACCGTGTTAATGCAAGCCTTTCCATCCACTCGTGTGGATAAACCGAAGGCGCCGACATCACATGTAGGAAACCTCCGACAGAACACATGCCAGATGGATGGCACCATGTCGCGACGGGTCGGTCAGAGGGCGACCCGAAACCATAGGCACATTCCGCCCTCTCGAGGTCTCGATGGAGCACACGGAAATGCTTGTGGTGATCTACTCGCTCAGCCAGGCAGCCGACGGCAGTTGGAGCATTCGCCGTGCCGGAACCACGCTGTTCAGCCAGCTTCGGCTCGGCGCCGCCATCCAGCTGGCACGGGACACCGCCCGCGACGAGCACATGCGCTCCGGCCGCAACGTCAGCGTGGAAATGCCGGGGCCCGCCTCCAGCATCCGCCTGGCCCAATACGCACGGCAGGCGACCGTGCCGCAAGGCGAGGTAGCCTGAACCGACGCCACGCCGCTTCGAGGATGGCGCGGCTGGTGCCGGACCCGGCAACGAAAAACAAGCAATAGCAGCACTTCCCACGGGCAGAATGAAATCATGCCCCCAAATATGCCCCCAGTAGATCGAAGTGACTCCCGTTGATGCCTGTACAGGTCGGCTCGATCTCAGCCAACCTGGCCGCGATAACGTGACGCGTCACGGCTTGCTTTTGCCCGGCGCAACAGTTCAGCCGTGATTGATTCAGCCATTGTCACCGCGCCGCCCTTCACCGCCTCGCGCAGCTCGGCCAGCAACGCGGGCAAGGTGGCGTCGGTCGGCTTGCGCATAGCGACACGCTGGCGCTCATGCCGGCGCTGACGGTATCTACGCGCACGCTCGGCAACCGTCATGGGGTTAGCACCAATCAGTGGGCGCGCCATGCGTTCATCCCCTCTTTTCGTGACGCGTCACTTTACTACGGCCACTTGAAACAGCAAAGAGCCAGAACCTTACCGCCCGGCCTGATCCGACGCCCGTACTTCGCCCTACTTTGCGGCAGTTGACCTTGCCGTAATCTTGCCCCGGGGCCTTGTAGTGATCTTGGGGTTACTGGCGCGCACCACCCCACGATATACCCGTGCAGTCCGCTGGCGCTTTACTTTGCACCACTTTAGTGAGGGCTGGCGGCTTATTGGACGCCTCGGGTGCGGCCTCGGTGACGATGGTTAGGCGGCAGTCATGCGGCGTGTGTCCCCAGTCGATTACAGGCGCGCCTTCCCCTCGTTCCATCGTTTCGTGATGCTCATTCAGTCATCACCTCAACTTCGAGATCAGATTCAGCCTTGCGCAATGCCACGGCTTCTGGGCTGTTTTGATCGCTATCGCTGGTGCCGTCTGTGGTCACGTCAACATACGCAAGCCATGCCGAGAGCACATTCTTTGCCGATTTCTTGACAGCTTCGCTTTTCGTTGTCGCAACGAACGTTTTGTATGCCTCAGCGCCATTGACCCTCGCGTTTCGGTAGCATGCAATTAGCGCGGGATCGGGCTTTGAGTTTGACAGCTTGTCAATGTACTCACTCATTGTCCCGTTCATTTGGGCCGAGAGTCGTGCATTTTGCTGATCAAGATTTGCTTGGAAGGTCATAACCTGACATGGGGCTATGGCTTTGCTCAAAGCTTTCTCGTAATCCGACGTCGCATTTGATGCGGCTATCGCGCCACTCGAAAGTAACAATGCAACCATTGCAAACGCGATCCCTTTCATATCCGGCCCCCGGTTGTTCAAGTGTCCCGATCATACCCCCGGCTACTGTAGGCTTGAGACTACATGGCAGGATGTTGAATTCAGGACTCCCGCCGGTACCCCCCCCCCGATCCTCTTCGCCCATTGCGGCGCGTCCAGTCACTCTCTTTTTATAGGCGGGACGTTTGGTGTGCTTTCCCCCGGCTGGTGGTCGGCACAGGCATGCCGGGCCATGGGGTAGTGCGTGCCGTTGCCCGCTCCGCAGGCGCCCGCGCCAGCACCGGGGTTAATGGTGTCGTGGATGACGTGCCGGCAGTCGCCACAGGTCACCGGAGGACGCGGGATGGTACCGCCAGCCTTGCGGACAAAGCACCACGGGCAGCCCAGTGCACGCGGCCAGCCGCCGACCACGGGCAGTACGCGGGCGATGCTGGGGTGTACCCATACCGGACCGCAGCTGGCGCAATGGATCGCTGCGGTATCGTTTAGCGGCACCCGTCCGGCGTAGCGCTCGGCCGATTCCGCCAGCATGGTCAGGAAGGTAGCCCGCTGGCGCTCATCCATCACGGCACAGGCAGCGACATCCAGGTCATGCAGCCGGTGTACGTGGTCGACATCGACATGCTGTGCCGCCGCTGCCGCCAGCAGGCGTTCGCGCTCCCCTTTTAGGGACACCAGAAACTCCGCGGCCCCGGCTGGCGGGAAAACGCGTTTTTCGGCTTTCACCCCTTGCGAATCCTGCGAATCTTGCGAATCGGTAGCCCACGAACGCTCCTGATTCGCGGGATTCGCAGGATTCGCAGGGGGACGCGCCCGTTTTTTCAGTTCTGCGAGTGCGTTCATTCGTCACCCTCCGGTCGGATACGCCAGACACGGGCACGGCGTTTGCCGTCCAGTACCGCGCCACCCACCACCCATGCCGCCCATCCGGTGTTCACCAGTTGCTCGACAGCCTCGTCAAAGGCCACGCTGGTGCGAATCGCATTCGGGCCGTTGCGCAGGGCGTCACTCGAATAAAGCAGCGTGCGCCCGGTTTCCCAGCACCAGCCCCGCAGCAGTTCCGCATGCTTGATCGGAGTGGGTGCGCTGGCGGTGCCCACGATCCGCGCCGCCTCGTCCAGGTAATACGTGACCAAGGCCGTAGCGCGCTCGATGGCTTCCCCGGGGATGACACCAGCATCCGGGTTTTCCGCCAGCGTCAGCACGCCAGCCACGCGGGCGACCTGTGATCCGCCCTTGCTGGCCCATGCATGGATGCCGGCATACGCGCCGAGCATGGCGGACTCAATGGCGTTCTTGACCTCCACCCACATCGCCATGGCGTCGGGCGCCAGCGTCAGCACGCGCGGTCGCAGTTCGTTGCGCGTGCCTTCCCGCAGCGGTGGGGCCGCTTCCAGCAGATCACGCATGCGTACCCAGTAGCGGGCCAGATCAGGATCCTGGCTCAGGTCCACGCTCTGGTACTGGCGTGAGCCGATGGTTGATGCCGGCCACGCCATCAGGCAGCGAGCCAGGAACCCCTGTCCGGTCAGCACGTCGTCCGACAGCACCGACTCGGCAATGATCGGCTGCACCATCAGATGCAGCGCCAGCCGCCGACCGTAGTACTTGGTGGCGCCATCACCGGCACGCACGCGGTCGAAGCGCCCGTCGTCCCACAGCTTGGAAAAGCTCGCCGCTGACTTGGTGCGGTTGTCCCGGTTCATGGCGTGGCCGCCCAGGAAGTCGCCCGCATCGTCATTGAACAGGCCGATGCCAGGGCGTCCATGCTGGTACGCCTTGTGCAGTCCCTCCATGGTCGGCTCGCTCAGTACCAGCCATGGCAGCAAGGGCGGTTCGGGCGGTGCACCCAGTTCCTGCAGTGCCTTGCGGATCGCCTCCGCGCCGACCTTCTTGCCCGATTGTGACGCGATGCGCTCTGCCGCCTTCCATGCGCTCATCTCGATCTCATGGGCTGCCATCGCCAGCCGCCACGCTTCGGCCTGCTCGCGTTCGTACTCGGCATGTTCCCGCAAGGCCCAGTGGTCAACCGCGCTCTTGCGTTCACCGGATGCCCCGATGGACACGTGCCACAAGCTCAGTGGTTCCACGCTGCCGGATATGGACACGTCCGCATGCGATTGCACTGCCAGCGATGCCGCCGCGAGTACCGACTGGCCGCAGAGTCCGGCCGGCGCTTGTACCACCGCATGGATGCGCCTTGCCGCGTCACCCAGCAGCGAGCCCAAGGCATCCATGGGGTATTCCAGCGCGGGCGGTAGCGGGCGGCGTAGCGGCTCAGGGGCGCAGGCAAAGGCCGCAGGCCCGGCGGTCTCGGGTTCCTCACTGGGGGCCAGTCTAGGCAGCGCCAGCACATCGGCGGCAGTGGCCTCGGGGTGATGCGCCAGCCAGTCCACCGCATCGCCCTTGTCGGGCAAGTGCAGCGCCTCGACGTCGATCCGTTCCACAGGGCAGCCCAAGGCATGCAGGATCGCCGCGACCTCGTCGGCGTACTTGCTGCCCGGGGCGTCGTGGTCGGGCCACAGCAGGGCGCAACGGCCGCGCAGGGGCGTCCAGTCCGTGCCGTTGGCGCTGGCGGCGCTACCGGACGTGGTGACGACGAGGCCAAGCCTGCCCAGGTGATCGGCGCACCATTCGCCCTCGACGATCAGCACCGGGTCCGCAGGATTCGCCGCCAGCAGTTCGGGCAGGTGGTACAGGGGCTTTCCCTCCGCTGGCGCTGGCGGCTCGCCGATCGCGTAGCTGGCGCCGTTCCAGTGCATCGGCCTGACCCACTTCTCGCCCGTATCGGGGTGCTTGCAGCGGATGCGCCACAGCATCGGTTGGCCGGTCGCGTCGCGGTACTCGTGCAGGGCTTGGGCCTTGTACCCGTCGCGCAGTGCGCCAGTCGCCAGCCGGCGCGCGGCATCCTTCGGGGTTTCAACCGCCCTTGCTACGGCGCTCATGCGTGCACCCCCAAGCCCAGCAGATCGCGTACAGCGGCCTTGAAGTCCAGGCCGCGCTGGCGCATGTGAAAGCCCACCAGGTCACCGCCACCGCAACCGGCGAAGCACCGCCACTGCCCCTTGCCCGTCGTGGATACGCTCAGCGACGCATTTCGATCCTCATGAAACGGGCAAGTGCCCTGTGCCCAGCCGGTCGCGTTCGTGCGGCCCAGCTTCGCGACGTGCTGTGCGTAGTAGTTGGCTGGATCGGGGAGACGGTCGCGCCAGTTGTCGGGCAGGCGGGTGGCGCGCGGCTTGGCGCCATACAGTTGCCGACAGGCGTCCAGATACCCGGGACTGCCCTTGCGGTCAGCCGCTCGATCGTTTACGTGTGCGCGGTGCCCGTTCACGCCGTCACCTCCGCTTTGCCAAGGCTGAGCGGCGCCAGTCGCTCCCGATGCTGTTCACCGATCACTTCCAGCACCTCCGCGCCCGTCAGGGTGCGACGTTCCTGCAGGGCATCGGCCAATGCCTCCACTTGAGGCCAATAGAGCGCCAGCACGGCCGCCGTCACGGAGACGCTGCCATTGGCCACGCGCTTGCAATCCTTGGGCTTGGGCAGGCGCGACAGGGCCACCCAACAGTGCAGGTCACTGGGTGGCTCGCCTTCCTGCCACTGCCAATAACCCGGGTCCATCGCCATGACTTGCCACGCCAGCCCGTAGCCCTTGAGGCGCGCCTCTGCCATCGGACCTGCCATGGCGAACACGAGCTCACGCAACACGCGGTCGTTGAGTTGTTTTCGGGTCAGCCCTTTGCAGAACGCCCGCACGGCCGTTTCGTCGTCACCCTCGATGTAGGCGCCGGCATTCGTGGTGAAACCGCCGTCGTCGCCAGTGTGGACACACTCAACACCCTGACCGCACCACCACGCAGCGATGGCGTGCCCAGCCTCGTGGATCGCCATGTCACGCGGTACCTGCCCAGGGATCGGCACGGGCCTCCAGAACCGCCGTCCTTTCACCATCAAGTCATCACCGGGATTCAAGGCAGGCAGCGCGATGCCCATGAAGCGAGTGCTGCCGACGACGCATGGAATCACGCCGTAGGGATTGGCCTGATTGCTGGTGCCGGTCAGGGAGTTGAGTTGCTGGAAGGGATCACCGCTACTGCCTAGACCCTTGGGTGTCGGAGGGGGAATGAGGGCATTGATAGCCATTGACCCCACGATGCCGATAGCCGCGCCCGCAACTCCGGCATAACTCCCAAAGAATGAAGCACCTAGAGCCCCCGAAGCGACTCCATAACTCAGATAGGCCACTGCGACCATGGCAACGATACGAATCGCCTTGCCGGCGTTGCCACCTTGCGGATACAGGGTGATCTCAACAGGTACGCCGACACGAGGCTTGACCTTGTCCCAGTACGCACGAGGAACGGAAATGCCGCCCACGGTCACCTCGGCCGTGGTCGATGCCGCATCGCCCATCGCTTCGGCAATGCTCATGCCATGCGGAAACTGCGCGAATACGGTTTCGGCGAAGGGGTGAGGCTTGGAGACTACCGGGAAGCTGGCGGCGGGGATCAGCTCGGCACTCATGCAGCCGTCTTCCTTTACTGGCATCCCCTGTGATGGCACGCACCCCCTCAAGTCCAGCTCTGGCAAATCAAGAGGGGCGGTCAAATCCGGAAGGTCGAAGGTTTCCGGCAACTCCGGCAGTTCGGCATTCGGGTCGGGGGTTGACGGGGCTTGATGGCTAGTCATGCGGCCACCCTCTCGATCAGTTCGCGGATGTCCTCGACCCGCCATGCCGTGGTGTTTGGCCCCAGTTTCACGGGCTTGGGGTAGCGGCCGGCGCGTACGCCAGACCACCAGGTGGATTTGCTGACGGGAATCAGTCCAGCGATGGCTGGCGCGTCATTGGTAGCTGGCTTGCCGACGATTTGCGGCAGGCGGAGAAACCCGGAGTCGGGGATGGTGTGTGCCATGTTGCTTTCCCTCGGCCTTGTTTGGCCGTCGTTGGACATGGCATCCCATTATGCTCAGATCGAACCTGCCGTCTCGGCAATCGGATCCCTAATTAGGCCTACGGCTGCGGCGCATTATCTACACGGACCAGAGCACAGTTTTGCACCGCAAAACCAGCTGGTTTTGCGCCTACTTTTGCGGATCTCCATTTTGTTTGGTCTGTTCCTGTTTCGCGAAATAAGCACTCCATCGCTCTTCACGCTCCCGTGCCTTCTTCACGATCCGCCCGATGGTGTCGTCAGAAATCTCGCTATCAGGGTCTACCAGTTCCACCAGTCGGCGAAGTCCAGCTGTCGAGCCGCAATAGTTGGTCCCAGCCTTGTCGATGAAGGTTTCCAAGAATGCTCGTGCACGCCCGTGACGCGGCTTCATACGGGCGGCACGTGCCGTCGCTTGATCTAACTGCCTTCTCGATCGGTCCAGGCCATTGGCGATAGTAATTGCACCACGCGTGACTACATCAGAGTCCAGCAAGACGGAGATTGCTTCCCGTGCCTTTTCAACGTGCCTTATCGCAGTAGAGAAGACCTTCTGCCGCATATGTGGCGTGGCGCCCATCGTTTCTAGCAACGCATGCGTAACAGCTCGCACCCAAATGAACCCAAAGGGTTCGAGATAATCACGTAAACGGAAGCGATCATCGAAGCGATCATCACGACCTTCGTATCGATGTAACCGCTTTAAATACTGCGCCGCGAGGACTGCGTGAGGGTCTCGACGCTCGTGCATATCCGTATGCATAGGCTTGCCGCGTAGAAGCTTTTTTGAGGCATTCGCAACGAATGCCTTATATCCTGAATGCGCCGCAATCCACTGCCACGCACTATTGTGTAGCGTTTCACTTTTTCGGCGTTCCTGATCTTCAAGGTGAAAACTAGCCAGCCGTCCGGCTACTTCCTCGATGGGCAAGCCCTGTAAGAGTCGTATTTCGTTAGCGTCTAGCCGCCCCGGTTCCAGCAGCTGGATCAGCTCTTCCAATTCACTCAGTGTCGGGGTCTTCCTCATGCACGCACACCTCTGCGTCCTTCAAGAGGTGCCGCGCCAGCCGGGGAAGGTGCCCGGTGTTCGGGGATCAGCCTAGGCGCGGCGTTGAACAGGTTAGGAACGTTTCGGTGCCTCTCGAAAAGACTGCGCCGCCTTGCCTGCACGGGTAATGCGCGCGCGATCGCGCAGAGTGAGCCTCGAAAAGATCGGATCGTCGGCATCGGTCATGTTTCGCACGGCACAAGATGACCAATCACCATAAACAGTCTTGCCTTTCCACTCGTAACGGACGAACGGCGTGCACTCGAAACGAACTTGTGCGTACGTCAACCCGTTCTTTTCCGTTGGTAGCCGGATACGCAGCAGACGCGTAGGAATGCCGCCTTGCCGTGTTGTCGATATGAATCGCACCGTGGCCGGAATAATTACGTTGCCTTGGCCCAGAGGTACTACGTCGATCGAAACAGTTTCCTCGATCGGTGTTAGTTCCAAGCCGTTTTCACCATTAGCCAGCACCATTTCGCACGTCATGACTGTACCTCCGTCTTCCCGTCGATCAGGTCCTTGGCTTCGGTCAGCAGATCCAGCAGGTCGTTGCCGGCAGTTCTCAGAGTGGATTTATTGAGCAGATCGGGATCGCACGTCCGGATTAGATCCGCGATGGCCAGCGATCTGAGCAGCAACAAGCTGGTGGCATCGATCACGTCGAGGTCGCTCATGACTGCGCCTCCGTATTCCCGATGAGCATGTCGCGGGCCTCTCCGGCCAGGTCGGATAGCGTCCATGCGGTATTGCTCAGCGAGCCGAAGGCCATGCCAGCGGGGTCAACCTGCAATAGCCTCGATCTTGGACAGTCGCCCAGCGACTGCGTCGATCAAGCCACCGGGAATGGATTCAGGTTGCGTCGTGGTTGCGGCTACACTTTCGGTTGCCATGATCGTTCTCCTATCGAACGGTTGTGGAAGGCGGGCCGGGTGTCACTACCACCCGGTTCCGCCGCTTACCGGGCTAAGCCCGATTCTTCATGCCGGCGTCGCATCGCGTGCGACTCAGCCAGCCTTGCGCTTGAACGGCACCACGTCGCCACCGGCGCGCAGCGCGTCCAGATAGTCGGCCCATCCCTGCATCATGCGCTTGCGCTCGTCCAGGTACTGCGCCGCATGCGTGTACGCCTCACGCACCTTGTTCGATTCGGCATGGGCAAGCTGGCGCTCGATGGCGTCGGGATTCCAGCCCATCTCGTTTAGGCGCGTGGCCGCCATGCTGCGGAAGCCGTGCCCGGTCATTTCCTCTTTCGAGTAGCCCAGTCGACGTAGTGCGGCGTTGACGGTGTTCTCGGACATGGGGCGGCTGGCGGTGCGCAAGCCGGGGAAGACGTAGCGACCACCTCCGGTCAGCGCGTACAGCTCGCGCAGGATCGCCACGGCTTGCGCGGACAGCGGCACTAGGTGCGCGGCCTTCATCTTCATTTTCTCGCCAGGGATGCGCCAGATAGCACCGTCCAGGTCGAACTCGGCCCACTCGGCATGGCGCAGTTCACCCGGACGCACGAACACCAGCGGCGCAAGCTTCAACGCCGCCAGCGTGACGAACTGGCCGGTGAAACCGTCAATGGCGCGCAGCAGTTCGCCCATACGAACCGGATCGGTCACCGCGGCATGGTGTGCGGGCTTGGACGCCTTCAACGCACCGCGCAGGCTGGCCGTGGGGTCGCTCTCTGCCTTGCCCTCAAGGATGGCGTAGCGGAACACCTGCCCCGCCTTGATCTTCGCGCGGCTGGCGGTGTCCAGCTTGCCGGCTTCCTCGATCTTGCGCAGTGCGTCCAACAGCACGCGTGGGGTAATGCTGGCAATGGGCAAGCGCCCCAGCTCGGGGAACAGGAAGGTTTCCAGAATCCACCGGTTCTTATTGGCGGTGACCTCTGCCACGTCCTGCCGCTTCATCCATTCACGGGCGACCGCCTCGAATGTGTCAGCGGCCACGGCAGCCGCCTCGATGCGTTCGGCCTTGGCTACTTTCTTCACCTCGCCGGGGTCGATGCCATTCGCCAGCAGCTTCCGGGCATCGTCGCGCCGGTCGCGTGCCTCGGCGAGGCTGGTATCGGGGTAGATGCCCAGCGCCAGCCGCTTTTCCTTGCCACCGATCCGGTACTTCCAGCGCCACAGCTTGCCGCCCGCCGGGGAGACTTCCAGGTACAGGCCGCCACCGTCGAACAGGCGTTGCGGCTTGCTGGCAGACTTGGCCTTGCGAATGGCGGTATCGGTGAGCATGGGGCATCCTCGGTCTACGCAGGCCGTGTTGCTGCGCGATGCCCCGAATAGTGCCCCCAGAAAGGTCCAGATTGCAATGGATGCCCCCGGACGGCATTGGACAAGAAAAAGGCCGAAACCCTTGGTTTTACTTGGCTTGTCGACCTGTATTGGACGTCATTGGATGGCTTAATGGTGCCCGGACCCGGGATCGAACCGGGATGGGGTTGCCCCCGAGAGATTTTAAGTCTCTTGCGTCTACCTGTTTCGCCATCCGGGCTTGAATGGCGGAGAGAGAGGGATTCGAACCCTCGGT
>Ga0164242_10007392_pt1 | contig 12033 bp, 16 predicted proteins | sample OricomgcompostMG_FD_108783 | JGI IMG/M metagenome (GOLD analysis project Ga0164242, IMG submission 108783) | Miracle-Growth compost microbial communities from Emeryville, California, USA - Original compost - Miracle growth compost (MG) ... | reverse complement strand
GGCCATACCCTGCTGTACGGAGAGGCGGCCGAGACGCTGGCACGGCTATATGGCCTCGAGATGGTCGAGCCGGGATACTTTTTCACGCAGACTAGGTGGGACGAGCATGTTCGCGGCCTTGAGCGAGAGCGTCGTGGCGGTGGCCTCGCCTCGTGGTCTGCCGAGGAGTACTTGCCACAAGGCACTGTCGGCGCTATCGCCTTGGACGAGGACGGCATCGTATGCTGCGCTACGAGCACGGGTGGCTTGACGAACAAGCTCACGGGTCGTGTTGGGGATACCCCCACCGCTGGCGCTGGGTTTTGGGCCGAAGAGTGGCTGGAACACGGGGGCCTGACGGGTATGTCCAAGGGGCGCGCGGAGCCGGCCGTCTCACTGTCCGACACACTGAAGGGCATTATGGCGGATTGCTGGCCCGCGCCCTTCGCGTACACGCCAGTCCCTGGACAGGCGGACGTTCGCTTGGTCACGACGAGGTCAATAGCCCTTTCCGGTACGGGGAACGGCGATTCTTTCCTACGGGTTGCGGCAGCTCGCACCGTGGCTGCGATCGCCCGTTTCGCCGGAACTTCTGGCCGGGTCGCGTTGACAAGAGTGGCCGGTCCGTCTGGCGAGCTTCAGCAGAGTGCTGGGGATCGCTGGGGAAAGACTGGCGAGGGTGAGGGCGGCATAATCGGGATCGAATGCGCGATTGTGCGCGATGGCAATGGGGCTGTGGTTGAAACTAGAAGTGAGATTCTTCAGGACTTCAACTGCGGGGGGATGTTTCGGGCTTGGATTGGCAACAACGGGGAGGCCCAGGTTAGGATATGGCGGGAGGAGTAGACGACCCACGGGGTGTGCGCGGCCGGGTTCTGCTCCACGGTAGTACCTACACGGGTTAGAAGATCTAGACATGTTGGCGGGCGAAATGAGCGTTGACGAAATCAGTCGTTTCTTGGTTTCAAGTAGAGGTATTATTGTCAGGTATGTATGTCAGTTGGGTTGTCTCGAACGACTCTTAACCCCTGGCGAGTCGTATCTGAGCCCGTGTCTATGTTTACATGCAAACGCCGCCGCCCATGTAGTAATGCCCCGAGGGAAAATCCAATATCAAGTACATACCCGGCCGAGGTGGCGTGAGCAATAGAAAAATAGGAGTTGGGAGGTGCGTGGTTTTTGTGTTGCAAATTCGCGAGATGATGGAAGGGCTGCTTATGCGAAGGACCTGTCGTCTGTGGGTGGCGGCTGGGGAACCTGTTTTACCGATATTTGTCAGTCATCCGAGCAAATATATTATGCATGATCGAAGCGGTTGCTCACCTCTAGCTTGGTACCCCCCGCAAGCATTTTCTGGAAGGTGATCCCCACGCCTTCGATAACAGCTAGCAGCACGGCGCAGCCTATCGCGCCGTTCCGTGCGGCCTTGTAGCCTCCTCGAATGGCCAAGGCGCCGCCCGTGAAGAAGCCGGCCAAGATAGAATTGTAAGGGTCTTCGGTCTTCCGGACGCCGCGGACGGCGCAATCAAAAGAACTGAAAAGGCCACCCCAGACTCCAAAGTTGCCGCCGAGGACTGGAGCTCGCATCTTAATCGCCGTGATGGCTCCTATCCTCCTCTCGCCGTAGGGGCTGTTTCTGAAACCCTTTATTCCGTGCCATATGGTACCGCCGACTGCCTGTCGGGTGTGTTAGTGGGGATTCATGAGAGAGTAAAAGTCGGGTGAGCGTACGCCCATGCAGAACGCGCCGCCAAAGTCATTGAGGATAACCCAGGGGCAAGGGTCGCGTGTGTGGTCCATTGTGTGCTGGTCGGGGGCGTCTGGGCTACGGAACCGGAGAGCTAGAATGCAATTCGTTTATCGGGCTTCGGAAAGGTCGACGGCACTCGCTATTATCCTCGCGCCGATTATTAAAGCTGTGCTGTCGAAGCCGTATTGCCGGAGCTGTGTTTTCGGAACCGTGAGGCGATGACGATCCCAGAATAAATTCTTGCGATGGCTGAGGGTGGAACTAGTCGCCGCGGACCCACTACACTTCCGATAAGAATTCGGAACTGGGGGAATAAATATCCGACCCAGCAGTTGACCAAGTGGAAGTACTTGGGTTATTTTGTCATGGCTTGGAGCTCTTCAAATGGCTAAGGTACTCTACACGGTACTGCGTAATCCGTAGGCCTATTTTCCCCTAGTTAGAAGACCCTTTAAGGCCAACATGGAACTTTGCACTCAGTAAGCAGCGTAGGTATATCGGGTAACGGGCACAACAAGGTCCGCTAATTGCAACGCCGTACTTGGTTCTCTCTTTGGACCGCGACGCGCTGTAGTTGGTGTTCGGTCATGTGGCCACCTACCCAATTACGCCCAACCAAGGATGCATCTCCGACCTCGCTGCAGCTATGTAAACGCGCCATTGGGCCGGGCAGGCGTTTCTAGCCGCGTATCTGTTTGTAGGCAAGTGAAGGGATTTGCGGTGGGGTGGTGGGAGGGCAGAGGTGAGGTGGTTGAGAGGGCGGATGACCATGACTGAGAGATGCGGAGCCAACGTGAAGGCGCACTACATTGATGAATTAAGAATGTTGCTTGGGACGATAGAGCAATGAAAGCAGCATGCGAGGTCGGCCGTCGTGCGAGTCAGCCAGTTTGGGACCATTGGGGCAAACAGGCCGATCAACAGGGCTTCCTGCAGGTCCCATGATCCTGTGGCTTGTGGCACGGCGCTGGCACGGCGTTGGCACTGCGGCTCCCTCCCCAGCAGAAGGAATGCACGCTGCACAACCCGAACAAGTCGGACAACAGCGAACCAGCGCCAGCAGTCGCATTCTCTTCCGTCCTCTTGCCCTCCGCCTTAAAACCCTTGCCCTTATTGATTGGAGAGGAGCGAGTAGCGGTAGGAATGCCCCCGACTTGCTTCTTCAGACCAGTCCGAGCCGGTTTCTGATACTCTCCTTCCCGACCTTCATTCCCTTGATCCATTGTGTCGCCAACCCCTGCCATCGCGCCATTTTGTTTCTCGGCACGTCCGGTCAGGAACGATGGGGGCGGCAACCGGGGAGAGACTACAAAAGGCTGGTGCGAACAGCCAGTGGCCTCCGCCGAGCGACTTTGTCTGGAGATTTCGCGGCGGCCGAAGCAACAACCCAACCAACGTGGACGCCGTCCTCGAATCAGCGGATATGATACTCGAGATGCCGGTCCTGTCCGGCCAATGGCATCCGTGGAGCTGTAGCAACGGCGGGCAGGACGACGGTGACAGTGACGGTAGTGACGGCGACGGCGGCGGTGGTGGGAGTGGCTGTCGCGGCTGCAAGAAGATCCTTAGAGACGAAGGACGATTCGCAAGGGATGGCCCGCTTGAGCCTCAAGGTGCGGCCCCTTCGCAAGGTGAGTTGTCGTCGGCACCTTCCGTTCTGCTGAGCTCCCCCACACTCCACTGGTACCCCACTCTCCCTCGTACCTGCTTTGGCTGCTCTGGGCTCGATTGTGTCTCGTATCCCCCTTCTCCCTCTTTTCCCCAATGAATTCTACCTGCGGGGGCCTACCCTTCCTGTTTTTAGGTTGGCAGCTCGGAAGCTTGTTTTTAGCGCCGGTCGTGGATTTTGGAGAAACGGACATGGATCACGAGCACGCCATTTATATTTCCTCCTCCATGACCATCGAACTTTAATATCCCATCCCCGTTCTGCTGCTTCACCCCGGTTCACCAAACCATTACTTAATCCATTCGAACTGGAGTATAGTTGGATACCTACGTACCTACCTTGCCCACCTCACCTATCTACCTTGCCCGTACGGATACATCTGTACAAATGGCTTGAGTCGGCTCAATTCTGTCACTGCTAATTCCAAACCGCAAACCAACAGACAGCATGTCCTCCAGGGCTTCTGCCACGCGGTCGTCCTCCCCGCCCTCGCGTGACGGTCCCGAGGACTGCCCAGATACGAGGCCCGACCTTATCCACAAGCTCAAACACGACAGCTCCGTGCTCGCATTGGCCGTTAGCGACGAGTACATATTTGCCGGCACCCACAATGGAGAGATCGTCGTCTGGTCGCTCGGCTCCTTCCAGCTGGTCCAGACCATCCAAGCCCACAAGCGGACCGTCCTCTGCCTATTTCTCTCAACTACTACCGGAACGCCGCTCCTATTCTCTAGCGCCGGCGACCCGGTCGTCAGCGTGTGGTGCGCCAAGACCTTCAAGCGCCTATACGAGATATATAGCAACCACGATGTCGGCGACATGTTCAGCGTCGCATACTCGGCGCAGCACGAGATGGTATTCATAGGGGCTCAGGATACCACGATCCAATGGGTGAATCTCAAAGATCAAAAGAGGAGGGTCCCGCACGACTCGGACAGACACCCGTCTAGACGATACCACAGATTCTTTGACTCCAAAGCTATTGGAGGTACAAGCACGCCTAGGAGGAACGACGATCGCTGGAGTCTGATACCCCGCTCCCAGGCTGTGGTGGAAGTTGAGACAGGTGCCATCGAGCAGTTCGCCCACTACGGCTACGTCTACTGCATGCTGATGGCCAAAGGGCCGACCGTGCTTGTGGACCCCGATGAGGAGGTCTTAGTCTCCGGAGGCGGCGATGGGACGATCAAGCTGTGGAGGATATCGAGCGGTACCGAAGAATACGACGACGGCGAGACCACCGATGGAAGCATCGAGGCGATCATGGTCCTCGGGGAGGATGACGCCGAGTCTGTCATGTCGCTCGCCATCGACGGGTCCTTCCTCTATGCGGGGAAGCTACATGGCGTTATCGAACTCTGGGATCTAGACACTAAGCAGAAGCTTAGGGTTATAAAGTCCCACGAGGGAGATATCATGACTGTCCAGATGAGCCGGGGTCTTCTATGGAGTGCCGCCTCCGTTGGCTCCGCTTGCGTAAGTCCGCATTCCTTCCCAATTGCTATTCCTCGCTTTATCTAACTGCCACAAAAGAAACACAGCACCGTTCACTACGGCCGGGACACCAATGGGAACTCGCAGAATGTCAGCCAAAAGTATCAGTGCCTGAGTAGGTGGAAAGCTCACGAAGGCAAGATACTGGCCTCGGCTGTCACCACCTACCGCGGCGATCAGCTCTACATTACCGGCGCGAACGATGACAACGTTTGCATCTGGCGGGATAATGGTAAACCGCAACGCGAGGAAGATGGTGCCGAGAAATCTGACGATGCTATGATCACCACCCTGCACGAGTTTGTCTCATATAAGACGGTCTCCTCGCGGCCCGAATTCGCAGAGGATTGCCGGAGGGGTGCTACTTTTCTTGGTTCGCTGTTTAAGCGCCTAGGTGGGCAAGTTGAGATGCTCAGCACTGACAAGCCGCACAACCCTGTCGTCTATGCAAAGTTTGCCGGTAAACTCGAGCCGGCAGAGAAGCGGAAGCGGATCCTTTTCTACGGACATTACGACGTTGTCCCAGCAAATACACAGGAAGGCAAATGGCTCACCGACCCATTCAAGCTGACGGGTATGAACGGCTACCTATACGGCCGTGGTGTCAGCGACAACAAGGGGCCCATCATCGCTGCGTTATACGCCGTCACGGACCTTATGCAGGCCAAGGCGCTCGACTCTGACATCATCTTTCTCATTGAGGGGGAGGAGGAAGCGGGAAGCCGCGGTTTCCAGGAGACAGTCTGGAAGCACAAGAAGCTGATTGGGGATGTTGACTACATCCTTTTAGCCAATAGCTACTGGCTCGACGACGAAGTTCCATGCCTGACCTATGGTCTCCGTGGCGTCCTGCACGCCACAGTCTGCGTTGATTCCAGGCACCCGGACCTGCACTCCGGCGTCGACGGCAGCTACATGATGTCGGAGCCGCTGTCAGATCTTACGGTGCTCCTATCGAAACTCAAAGGTCCAAGGAATCGCATCATGATCCCCAAGTTCTACGACGGCATCCTGCCAGTGACCTCGGAGGAGGAGGCCAGATATGACGATATCACAAGCATTCTCATACGGCGCAACCCCGAGAACGGACCTGCCGGCTTGCTCAAGCAAAGCCTCATGGCCAGATGGCGGGAACCTAACCTCACGATTCACCGGTACAAGGTTTCAGGCCCCGACGGTAGTCTTGTCAGCAGCCACGCTAGCTCGAACATCAGTCTGCGCCTAGTGCCGGGGCAAGAGGTTGAGGACGTCATCCAGTCGCTAGTCGCATTCCTGCACGAGGAGTTCAAGAAGTCGGAGAGCGTAAATTCCCTGACCATCTCCATCGACAACAAGGCCGAGCCGTGGCTGGGTGTCCCGGGAAACTACATCTTCCGGACGCTTGAGGAGGCGGTCATGAGGGTCTGGGGCCCGGTCTCTGAGAACGACGCCAGGCATGCCGAAGGCGACGTCAACGAAGGAGGGGCGAGCGAGGGAGGGGGGAAGAAGGAACAGGAAGTTTTTTCCAAGGCGATGGAGGACGAGCCATGCAAGAGCCGGAAGCCCCTGTATATCCGCGAAGGTGGCTCGATACCCGCCATCAGGTTTCTTGAGAAGGAATTCGGCGCCCCCGCGGCGCACCTGCCGTGTGGCCAGGCGAGCGATGCAGCCCATTTAGACAATGAGCGCTTGAGGGTCACGAACCTGCTGAAGAGCAGGGAGATTTTTGAACTGGTGTTTAGAAAGCTTTAAGGCTTGCTATAATAATGGCTTCACTGTTTGCCGGCATTGTGTTTTCTTTCCATTTCTACGAGGGCGTCGGCGTTAAGCCAAAGGTGTTTAGGAACGAAACAGAATGATAGACTTCGGAACTGGGAGGAGTAAGCGATACCCACAGTCAAAATGGAGGTGGCATCACGGACAGATACAGCAGCTTCTAGAGGTTAATGCTCACCGGCGTCGAGGAAAGGCTTTACTTGTGACGAGTATTGGTACCTATGGTGCATGAAAAGTGGGTTTCAAAAGTTGCAACATTACAATGCTCACAGGATGGAAGTGCTACGACCGCATCGAAATCATAGTTAAACACATGTCTCTGCTTCGTTGGCGCTGTAGCATTGTGAAGCGGAAGGTTTATTGACCCCGCGACCGGGATCTTCTTTTAAGGTTGTCGCTGCCGGAGAAACGTTCACGGTCGCCTCCTCCCACCCCCGCGGCCCCACCTTCCTCCCGCCTAAATTAAGTCCCTAAGTTCAAGCTTCAGTTCTTCATTTCCAAGACACTCTTTCCCACATTGTCAACTACTACCTATCTTAGTACCCAAACACTTACCTCTTGCCTCAGCTTTGCTTTACTATATCTACTTGGGGCTCGAGGATTAGGTGCTATTCTAGAAACACTCAGCTCTATTGAGTTCATTGTCGAACAATCTGTACCATGGACGACCAGTTCGGCGGACGAACCGATGACGATCTGTTCACCGACGACTTCGAGCCGGTGGCCGCTTCTGCGGAGCAGACCCCTTTGGAGGAACCAGCCGCAAAGGAGCTGCAAGAGGTACCGAAACCAACGGTTGCCCCTACCGAACCACCGATAGAAAGACCATCGGAAGCACCAAGTCAGGAAGCAAGTGCGAAGCCCCGAGTGTCAAAACCACCAGCGTCGACACCTCCAACCACGCATCCGCCAGCGCCGAAGTCGCTTGCTCAATCACGGCATAATAGACCAGCACCGTCAGCTCGCCCGCCTCCACGACAGGCTCCCGCTCCAAACAGCAGTACTCCCCCATCTTCATCCTCCACCAGCCAACCGACGCCCAGTACGGTTGTCGCATCAGACACAACCGCCGTAACGACGACAAGTACAACTGTAGCAACGACGACCCCGCCGGAAAAATACGACCCCAGAACACGCCTCCAGTCCGGCGTCAACCCCCGCACAAAGCTTACCGACAAGGAACTCGCCGACAAGATGGAGAAGATGCGGATCCTATCCGCCGAGAAGACTCGGCGCTTCGAGCAGGCCCAGCGCGACGAGAGCGATCACCGCATCGCCCTCGCACGGAGCGTCGAGGAGACGCGAAAGCGCCGCGCCGCCGAGGAGGAGAAGAAGCGCCGTGGCGAAGAGGACCGCCGTAGGATGGACGAGGAGCGCGCTAAGAACCGCGAGAGGAAACTGCAGGCTATGGGCCAGAAAGAAGGCGGCTGGGATGAGGGCAAGGAGGAGAGGCTTGCCGAGGAGGACCGTCGTGCGTTCCGTGGCGCGAATGGTGGAATCCGCGGGACTAAGAACGTCGGACTTGCAGGGAGTAGGTATGCCGTTAACGACGCGTCGGACGACCGCGGAGATATTTCCGGGGAGAGGGGAGGTCGCGGCCGTGGCCGCGGGAGGGGCCACCCGCGAGGTGGACGGGGAGGCCGTGGGAGCCTATTCGACGCTGACGCAGATGGCGGTCGAAATAACGACGTTGTGCGGAATGCTGTAAGCAGGCCGAACCCCAAACCTTCGGTCATGTCCAAGGACGAATTCCCGGCGTTGCCCCCGGCGCAGCCTTCTACGGAAACCGCGACGAAAAACACACCGTTCATCCAGAACCCATTGTCACCTCTGTCTCCAAGGATTGGGAAGTGGGACGACGAGATGGCCGCGATCGATGCCCAAAAATCCGGCAACCTATAGAGTAGGAGGCGGGTAAAAAATGTCCTGGTCTGGCTCGACGGGCAAGTGGGTGAGGCATGGGATGACAAAGCTTCCGCGGTGGTTCGGGACCGGAAGAAGCTCACCTCCCGTCTACGCAAGGCCTCCGCGGGCTTCGCTATCACTCGGGGCGGAAGTACACACCCGTTTCCGAAACCAGCAAGTTGGCCGAGCTGGATGGAGGTGGACCTCTGGCAAGACGGGCCTATATCAAATGAACAACCCCTTCCGCAGGATCCCAGGCTCAGGGCCTAGATGCACGTACACCTTCGCATCTCCCTCGCCAACGCATACCATCTGCCTCGGAGTTAACGGGCAGCGCCTAGCCAGTGGTGGGTAGGGCGAAGATCCTCCCTGCCTTTCTCGATTAGTTCTGCTTCATTAGGCTGCCAGGATAATGTAACCAAACCGTCTAGGATGGAAATTGGGCTGGTGATGTCGCAGCGTTTGTTATTATGACCCCAGCAAGAATGAACATGGCTTGTCAACTGAGCAAGCGCTCACGTTCATTCCATATCAGATACCAGTCAGTGTTAAGGATCAGCGGTATTAATGGTTAATACAACTAAATAACCTCCCAATCCTATCTCAAAACCCCTCCCTTGTGCGCCCGCGTGGACCTATCCATGAACGCCGTGAACACCTCCCTAATGCAAACCAACCAGGTGACCTTCCCCAGCAGCGCCGCCACTCCCTGTCTTTCACCAACCGCCCCTGAACCCCCTCCCGCTACCACGGCCTCCTCTGAAGCCTCCGCCACCACTCCGCGGCCCCCTCGGCCCGCGCGCCCAACCTCCGTCTCCTCCTCCGCCATACCCAGGACGCCCCGGTGGCCCGCCGTCATCGTCGCCGCCACCCATCGTCATGGGGCCCCTCTGGCGGCCGCGCATCTCCTTGGGGAAGGCGTCATAGGTCTTCCGCATCTGGGCGTAGCCGAGGTGCATCTTTCCGTAGAAGTGATCGGCAAGTCGTCGGTCGTTGTCCAGTCGGCTGAGATAGGCACCGCACACGTCGCATACCTGCAGCTTCTGGTGGCCCGAGGGGCCCGAGGTGTCGGACAGGTCCTTCAATTCTCGCTCGCGTTCGTGTTTCCCCTGCGTGGCTTGTCTCACGCGGAAGAACTCGTCGTAGGCACGCGATACTTCATTCATCTCGCCGAGGATCTCGACCTCGATAAGGCCGTTGTTGATGGAGGAGGTGAGGTCGGAAATAGATTTGAGCTGTATGGTGGCAAGGGAGGTTAGTTAACAGCAGGAAAATCGACTCCCCGAATAGGGGAACGGGGATACGCAGCAGATAGTCCTGGGGGGTTGGGTGGGACTAACAAGGACATTGGTCTGCCGGATCTCGTCTGGTGTCTTTTCTAGTCTTCGCTGAGCAGCATCTATGCGCCGGTTGCAATCGTCGATATATTTCTGCAAATCGCGCATGTAATCGTACTCAAAGCCGTACTTTTTACGCTCGGCGTCCGGGAGGGCCTCGTACTCGTTCTTGAGAGGTTCGGCGTGGACTTTGGGGCATGGCCCGAGGTCTTGCTTGGTGTTCGTGAAGAGGTCGTGCGGGCAGGTCCCTGCGAGATATGACCGACACACCTTTGGGTCCGTCAGTGAGAGTTGAGCACTCCGGGATGCAGCTCCACCGCCCATAAGCTGTTCTACCGAATGTTAGTAACCATGCTTCAGAGTTTTGAGCATGTCACAAATCAGGCCAGAGATTGGCCACGAAGCGCGGGATCCATGACTAACCAAGCAGTTTTCTCTGTTCAGCCGCCATGGTGATATCTGTGCGACTAGTATGAGCGTATATCAGCCCGTTGGTTTGCGATGCAGCGGTTGAATGGCTTCGTTCGATTTGGCTATCCTGCGAATGATGTTGGAAATTTGAAGAGTCGAACTTCAGCCGCGTCGCGAGGCTGCAGGTGGCAACCCGCTAGCGGACAGGTGGTAGCCAATCAGGGAACTCAATGAGCTGCAGTAGTGCAGCCACTTTCCGTGCCCTGTGGCGCGCTGACCCCTGGGAATAGCTCCAGCGCGACACGATTCTGATTCAAGAAGAGGACAGGCATCGCGACTGGGCATCGCCAATGGACAGCCAGCGGCGAAGATGCCTCAACTCATTTCTTTCCTAATATTCTCTCTTTTCTTTTGTTTCCGAGCGTTCGCAGCAGACTATCATGAGCAACTAGTCCTCCGGCCACTACCGCTTTCGGCGCTCCTTGCGAGCTTCAACTTTCGGTCGAACACGAGCCTTGCCGCAATCGAGGCGCACAACTTCCGCTTCTTCCCACGGTCACTGGGACAGATTCTGCAACATGCAGACACGAAAGAGCTACATCTAAGATTTAGCCTCGGCAGATGGGATGCTGAGCGCTGGGGCGCAAGGCCATGGGACGGCACACGAGAGGGAGGAACAGGAGTGGAACTATGGGCGTGGTTGGATGCGGAGACGGACCAGGAGTATGGGCCTTCCTTTCGCAACCTTATTCTGCCGTGTAAGAGGGCCCCGTTCTAACTGTGACGACACAGGGCGGACCAGAAATGGTTGACTTTGACCAACGCCTTATCTGGCCTTTTCTGCGCCTCCCTCAACTTCATCGACGGTACTCGGACGACCAGGCCTGTCATGTCCTTCCGTCCTGAGGGAGACCACCCAAACTCGACAGCCGCGGACATGCATCTCCTCTACGGTGTACTGCCCCGAGAGGTAGTTTGCACGGAGAACCTCACGCCGTTCCTGAAGCTGTTGCCGTGCAAGGGCAAGGCAGGAATTGCAACACTGCTTGATGGGCACAAGCTGTTCGACGCCTCCTGGCAGAGTATGGCTATTGACGTCCGCCCAGTCTGCCCCGAGCAAGGCGAGTGCGTCTTGGAGATCGAGCAGACCATTGATATGGTACTCGACATTGACAGGTCGAAACGGCCAAGGGGTATGTGGTTCGCATGTAACTTGTGGAAGGGCTCGCAGCTAACCTGGCCAAGACAACCCAATCCCCCGGCCACTACCCGCCCACGAGCTGAAGTGCGATACTTCCAAGCCGTACCACAACGATCACACCTGTTTCCCTGCCGATTATAGTGCAAACCAGGACTGGTCTCTGTCGCAGATCTTCGGTAGACCTATGAAAGGCACCTGCCCGTTAGCGGATCCCTCCGTCCCCTCAGTATGCCTGCAAGTACCGGACTCGCGAACTGTATACAACGCCGGTGGCAGAGAGCGTAAGAGTAAGGACGGTCTGTCGCGGTGCTTCGAAGTCGAACCAGAGGCCCTGTTCCAGATCGTGCTACCGCAAATCGAGGCGCAAGGCGAGAATTCCCAGACTCAGACAACGGCGCTTATCAAGACTGAGATGCCCTCGTTATACGCCGAACGCAGCTTCACTGGGCACGGACAGGACCGTGGAGGTGTCCAAGCAATATTGACAAATCCTAGTCCCGACACTGAGGTCGAATTCCTCTACATGGAGTCT
>Ga0164242_10007391_pt1 | contig 12034 bp, 12 predicted proteins | sample OricomgcompostMG_FD_108783 | JGI IMG/M metagenome (GOLD analysis project Ga0164242, IMG submission 108783) | Miracle-Growth compost microbial communities from Emeryville, California, USA - Original compost - Miracle growth compost (MG) ... | reverse complement strand
TCGGCCACCGTCGCCACGGCGATGAGCGGCCCGAGTGCGGCGAACCACAGCATCGTCACCGTACCGGTCGCCAGCCACAACCCCACTCCAGCCAGCACGGGCACCGCCGAGGCTATGAGAGGCAGCGGGCTGCGCCGGGCGGCCGGTGCAGGATCGGGCAGCCGGAGAACGTCGTCGATGACATCGGTCATGCCGTCCAGTCAAGCGCGCCGCGCACCGCCGCAGAGGGCTCGTCCGCCGATCTGTGGAGAAGCGGCGGTCAGTCCTCGTCTGGGGAGGAACCGGTGTAACGGTCGCCGCTGGCCGCCACGTTCACGACGATGACCGAGATGTTGTCGCGGCCGCCGTTCTCAAGCGCGGCATCCATCATCTCCGACACGGCCTCGCCGGGATCGGCGTGCTCGGAGAGGAAGTGCTGGATGCCGTAGTCGGTGAGCTCCTTGGTCAGCCCGTCGGAGCAGACGACGAACCGATCGCCGTCGACGAGGTCGAGGCGCACATAGTCGGGCTTGACGCTGTCGCTGGGCCCGACAGCACGGGTGATGACGTTGCCGTACGGGTGATTCTCGGCCTCTTCGGGGCTCAGCCGGCCCGCGGCGATGAGCTCTTGCACGACGGAGTGGTCGGTCGTGATCTGCACGATCTGCCCGTCACGGACCAGGTACACGCGCGAGTCGCCGATGTTCAGCGTCACCCAGTGCGGGTCGGATGCTGCCGCGTCGAAGTAGAAGCCGGTGACGGTCGTCCCGGTGCCGTCGTCGGTCGCCTCGGGGTGCGCGGCGATGTCTTTCACCGCCCGGCTGAGCGCCTTCTCGAGCGCCTTGGGCGTGACCGCCCCCGATTCTGCGACCGGGCGCAGCCGGTCGATGGCGCTCGTCGAGGCGATCTCACCGCCGATGTGCCCGCCCATGCCGTCGGCGACGACGAACAGCGGGAACTCGGCGAGCACCGCGTCTTGATTCACCTCACGCCGTCTGCCGACGTCGGTTGCGGCAGCCCAGGAGACCTCGAGCCTTCCGTCGGCCAGCGTGACCGTGTGTTCTCGTGTGCGCACGTCGGGCACGCCGGATCCTTCCTGGCTGGCAAGGCGCCGCCGGTCGACGACGTTCTCACATACTAATTGACGGCTTCGACGCCCGTGTCCAACACCGGAGCCTCGAACTGCGCGTTGTACAGGCGCCAGTACGCGCCGCGCGCGGCCAGCAGCTCATCATGAGCGCCCTGCTCGACGATGTGCCCGTCCTCCATCACGAGGATGAGGTCGGCGTCGCGGATCGTCGACAGCCGGTGCGCGATCACGAACGAGGTGCGGTCCACACGCAGGTTCGACATCGCCCGCTGGATCAGCAGCTCGGTGCGGGTGTCGACCGAGCTGGTGGCCTCGTCGAGGATGAGAATGCGCGGGTCGGCCAGGAACGCCCGGGCGATCGTGACCAGCTGCCGCTCCCCCACCGAGAGGTTCGTGGCCTCGTCGTCGAGCATCGTGTCGTACCCGTCGGGCAGTGCGTGCACGAAGCGGTCCACGTAGGCGGCGGTCGCGGCATCCACGATCTCATCCTCGGTGGCATCCGGGCGGCCGTAGGCGATGTTCTCGCGGATCGTGCCGGCGAACAGCCACGTGTCCTGCAGCACCATGCCGGTGCGTGCGCGCAGGTCCGCTCGCGTCATCGTGCGGGTGTCGACGCCGTCGAGCGTGATGCGGCCGCTGTCGACGTCGTAGAAGCGCATGATGAGGTTCACGAGCGTCGTCTTGCCGGCGCCGGTCGGGCCCACGATCGCCACCGTGCTGCCGGGGCTGGCCGACAGCGACAGCTCGGAGATGAGCGGCTTGTCGGGCAGGTACTGGAACGCGACGTCGTCGAACGCGAGATGGCTCGCATCGGCGGGGACCGCCGCGGCCGGGTCGGCGTCGGGGGTCTCTTCGGGCTCGTCGAGCAGCTCGAACACCCGCTCGGCGCTGGCCACGCCCGACTGCAGCAGATTCGCCATCGAGCCCAGCTGGCTCAGCGGCTGAGTGAACTGACGCGAGTACTGGATGAACGCCTGCACGTCACCGACCGAGATGAGGCCGCTGGCGATACGGATGCCGCCGACCACCGCGATGGCGACGTAGACGAGGTTTCCGACGAACATCATCGCGGGCATGATGACACCCGAGACGAACTGGGCGCCGAAGCTGGCCCGGTACACCGCGTCGTTCTCGGCGCGGAAGCCGGATTCGACCTCGCGCTGGTGGCCGAAGACCTTGACGATGGCGTGGCCGGAGTACGTCTCCTCGACGCGCGCGTTGAGTACCCCGGTGGCCGCCCACTGCGCGATGAACAGCTTCTGCGAGCGCCGGGCGACCAGCACCGTCACGAGGATCGTGATCGGGATCGCGACCAGGGCGATGATCGCGAGCACCCACGAGATCGAGAACATCATCACCAGCACACCGACCACGGTCAGCAGCGAGATCACCACCTGCGACATGCTCTGCTGCAGCGTCTGACCGATGTTGTCGACGTCGTTGGTCACGCGGCTGAGCAGTTCGCCGCGCTGCATGCGGTCGTAGTACGACAGGGGCAGCTTGTGCACCTTCTCCTCGATCATCATGCGGATGCGGTGCATGGCCCGCTGCACGACGATGTTGAGGATGCGGCCCTGCAGCCACATGAAGACCGCGGAGATCAGGTAGATCGCCAGCACCGATCCGATGATGACGCCCAGCCGACCGAAGTCGATGCCGGCTCCGGGCGTGAAGTCGACGGTGCGCAGCATGTCGGCGACCTGGCCCTGACCGCTCGCCTGCAGCTGATCGATGATCTGCGCCTTCGTGACGCCCGCGGGGACGTCCTTGAACTGCATCGAGATGAAGCCGGCGACCACGACGTTGGTGGCCTGACCGAGCAGCTTCGGACCGACGACGTTGAGGGCGACGCTGACCGCGCCCATCAGCACGACGAAGATCAGCGAGAGCGCGTCGGGACGCAGCATCCCGAGCAGCCGCTTCGCGCTGGGGCCGAAGTTCTGCGCCTTCTGGACGGGTGCGCCCATGCCGGCGCCGGGGCCGCGGCCCGGTCCGCCGGGGCCGCGCCGCGGGGCCGTCTGGGTCTGCGTGGTCTTGGTGTCGCTCATCACGCCTCCTGCGCCGTCAGCTGCGATTCGACGATCTCGCGGTAGGTCTCGCATGTCTCGACGAGGTCGTCATGCGCGCCCACGCCGACGATGCGGCCGTGGTCGATCACGATGATCTGATCGGCATGCTGGATGCTGCTGACCCGCTGCGCGACGACGATGCGGGTCGCCTCGGGCAGGCGCTCGTCGAGCGCGTGCCGCAGCGCGGCGTCGGTCGACAGGTCGAGGGCCGAGAACGAGTCGTCGAAGACGTACACGGCCGGTTTGTGGACGATCGCCCGCGCTATCGACAGGCGCTGGCGCTGACCGCCCGAGACGTTCGTGCCGCCCTGGGCGATCGGAGCATCCAGCCCCATCTCTTCGACGAAGCCCTTGGCCTGGGCGATCTCGAGCGCATCCCACAGCTCGTCGTCGGTCGCACTCTCGTCGCCGTAGCGGAGGTTGGATGCCACGGTCCCGGAGAAGAGGAACGCCCGCTGCTGCACCAGCCCGATGCGCTTCCAGAGCACGTCGGGGTCGTAGTCGCGCACATCGACGCCGTCAAGCAGCACTCGGCCGCCGGTCACGTCGAACAAGCGCGGCAGCAGGCCCACGAGCGTGGTCTTGCCCGAACCGGTCGAGCCGATGATAGCGGTCGTGGTGCCGGGTTCGACGGTGAAGCTCACGTCGGTGACCACCGCGTCTTCAGCACCCGGGTAGGTGAAGTCGACGTGATCGAACTCGACACGGCCCGTCGGCGCCGGCGGCGCGGCGAGCTCTGCGCGCGCGGCCACCGATGGCTCGGTCTGCAGCACGTCGCCGATGCGGCCGGCGCAGACCGCAGCGCGCGGAATCATCACGAACATGAACGTGGCCATCATGACGCCCATGAGGATCTGCATCATGTAGGTGAGGAACGCGAACAGCGTGCCGATCTGCGCATTGCCGTCCTGCACCTGGAACGCGCCGAACCAGATGACGGCGGCGCTCGAGACGTTCAGCACGACCGTGACGGCCGGGAACATGATGGCCATCAGGTTGCCGGCGCGCACGGCCGACTCCATGACGTCTTCGCTCGCGCGGGTGAAGCGCGCGTGCTCCTGCGGTTCGCGCACGAACGCGCGCACGACGCGGATGCCGGTCAGCTGCTCGCGCATGATCTGGTTGACGCGGTCGATGCGCTTCTGCATGGCGCGGAATGCCGGCACCATGCGCACGACGATGAGCGAGACGATGATCAGCAGCACGGGCACCGACACCGCCATGAGCCATGACAGTCCGACATCCTGCCGGATCGCGAAGATGACACCGCCGATGGCCAGAATCGGCGCCGACACCATCATGGTCGCCGACATCTGCACGAGCATCTGCACCTGCTGCACATCGTTCGTGTTGCGGGTGATCAGCGACGGGGCGCCGAACTGACCCACCTCGCGCTGCGAGAACTGCACGACGCGGTGGAACAGGTCGCCACGGATGTCGCGGCCCATGCCCATCGCCAGGCGCGAGCCGAAGTACACGGCGACGATCGTGCAGATGATCTGGCCGAGGCTGATCACGAGCATGAGACCGCCGGTGCGCCAGATGAAGTCGACGTCGCCCTTGAGAACGCCGTCGTCGATGATGTCGGCCTGCAGCGTCGGAAGCCACAGCGACGCCAGCGACTGCGCGATCTGGAAGATGAGCACGCCGATGATCAGCGGCCATCCGCGGCGCAGATAATGAGCCAGAAGTCTGCCCAGCATGGTCTAGTCCTCTCCGCGGGGCCGGCCCGCGATGCCGTACAGGATGAAGTGGACGAGCTCGTCGTCGGACAGTCCGGCGTCGTTGGCGAGCCCGGCGGCGTTGGCCGCCATGCCCGCGATGCGCACGATGGGTCCGAGCCGGTCGGGCGGGATGGTCAGCTCGTCGGCATTCGGTGCGAAGATCGCCGCCACCCCGGTGCGGTAGGCGTCGTCGCGCGGACCTTTGAAGAAGGAGGGAATCTCTTCGCGGTCCACGAGCGAGAGCATCCGCATCATGTTCCGCATCCACATGCGGGTGCCGCGCACGAGGGCGACGATCTTCTCTTCCAGCGGAAGCGAAGGATCGACCATCCCCTCCTCCATCCGCGCACGCGACTGCGCGAAGAACGTCTCGACGGCGGCGCGCTTGAGCGCTTCTTTGTCGCCGAAGGCCCGGAAGATCGTGCCCTCGGCGATGCCGAGCTCTTCGGCCAGTTGCCGGGTGGTCAGCCCCGCGCCGTGTTCGAGGAACAGCGGTACCGCCTGCTCGGCGATCATGGACCGCCGGTCTTCGGGCGCCATCGGTTCGGCACGGGTGGATGTCACGGATTCGAGTGTAGTGAGTGAGCACTCACTCCGCACCTACGAAGATGTGCGCTCTGAGCGAACTCAGAGGTCGAGAGAGCTCGACGGTTGCGCAGCTCAGCAGCCGCGGAAGACGGGCGGCCGCTTCTGGTGGAACGCCGCGAACCCCTCACGATAGTCAGCGGTGTGCGACAACGCCGTCTGCCCGGCCGCCTCGGCGTCGAGGGTCTCCCACAGGCTCAGCCGCTCGTCGCGCACGCGGGCGACGAGTCGCTTGCTGGCGACGAACGCGGCGGTCGGGCCCTGTGCTGCTGTGCGAGCGGCGGTGGATGCGGCATCCCGCACCTCATCCGCCGGGAACACGCGCGAGAACAGCCCGGCGTTCACTGCCTCCTCCCCCGACATCAGCCGACCGGTGTAGACGAGGTCGAGCGTGCGATGGGCGCCGAGCCGCGCGGTGAACAGCGCGTGGCCGCCGGAGTCGAGCAGGGCACCGAGAGCAGCGAAGGGCGAGCCGATCTTCGCGGTGTCGGCGACGTAGACGACGTCGGTGGCGATGAGCAGCCCGAGTCCCACGCCCAGGCACGCGCCCTGAGCGGCGGCGAACGTCGGCGCCGGGAACATCGCTATACGGCGCATGAGCGGAGCGAGCAGCCCGTCGAGGTACCCGGGCACGTCGTCGCTTGCCGGGTCGACGCCGGAGATGTCGCGGCCCGCACAGAACGCGGGGCCCTCACCGCGCAGCAGCACGGCGCGCACCCCCGCTTGCTCGGCGTCGGCGTAGGCGAGCGACAGCTCGTGCAGCGCGGTCTCGTCGAGCGCGTTGCGTTTGCCCGGTGCGTTCAGCACTATCTCGGCGACGTCGTCGGCGTAGCTCAGGTCGATCACGGGATGCTCCTCACACGTCGTAGTCGACGACGACTGTGTCGGTGGTCGGATGGGATTGGCAGGTCAGGATATAGCCGCGCTCGAGCTCTTCGGGTTCGAGCGCGTAGTTCTCGGTCATGCGCACATCGCCCTCCAGCAGGCGCGCGCGGCAAGTGCCGCACACTCCCCCGGCGCATGCGAACGGCACGTCGGGCCGCACGCGCAAGGCGGCGTTGAGGATCGTCTCGTGCGCACTGTCGGGGCTGTCGACGCTCGCGCTCTGCCCCTCGAGTGTGAAGCGCACGGTGCGCACGTGCTCGTCGGGGCGTGCCGGCTCGACCGGCCGCGGCCCGGTCGGCGTGGCTTCGCCCGGCTCGCCGGTGGTGAACAGCTCGTGGCGGATGTGCGCGCGATCGACGCCGACGTCGGTGAGCACGTCGCCGCACAGCTGCACGAGCGCGAACGGTCCGCACAGGAACCACTCGTCGACCGTGTCGGGACGGACGAGCACGTCGAGCATCGTGCGCAGCTTCGGCTCGTCGATGCGGCCCGACAGCAGGGGCGCCGCACGCTGCTCGCGCGAGAGCACGTGGTGCAGAGCGAGCCGCGACGGGTAGCGATCCTTCAGATCGGCGAGGTCCTCGAGGAACATCACGTCGCTGCGCGACCGGTTCGTGTAGACGAGGGTGAAGCGCGAGGTCGCCGAGCGCGACAGCACCGCGGTGGCCAGGGCCATCAGCGGGGTGATGCCGCTGCCGGCGGCGATGCCGACGAGGTGGCGGCCGTCGAGGTCGTCGAGGCGCGTGGTGAAGCTGCCCTGCGGGCTCATGACGTCGAGTGTGTCGCCGGGGTGCAGCTCGGTCTGCGCCCAGGTCGAGAACCGTCCGCCGATGTCGCGCTTGATCGCGACGCTGAGCGCGCCGCCGTCGGGAGGTCGGCACAGCGAGTACGAGCGGCGCAGTTCTTGTCCGTCGAGCCGGGCGCGCAGGGCGACGTGCTGCCCGGCCAGGTATTCGTAGTCGGCGCGCAACTCGTCGGGCACGGCGAATGTGACCTCGATCGCATCGTCGGTGAGCGGGCGGACGCCGGCGACCGTGAGCGTGTGGAAGCGCGCGGCGCGCCGGCGCGGGCCGCCGACGGCGGACGTGAGGAACGCGTCGGCGACGCGTTCGGCGGCCGTGGCATCCGTCATCAATGGTCCTTGAAGAAGTCGAACGGCTCACCGCAGGACCGGCACGCGTACAGCGCCTTGCACGCGGTCGAGCCGTAGTGCGAGATCTCGCGGGTGTTCAGCGAGCGGCAGTGCGGGCAGCGCACGTGCAGGCCGCCCTGGATCGGCCCGAGCGGCCGGGTGCCTGTGGGCGGGGCGATGCCGAACTCCTCGAGCCGTCGGCGCCCCTCGGCGCTGATCCAGTCGGTGGTCCAGGCCGGCGAGAGCTCGGTGCGCACGTGCACGTCGGCGAACCCGGCGGCACGCACCGCGCGTGCGATGTCGCGCTCGATGACCTGCATCATGGGGCAGCCCGAGTACGTCGGGGTCACGACGACGGTCACGACGTCCTCGTCGATGCGCACGTCTCGCAGCACGCCGAGGTCGGCGATCGAGAGCACCGGCAGCTCGGGATCGCAGACGGTGGATGCCGCGGCCCGCGCGCGTTCGAGGTCCGTGCCGTCGGCGGGCACGACGACGGGCGCGGGACCGAGCACGGCCTCGAGCGCTTCGGCACGGGTGGGCAGGACGGCGCGCATCACCATGTCGCCCCCGGATGTGCGCGGGCGAGCACCTGCATCTCGGCGAGGAGATACCCGAGCGTCGGAAAGTGCTCGCCCCTCCGCCCGCCGCCCGACGCGGTGAAGCGTGTGGGCACCTCGAGCTCGGCTTCGGCCAGCACCGGTGCGACGGCCGCGTCGAACGGCGCCCGCAGCGTCGAGGGCCGCACCACGGCATCCCCCAGCCTGTCGATCAGCGGCTCGTCGCGGAACAGCTCATCGACGTACGGCCAGATGTCATCGATGGCCGTGATCATGCGGCGGCGCGATTCGTCGGTGCCGCCGGCCAGCCGCAGCGTCCACTGCACGGCGTGATCCCGATGGTAGGCGACCTCCTTGACGGCCTTGCCGGCGACCGCGGCCAGTACCGGATCGCCCGAGTGCTGCAGTCGCTCGTACAGCACGGACAGATACGTGGATGCCGCGAGCTGGCGCCCGATAGTGTGCGCGAAGTCGCCGTTGGGCTGCTCGAACAGCCATGCGCTGCGGAAGTCGGGCTCATCGCGGAAGTACGCGAGGTCGTCTTCGCTGCGCCCGTCGGCGGTGCCGGCGTAGCGCAGCAGGCTGCGCGCGTGGCCGAGCAGATCGAGGGCGATGTTGGCGAGCGCGACGTCTTCTTCGAGTTCGGGCGCGTGGGCGATCCAGGCGCCGAGCTGCTGGGCGAGGATCAGGGCGTCATCGCCGAGCCAGAGCGCGTATTCGGCGATGTCGGGCGTCGCGGTGCGGCCCTCGTCGCCGGCGAGTTCGGCGGCGAGCTCGACCTCGTCGACGGAGATGTGCACGGCGCGGACGGCGTGCGAGCGGGCGTCGGTCACAGGTGCGGCACCCCCTCGCTGGCGGTGTAGTAGGTCGCATGGCGGAAGTTCTTGCCGGCCGGGCTCTCGAAGAACGCACCCTTGGCGTCGGGGTCGCTGGCGGTGATCGCGTCGGAGGGCACGACCCAGATCGATACGCCTTCGCCGCGCCGGGTGTACAGGTCGCGCGCGTTGCGCACGGCCATGTCTGCGTCGGGCGCGTGCAGCGAGCCGACGTGCACGTGACTCAGTCCCCGACCGGCGCGGACGAACACCTCCCAGAGAGGCCAGGTCTCTTCGGTCATGCGGCCTGCTCCTTCTGCTGCTGCTGCTTGCGGGCGTATTCGGCGGCGGCTTCGCGGACCCAGGCGCCGCCTTCATGCGCGTCACGGCGGGTCTGGATGCGCACGGCATTCATCGGACCGTGGCCCTTCAACACGGCCATGAACTCGTCCCAGTCGATCGGGCTCATGTCGTACTGCTGCGTGTCGTCGTTCCAGCGCAGGTTCGGATCGGGCAGTGTGACGCCGAGCACCTCGGCCTGCGGCACGAGCATGCCGACGAAGCGCTGGCGCAGCTCGTCGTTCGAGAAGCGCTTGATCTTCCAGGCCATCGAGCGCGCGGAGTTGGGCGACTCGTCGTCGGGCGGGCCGAACATCATGAGGCTCGGCCAGTACCAGCGGTCCACGGCGTCCTGCGCCATCTGCTTCTGCGCGTCGGTGCCCTGCATGAGCGTGAGCAGGATCTCGAACCCCTGACGCTGGTGGAACGACTCCTCCTTGCAGATGCGCACCATCGCACGGGCGTAGGGGCCGTACGAGCAGCGACACAGCGGCACCTGGTTGACGATCGCGGCGCCGTCGACGAGCCAGCCGATCGCGCCCATGTCTGCCCAGGTCGGGGTCGGGTAATTGAAGATCGACGAGTATTTAGCACGCCCTTCGATGAGCTGCTCGGTCATCTCGTCGCGGGTGATCCCGAGCGTCTGCGTCGCCGAGTACAGGTAGAGGCCGTGGCCCGCCTCATCCTGCACCTTCGCCATCAGGATCGCCTTGCGCTGCAGGCTCGGAGCGCGCGTGATCCAGTTGCCCTCGGGCTGCATGCCGATGATCTCGGAGTGCGCGTGCTGCGACATCTGCCGGATCAGCGTCTTTCGGTAGTCGTCGGGCATCCCGTCGCGCGGCTCGATGCGCGCGTCCGCGTCGATCAGTGCATCGAACGCGCGCTGTTCGTCATCGGTGCTTGTCACCGTGGTCATCGTCGACTCCTCGCGTAATTACCTACCGCTCGTTCAGTAATTATGCCATACTCGTGCCGACGCAAGGGTGCGGGAGGGACGATGTCGGATGCCGTGATTCGGCCGATGATCAGGAACGATCGCGCCGCTGCAGCTCTCGGTCTGCGCGTCGTGTCCGATGAGCCGGGCAAGGCTGTCGTGTCGATGCGGGTGCGGGATGACATGCTCAACGGATTCGCGATCACGCATGGCGGGTTCGTGTTCGCGCTGGCCGACACGGCTTTCGCGATGGCATGCAACGAGGACGAGCGCGTGACGGTGGCGGCGGGTGCAGACATCACGTTCTTCAAGTCGACCGTCGAGGGGCAGACGCTGACGGCGACGGCGGTGCGGCGGGCGGTGAGCGGGCGCAACGGCCTGTACGACGTGACGGTGAGCGATGAGACGGGCGACGTCGTCGCGGAGTTTCGCGGGCGGTCGCTGACGACGAACCGGCTGTTCGATGCGAAGGAGGATGCCGGTGGATGACCTCGACCCCGAAGAGCGGCTGTCGCGCGCCGAGCTGGAAGAGCTGCAGCTGCAGCGCCTGCAGTGGACGGTGCATCACGCGTACGAGAACGTGCCGTTGTATCGGCAGAAGTTCGACGCTGCGGGCGTGGCGCCGGGCGACGTGCGGTCGCTCGATGACGTGCGGAAGCTGCCGTTCACGACGAAGGCCGATCTGCGTGACACGTATCCGTTCGGCATGTTCGCGGTGCCGATGTCGCAGGTGCGGCGCATCCATGCGTCGTCGGGGACGACCGGCCGGCCCACGGTCGTCGGCTACACACAGGGTGATCTGGATCGGTGGGCGCAGCTGGTGGCGCGGTCGTTGCGGGCATCGGGCGTGAAGCCCGGGATGAAGGTGCACAACGCGTATGGCTATGGCCTGTTCACGGGCGGTCTCGGGCTGCACGACGGGGCGGCGCTGCTGGGGGCGGCGGTGATTCCGGTGTCGGGCGGGCAGACGGCCCGGCAGGTGCAGCTGATCCACGACTTCGAGCCGGAGGTCATCACCTGCACGCCGAGCTATCTGCTGACGATCGCGGATGCGATGGAGCAGGCCGGCATCGATCCCCGGTCGACGTCGTTGAGGATCGGCGTGCTCGGTGCGGAGCCGTGGACGAACGAGCTGCGCGGTGAGATCGAGCGGCGGTTGGGCATCGATGCCGTGGACATCTACGGGCTCAGCGAGGTGATGGGTCCGGGGGTGGCGAACGAGTGCGTCGAGACCAAGGACGGTCCGCATGTGTGGGAGGACCACTTCTTACCGGAGGTGATCGATGCCGAGTCGGGTGAGCCGGTGGCCGACGGCGAGGCGGGCGAGCTGGTGTTCACCTCGCTGACGAAAGAGGCGTTCCCGGTGATCCGGTATCGCACGCGTGATCTGACGCGTCTGCTGCCGGGTACCGCGCGTCCGTCGATGCGGCGCATCCAGAAGATCACCGGACGCGATGACGACATGATCATTCTGCGCGGGGTGAATCTGTTTCCGACCCAGATCGAGGAGCTCGTGCTGGGCATCGAGGCGCTCACGCCGCACTTCGTGTTGGAGCTGTCGAAGCACGGAGCGCTGGACGCGATGACGGTGCGGATCGAAAGGGATCCGGCGCTGTCTGTCGAGGTCTGCGAGGCGGCGACCGAGGTGTTGCGGCGGCGCGTGAAGGCGCATCTGGGCACGAGCGTCGAGGTGCGGCTGGAAGAGCCCGGCACCCTGCCGCGCAGTGAGGGCAAGTACAAGCGCGTGTACGACCTGCGATGAGCGCGAGGCGCGGAGCGCCGAGACGAGCATGCGTTGTTTCGAGGGCCGCCGGAGTGCGGCACATCGCGTAGACGTGGTGAACTTTCCGTTCACACAGCCACTCTGATGGGCACGTCCGCTCGCGCTCACCTGTGTGAGCAGGAAGTTCAATGCGGTTGTG
>Ga0164242_10007390_pt1 | contig 12034 bp, 9 predicted proteins | sample OricomgcompostMG_FD_108783 | JGI IMG/M metagenome (GOLD analysis project Ga0164242, IMG submission 108783) | Miracle-Growth compost microbial communities from Emeryville, California, USA - Original compost - Miracle growth compost (MG) ... | reverse complement strand
CGGTTCCGGAGCCCTGGTCCGATTCGGACCCCTGCCGCGCGATCTGATCTACCTCGTCGACATCGGCCTCCTGCTGCTGTGTGCCGTGCTGATCGCGGTCAGCCCGGAAACCGCGACACCGACGCCGGGCGCCTGGCGGTCCCTGCCACCACGGGTGCACGTGCCCGCCCGATCACGGCATCTGCTACCGGTCGGGACTGCCATCTTCGTTGCGACCTGGGCAACGGGGGCCTTCTATCAGGCGTTCGTGCCGGCGCTCATCGCTGATCAACTCAGCAGTCACAGCCCGCTGGTACTCGGCCTGGTGTTCTCTGCCTATATGGCCCCGAGCGTCCTGGGGGCCCCGATCGGCGGCCGGCTCTCAGCCGCGGCTGCCCAACGCCTCGGCATGATCATCTTTCTGGCCGGCTGGATCGGGATCCTGGTTGCGCTCACCACCGGCGCTCTGCCGCTGTTCATCGGCGCAAGCGTCATCGGTGGCGTTGGGCAGGGCATCGCGATCAGCACAGCGATCCGCGGTCTGCTGCACGACAGCTTGCTGGCGGATCGAGCGCCGATCTTCGCGGCCGTGTACATGATCAACTACAGCGGTGCGGTCATCCTTGTCCTCGCGGCCGGCGAACTGTCCCAGGTGCTGTCGTTGTCGCAGATCACTGTCGGTTTCGGTGGGATTGCCCTCATCGCCACCATGATCACCGCGCTGGCCGCACGCGCCCCGCACCCCGGGGCGATGGCGGAGGCCCGGCGGCCAACCGGTGGCCGCTGACCTCGAAAGCTGCCCGACCTCCTCGACGTGCTGAGCCGCGCCCAATCCCTTGGTGTGCGAACGACCCGCCGACGCGCCAACGACCCGCCGATGCGGGAGCGTACGCAATCGCCCGGGGCCGCGCCGCACCCTTTCCTCGGCGTCGCACCATTTCCTCGGCCGCGCACCGGTTGCATCTGGTGCGCGGACGACCAACTGGTGCGGTGCGGAGTAACTGGTGCGCGGACGAGCAACTGGTGCGGGAGCGTACGCAATCCCGTGGGCCGCACCACTTCGTCGGCGTCGCACCGTTTCCTCGACGCCGCACCCTTTCCTCGGCGGCGCACCTGTTGCAGCTGGTGCGCCGACGACTAACTGGTGCGGGGCCGACCAGCTGGTGCGCGAACGAGTAATTGGTGCGGGAGCGTACGCCCTGGGGGTGCCGCACCGTTTCGTCGGCGTCGCACCGTTTCCTCGGCGTCGCACCGTTTCCTCGGCGTCGCACCCGTTGCATCTGGTGCGCCGACGACCAGCTGGTGCGCGAACGAGTAACTGGTGCGGGAGCGTACGCCCGCCCTGGGGGTGCCGCACCGCTTCGTCGCGCCCTTTCCTCGACGCCGCACCCTTTCCCCGGCCGCGCACCCGTTGCAACTGGTGCGCCGACGACCAACGGGTGCGGGGCCGACCAGCTGGTGCGCGAACGAGTAATTGGTGCGGGAGCGTACGCCCGCCCTGGGGCTGCCGCACCGCTTTGTCGGCGTCGCACCCTTTCCTCGACGCCGCACCCTTTCCTCGGCGGCGCACCCGTTGCAACGGGTGCGCGGACGACCAACTCGTGCGCGGACGCCAAACTGGTGCGCCGACGACCAACTGGTGCGCGAACGCCCAACCGGTGAGGGAACCGTACGCGACCCCTTACGGGCGCACCGCTTGGGACGGACCCGGACTAGCGGTCCTGGTTCAGCCGGAGCAGGCGGGTCAGGTTGCGGGTCGCCATCGCGATGGTGAGCGGTCCGACGCGGGGCACGAACACGCTGGCGCGGTCGAGAACGGAGTCGTCGAAGTTGGCATGCTCGGCGACGTTCACGCAGATGGCGCCGGCTCGGATCTCGTCGCCGCGGATCCGTTCGAAATCGGCCGAGGGCACGGCCGAGATCACCGCGTCGGCCATCGACAACGCGGTGGCCCGGTCGACGGTGGAATCCCGTACGTCGTGGGTTCGCCGGCCGATCGCGGGTTCGAAGACGACGGTGCCGGTCAGATCGAGGGAGTAGACCCGTGCTCCGTCATTGGCGAGCATCGCGGCCAGCGGTCGCCCGACGAGATCGCTGCGGTTGATCACGCAGGCGGTGACCCCTTCGAGCGGCGCGTTGGCGCCGCCGCTGGGCATGCCGGCATGATGCAGGATCTTGAGAATTGCCAGCGGTGTGCAGGGCAGGATGGCCCGCTTCTGCTTCCGCTGGTCGACATACCGCTGGTTCTCGTACAACAGCCGGCTCCAGAAGGAGTGCAGGCCCTCGACGTCCTTCCGCGGGTCGACAAGTTCGCGCAGCCAGCGATCACCCGCCGGATCGGTCAGCGGGTAGTACAGGAAGATGCCGTCGATCTCCTGGTCGACGTTTGCGTACGCGATCGCCCGCTCGACGGCGGCCTCACCCGCGTCGGGGCCGATGTGTTGGATGTCGAGGCGGATGCCGACCGCCTCGCAGCCGCGCTGTGCGTAATGGGCGTAGGTGGCAGCCGGCCCGCTTTCCTGTCCGAGGAGCCCGAGGATGCGCAGCGGGCCTCGCCCGGACGAGAGTTCGGCCACTTCGCGGCGTACTTCGGCCCGGTATTCCTTCGCGATCAACGACGGCTTGAGCACCTTGGCTGTCATCGACTCTGCTCCATTCGATCTGACGTCTCCGGGCCGGACGCCGCGGTCTCCCGTCGGCACGACCCTGACGGAAAGCCCGGGTGGCACCGACACCGAGGACAAAGTATCGAGCCCCGCGGATTCCGGTCGACTCCCTTATATGGCAAACTGCACTAGTGCAGAGTGCAATAAAGGAGGTTCCATGAAGTTGTTCGTGATCGGTGCGACCGGTCGGACCGGACGCCTCGTGGTCCGGGAAGCCCTGCAGCGCGGGCATGTGGTCAGCGCATTCACCCGTCGGCCGGAGCTGATGCCGTTCAGCCACCCGCGGTTGACCGTGGTGAAGGGTGACGGTCTGGCGCCCGATGACCTGGGCCAGGTCGCCGGGCACGACGCAGTCATCTCGATCGTGGCCGCGCCCGACCTGAAACCGGCGACGGTTGCCGAGCAGGTCACCCGCAATCTCGTCGGGGCGATGAGGGACCATCAGGTGAGCCGGGTGGTGGTGACCAGCAGCCATGCGCTGGTGGCAACGCGGCCGAAGCTGATCGTCGCTGTCGTTCGGTGGGTGTTTCGTCATTCCTACGCCGATGCCCGCGCCATGGAAGCGGTGCTGCAGGAGTCCGGATTGGACTGGCGGATCGTCCGAGCGAATCGGCTGGTCGACAAGTCGGCTGTCGGATCGGTGGTGCAGCCCGGCGGAGAGGACTTCGTCGAGGGCGCCAACGAGCTGACCCGTGCCGACCTGGCCGCCACCTTGCTGGACGTTGTTGCCGACGATCGCCTGACCCAACAGGCGGTCGAAGTCACGGGTGTCCGCTGAGCACATCGCTCCAGCAGGCCACGTGCGCAGGTTCACGCGTCCAGCCATGCTGTTGTGCCGACCGCGATGCTTTCGGCCATGCCCGACATCCAGTCGCGTTCGGCACGCATCCGGGCGAGTTCGTACTCGGACTCGATCAGCAGGAGCGGTTGCACCCCGGCCGCATCATCGAGCTCTGCGGCCAGCTGATCGATCGCCTCCGACAGGAGTCTGGCCCGGGTGCGCAGGGCGGCGATTGCCTGATCCCGCTCGAGCACCGCGATGAAGGACAACGCGGCGTACGTGATCGCGGCGTCCGAAGTGGGCGTGCTCAGCAGCACCTCGACGCGCCGCTGCGCCTCGCGGCGGCCGGAGGCGGTGAGTGCGTACACCCTCCGCTCCGGTCGCCCGGCCTCCTGCTGGGTGCCGATCGGCTCGATCAGCCCTTCCCGCTCCAGCCTGGTGACGGCGTGGTAGAGACTCCGCGGCAGCCCGGTGACGAACACCTTTCTGGTCTCGAGCAGGAGTCTGTGGATGTCGTACGGGTGCCGCGGCCCCACCGACAGCAAGGACAACACGGCCAACGCCGCCAGATCCCGGTCCTTGCGGGCGGGTTCCTGCATGCCGTTCACCGCGGCAGCCTACTGTGGGACACCGACCTGATCATGCCGAGCCGCACAGCCACGGGCGGTGTTGATCAGTGCCCGCGGGTTTGCAGCGTGCTGGTCAGGACGAGGAGGAGCAGTGCGGCAGCGCTGAGCAGGGTCCGCACCCGGTTCCACGCCATCCAGCGGGTCCCGCGGAACTCGCGACGTACCCGGGAGAGGTCGTGGATGCGGTCGGGATCGCCGCGCCCGGACCGCATCGTTGAGCGGGACGTGGACGGCGAGCGTGATCACGATGACGCCCAGGTAGAGCAGGATCAGCGGAAACGTCGACCGGCCGCCCTCGACCAGGTGCGTCGCCGCGGCCACCCCGGTCAAGATCAACGCGCCGAAGAAGCTGCCCATGAGTCGCGAGTTGTAGATGGCCCGGTCAAGGGCTTGCCGCCGGTGCGAACTGCGCCGTGATCGGGCGGAAATTGTGACGGTCGCGGTGCAGCGAGTGGGCCCCTTGATCGGTCCGTCAGACCAGATGATGTTCGAAGGCGAAGGCCGCGGCGGCGGTCCGGGAGCCGACCTCGAGCTTGGTGAAGATGTTGGACAGGTGCCGGGCCACGGTCTTCTCGCTGAGCACCAGTTCGGCGGCGATCTCGGCGTTGCTGCGCCCGGCGGCGACCAGCCGGAGGACCTCGATCTCCCGCGTGGTCAGCCCACCGGGCAATGCGTCCGGTTGCAGCAGCCGCCGGGTGTCCGACGTCGCGGGGCCAGCGCCCAGAGCAGTGAAGGTTGCCAGGGCACTGCGGAACTCGGTCTCCGCCGAACCGCGGTCGCCGAGCAACTCCAGCGCCCGGCCGATGAGCACCCGGGTCCGGGCGAGCTCGTACGGGCTGTCGACCCGGGTCCACAACTGAGCTGCCTTCCGAAAATAGGGCAGCGATCCCGAGACATCGCCGGCCGCCAGCTCCACCGCGCCGGCAGCGCACGCCGCCATCGCCTGCACCGCCGTGGTGGCCAACCTGCTGGCCACATCGTCGAGTTTCGCCACGGCCTCGCGCGCTTCGTCGACCAGGCCAGCGGCCAGCAGCACCTCGATCGCTCCGGGCAACAGTCGGCATCCGGCCACCGGATCGGGTTGCTCGGCGAGCAGTCGCCGGACGGCTCCGACAGCTGCGGCGGGCCGCTCGGTCGCCAGCCAGAGCAGGGCCAGGCCGGGTTGCGGGTCGCAACCCAGCTCAGCCGCACGTTGGTAGGCACGATCAGCGGAGTCGTACTCACCGAGGATGCGCAGGACATCGCCGCGCTCCGACTCAGCAGTCCCGGCCGCCGAGAGCGCGCTCGCCAGCCGGTACCGCTCGGTCGCCTGCTCGAACTCGTCGAGGGCCGCTGCGAAGGCCCCGTGCAACCTCATCACCTGCCCGCGGTGCACCGAGCACTGACCGGTGAAGGTCACCAGGCCCGGCTGGGCGGCACACCAGCGGTGCAGCGCAGCCGTCCACTCGGAGACCCGACCGAACTCGGCGATCTCCTGACAGCCCTCGATCGCCGTGCAATAGACGTGGCCGCAGATCTCCGGGGAGACCTCGCCCGCGGTCAACACGGCCATCGCCTCGTCGATCGAGGACAATCCGTCGCCGACCCGTCCCGAATAGATGTCGATGCGGCCCCGGGAACACAACCCGAGGGCCACAAGGTCCTGATCATGATGCTGTCGGCCGAGCTCGACGGTGCGCGCCGCGAACGAACCGGCGGTCGACCATTCCGCTGACCCGAGGTGCCGGAACATCAACAGGAAGGCGACGTAGCCCTGCTCGACCGCGTCGTCGTCCAGCCCCTTGGCGAGCTGGGCGGACCGCGACGTCCACCCGGCAGCAAGCGACGGCTCGCCGACGGTGGCATGGATCATCGACAGGTGGAAAGCACACCACACCGCGCCACGCTGATCACCGGCGGCCTGGCGCAACCGGAACCCGCGCTGGAGGTAGTCGATCGCGTCCGCGATCCGACCGAGCAGATAGGCCGAGACGGCTGCTGCCCTCAGGTCGGCGGCGTCCATCGTGTCGCGATCCACTTCGGACCAGGTGTCGAGCGCACGGACCCAGTCGCCGCGCTCGTAATCCTCCCGCGCCCGGACGAGTTCGTCGACGAAGCCCATCGTCGGACCTCCTTCGTCGTCACGATACTCGTGGCCCGCTCGGTCGGACTGCCGCTGCGATCAGGCTGCTGCCACCGGTCGCTCGGCCGATTCCCGTGCGGCCCGTTCGGCGATCCGACGGGCGACCACATCGGCGTCACGGCCGACGCCGGCCAGCAGCATCGAGGAGAACGCGTACTGGAACGACAGGCCACAGAAATACAGGCCGGGCGCATCCGCGACCACTCCGCGGTATTCCTGGGGGTAGCCGTCGTCGCCGAAGATCGGCAGGCCGATCCAGTCGAAGCTCTGCCGAAAACCGGTCGCCCACACGACGTTGGTCGCCTCGATCGTGGTGCCGTCCGCAAGCAGCGGCAGCCCGTTGCGAACACCGACCACTTTGGCTTCGTTGCGGACGACTCCGCGGTCGGCCAGATCGGTTCGCTTGACCCGCAGCATAGGGCCGCCGTGGGCGCGGACCTCCGGCATCTCCTTGCGGCCCATCGGAGTCCGCCTGGTCAGCAGGTGCCGCCAGACGAACAACATGGCCGGGAAGACGACGTGCATCCGGCGGGACTCCAGCCGGACCGGGATCTCACCGCAGTCCCTGCCCACCAGGGTGGTCGGGTGGCTCAGTGACACCTCGTAGGCGATGTCGGTACCGGAGTGTGAGGCGCCGACCACCAGCACCGGACCGGGCTGCAGTTGGCTCGGTCGCCGGTACTCACTGGAGTGCAATTGCAGGATCGCCGGATCGAGTTGCCGGGCAGCGTCCGGCACGTTCGGGGTACGGCCGAAGCTGCCGGTCGCCACCACGACCTGGTCGGCGTGGACCGTCCCGGTGTCGGTGTTGATCAGGAATCCGCCGGCGGGACCCGCGGACAGGCGGCGGACTCGCACGCCGAGACGCACCGGCAGGGCGAAGTGGGTGGCGTACGACTCCAGATAGTCGGCGACCTCGTCCTTACCGGGGAACGCCCACGGTGCCGCCGGGAACGGCATTCCGGGGAGGCCGTCGAACCTGGCCGGTGAGTACAGCCGCAGGGTGTCCCATTGCCGACGCCAGCCGTCACCGATGCGCTGGTTGCTTTCCAGGACAAGGCACTCCCGCCCCCGCCGGCGCAAGTGGTACGCAGTGGACAGCCCGGCCTGGCCGGCGCCGATGATCACTGTCTCGACATGTTCCATGATTCCTCCCTTGGCGTGCCTTTCACGCTAGGGAGAGCACGGGCAGCGTCTCATCGACCGGATTACCCATCCTGCGACGCACCCCGGATGGGTCGAATGACCCATCCCGTCGTGCAATCTTGTCTGCGGCAAGCGCTCGGGCGGAGGACGTCGTACCGTCGAACTGTGCGGCCGGGACGATGACGTCCGGCGACGGGGGTGGTCGAGATGCGGGCGGTGGTGATCGGCACCGGCTGGGCCGGCGAGGGCTATACGACCGCGTTACGCCGGTCCGGCGTTGATGTCGTGGCGCTGTGTGGGCGAAGCCGTGAGCCGGCGCATGCGTTGGCGGCTCGGCTGGGCATTGCCGAAGTACGGCTGGACTGGCGTGCTGCCCTCGACGATCTGAGACCTGATCTTGTCGCGATCACGACACCGGCGGGGCCGCACCTCGAGATGGCCGAGCATGCCGCCCGAGTTGGTGCTCACGTGGTGTGCGAGAAGCCCTTGGGGCGCAGTGAAGCTGAGGCCTCCCGGATGTTGGCCGCTGTCCGGACGGCCGGTGTGAAACACGCCTACGGCGGAACCAGCCGGTACGCACCCGGGCTCGTCAGGGCCCGCGAACTGGTTCGCGACGGTGCCGTCGGTGAGCTGCAGCAGGTCGAAGTGGTGGCCCACCTCGGCATATCGCCGTTGCATCCCTACACCTGGGTGCACAGCCTGGAAGCCGGCGGCGGCATGCTGTTGAACGGCTTCCCACACCTGCTCGGGCAAATCCGCTACGTGTCGGGCGGCAGGACAATCTGGGCGATCGGACACACCGATGTCGTGGTCGACCGCGTCCCGGTCGGTCCACCGCTCCATGATTTTCGATCATGGACGCCCGTTGATCCGGAAAACGCGGAGCGCGGCGAATGGCGGCAGAACGACGCAGACATGACTGCCAGTGCCGTCATCGGCATCGAGTTGGCGGACAACCGGATGATCACGGCGATATGCCATGTGTCGGCCCTGACGGCTACCCGGCACCCGGGCTATCTCGCGATCCATGGGACGAAGGGAACCATCCAACTCGACGACCCGCCGTGGTTCAGCCGGATGTCCCGACGCGCAACCGACGGGCAGTGGACCGACGTTGGGTTCGGAACCGACGAGGATCCGGTCCAAGCCGGTTGGAATCACTTGATCACCGACTTCATCGCCGACATCAGCGGATCGCCTCACGGCCGCTATCCGACGTTCGACGACGGCTGTGCGGACAACCAGCTGATGGACCGGATCAGGTCGCCGAAGCAGGTTCGTGATCATGACCGTGACCATGACCGTGACCATGACGGTGACCATGACCGTGACCATGACGGTGACCATCGGTCGTCAGCGCAGGTTCGAACAGAGTGAACGGCACCGGACCGCGGCATCCCAACGGCGGTACGGGCTCATCCATGATGCGTTCCTGCCCGCGATATTTGGCGGCATGCCTGGCGTAGAGCTCGGGATACCGCTGACGCACTGCGGTCAGCGGCAGCAGATGGCTGCCGTAGGTGCGGTCCGGGAGACAGTGGAACAGAGGGCGCCCGGGTCACAAGATCGGCTTGTGTCGGATCCACGGTCGGCGTGGGTCAGCGTTCGGGCGGTCGGTGCGGCAGCCGTACCCGAAGGACGGTGTTGCCCGGCTCGGACTCGATGGAGATCGTGCCACCGTGCCGGTCGGCGACGATGCGCCGGGCGATGTCCAGACCGAGTCCTGTGCCGGAGCCGACATCCTTGGTCGTGAAGAACGCATCGAATGCGCGGGCTGCCACCTCGGGTGACATGCCGGATCCGGTGTCCCCGATCTCGACCACCACATGGCCGGGCTCCGAGGCAGTGCTGACCCGGAGGGTGCCGTGGCCCTCCATGGCGTCGACCGCGTTGTCGATCAGGTTGGTCCACACCTGGTTGAGCTCACCGGCGTAGGCGTCGATCATCGGGACCTCGGCGGCGTAGCTGCGCACCACCTCGACGCCGTCCCGCAACTTGTGGCCCAGCATCACCAGAGTCGTGTCCAAGCCTTCGGTGATATCGATGTGTTGCAGCGATCCGCGATCCATCTGGGAGTAGGACCGGACCGCCGAGACCAACTCCATGATGCGGCCGGTCGACTCCTTGACCTCCGACAACAGGGTTTCGACGGAGAAGGTGCTCGCCACCCATTCCAGCCCGGGTTGCAGCGCCTCGGCGGGTAACACCCCGGCCACTTGGTCGCACCAGTCGGTGGTGGCACCCGCGGAGGCCAACGGGGGAACCAGCAGCCAGTCCTCGTCGACACTGTGACGGTCCATCCAGGCCGACAGCGCGTCCTCCTGGTCGGCGACCGCCATCGGATCGGACACCACCGATGACGGTGACAGGCGACTGCGGAGATCGTCCAGGGCGCTGAACTGGTTTGCGGTGATCTGCCCGTCGGCGAGCCGACCCAGTGAGGACAGCACCGTCCGGCAGGCGGTCTCCAGCGCATCGACCGCCCGGGTCGCCGCCGCCGCCGGATTGTTCAACTCGTGGGCGAGCCCTGCGGACAGAGTTCCCAGGGTGACCAACGATTCGCGTTGCCGTGCGATGGTTTCGACGTGCCGGGCGGTGCCGTACACGCCGTCCAGCAGGTGACCGGTGAACGGGAACCACTTCATCGACAGCTCGCGCAGGGCCGAGGACGAGATCCGGAACACCGTGCCCGCCGAGACTCCGCGGCCGCTGGCCAGATACCGGCCGTGCGGATCCCAGGCACGGAAGCCGCCCGCCCACCGGCCGGGAACGTCCATCATCCCGACCACGGTGTCCTCGCGGCCGATCTGCCGGTGCAACTCGATCGCCCCACTGACCAGCACCCACCAGGAGTCGGCCGGCTCTCCTTCGTGGAACAGGTCCGTGCCGAGCGGAATGGCCATCTCCTCACCTGCCTGCGCCAGTTCGGCCAACTGGGCGTCGGTGAGTCCGTCGAACAGGGTGACGGGACGCAATTCGTCGGTACGCATCATGTGGCTCACCTCAGATCGTGGCCAGATAGCGGTGGATGAGGTAGACCGACATGGCTCCTTCACCAACGGCGGAGGCGACCCGCTTCATGGATTCCAGTCGTACGTCACCGGCGGCGAACACGCCCGGCACGCTGGTCTCCAGCGGCAGCGGCGGCCTGGCCAACGTCCAGCGTCTGCCGGCCGGAGAGGCCAGGAGATCCTGGCCGGTCATGACGAATCCCTTCTCGTCCCTGGCCACCTCCGAGCCGAGCCACTCGGTGTGCGGCGAGGCGCCGATGAACACGAACAGCCAGCTCGCGGCGACGTCCTCGGTCTGCCCGGTCACGGAGTCCAGCAGGGTGAGGCCTTCCAGATGATCACCGCCGCGACATCCGACGACCTGGCTGGTGCACCGCACCTCGACGTTCTCCGCGACCGCGATCCGCTCAACCAGATAGCGGGACATGCTGTCCTCGAGGGTTCGGCCGCGAACCACCATGATCACCCGCTTGGCGAACCGTGCCAGGTTGAGCACCGCCTGACCAGCGGAATTCGCGGCACCGATGACGTAGACGTCATCGCCCTGGCATTGGGCGGCGTCACTGGCGCTGGCGCCGTAGTAGACGCCGCGGCCGGTGAGCTCGTCCAGCCCCGGAACCGGAAGGCGCCGGTAGGAGACTCCGGTCGCCACCAGCAGTGCACGGGCCTCGATCTCCCCGGAGCCCTCGAACAGTACGGCCCTGACCGGTCCGCGGCTCTCGAATCCCGCGACCGAGCGAGCAAGCACTATCTCCGCCCCGAACCTGCTGGCCTGGGCCACCGCTCGGTGGGTCAGATCGGAGCCGGTGAGGCCCCTCGGGAAGCCGAGGTAGTTCTCGATCGCGGCACTCTGCCCGGCCTGACCGCCCGGGCCGTCCCGTTCGACGATCACAGTGCTCAGCCCTTCGGAGGCGGCGTAGACGGCCGCTGCGAGCCCGGCCGGTCCGGCACCGACGATGCACAGGTCGTACAACGGCTGCTGGGCGGTGGTGGGAAGTCCCAGCGCACCGGCTAGTTCCAACGTGGACGGCGTTCTGAGCGTCTCACCGTCGGGCACCAACACCAGTGGCAGGTCGGTCACCGAGGCTCCGGCGAGTTCCCGAAGTCGTTGCCCCTCGGGGTCCCGTTCGATGTCGTACCAGTGGTAGGGCACGTGGTTGCGGGCCAGGAAGGTCTTGGTCTCGTGGCTGCGCTCGGACCACCGGTGGCCGACCACCCGGACGTCTGCGGTGTGATCGGGATTGGCTTCGCGCCAGTCGTCGAGGAGTTCGTCGATCACCGGATACAGCCGGTCCTCGGGCGGGTCCCACGGTTTGAGCAGGTAGTAGTCCAGGCCGATGTCGTTGATCGCCTTGATCGCGACCTCGGTGTCGGCGTACGCCGTGAGCAACAGCAGTTTGGCCGTCGGCGCCTGATCCCGGGCGCGTTCCAACAGTTCGATGCCGGTCATGGCAGGCATCCGCTGGTCCGAGGCGATCAACGACACCGGCTGGTTGCGCAGCGCCAGTTTGGTCAGCGCCGACAACGCCTGGGCGCCGGACGTGGCCCGGACGATCCGGTAGTCGGCGCCGTACCGGTTGCGCAGGTCGCGTGAGATTGCAGCAGAAACCATCTCGTCGTCGTCGACGGTCATGATGATCGGCTTGCTCATCGCATGGTCTCCCCCGACCGGCCCGCCGGTGCCTGTCAGCGAGAGTCGG
>Ga0164242_10007389_pt1 | contig 12037 bp, 15 predicted proteins | sample OricomgcompostMG_FD_108783 | JGI IMG/M metagenome (GOLD analysis project Ga0164242, IMG submission 108783) | Miracle-Growth compost microbial communities from Emeryville, California, USA - Original compost - Miracle growth compost (MG) ... | reverse complement strand
ATGGAACTGCTGGAAGACACAGCACACGAAGAATGGACTGAAACTCTGGTTGAGCGAACAGCGGAGGCCGGCTCGCTGCTGCGAGTCTTTCTCGAGGTTAGATACGCTCATTATGTATCCCCTGATGTGTCTGTGTCGTGACCGGCACACTGACATGCAGTTCACGATGCTAGGTTGCTCCCGACGCCAATGCAACGACCTCCTGGTCTGACCAGCGTCAAGGATTCGTCATCCGGTTACCCAAGGCGCAGGTGTACCAACCGGTCCAGCTGTTCCCGGTCTTCCGCGGCGCCTTACTAACGAGCTTCGAACCGGAGGAGAAAAAGCGAAGCATTCCGAATCGTACCGCGGTTGCTGGAGCAGGTGACGACTGGGCAGACGTGGAGGTAGACACATCGACGGGAACGGCGAAGGTTGTGGAAACCACGAAAGCGCCGGCGGTAGCTTCGAATCCCACGGCAAGGTGTGATTTCATGCCCACTGTGGCATCGCTGCCCCGACCGGACGAGTTGCTCCTCAGGCCGCCGTACTACATCGTCATGTATGCGAGCCACACGGAGATCGAGATCCACGGTAGTCACAGCCCGTCCCTACAGCTCATGGCCGATTACCTGAAGCGGTGGTGTCGGGTCAACCACCATGACTCAAGAGCCGTAAGTTCAACCCTGCGCTCCGTGCCGACCGGCCCTGTAGATGGAGCTAACTCAGCGCCGTAGCCGCCCGGAGTGGATGTGAAACTCCATCAGTCGGCGTTCGGGTTGGGCGAGATGTTTGACCGCTTGGTACTCAGCACGCGAGATACTCGGTACACGGAACAGTTCCGGGTCACCGCGCCGATAGCTGTGTCTCTGATCGAGGGCATCCTGGGTTACATGTGCGTTTCTTCCCAATCAAGCACGTGGAACTTCAAGCGGGAGACAGAATTCAAAAGGATGTAGTACGGCAGATAGGCTGGATTCGTAGAGAAAGCGGGATTAGAGAACACTTGACCCTGTATTTTGTTTTGATCGCGCGCATGCACGCCGTACGCCCCGGCATCGTCGGGGATTTCTGAGTGCGCCACAGCCGTTGGAGGGCCCGCGTGCCATATGCCAAGGTCTAGCGGCTTCTCTCCGTGAGGAAACGGGAAAGAGCTCCTCGATGCGGCCCGTCGGAAAGGTTTCTCGCGCAGTCGGCGCAGATTTCGGGCGCCGCTCGGCCGAGAGCTATTTCCGTTTGGTGCCAAGGCTTGGTCAGAACGGCGCCTAAGGCAAGGGCCAGATCATAAGCCACCGACGTCATGGCAAGCTTTGTTTTGGGGTGGTCAAACCACCTGCTATCGGATATCCAGGAGGGAGCGGCGGAGGGAGAAGCATCGTGATGGCGACTCAATCCTATTTTGATGAAAGCTATGTACACAGATTAGGAATAATTGGACAATTGGACAATTACGTCGTCAATCTTCAGTTCCCCTTGGGCCGGCTTATTTCACGTGCCAGGCGGTTTGGGGAGTTCCACGCCATTCCCAGATCGGATTAGCGGCGCATGTTTCTCTGGAATCTTTGCCTCTTTGCTCGCCAAAGTGGGTCCCTGCCGTGCGGTATTTCGCGGCTTGCTTTGAATCTTCCTCCTCTGCCTTTTTTTCTCTCTCGTCCAGATACGCCAGGCTGCTCTGCAAAAGGCTCAAACCACGGTCCCTGGTAAGCAGTTATTCAACATGCTGTCCCGAAACTCTACTCGAACGGCGCAGGTATGTTCCCAACGGTCTCTGCCTCCTCAATGGCTCTTATCTCCCCCGCTCTCACGTACAAAGCAGGGGCAAAACCCCGTGGCATACATCGTACTTACTTGTCCTTCTAGCGCCTGTTGCGGACGGCAGCCCAGCCCAGTTACCAGATCAATGCTGCCCGTGGCTTTGCTACCGTGCAATCCGACATCTTCAAGCCGACAAAGTACGGCGGCAAGTACACCGTGACCCTCATCCCCGGTGACGGCATCGGCTCCGAGGTGGCGGACAGCGTCAAGACGATCTTCAAGGCCGATAATGTGCCAATCGAGTGGGAGCAAGTCGAAGTATCGGGTCTCGACGACGCGACACCGACGGGACGCACCGAGGACCTCTTCAGAGAGGCCGTCGCCTCGCTCCGGCGAAACAAGCTCGGCCTCAAGGGCATCCTTCACACTCCCATCAGCCGATCCGGCCACCAGAGCTTCAACGTAGCGATGCGCCAGGAGCTCGACATCTACGCTTCCATCTGCCTGATCAAGAACATCCCCGGCTACACGACGCGGCACAAGGACGTCGACCTGTGCATCATCCGCGAGAACACCGAGGGTGAGTACAGCGGCCTGGAGCACCAGTCTGTCCCCGGCGTGGTTGAGTCGCTCAAGATCATCACGCGCGCTAAGTCGGAGCGCATCGCCAAATTCGCCTTCAGTTTCGCGCTGGCCAACCAGCGCAAGAAGGTGACTTGCATCCACAAGGCCAACATCATGAAGCTTGCCGACGGCCTTTTCCGCAACACCTTCCACGCTGTCGCCAAGGACTACCCCACCCTTGAGACCAGCGATATGATTGTCGACAACGCCTCGATGCAGTGCGTCGGCCGGCCTCAACAGTTCGACGTCTTGGTCATGCCCAACCTGTACGGTGGCATTCTGTCCAACATTGGCGCCGCCCTCGTCGGCGGGCCCGGTATTGTCCCAGGATGCAACATGGGCCGCGACGTCGCCGTCTTCGAGCCTGGATGCAGGCACGTCGGTCTCGACATCAAGGGCCAGGACCAGGCAAACCCGACTGCCCTCATCCTCAGTGGCACCATGCTGCTGCGCCACCTCGGCCTGGATGACCACGCCACGCGCATTTCCCGCGCCATCCACGCCGTTATCGCTGACGGGTAAGTTATCACGCTCTCCTTCCCGCTATCGCCGGAAGCATACCAGAATAACGCTAACCGTCCCTACAGCAAGGTCCGCACTCGCGATATGGGCGGCGATTCGTCGACCCAAGAGTTCACAAGGGCCATCCTAGGCAAGATGGAGGCCGCGCTATAAGAACCTCGACATCCCCGGAAACAAGATTTCTTGCAGTGCTGCCCAATGAGATTGAAGGGTTGTACGATCAACGCCCTACGGCTAGGAGTATCCCGGAAGGGGTTTTCAAGAGAAACCATAGACGATCCGATGCGGCGAAATGAGGCGAGCGAGATATACCACGGTCAATCGGTTCTATAGAGAGGGAGGACAGTATAGATCGCGGCCGCTGTAATGTAGGTAGTACATGCGGACTGGGACCTCCATATCCTTTTCCCCCAATTTGTTCAATCAAATCAGTTCATGATAGTCACCTCCCACACACATCTTCCTTGTCAACTCAATGTCATGCCGTTGTATGTGTCGAGTCATGTCACGGCGCTTCCGCGATCGGGTATAAGGCACTGATTCCAGTAGCGGTATCTGAACTAGGTGCGTTGTCTAAAGGGGAGAGCCATCTGTTCCATCGTTGTTGGCAACAAGGGCCACGTAAGTTCCCATCCTCCACATCCCAGTGTCAACCGCCGAAGCACGAGCGATACATACAGTGCCGCAGCTTGGCGCCTTCCACAAGTACCGAAAATGTCCCAGCCGGTTTTTGCCGTCTCACCACGTCGGCTAGGCCACGGTTCCTCGCTGCGCAATGACTTGGCCTACTCGGCCGATCCCGACCCGAACGGTCGGGTAAGGGGAAGCGGGGTGCGAGCATTGGCAGTATTGCCTTTCTTGGCCCGGGCAGCCAAGGCGCGCTTCTTGGTCGAGGGCGCGACGGAGGGGCCCGGAGGTGAGATGGCGCGCTTAGGACGATTGGCGGGCTGGACCGAGGGGTTCTTCCAACCGACTCGGGCAGGACCCTGTGCCGCGACTCGCCCCTCTTCGGGATGGTTAGGAGAAGCGTCGTTATATCCCAGGCTTGGTCCATTGGCAGGTACGGCTTTGATCTTGCGCAATTCCCCCGTAGACTCGGCCTGCTGTACCCCGGCGTGGTGGCCGGGCATATCGCCGTACAGCATCTGCCAGTCCGACTGTTCCAGGCGCTTGAGGAACTTCCCCAGCTCCATATAAAGGTTCTCCACCTCTGCAAACGCAAGATCCATCCGTTGTTTGGCAACCCACTCAGCCTTGCCAACATCCCAATACTCGCTCAAGACCTCCCCCCAAGTCCCTAGCAACGCTCGAGCGAGAAGCAGCCTCTTCGTCATGTAATCGCCCTTGCTGCTCGGGTGCATGTGGAACCCGTCCCTTTTGTAGTGCGCATCGCTGAATACGATGACCCGCAGCTCGTTACCAGCCTTCTCCTTGCAGTGCTCGGACCTCGGACACCAGGTGCATTGCGACTCGTACGGATACGGGGTATGCAACATGTGCCGGGTCGGGTTGTCCTCTCTCCACTTCTGGGCTAGTGTTTCTTTAAATTTGCGAAGGTACTCGAACATCTTGATCAAAAGGCCGATGTTCGCCTCTGTGAACTCGATCACAGTGTCTCCAACGCGCAGATCGGGCCGGGGCGCCTTGCCAATGGGCGGCCGTTCGGCTGTCATCCGCCAGTATTCCCAGCTCTCGGCCGCGCGGAACCAGACTCTACCAACGTCTGAAAAGTACCTCATTGTTCCTTGCTCTAGATGCAACCGGATGCGGCCGTCGTGCTCCACCTCTCGAAGCCACGTAGATTTGCTAATGCCGGTTGAACTCTTGGGTTTGGCAGCCGGGTTGGCAGCTATGTAGCCAGGAGTTGAGTGTGGAATCACAGGACTACGGCTCTGGTGTGCCGCCATGTCGAACAATAGCGCCATCTGCCCGTCTTGAGTGGTGGCTGGGACCGGAGTCATGTTGGCCAACTCCCCAGTGTGCTGGCCTCCAGCACCAGTCATGTGCGGGCCCCCGTTGGGCCACGGCGCCATCAGCTGTTGGCCTGCGGTGGTCGCTGTGTAGGCCGCGTACGGCTCCGTGTAGGTCGGTTGCCCCATCTGCGGGTCTCCAGTAGCAGAACTCTGTGAATACATCCCGGAAAACTGGCCCATCTGCTCTCCTTGGGCCATGACCTGGTCCGTCCCCGTGGCGGGGCCCTGCCAGTTGGTACTGGCATTGAATTGGTTAATATGAGCGTCGCTGGGCGCTTCCATGTCCGCCTTATACTGGTTGGACTGATGCTGGCTGGACTGAGTGTGCCAGCTCATGGTCATGTCCGCAGGTGGTGCCACATGCTGCGAATTGCTGCCAGCTGGGGTAGGCTCCAACACGCCTTGACCATTGTCGTACCAAGTGTGGTTGGTGATTTCTCTAACCACGAAGGGATAAGGAGGAACCTGCGCCATGGGCTGGGCCATTTGGTGTTGGTAATCTTGCCCGGCGTTGACTCCTGGGGCAGCCACCAGGCTAGCATAACTCTTCTGAGGTTCCATAGGGGCAATCTCGCCACCAGCAAAGTTTGTCGACAAATTGGCCAGGCCCGTGAAGTCCTCATGATGGCCGCCCATGGGCGCCAAAGTGTTCGAAGAGCTTGATCCAGCGCCATGGAACTGCCAAGGATTGCCAGCCGATAGGGGTTCGTGGGCCCCAATGAAAGTCTCGCCGTAGCTGGTGTTGTTGACAGGTCTCTCGTTCTGGTAGGAGAATAGGGCTACGGGTTCCATGATGGGCATCAGGGCTGCGGAGAGACTGGGCAGGGTCACAGGCGCAGCCATAGCATGTGTAGGAAGGTTCGGGTTTCCATCCGGATTATCCCAGGCATGCGGGCCAGGGTTGCCCGGGTAAGGGTTATCCATTTCCACGTATCCTTAGTTTTACGCAGGGTTGTGGAAGGGGATATGAGTGATGCGAGATGGGGATTTTGGTGACCGCAGTCGGAAGATGGTGGTCGTAGAAACGCAGAAGAATTTCCAAACCCTCACGTTTGGAGAGCCAGAAAAGTTGGAGGTCAAAATAAAAATGGTAACACGTCTTTTCATTGTTATGAGAAGGCTTTATTCACGTCCGGAACCTTCCATTAAGGCTGAGTGTTCTCGCCAATGCTGTCGTGGGTAACAGGTCGAGTTCGCTGGCCATCCGAAGCGAGGGGGAGATATTATCATTTACGGTCATGTCGGAACCGCTGCCCTCACATTGGTACTTGGATTAAATGAAAGGGCTGTAATTCGTCAAAGTAACAAAAAAACTACACGCCAGGGCCACAGTCTTGTTGATATTACGGCCGAACTTTATTCAAATGTCATGGGAAGGGCAGCGCACGATGCTAGCCATTAATATGGAACCCAGGCTAGGAACGACCATGGGGTTCGTTCACCACCACCTACTTGGTACCACATCAAGAGTTACACCTGGACTGACATCCAAGGAGGCAAGAAATGGGCAATCAGGTCACTAGGTGGTCAAAGTGCTGGTCGAAATTCAAAGTAATATTCCCACGAGGGTCTAAGTGCCAGTTGAGCTAGTCGTTGGATGCGGCGAGATACGCATGATATGATGGTTTCGGCCCAGGCTCCAGAACCGTAAAATCGCCTCCAAAGGAGCCTCATACAATCCAACTCGCATTTGTAATTGTTTAGGCTGCGCATGAGCTGAAGAGATCGATGAGATCGTCGTCTTCGGCAAGGTATGAATCCAAACCCTCTCCGTCTTTAGGAGCATCCGGGGAGACATCCCCATCCTCTTGGCCAGGTGCCTACTATCCTGGTTAACGTCTGGCCTTGCGTGCTGCGTTCTGGCTGCGAGGACGTACCTGGGCATCTGCTCTCGCAATGCGGATATTCTGCTTCGCGGCACGAAGCGCAAATTCCTGGGCCGGAGATTTAGGCTCGGGCTCAACTTGAGACTTCGAGTGACCGGGGGTTTGGAAGTGGCTTCTAGGTCATATCAGCAATGCTCTGCAGCCATATAGGAGTTGGCTCGATCAACGCGTACGCGAGAGGGTTCAGCGCGGGCTTCTTCGGAGCGGACTTGATCTGCGTGTTCATGTTCGGCACGGGTTGGTACAGCATGGGCTGGTGCAGCGTGGGCTGTCGAACGAGCATTCCCTGGTAGTAAGATGTAGCCAGACCGAAGCGCAGGATTCCGCCGTCGATGGCATTTAGCACTTGATCTTTAGTGCTTAAGCCGAGAACTTTCATCTCCTGGAGTTGTTCAAGATGCTGCGCATGTAGTTAGCCACAGCCGATCCAAGGTTAGTACGCCACATACGAAGATGATGTTGGTCCGATGGAATTTAATTCGCTCCTCCTGGCTAAGCTGGATACTAGCTGCAAGCGGGTGAAACTGGTCCATGGTCGAAGTTCCCACTAATTAAGGGGGAGGAGAGAGTCGAAGAAGTCAACTCCAGTACCAGAATATGTGACAGGGAAAAAAATGGAAGAAGATTTCCGGAGCGAGGAGGAAATGGAGTGTTAAAAGGAGGAAGGAGGTTGGGGAGTGAGTTGGGGAGTAAGCTGAGGGTGGCCTGGCTGAGAAGCGGATACCATGCCGAGTCGAATAATGGGAAGGGGCTCGCGGTAGGATGCTTGATCTGTCTGGGTTTTGTTGGAACAAGGTAGTCCAATTTCTAGTCTGCTACAGATTGGGGCACTGGCTCGTCTGAACAAGAAACCGGCTTGTCGAGGGGGCGGTTTGTGAGAATGACGAGCAGCGAGAAGCCCTTGGGTGTAGCCTTCTTTTGGCTGTTCAAATTCAGGATGGCGAGTCGCCCGTCCTACCAAAATGCCTAGAGCAGTGTCTCCGGAATTCTTACTTGAGTTGACATGTATGATAGGGGGGATGAAGAAAAGAATGAACGAAATTGGCGGCACTGCTCGGCGGGGAGTAAACGACCCTTGAGGTGGAAGTAACCAGCAGCACTTGTAGGGAAGGAGCGACCTGACCAGCGGCATGTACATCAGAGGCATCAATGGGTTTCCATTCTTTACTTCGGAAATGCTAATGTGCCTAATTGTCAACAGAACAAACACTATACCTCTCATTTCCGTCTCCGACAAAGGCAAAGCACGCCGACCTGACCAAAGAACTCTTCCAAAGCTGACGGGTGATAATTTCCCGATCAAGGTACCTGTTGTTGCAACCTACCATTCCGGCGCTCGCCCGGTTAAGAAGAGGCTCTGGTTAGACGAAGTATGGGAGCCAACTCCGGGTACGGTCAGTGGATATATGAGAATCTACTGAGCGGAGACAACACGAGTAGCACATGCTGCCAGGAAATCAAGTGTAAGGTGTGTAAATGGATAATCTTGGGTATCAAAGGGAGAAGTTAATGCACCATAAAAAGCCACGTAGATCCCCAACCCCCAAACGCCTTTTCTGTGCCATCATGCCATCATCAAGGTTAGAACACTGTCCGCCGTTTTCTGCCCGTGTACTTAGAGGTGGCCTTGACGATCTTCCCCTTCCGTTCCATCTGCTCTTTCTTTTTGACGATCCAGGCTTTGCTGCCCTTCTTGATATTCACCTCGCCGCTCTTGGAGGTCCTCCTAGAGTCGAAGACGTCAACGCCGTCCATCCCCTTGACCACGGCGGTGATGTCTCCTCCGCTTCCGTTGGCCCCGCCGCCGCCGACTGTCAGGACGAGGTAAAGCTTGACGTTCTTGGTATCCGGGTCGTCCTCGAGGATACCAGCACCAAAACCAGCCCTCACCGCCGCGGATGTGATCATGGTCCGCTGGGCGTCGTTCTTGGGATAGAATTGACACACCGCCTTCCCCCCTCTCCTCAGCGACGCGTATAGTCCGTTGAAGAACCTAGACAGGCGGCCTGCCGGCGACACGTCGCTGCTCTCGGCATTGCAGAGCCATTGTATCGCGCTGATGCTGATCGCTGCGTCGAACGTGCCCGCCCGGAACGGCACCCCCTGGCCGATGTCTGCCAACAACAGATCCCCTTCCACGTCTCGTTGTAGCGCCACGTCGAGCATCGACGCGCTGACGTCCATGCCTACCCACACGTGCGGCCCGCCTTCGTCTTCAGGCACCGCCGAGAGGATCTCTCCGGACAGCCCGCTGCCGCAGCCGACATCTAGAATGAAGCTCGGCTCCTCGAGGCTGAGAAGCTCCAGGGCCCGCCGCGTCATAGACGCCTGGATGCTCTGTATCCGCGAGCTCGTCGTGTACTTGCGAGCCTCGGTGTCATTGTAGTGCACATCGGCGGCGCTGTGGGCAGAATTTGTTAGCAGCGGGGTTCAGGTGGTGGGGGGCAGCACATGGGCGGGTTTACAGGGTGTCCTCGGGCCGTGACATGTTGACTCAGAGGGCACTCGAGATAGGAAGAGTACTACAGGTCACTGGTATGTTCCTGACGCCGCCGATTGTCTGGATTGAGGGGGAAAGCGCTCGGATTCGCCGTTGTCATTAAGTTTTCCACACCGAAAATTGAAATTTAGAGTTGCGGTTCAGTCAAGAAAATGCCCCTCTGTGGTTCCCCAAATAACCACGTGACTCTAGCGCAAGCACAAGCATGGGCCGGGCCAGCAACGATCCGGGGATCAAACTTTGACCGAGTCTCCGGATATGCAAACCTGCCACCTCACCTTTGAACATTTGGATCCTCGGCCGCATCATTTGCGAAGTCCCCAACTACAAGCCAAGTAATCCGTTTTGAGCCTCTTCACTCCTCTCGTTGTAACCTTTGCTTCCCCATGAATATGTGACAAGATGTGGATCTTGCCTCTTGTCGGTTACCTGGGCTCTGTTGTCGGATTTTGCTTTTTGACTCTGGCCATCGGTACGTGTCTCTCCATCCCTGGCTAGGCTATCGTGTGGACTAGGATGCTGACTTAAATCCCTAGCATCGGGCCTCTACTACCTGTCTGAACTAGTCGAAGAACATACCGTCATTGCCAAGCGGTTTCTCACGCGTCTCATCTACTCCGTCGTCGGCCTGCAACTTCTCCTCTGCGTCGTTGATGGCTTCCCCTTTTTCTTGACCCTCGTGGGAATCGTCTCTCATGTTGTATACCTCGGGAATATGCGACGATTCCCATTTGTCAAGCTGACAGACCCTCTATTCATTGCATCTTGCGGTAAGATATAGTTACAGCCTAGTGGCATCCTAACGGCTACTGACTTTGGGCTGTGCAGTACTCGTCCTCATCAACCATTATGTCTGGTTCAGACACTTCTCAAAGGCCCAGCAACGGGCGCATATGAACATGTCCTCCTACTACGATACCCCATCCGACGTCCCATCCTTCACCGAGATTGCCTCCTACTTCGGCATCTGCGTCTGGCTCGTCCCATTCGCTCTCTTCGTGAGCCTGTCCGCCAGCGACAACGTGCTGCCAACCATGGGAAGCGAAGAACCGTCGATAACGCCGAGCGGGATGGGGGCCGGTATCCGAGCGAGGCGCGGCCAAGGCATGGCCAAGGCGCTGGTAGACAATATTCTGGCGGCGATCGCCCAAACCGGGGTCATGGCGGGCTGGAAACGACCTGAGGACAGGTTCTGAAGACTAGGACCTTTCGGGAATTGGCGTTTCTATTGGGGCATCAGCGGCGCCCGAGCCCGGTTTGGGCCGGCGGGTGCAGGCCGCCTGCCGCAATCGCAGGTGTACTAATAGTAAGTCTCGATGCACACCCCTTCCTTCGTCGTCCGGCACAACATGCAAAGCTTGCATGATGTTACCAATTCGCTAAGATTGTATCCGATATGGCCTATGGCCTTACATGATGCAAAATTTTATGTAATCCTGATCGTCGAGTTTGCTGTTGTCCGGGCATTGGAGTGTTTAAGCTGGTCATGACGCATTGCTAACGAGTTCATGCGTCCAGATCAAAGAACCGGGCGTATCCCTGTGTATTAATAACATGCTATTGAATACCTTTGGGGACTAATGGGCTGAGACATTCCGAACTCTTGCGCATTTCGAGGAGGCAACTAGACAGCCATGGTGTGGAGTCGCACATTATGACCTTGGGTATGCTCGTCTGCTCATTGTTGGACGAAGAAGCCGCCGCTACTCCCTAGCAGGACGTTTGGGGAGGGAAGATGGAGGCCCCTCGTGCTCGAGACCATTAGGTTGCACATCAAGTCTGGGTAACGGCGCCACGGGTAGATACTGTACACAGAGTTCAGACTGCTGCTCCGGCAAATCCCAAGTCCTGTCGCGGACAGCACTGACTTCGGCTTATGGGTTCTGGTCCTTCGCTATATATGCTTTCGGGCCTATTTCAAATTCAAGCCAGCAGAACTACAAGATCTAGGGATTGGCATGGAGTTGGGGACCCCTCATCCGCACATGCGTTGCGCTACGATATCCAGTCCCCGCCCTTCTGAAGCGCTAGACATGCCTCCTCGGATTTCCTCCCACCGGCAATTGAAAGTATACATAAAATGTGAGTCAACCGAGTAATCGTGGTTCTCAACCTGCCACTTCTCATGTACCTGCCTCGATCAGCAGTAAATTTGTAATCGTGGGTCTCCGTAGTCGATACAAACTTACTTGAACTCTTTTTCTATGATGGTAGGAATTGAAACGCTGAGACGGAGGCCTGCAGGGGTTGGAGCGATCTATAATATCTCTTCACGAAGCTCGCAGGTAGTCGAAGTGTTTGGAATCACACGTCCAAGCTGTCCGTCAGACCAAATATCCAAAAATAATACACCGTAGTCTTGACAAAGCTTGACACATATGATCAACCGTTTGTTGTTTAAACCCCGTATCAAAATACCCCATGCGAGCCTTTTTTAGCCAGCCCGAGAGGTTGACGGAGTGCGAGTGTTCAAAGATATGCGGCGAAGGCGCCAATGAGAGATTGGGTTCCCGTTCACTTTTCTGTCTCGCGCTTTTTATGGATGGTGATGCGGAACTGGAAAGGGTGCAGCGAGGTGGGTGTGTTACTCGTAGCTTACTGCTCTTGTGCCTTCGGGTCTCCCATTGCCAGTGCGCACGCTCTAAGTCTGTGAAGAATCCCCGTTTCAGGAGCCCTGCCTTGTACTGGGGCTATGGACCACCATCATCTACCCTATTTCCGATAGTAGCGAGATCACCCTCCTTGGTTTTGCTTATCACAGCGGTGAGGATTATATCTAAACAGCCGTTGACAATCCT
>Ga0164242_10007388_pt1 | contig 12040 bp, 12 predicted proteins | sample OricomgcompostMG_FD_108783 | JGI IMG/M metagenome (GOLD analysis project Ga0164242, IMG submission 108783) | Miracle-Growth compost microbial communities from Emeryville, California, USA - Original compost - Miracle growth compost (MG) ... | reverse complement strand
GAAGAACGCCATTCTGCAGATCGACCACACCAACCAGCTGCGCTTACAGGGGATGCCGCGCTTCGAGGCGATCATCCGGGCGAACGAAGACCGGCTGCGGCCGATCTTGATGACCACCTTCGCCTTCGTGGCGGGCATGTTGCCCCTGGTGACGGCGAAGGGGATCGGCGCGTCGTTCAGCCGGGCCACCGCGGGCGTGGTGGTGGGCGGGCAGATCTTCTCGCTCTTGCTCACGCTGGTGGCGGTGCCGGTGGCGTATTCGTTCTTCGACGACGTCTCGGCGTGGTTCAGCCGGAAGGTGCTCCGCCGCGCGCCGCCGGAGCCGAAGCTGGAGCTCGCGCCCCTGCCGGAGGCAGAGCCCGGGATGGTGGCGGACAAGTAGCTTGCCCATATGAGGGGCTCCACCTGCGAGCCCTTCCCGTGGGGTCCTCCTCTGGGACCTTCATCTGTGGCTCGTCGTCTGCGGCCTTGATCTGTGGCCCTTCATCTCTGACCTTTGACCTGTCACCCTTGACCTGTGGGAGCGGTCTCCCGACCGCGATGGGTGGCCGACGCTCGGCTTCCGCAGAGCAGGTGACACAAGTGATGAGAATCGGGATGAGCGCAGCGCGAGACCTCAGTGTTCGTCGCGGTCGGGAGACCGCTCCCACAGGTCGAGTGTCCACAGGGCAGGAGTCCAGAGACCGAGTGTCCCCGCGATGAACCTCCTCCTCTGCGAGCCGCTCACCCCGGACGCCTTCGCGCCCTTCGGCGACGTCCTCTCCGCGGATTTGGGCCAGGCGGAATCCGCGAACCAGGGGACGGCGGTGCGCTTCAACTGGGCGGCCGCTTTGGAGAGCCGTCGGGCGGGCGCCAAGCCGAACCTGGCCCTCTTCCGCGCCGAACCGCAGTCGCTGCCCTTCACGGTCACGCTGCTCGAGCGCCACCCGCACTCCACCCAGGTGTTCCTTCCGCTCGTGTGCAGCCGATATCTGGTGGTGGTGGCGCCCACGCTCCCTTCGGGCGATCCGGACGTCTCCAAGCTGCGCGCGTTCCTGTGCGGCCCCGGCCAGGGGATCAACTATGCCTGCGGCACTTGGCACCACCCAATGGTCGCGCTCGACACCCCGGCCGACCTGGCGATGCTGGCATGGGAGGACGGGTCAAAAGGCGACTGCGAGGTGCGGCCGCTCGCCGAGCCGCTCCAGGTCGAAGCGAAGAGCTAGCGGCGCTCCAACTGCTGGTGGAACTCCGTCAGCGCCGCGCGGATTGCCTCGGGCTGTTCTATCCAGGGGAAGTGTCCCGCGTCCGCAATCCAGCGCTGCTGGACGTGCGGCCCGCTGAAGCCTGGCGCCTCGGACCACAGCCGTTGATCCACGATGTGGTCCTCCGCGCCGCTGAGGAGGAGCGTCGGCAGGCGGGTGGGCGTCCAGCGCGCCCGATAGCTGGCGTCGAAGTGGGCGTCGGCCCAGGCGACCGCCTCGTGGCAGTACGGGAGGTCCTCCAGGAGCGCGCGCCCTTTGTGGAGCCCGGCGAGGGTGAAGTTCCAGTCGGCAGCGGCGAGCGTGAGCGCCCGGAGGGTGTCGGCTCCGGGTGCCCGGGCGTAGGCCGCCGCGGCCGTGTCAACACCAGGGAGCGCATGGTCACGGGCGTAGGCGTGGAAGGCCTCTCGCCAGCGCGCATCCGGAGCGCTGCTGACGAGCACCATCCCAACGAGGTGCGCTTCGAGCGCGGGGACGGAGAGCATGAACATTCCGCCCGTGGAGTGGCCGACCATCACCACCTCCTCCAGCGCCTGCGCGGCCTCCACCAGGACGTCTGGCCAGAGGGAGTAGGGCCGCTCAGGAAGGACAGGCAGGCCGCGGTTGGAGCCATCCCCCGGAAGATCGACCCGCCACACTTCACCGAGACCGCACGCCAGCTGCGCGAGATCCCTCAGCGACTCCGAGCCCAGCCCGGGGCCCCCGGGAACGAAGAGCCAGCGGCGTTTCCCGGGGCTGGAGGAGACCCGCGTCAGCCGAACTCCGGAGGGGGTCCACCGCTCGGACTCTTCACCGCCCATGGTTCACTCCCATGGGCGCACGCTACTCCTGGCTTCGTTACGGCGCGCAGGGCGGGAGCGAGGACGGGACCACATCCATGAACGGCTCGCTCTCCTGCGGAAAGGTGCCGGTGGGCTCGCTGAGCGTGAGATCCAGCGACGTGGAGTCCGGCTGGATCTTCAGGAGGACGTTGTCCTGATCCGGCGCGCTGGCGTCCGGCGCGTAGCAGAGCTTGACCTGGTGGTATCCGGGCGTGAGCGCGTCCGGGTTGGCGAAATAGTGGCCCAGGCTCGGATCGTGCGGGTCGGTGACGTCGGCGACGTAGATCTCCATCGCGTCCTTGAGCCAACCGGTCACCCGATCCGGAGCGAAGGTGTCCCCTTCGAACCAGGTGGAGGTGGGTCTTCCCTGAGCGTCCAGCACATCGAAGTCCCCGTTCCCGTTCGCGTCGTCGAACACCACCACCGTGGCGACGGAGACGTGCAGCAGTGGCTTCGTCACGGCGCTCCCGGACGCGAAGTCCCCCTGCGCATCGAGCCCCATCGCGAAGAGCGCTTCTGCGGGTGGCTGGTAGAGGTTGAGCTTGTAGCCTGAGGGGAAGGTGCTCTGGATCTGCGCCACCACCCGTCCTGTGGTCACCGGCGTGGCCGTGGCCCAGAGGAAGGCGACGTAGGGGGTTTTGGGAGGCGAGGAGATGGAGCCGCTCACGGTGCCGTTGAGCACCGCCAGCGGCACCCCCGGATCCTCCCCATTGGCCACCGACCCGCAACCGGCGAGGAGCAGCAGGGCGGGGAGGATTCCAGCCGCGATCGAGACGACGGAGAGCTTCATTCGGTTCCGCATGGCGCTTCCTGGTCAGGCCCATTGGGGCGTTCGAGTCTGAGACCCTCGGCGCGAAGAATCCGGCACCACCGCTTCAGAAAAAGAACCCCACCCCCGCGCCGGCCCGGACGGCCAGAGGGCTGGTCCACTCCGCCGCGCCGGGCGCTCCCTCCTTGAGCACGTCCGTCTCCAACGCCGCCTCCACGCGCGCGAAGACCTGCCGGGTGAGTGGTAGCTGGGCGTTCGCCACCGGGCCCAGGATCACCTCGGCAGCGTCGCGGGATGGATTGCGCGTGTCGGCATAGCCCTGGTGCAAGAGACCCGCGCCGGCCTCCACCCCCACCGCGACCGTGGCGGGGCCCAGGTCAAACGCCTTGAGCACGCTGAGCAGCGCGAAGGTCTGGGTGGTGGCGAGGTCCACGTAGGCGTTCTGGTGGTGGCTGCGGGCGACCCCCGCGTGAAGCTCGAGCGAGAGGGCGGGGAGATCCAGCCTCAGCCCCGCCTCGCCCCTCAGCTGGGGCCCAAGCGCGAGCTGCGCGCTGCGCACCCCGGCCATCGCGGTCAGGCTCCAGGCGGACTGCCGCGTGGTGCCACCTTTGCGGACGACCTGCGCGTAGGCCACCCTGCGCATGGCTTGGGGCTGGACGTCGGTGGTCTGGCCCTCGCGCGCCCAGAACTTGCCTTCGAGCAGGTAGTCCGAGAAGCGGCGGACCACGAAGTACTCCCCGGGCGGCAGCACGATCCGCCGCGCGCCCTTGGCCGAGTCCACCTCCGCCACCACCCGCCCGTCGCGCTGGCCCTGGTGGACCAGGTAGGCCCCCGGTTCGCTGAACTGGAGCGCGCCAAAGCGCGGGTTCGCCATCCCCGGCTGGGTCAAGACCAGGCCGCGCTGGCCGCCCAGGTCAAAGCGGAAGGTGGGGTGCTGGGGGCCGGCCACGGTCGCGCTGGTGGCCGCCACCGTCCGCTCGGACGCATAGGCGAAGGACTCCTCCAGCGTGACCTTCCCGTCCCCATCCGCGTCTCCCGCGCCGATCAACCCGGAGGCGAGGAAGTGGGTGAAGAAGGACCCGCCCAGAGTCTCCGACTCCTGCGAGTCCTCGCCCGCGGCGCTGGAGGTGAGGATGGCGGTCCCCTCCGCGGAGAGCGCCTGGTCGAAGTCGATCTGGAACGCCGGCGCGGGACGCCCGCCCTTGAGGAGGGTGAGCGCGCCGGAGCGGCAGGCGTCCACGATCAGGATCCGCGCGCCCGCCGGGGACTGGGTCACGAGCCTCCGGAGCGTGGAGACCGGGAGCTTCGTCCCGCGAAGGTGGAGGGACTCCGCGTCGCCGTGGCCGGAGAAGAAGACCAGGAGTAAGGCCTCCGGCTCCCGGCGGATGCGCGCGTTGAGCTCGGTCAGCGACCGCTCGACGTCCGGGGCATCCACGTCGGTGAGGACCTGGACGTCCTCCGGGCGGAAGCCGCCGATCCCGGTCAGGATCTTGGCCAACCTCTGCGCGTCGTCGGTGGCATAGCGAAGCGTCACCTCGGACCGCTCCCCCTGGTCGCTCCCCACCACCAGGGCGAACCGTCGCGGCGCTGCCTGGGCGAGCGTCGACACCAAGAGAAGGAGCAGCGCGCTCCGCGCGACGTGCGCGCGCGCAACGTCCATCCCTGTCTCTCTCTCCCGCATCGAAGCGCGGACGATACTCCCGTTGGGCTGGCGAGCTACGGCACGCGCTTGGCGGTGAAGGTGATGCTGCTGGTGCATGGCAGGCTGTCGGCCTGGGCGTCCTGCGGGGTGCAGGTGCCAGGCGTATCGGACAGGTCCACCTTCTGGAGGTCCAGCCTCAGCTCGAGGGTGTCGTCCGCCGAGAGCGCGCCGGAGACGGTCTCGTCGACCCCGAACTCGCAGCCATCGGCGGTCCGGTCCGGCGAGAAGTTGGCCCGGACGGGCCATGCCAACACGTTGCCGTTCAACGTGGCGGATGGCAGCCACTCGGCCACCGGGCTGGACTCGTTGTCCAGGTTGAACGTGACGACGCCGCCGTCTTCGGTGAGGGTGATGTGCCGTCCTGCTGCCTGGTACCCCGGCAGGATGCCGCACCAGTCGCGCTCCACCGTTTGAACGTTGGAGACGGCGTACTTCCCGGACTGGAGCGAGTACGTCGCGCCCCCGTCGAGCGCGCTGGAGTCGGTACCACCACAGGCAGTGAGGGTGGCGAACGCGAGCGCCGCGGAGGAGATCAAGATTCGGGTCTTCATGGGTTCAGCCCTTCTTCAGTTCTGGGTGGGCGTGAGGTTGGGGGGGGAGGGCAGGACGGGCACGTTCGGCGCGGCGGGGATGCCCTGGTCGTCGCAGGTGTAGTGGACCGTTCGTGAGGCGAGGAGGAAGCTCGCGAGGTTCGCGCCGGCGCTGAAGCAGGCGATCTGCGTGCTCTGGTCCTTGCCGTGACAGGCGGCCAGCGTGGCGAGCCCACCCACCGCGCCGACGCCGAGGCTGATCAGCGCATCGGTGAAGGCGTACTCGGAGGACGCGCTGGAGAGGCCATGCTCGCACTCCCGTCCCGCGGGATCGGTCAGCTTGGCCAGGCCCGCGAAGGCGAACCACTGACGGTCCGAGTGCACCTCGGACTCCGGCACGTTGTCGAACGAGATGCCCGCGCCGGCGACGCGGGTGGTGTAGCAGCCGGTGGCGAGCACGAGCACCAGCGCGCCCAGACACTTCTTCATGGTCCACTCCCAAGCGAGCCCGCCCCCGTTCATCCGGGGGGGAGCGCGCGTCCGTTTGGGAGTGAGACCCCCGAGCACGCTTTCGCGGCAACGAGGACGGACGAATTCTCTAGGGCACGCAGTCCGGCAGGGTCGTGGCGTCGTCGAACCACAAGGCCTGGCTCTCGGGGACGGCGGTGGTTGTGGGCTCCGCCAGATGAAGTGAAAGGGCGGCGTCGGCGCCCAGGACCTGAAGGCGCGTCTCGTCCGTCGTTCCGGCGAGGTGGCACTCGGTCACGGTCTGGAAACCCAACCGCAGCCCTTCAGGGTTGGCGAAGACGGTGGCCAGAGCGGGGGCCTTGGGGTCGGGAAGCTGCGCCACGTACATCACGGCTCCGTGGCTGAGCCAGCCTCTGAGGAGATCGGGAGCGAACGTGTCGCCCGCGTAATAGGCGGAGGTCGGCTGGCCCCCGGCGTCCACCAGGTTGAAATCGCCGTCGCGGTTGACGTCGTCGAACACCAGCACGGTGGCCAGGGAGAAGAGGAACTGGTTCGGGTCTTGCTGGCCGGCGTCAAACGAAAGTCCGCCGATCAGGGAGTCCGGCGGGGGCGCGTAGAGGTTCAAGGTGAAGCTGGCAGGGAGCTGGCTCTGGATGGGCACCAGCGCGTGGCCGGAGGAGATCCCCAAGTCGAGCGGGACGGGACTGGGATCGTCGGGGAAGAAGAGCGGCATCGTCCAGAGGAACTCGGCATAGGGCGTGGAGAGTGGAGTGACCGTGTCTCCGCTGACGGTCCCCTTGAGCTGGATCAGAGGAGGCCCCGGATCCGTCCCGGTGAGCACCCCGCCGCAGCCGGTGCCGGCGCTCAGCGCCAGCGCCAGCCAGAGGGCAGTCGTCCCGCAGGTCCGCACGCGCATCAGAAGAACCATCCTGTTCCCAGGCCCCAGCGGAAGGCCATGGCGGTCGACCACGAAGGGCCGGTGGAGAGCGCGGTACGGACCAGCTCCGTCTCCAGCGCGGTGTCCAGGCGCACGAAGAAGCGGCCCGACGACGGGGCGAACTGGAGGTTCGCGGTGGGGCCTATCAGGAACCCGCCGCCGTCGTGGCTCTGCCGCTGCTGCTGGATGGGATAGGTGCTGTCCTTGTCCAACGGGTAGAGCTGGTGCCACCAGGCGCCGCCGGCCTCCACGCCCACCGCGGCGGTGAAGGGGCCCAGATCGAACGCCTTGAGCATGGCCAGGCTGGTGGCGCTCTCCAGGCTGATGAGGTCACCGAAAGGGGTGGCATGGTCGCTCGCGCCGCCGCCCACGTGGAGCTCAAACGAATAGTTCGGCAAGTCCCAACGGAGGCCGAAGGTGAGCCGCGTCTGCTGGCCCAGGTCGAGCACCGGCGTCCGCCACCCGGCCTGGAAGAACCAGCTCCACTGCTCGTGCCGCTCCGTCCCGCCCTTGCGGACCACCTGCGCATAGGCGACCGGCTGCATCCCGCCCGCGGCGACCTCGGTGGTCCGGCCTTCGCGGGCATCGAACCGCCCCTCGAGCAGGTGGTCTGGGAAGCGCTGGACCACGAAGTAGGGGCTCGGCGGGAGGACGATCCGGCGCGCACCCTTGGCCGAGTCCACCTCCGCCACCACCTGGCCTTCCCGGTTCCGTTCGTGGACCAGGTACGAGCCTGGCTCGGCGAAGCGCAGCGCCCCGAAGCGCGGATTCGCCATCCCCGGCTGGGTCAGCACCAGATCCCGCTGCCCGCCCAGGTCGAAGCGGAAGGTCGGATGCTGCGGGCCCGCCACCGTGGCCGTGGTCGCCGCCACCGTCCGGGAGGAGGCGTAGGAGAAGGACTCCTCCAAGGTCACCTTGCCGTCGCCGTTGGTGTCGCCAGCGCCGATCAGCCCGGAGGCGAGGAAGTGGGTGAAGAAGGAGCCGCCCAGGGTCTCCGATTCCTGCGAGTCTTCGCCCGCGGCGCTGGAGGTGAGGATGGCGGTCCCCTCCGCGGAGAGCTGCTGGTCGAAGTCAATCTGGAACGCCGGCGCGGGGGTGCCGCCCTTGAGCAGGGTCAAGGCGCCGGAGCGGCAGGAGTCCACGATCAAGATCCGCGCGCCGGCCGGGGAGCCGGTGACCAGCCCGCGCAGGGTGGTCATGGACAGCCGGGTGCCGTGCAGGTGCAAGGACTCAGCGTCCCCATGGCCGGAGAAGAAGACCAGGAGCATGGCGTCCGGCTGCTGGCGGATGCGGGTGTTGAGCTCGATCAGGGCGCGCTCGACGTCGGAGGCCTCCACGTTGGTGAGCACCTGGACATCCTCCGGATGGAACCCGCCGATGCCGGTGAGGACCTGCGCCAGCCGCTGCGCATCGTCGGTCGCGTAGTGCAATACCTCCTCGGAGCGGTCGCCGTGGTCTTCGCCCACCACCACCGCGAAGCGCCGCGACGAGGCCTGCGCCACGGTGGCGAAGAGACAGAAGAGGACGGCCAGCCGGGTCTTCAACGTGCCGCCTTGTTCAGGAGGAAGAAGCGCTGGACGCAGTCGAGGGAGAGCGCGTGGATCTTTTCCGGGTGCCCGTTGCTCTGGGTCAGCGCCCCCCGCGCCGCCGCCAGCACGGTGCTCGCAGGGAGCGGCTTGGCGCAGAAGAGCGCGACCAGCTGCTCCGGCCCCAGCGTCTGGTCCAGCACGATGCTCCCGTCCAAAAACGCGTCCGTCCCGGCGGTCCAGGGGAGGCCCGTCCCATCTCCCTCCGCGTAGGGCGACACCTGTCCGGCGGAGTCCATCCCCACCACGAAGACCCAGGCCGCCCTGGGGCTCACCACCCGGAAGCGGATCGCCTCGCCGGGGGACACCTTTGTGCCGCTGAGCATCGGCTCCACCTTGCCGTTCAGCCGCTTCACCACCACCGAGAGCGCCTCGCTGCCTTTGACCCGCTCGGTCGGACCCTGGCTCACGTGGACCACGACCAGGAGCGATGCGGCCAGGGCCAGGAGCGAGCCCACCGCCGCGGTGACCTTCGGCGCGCTGAACCGCCGGGACCGGGCGCGGGCCTGGGCCGCCAGCCCGGAGACGAAGTGCTCCTGGGGAAAGCGGGTGAGCGCCTCGCGCAGCGCCTGGTGCCGCGCGTGGCAGGCGGCGCACTGGCTCAGGTGCGCCTCGGTGGCGCTGCTCAGAGGTTGCCCTTCGAGCTCGCCGGCCAGGAGGCGATCCAGGGTGAGATCCGAGACGCAGTCCACCGAACGGGTCGGGCTCTTCATGCGGACACCTCCAGCGCGGGATCGGCGGCGCGCGCGGCCAGGAGGAACGCCTCCAGCCGGTTGCCCACGGTTCGACGGGACACGCCCAGCCGCTCGGCGATCTCGTCCTGCTTCATCTGATCCACGTAGTAGTAGACGGCGATCTCCCCCAGCTCCTCGGGCACCTTGGCCAGGAGCGCGCGCAGGGTGGCGCGGTCCTCCAGGTTGGGCGTCTGGTGCTCGTCGGTGGGGCTCTGCGTCTCCAGGAGCCTGGCCCGCCGGCTCCGATCCCGGCACTGGTTGAGACAGTGGTGGGTGGTGATCTGGTACAGCCAGGTCACCGGCGAGGCCTGGTGGCGGAACCCATCCCCCGTCTTGAGCGCCCGGATGAACACCTCCTGCATCGCGTCCTTGGCCTGCGCGTCGTCGCCCAGGATCGCCCGCGCGCGCCGAAGCACCATCGGGCCATGGCGGCGGTAGAGCGCTTCGATCTCCGGGAGCTCCATTCGAAGGGGTTAGACCCCCGAACTCCCGAACGCGGCAAGGAGAGGAGAAAAAACCTTCCGCTCAGTCCTTGGGGGCGCGGTCATCCGGCTTCTTGCGGGTGAGGCGGTTCAGGACGCTCCACCCCCACCGTTCGCTCCAGAGCCCCGGGCCCATGAGCAGCGCCGCCGCCAGCGTCATTCCCAAGACCCACAGACCGAGTTCCAGATTGCTCATGGCGGAGGCGATCTAACCGGCATCGCGGCCCCCGCGCACCTCCGCTGCCCGGGCCGGTCCCTTCGGTGCCTGACGATGGATCTCAATATGACTTGCGTTGCGAAACTTAACGACGTTAAGTCATCGCCGCGACTGAGCCAGGAGCTTGCGGATGCGACGGATGGGACCAGCGGTGCAGTGGGTGGGGGTGCTGGCGGCGGGGGTGATTCTCGGTGGGAGCCTGGGGTGCTCTGCGGAGGCGAGCGGGCCGCCTGCCCGGCCCGCGGTGGCGCCGGTGCGAATCCGGATGGCGCCGGTGGAGCGCACCGTGGTGTCCCAGCCGATCCGGGCGGCGGGGGTGAGCGTGGCGAAGGACCAGGCGACGCTCGGGTTCAAGGTGGGCGGTTTGGTGTCCCAGGTTCGGGTGCACGCGGGGGACCGGGTGAGCGCAGGGGAGCTGCTCGCGTCCCTGGACACCGCGGAGATCGACGCGCAGGTCCAACAGGCCCAGGCCGCGGTGGAGAAGGCCGAGCGCGACGCGGCCCGGGCGCAGACGCTGGTGATGGCGAAGGCGCTCCCGGTGGAGCGGGCCGAGGATGCCCAGACAGCGCTCCGGATGGCGAAGGAGGGGCTGACCATCGCGCGGTTCAATCGGGCCCACGCGCGGCTGGTCGCGAGCGCGGACGGCCGGGTGGTGCGCCGGCTGGTCGAACCCGGGATGGTGGTCGCCGCGGGCACGCCCATCGTCCAGCTGGATCGCACGGGCGCGGGCTACGTCATTCGGGTGGGCCTGGTCGACCGCGAGCTGTTGCGCGTGTCCCTGGGCGACCCGGCGCAGGTGACCCTGGACGCGCTCCCGGGGAGGACCTTCCCGGCCCAGGTGAGCCAGCTGGCGGTGGAGCCTTCACCGCTCTCCGGCATCTACGACGTGGAGCTGCGCCTGGACACCGCGCCGCCGCACCTGGTGGCCGGGTTGGTGGCGAAGGTCACCCTCACGCCCAAAGACGGTGAGCCTCTGGCGCTGATCCCGGTGGAGGCCTTGATGGAAGGCGAGGGGCAGCGCGGCCAGGTGTTCACGGTGGACGGCGGGCGCGCGAAGAAGGTGGCGGTGCAGACCGCGTTCCTGGTGGGCGAAAAGCTCGCCGTGCGCCACGGGCTGGAGGGCGTGGGGCGGGTGGTCACCGGCGGCGCGGCGTTCTTGAGCGACGGCGCGGCGGTGCAGGAGATCGCGCCGTGAAGATCTCCGAGCTGGCGGTGAAGCGGCACCAGTTCACGGTGGTGGTCTTCCTGATGCTGGCCGCGCTGGGGGTGCAGTCCCTCTTCGCCATCCCCAAGGCGGAGGATCCGACCTTCCCCATCCCCACCTTCGTGGTGGTGGCGATCTACCCGGGCGCCACGCCGACGGATCTGGAGAAGCTGGTGGTGGATCCCATCGAGGCCCGGCTGAAGGGGCTCGATGATGTGAAGGCTGTCAAGACGGAGATCGGCGACGGGCTGGCGGTGGCCAAGGTGGAGTTCCTCGCCAGCGCGGACGCGGACAAGCGCTACGACGACGTGCAGCGCGAGCTCAACGCCCTCCAGCCGACGCTCCCCTCGCAGCTCCGCTCGCTGGAGGTCATCCGCTTCAACGCCTCCAACGTGAACATCCTCCAGACGGCGCTGGTCTCCCAGACCGCCTCCTACGCCCAGCTGGACGAGGTGTCCGACCAGCTCAAGAAGCGGCTGGAGGCGGTGCCGGGCGTGAAGGCGGTGAACCGCTACGGCCTCCCCAAGCAGGAGGTGCGCGTTTCGTTGGACCTCGAACGGTTGTCGCAGCTGCAGATCCCGGTGAACCAGGTGCTGGGCGCCATCCAGGGCACCAACGTCAACATCCCGGCCGGGAGCGTGGACGTGGGGAGCAAGCGCTTCAACGTCAAGGCGAGCGGCGAATACCAGTCGCTGGAGCAGGTGCGCCAGACGCCGGTGGCCGCGCTCGGTGGGCGGGTGGTGCGGCTCGAGGACGTGGCCCAGGTCGCGCTGCAGAGCGAGGACGCCTCCAGCCTGGCGCGGTTCGACGGCCAGCGCGCGGTGTTCGTGACCGCGAGCATGAAGGAGCGGCAGAACATCTTCACGGTGCGGGACGCCGCGGTGGCCCAGCTCCACGCCTTCGAGCCCGAGCTGCCCGCGGGGGTGAGCCTCCAGGTGGGGTTCGATCAATCGCTCAACGTGAAGCACAAGCTCACAGGCTTCACCCGCGACTTCCTCCTGGCGATCGCGCTGGTGCTGGTGACGCTCCTGCCTCTGGGCTGGCGCGCGTCCGGGGTGGTGATGATCTCCATCCCGCTCTCGCTGGCCATCGGCGTCGCGCTCCTCAACCTGACCGGCTACACCATCAACCAGCTCTCCATCGTGGGCTTCGTGATCGCGCTCGGGTTGCTGGTGGACGACTCGATCGTGGTCGTGGAGAACATCTCCCGCTTCCTGCGCGAAGGTCACAGCCGCACCGAAGCGGCGATCGAGGCGACCAAGCAGATCGGCGTCTCCATCCTGGGCTGCACCGGGACCTTGATCTTCGCCTTCCTGCCACTCTTGTTCCTGCCCGGGACGGCGGGGCAG
>Ga0164242_10007387_pt1 | contig 12041 bp, 11 predicted proteins | sample OricomgcompostMG_FD_108783 | JGI IMG/M metagenome (GOLD analysis project Ga0164242, IMG submission 108783) | Miracle-Growth compost microbial communities from Emeryville, California, USA - Original compost - Miracle growth compost (MG) ... | reverse complement strand
GGAGATGCTGCCGTACGCACTGGTCTCGGCGCACCTGATGCTCGGTCTGGACGGCGGCCGCTTCCTGTCGATGGCCGATCCGCCGCAGTGGGCAGCCGGCGCCGCGGCCCGGTGCCGCAGCGAGCACGCCTGGCCGGTCCTGGCCGGGTGCGACGGCCGCGACGACGTGGTGCTCTCCTCGCCGATCATCCTGGAGGACCACCCGCGGCTCGCCCCCGAGAGCCCGGGCGCGCTCTACGACGCGCTGGAGATCGACGAGATCCTGACGCTGCGCACGGCCACCCTCACCGAGGAGGAGAAGCGGGAGGCGCGCGGCACCGACGCACGCGCCGGGGCGGTCGTCGACCTGGCCGACACGATGCCGCCTGAGGTGCTGGAGCGCCTGCACGGTGCCGTCCGCTCGCTGCGCGCGGTCACCGGCGAGGCGCCGCAGGATCCGCCGGGCCCGGGCGCGTTCGGCGGTCTGGACGAGCCCCCGGTGCCGATCACGCCGGGTGAGGCCGCCGCCCCGTCCGCACCGGGGAGCCCGCCGTTCCCGGCCGCAGGCGGGCCCCCGGCGCTGCCCACGCCCGGGGACGGGGCCGCCAGTGAGCTGACGCGGCCCGCGGACCCCTGGTGGGATCCGGCGGCCGACCGCGGCTTCGACCCCGCCCGCGACCGGGTGGTGGTGGACGGCACCCTCGTCGGCGCCGGCGACCGGGTGGTGCTGCGGCCCGGGCTGCGGCGCACCGACGCCCAGGACATGTTCCTGCACGGCCTGACCGCGACGATCGAAGCGGTGCTGCACGACGTCGACGGCAGCGTCCACCTCGCCGTGGTCGTGGACGGCGACCCGGGCGCCGAACTCCAGCGCGCCCAGGGCCGGTACCGGTACTTCCAGCCCGACGAGGTGACCCTCCAGGAGGACGCGTGACCACCCCGGCTCCCCCCGGGACGCCCGGGCGCACCCTCGTGGCCGGCCTCGGCAACATCTTCCTCGGCGACGACGGTTTCGGCGTGACGGCGGTGCACCGCCTGATGCGCCAGGGGCTGCCGCCGGGCGTCGAGGCGGCCGACATCGGCGTCCGCGGCGTCCACCTGGCCTACCAGCTGCTCGACGGCTACGACACCGTCGTGCTGCTCGACGCCACCGCCCGCGGCGGCGCCCCCGGCACCGTCTACCTGGTGGCGGACGCCCTCGTGGACGCGCCCGGCGGCCCGGAGAGTCCCGCCGTCATCGACGGGCACCGCATGACCCCCGACGCCGTCCTGGCCCTGCTGGACACCCTCAGCTCCGGCACCGGCGGACGGCGGCCGCGCCGAGTGGCCGTCGTCGGGTGCGAACCGGCCGTCCTGGACGAGGGCATCGGTCTGAGCGACGCCGTGGCCGCGGCCGTCGGCCCGGCCGTCGACACCGTCCTGCGGCTGCTCGCCGGCGGGCCGGGCCCGGGGAGCGCGGACACCGGCGCCTCGAACCCACCCGCCGCCGTTCCGTCCGTTCCGCCCGCGGGCCGCCCGCGGCCCACCGACAAGGAGCTCCAGCCATGACGAAGATCGTGATCGGCGGCGTCGCCGCGGCGGCACTGGCCGCCCTGGTCGCCATCAACCTCCCCGACATCCGCCGGTACATGAAGATCCGCAGCATGTGAGGCGTGTGCCGCCCGCCGGGGCGTGCCGCCGTCCGGGCGACGGCGGGGCGCCCCGGCGGCGTGTCGCCTCCGGCGGCCGCACGCCACGCCCCTGTACTGGACGGGGCCCTGCCGCTCGCGGGCCGGTCCGGTCCGGAAAGCCAGGAAGTGACCATGCACGAGATGTCCGTCGCGCTCGCGGTGGTCGGCCAGGTCGAGGACGCGGCACGGGCCGCGGGCCACGCCGGCGTCGACACCGTGACCCTGCGCGTGGGCGAACTCGCCGGCGTGGTGCCCGACTCCCTCCACTTCTGCTTCGACCTCGCCTGCGAGGGCACCATCGCGGCCGGCGCCCGGCTGGTGACCGAGCGGGTGCCGGGCCGGGCCCGCTGCGGCGGCTGCGCCCGCGAGTGGCCCACCGGCCTGCCGCCCCGGCTGAGCTGCCCCGGCTGCGGCGGCGCGGCGGCCGGGCTGCTGTCCGGGCGCGAGCTCGAGATCGCCGCCGTGCGGTGGTCCGACGCACCGGCCCGGACCGCCGCCGGGCCCGTACGGAAGGCCGGCGCACCGCCCGTCCAGGCGAGCGGTCCCTCCCCCGACCTGGCCGCAGTTCCCCCCGAGGAGCGTTGAGACCATGTGCCGTACCGACGACCTGCGCACCGCGGTGCTCGACAGGAACGACCGCGCCGCCGACGCCCTGCGGGCCGAGCTCGCCGCCCGCGGCACCGTGCTGGTCAACCTGCTCTCGAGCCCCGGTAGCGGCAAGACCGCGCTGCTGGAGGCCGAACTGGCCCTCGCCGGCCGGCGCGGCGTCCCGGTCGCCGCCCTCACCGCGGACCTGGCCACCGAGAACGACGCGAACCGGCTGGCCCGTTCGGGAGCGCCTGTGCGGCAGGTGCTCACCGACGGGCTGTGCCACCTGGAGACCGGCATGCTCCGCGGCCACCTCGACGGCTGGCTGCCGCCGGACACCCGGCTGCTGTTCGTGGAGAACGTCGGCAACCTCGTGTGCCCGGCCTCCTACGACCTCGGCGAGACCCTGCGCGTGGTACTGGCGTCGGTGACCGAGGGCGAGGACAAGCCCCTGAAGTACCCGGCCGCGTTCGGGCTGGCCCACCTCGTGGTCGTCACCAAGGACGACATCGCGGAGGCGGTCGGCTTCGACCGGGAGACGTTCCTGGCCAACGTCCGGCAGGTCAATCCGGGAGTGGAGGTGATCTCCACCTCCGCCCGGCGCGGCGACGGGGTCGGGCTGCTGCTCGACCGGGCGCTGGCCGCGGGCCGGGGCGGACCGGTGCACCGCCCGGTGATGGCCACCGCGCTGACCGGGCACGACCACGGTCACCGCCACGGCCGCGGCCGGTCACTCGCTCACGAGGAGCACCACCCCCACGACCACGGCCAGGCCCACGGCCACGACCACGCGCATCCCGCCGCAGAAGCTCCCGGTGCCGCCGACCCGGACGGCGCCCCCGCCTCCGCCGCGACGCGCTGAGGCCCCGGTGACCGCCGATCCCGCCGTCGCCGGCCCGTCCCCGGTGCGGCGCCGGGTCACGGTGCGCGGAGTCGTCCAGGGCGTCGGCTTCCGGCCCCACGTGTACGGGCTGGCCCGCGAACTGTCCCTGACCGGCCACGTCTCCAACACCGACGCGGGGGTCGTCGCCGAGGTCGAGGGACTGCCCGACGCCGTCGAGGCGTTCTGCGACCGGGTGGGCGGGCAGGCGCCGCCGCTGGCCGTCGTCCAGTCGGTCCGCCACGAGGAGCTGGCGCCGCTCGGCGGCGCCGGTTTCGCCATCACCCCCTCGCGCGGCGGCGGCCGGGCCCGCACGCTGGTCTCCCCCGACACGGCGACCTGCGACGCCTGCCTCGCCGAGTTGTGCGACCCGGCCGACCGGCGGTACCGGCACCCGTTCATCACCTGCACCCACTGCGGCCCGCGCTTCACCATCACCAGGGGGCTGCCGTACGACCGCGCCAACACCACGATGGCCGGCTTCCCCCTGTGCTCGGCCTGCGCCCGCGAGTACGCCGACCCGGGCGACCGGCGCTTCCACGCCCAGCCCGTGAGCTGCCACGACTGCGGGCCCCGGCTGTGGCTGGACACCGGCACGGGCTGGTCGAACGGTGCACCGGACCCGGTCACGCAGGCCCGCGAGCTGCTGGCCGCCGGCGCCGTGATCGCCGTCAAGGGGCTGGGCGGCTGGCACCTGGCCTGCGACGCGGCCGACGCCGAGGCCGTCGCGCGCCTGCGCCACCGCAAGAACCGCGGCGCCAAGCCGTTCGCGCTGATGGCCGCGGATCCGGCCGACGCCGCCCCGTACGCGCTGCTCAGCCCGGCCGAACGGGCGCTGCTGACCGGTCCGCGCCGCCCGATCGTGCTGCTGCGCCGCCGCCCGGGGGTGGGCGGACTCGCCGACGCGGTGGCTCCGGGCAGCCCCGACCTCGGCGTCATGCTGCCGTACACCCCGCTGCACCACCTGCTGCTGGGACTGCCCGGCGACCCGCCCGGCCCGCGGCTGCTGGTGATGACCAGCGGCAACCGGGGTGGCGAGCCCATCGCCACCGGCGACGCCGAGGCCCGCGACCGGCTGGCCGGCCTCGCCGACGCCTGGCTCGGCCACGACCGGCCCATCCACGTGCCCTGCGACGACTCCGTGGTCCGCGTCTGCGACGGCGCGGAGCTGCCGGTGCGCCGCTCCCGCGGCTACGCGCCCCTCCCGGTGGCGCTGCCGTTCCCGGTCCGTCCCGCCCTCGCCGCCGGCGGCGACCTGAAGAACGCCTTCTGCCTGGGCGAGGGCCGCCAGGCGTGGCTGTCGGCACACGTCGGCGACATGGACGACCTCGCCACGCTGACCGCCTTCGAGCACGCCCAACGGCAGCTGGCCGGCATCACCAAGGTGGCGCCGCGGCTGCTGGCCGCCGACCGGCATCCCGGTTACCGCTCGGTGCGCTGGGCCCGTGCCGCGGCGGCCGGCCGGCCGCTGCGGCAGGTGCAGCACCACCACGCCCACGTCGCGGCGGCGCTGGCCGAGAACGGCCTGGACGGCTCCCGGCCCGTCATCGGCGTCGCCTTCGACGGCACCGGCTACGGCGACGACGGGGCCGTGTGGGGCGGCGAGTTCCTGCTCGCCGACTACGACGGCTACCGGCGCGCGGCCCACCTGGCCTACGTGCCGCTGCCCGGCGGCGACGCGGCGGTGCGCCGCCCGTACCGGATGGCCGTCGCCCACCTGCGCGCGGCCGGCCTGCCCAGGGACCCGGCCCTGCCCTGCTGCGCGGCCTGCCCGGACGACGAGCTGGCCCTCCTCGAGCGCCAGTTGGAGCGCGGTCTGAACTGCGTACCGACCTCGAGCATGGGCCGGCTCTTCGACGCGGTCGCGGCGCTGGTCGGAATCCGCCAGCGGACGCAGTACGAGGCGCAGGCCGCCGTGGAGCTGGAGGCCGCCGCCTGCGCCGCGGCCGGCCCGGACGGCGCCGCGCCGGCCGAGCTCGGCGCGTACACCTTCGGGCTGCGTGACCGTGAGCCGCCGGACAGGTGCGCCGAACCGGCCCCGGGAGGAAGCACGGCGCGGACGCCGGAGAGAGGTCCCGGTCCGCTGCTGCTCGACCCGGCACCCGTGCTCTCCGCCGTCGTCGCCGACCTCCGCGCGGGCGTGGCCGCGCCGGTGATCGCGGCCGGGTTCCACGCGGCCGTCGCGGACGCCGTCCGCCGAGTCTGCGTCCTGCTGCGCGAGCGCACCGGGCTGGAAGAGGTGGCGCTCAGCGGCGGCGTCTTCGGCAACGCGCTGCTCGCCTCCGCCGCGGCCCGCGCGCTGCGCGGCGACGGCTTCACTGTGCTGCGGCACCGGCTGGTGCCCCCCAACGACGGCGGCCTGGCCCTGGGCCAGCTGGCCGTCGCCGCCCGCCGTGCCGGGAACGACCCCGGACGCCCGGTCGGGCGCCCGGACGACGAGGAACACGAGAGCTAGGAGAGCGGCATGTGCCTGGCGGTGCCCGGCAGAGTCCTGGAGATCGAGGAGCGCGACGGAACGCGCATGGCGACCGTCGATTTCGGCGGCGTGGTCAAGGAGGTGTGCCTGGAGTACCTGCCGGACCTCCAGGTCGGCGAGTACACGATCGTGCACGTCGGCTTCGCCCTCCAGCGGCTCGACGAGGAGTCCGCGCGCCGCACCCTCGACCTGTTCGAGGGCCTGGGCCTGCTGGAGGAGGAGTTCGGCGATCCCTGGGCGGCCGCGGGGGCCGACGACCCGTCGGCGCTGCCGGCGGCGGCCGGCACCGGGTCCGGGGCGACGCGCGAGGTGCGGCCGTGAAGTACATCGAGGAGTTCCAGAACCCGGACCTCGCCAAGCGGCTGCTGGACGAGATCCACGCCACCGTCACCCGGCCGTGGGCGCTCATGGAGGTGTGCGGCGGGCAGACCCACTCGATCATCCGGCACGGCATCGACCAGCTGCTGCCCGAGCAGATCGAGCTGATCCACGGCCCCGGCTGCCCGGTGTGCGTCACCCCGCTCGAAGTCATCGACAAGGCCCTGGAGATCGCCTCCCGGCCCGGCGTCGTCTTCTGCTCCTTCGGGGACATGCTGCGCGTGCCGGGCACCGGCCGCGACCTGTTCCAGGTCCGGGCGGCCGGCGGCGACGTCCGCGTCGTCTACTCGCCGCTGGACGCGCTGCGGCTGGCCCGCGAGAACCCCGAGCGGCAGGTGGTGTTCTTCGGCATCGGCTTCGAGACCACCGCGCCGCCCAACGCGATGGCCGTCCACCAGGCACGCAAGCTCGGCGTGGAGAACTTCTCCATGCTGGTCTCCCACGTGCGGGTGCCGCCCGCGATCGAGGCGATCATGCGCTCCCCCGACTGCCGTGTGGACGCGTTCCTGGCGGCCGGTCACGTGTGCAGCGTCATGGGCATCGGCGAGTACCCGGAACTGGCCGCGCGGTACGGCGTGCCGATCGTCGTCACCGGCTTCGAGCCGCTGGACATCCTGGAGGGCGTGCGCCGCTCCGTGCGGCAGCTGGAGACCGGCCGGCACACCGTCGAGAACGCCTATCCGCGCGCCGTGCGCCCCGAGGGCAACCCGGCCGCCAAGGCGATGCTCGCCGACGTCTTCGAGGTCACCGACCGCGCCTGGCGCGGCATCGGCACCATCCCCGGCAGCGGCTGGCGGCTGTCCGAGCGCTACCGCGCCTACGACGCCGAGCACCGCTTCTCCGTCGAGGGCATCACGACCCGCGAGCCGGCCGCCTGCCGCAGCGGCGAGGTGCTCCAGGGCCTGCTCAAGCCGCACGAGTGCGAGGCGTTCGGCACCGTCTGCACCCCGCGCACCCCACTCGGCGCCACGATGGTCTCCAGCGAGGGGGCCTGCGCCGCGTACTACCTCTACCGACGCCTCGGCGGCGCGCCCGCGCCCGCCGCCGGGAAGGAGGCGAACCCCGTTGGCTGACTCCACCACCGCCCGGGCCCTGGCCGGCGGCACCGTCCCCGGGCCCTCGCAGCCCGACGGGATCCCCGAGCCACACTTCTCCGGCTGGACCTGCCCGGCCCCGCTGCGCGACCAGCGGCACATCGTGATGGGCCACGGCGGCGGGGGCGCCCTGTCCGCCGAACTCATCGAGCACGTCTTCGCGCCCGCCTACGGCGGCGCCGCGCTCGCCCAGCTCGGCGACTCGGCCGTGCTGCCGCTGGGCGGTGCCCGGCTGGCGTTCTCCACGGACTCCTACGTGGTGCGGCCGCTGTTCTTCCCCGGCGGCAGCATCGGCGACCTGGCCGTCAACGGCACCGTCAACGACCTGGCCATGAGCGGCGCCCGGCCCGCCTACCTGTCCTGCGGCTTCATCCTGGAGGAGGGCGTGGAGACGGCCACCGTCGCCGAGGTGGCCCGGGCCCTGGGCGAGGCGGCACGGGCGGCCGGCGTCGAAGTGGCCACCGGGGACACCAAGGTCGTGGAGGCCGGCCACGGCGACGGCGTCTACGTCAACACCGCCGGTGTCGGCCTGGTGCCCGACGGAGTCGACATCCGGCCGCAGCGGGCGGTGCCGGGCGACGTCGTGCTGCTCAGCGGGCCGGTCGGCGCGCACGGGGTGGCCATCATGAGCGTCCGCGAGGGCCTCGAGTTCGGCGTCGACGTACGCAGCGACACCGCCCCGCTGAACGGCCTGGTCGAGGCGATGCTCGGCGCCACCCGCGACCTCCACGTGCTGCGCGACCCGACCCGGGGTGGCCTCGCGGCCTCGCTCAACGAGATCGCCTCGGCGGCCGGTGTCGGCGTGGTGGTGCGCGAGCGCGACGTCCCGGTGCCGCCCGAGGTCGCCAACGCCTGCGCGGTCCTGGGCCTGGATCCCTGGTACGTCGCCAACGAGGGACGCCTGGTCGCGTTCGTGCCGCGCGAACACGCCGACGCCGTCCTCGCCGCGATGCGCGCCCACCCCGCGGGGACGGGAGCGGCGCTCATCGGGGAGTGCGTGGCCGAGCACCCGGGCATGGTGGTGGCCCGCACCGGCCTCGGTGGAACCCGGGTCGTGGACCTGCCGCTGGGCGAACAGCTGCCGCGTATCTGCTGAGCGGTGACGGCGGGCCCCGGGCACCGGGCAGCCCCGGCCCGGGGCGCGGCACCGGGGACCGCAGCTCGCCACGGCCCGAGCGGAGCGGCACCCGGGCGCGCGGCACGCCACGACCCGAGCGGGGGCAGGGTCGCACGGCCCCGGGCAAGGCGCCGCCTGAGAGGTGCCGACCCAGGGTTGCGACGCCGACCACATGCGGGTCCTATTTGCCGCTTTTAAGATGGATTTGCCCGGTCCGAGATCGGGCACCGCCCCGAGGGCCCCTTCCTGGTGGTGACAGCCCGTAGTACGAGGAGCTGGTCACGGATGCATTCTCCCCCTCCCACCCCCTCCACCCCCGGCCGCAGCAGGCACCCCCACGACGACGCGCCCGACACCGCCGAGGCGTTCCGCCGTCTCGCCCGGCTGCCGGAGGGCGCGAGCAAGGAGCGGCTGCGGCAGGAGATCGCCACGGACTGGCTGCCCATGGCGCACCGGCTCGCCGGCCGCTACCGCAACCGCGGCGAGTCGCTGGACGATCTGCGGCAGGTGGCGGCACTCGGCCTGGTCAAGGCGGTGAGCCGCTACGACCCTGCGCGCGGCACCGCCTTCGAGAGCTACGCCGTGCCCACCATCGACGGCGAGATCAAGCGCCACTTCCGCGACTGCATGTGGTCCGTGCACGTGCCGCGCCGGGTCCAGATGCTGCGCGCCCGGGTACGGGCCGCCGCACAGGAGCTGGCCCAGAGCACTCCGGGGCACGCGCCGACCACCGCCGAGATCGCCGAGCACGCCGGACTCACCGAGCAGGAGACCACCGACGGCCTCGAGGCCCTGGAGAGCTTCAGCTCGCTCTCCCTGGACGCCCAGTGCACCGGGCCGTCGGACTCGGCCGGCCCCATGTCGCTGGCCGACACCCTGGGCGCGCCCGACCCCGCACTCGACGTCGTGCTGGACCGCGAGGCCGTCAAACCCCAGCTCTGCCGCCTGCCGGAACGCGAACGCGAAATTCTGTACCTCCGCTTCTTCGGCGGCATGACCCAGAGCATGATCGCCGAACGGCTCGGCATCTCCCAGATGCACGTCTCGCGCCTGATCAGCCGCTCCTGCTCGGCGATACGGGCCGAGGTGGCCGGCGCCGACGACGGCGTCGACCCCGCTGACGCCTCCGACACCGCCGACGACACCCCGGCTCCCGGGGAGGCCGCCCCGCCCGGCACCGGACTCCGTGCCCCCGGCGACAACGGCTCCTCCCGTGCTGGCAGCCCGGCCCGCCCGCAGTCCCGCACCGGTCGCCCGGCGGGGCACCCCGCCGGCACGGCCGGCCACCGCGCCGCCGCCGCCCCGGCCACCGGATCCCACGCCGACGGCAACAGCGGCACCGAACGCCCGGCCCGCACCAGCCGAGCCTCCGGCGCTCGCTCCGCCCCAGACACCGCCCCAGACGCCGGCCCCGCGCCGACGCCGCCCGAGGCCGCCCCGGGCCGCCGCAAAGCCGGCCGGACGCCTGGCAGCCGCACGACCGGCCAGGGGGGCGCCCGCCGTGCGGACTCCCGCGGCGACGGGAAGAAGGGTACGGCCTCCCGCGGCGGCGCCACCCGGGCCGACCGAGGCAGCGGCGCTTCCGCCGGGGCCGGGACGCAGCGGTCCCAGCGGCGCCGGGGCGACTCCGCCGACGGCGGCGGTCGCCGCGCACGCTCCCGGCGCGACCCGTCCGGCGCCCCGGTGCGTCGCGCCGCGTGAGCACCGTCGGGCTCGCGCCCTCCGTCTCCCGGCGCCGAAGTGGTCCAGCCGGCGCCCGCCCCGCAGGCCCCTCTTGATGCCTGGCACCCCACACGTCCAGCGGCGGACACCGCGGCCTCCGGGGCCGTACGCGCCCGCGACAGGCGCCACCGGGCGCCGTAGCCCACCGGGACTGCCCCGCCGCCCACCTCGGGCCGATCTACCGTCAGGCTCCTTTGCCCGCACCGCATTGCCGGGCACCGAAGCAACCCTTGCAGCCTTGCCGCGACGACCCACACTCCCCTGCCGCACCCTGCTCCCCGTCTGCCTCTTCGCAGATGAGGGGCACTGCATTATTTACTTGTAAGGACTGCGGAGTGCCTCCAACGGTGTGAGAAGGTGTGCGCCTGAACGCCGGGCAGGCTTCGAGCACCCGCCGGCACCACGGTCGCGGCCGGGCGGCCGGCGGCGGCCGGCCGACTCGGGGGCGGTCATGGGCCGGTCCGGCGAGCGAGCAGAGGATACGAGGGATCGTTGCCTATGGACTCCGCCCCGCCCCGGGACGTCTCCGCAGCACGCCGGCGCAAAAGGCTCACCAATCGCGTCAGGGGAGAACTGCGCGATCTGAACAGCCAGTTGGCACTGCTCAACCACCGCATAGGCTCCCGCCTCGACCTCAGGGTCACCGACCTCGAATGCCTGGGCCTGATCAGCCGGAGCGGCCCGATGGGTCCGACCGCGCTGGCCAGGCACACCGGTCTCCACCCGGCAACCCTCACAGGCGTCCTCGACCGGCTGGAACGCGGCGGCTGGGTGGTGCGGACGCCCAATCCCAGCGACCGGCGCGCCATCCTCGTCCAGGTGATCGAGGAGAAGGAGGCAGAGGTGGCATGCCTCTTCTCCGGCTTCGACCAGGCCATGGATGCCCTCTGTTCCGACTACGGCGACGCCGACCTGCTCATGATCGCCGAGTTCCTCCACCGCAGCGCCCGCGCAGGACGCAAGGCCACCGATCAGTTGGCCAAACCCTGAGCCCGCGAAGACCACCTCCGTCCCTTTGGGGCCGCACGTCGCGCGGCCTCTTCCCTGTCGCCCCGCCGCGGGGACCTCTTCCCGCCGCACCATGGCGCGGCACTTGTCGTCACGGCCTCGCCCTTGGCCGCACCGGTGGTCTCTCGGCTACCGTGGCGGCCCGCAACCGGCGGTTTCTGGCGCCCGGTTGACCCCGGCCTCGTTCAGACGGTGACCACCCGCACGCCGACCTCCGCCACCCGCGCCTCGTCCTCGGCGCTGATACCGGAGTCCGTCACCAGGACGTTCACCTGGTCCAACCCGCAGATCCTCGCAAACGCCCTCCGCCCCACCTTCGACGAGTCGGCCGCCACCACCACCTGGTGGGCCCGGGCGGCGAGCAGCCGGCTGATGCCCGCCTCGTCCTCCTGATGTGCCATGAGGCCCCGGTCCGGATCCAGGCCGTCGACGCCCAGCACCACGACGTCCAGCACCACCTGGTCGAGCACCCCGGCCGCGAGGGGGCCGACCAGTTCATAGCTCTGCGGCCGCGCCACTCCTCCGGCGACCACGGTTTTGATCTGCGGCCGCACGGCCAACTCCGCTGCGATGTTCAGGGCGTTGGTGACGACCGTGAGCGTCGGCGAGCCGGGGACGACCGGTTCGTCCGCGTGACGCAGGGCCAGAACGCGAGCGGTCTCCGTCGTGGTCGTCCCGCCGTTGAGTCCGACGACGCTGCCCACCACGACGAGTTCCGCCGCCGCTTGTGCGATGCGCTGTTTCTCCGAGGCGTTCCGCGCGGTCCGGTAGCGCAGCGGCAGCTCGTAGGAGACGCTGTGCGCGACGGCCCCTCCCCTGGTGCGCACCAGCATCCGCTGGCCGGCCAGTTCGTCCAGATCCCGCCGGATCGTCGCCGCGGAGACCTCCAACTCGGCGGCGGCCTCCTCCACCTCCACCCGGCCGCGCTCGGCCAGCAACTCCAGGAGCACGTTCCACCGCTGCCGCTTGGACAACCCGCCACCCTTTCCGCCCGCTGCCGCGCCGCGCCGACGGCAGCCCGCCACTGACCTCCGGGTGAGTTTGGCATGCCGCCCTCAGCCTGCACGTTCCTGGTCACGATGTGCTCCTTCCGCCCAATCGAACCAAACAGCTCTTCGACTGCGGCCCG
>Ga0164242_10007386_pt1 | contig 12041 bp, 7 predicted proteins | sample OricomgcompostMG_FD_108783 | JGI IMG/M metagenome (GOLD analysis project Ga0164242, IMG submission 108783) | Miracle-Growth compost microbial communities from Emeryville, California, USA - Original compost - Miracle growth compost (MG) ... | reverse complement strand
GAAGCGATCTTGAAAATCGCTGTCGCCCGCGTGATTTTCCCAGCCAAGTTGCGACGTGGCAAAGGACAAAATGGGCGCGATGGCGCCGTCGGTCATGTGCACCATGTTACGGTTTGGCTTTCCTAATTCATCAGCCAGCACCGCACCGCGCCGCACTAAGGCGCGCTTATCCCACAACGCGGCGGAAGGCTGCACTTGTCCATCAGGAAGAACAAAAGCGTCCGAAGTGATGGGATTGAAATTCGACACCAAAAAGGTGTTATCCCAGTAAATGCCGTCATCAAATGTGGTCAGCATTTTTTTCCAATACCAACCTTTCAGCGCGCCCGCCTGCCATGTCGCGTTCGTCACCACTTGCGTGGCTTTGTGCGAAAGTACTTTTACGTTGCCTTGCGCCGAAAGTACTTTTCCATTGATCGTCGCTTCCAATCGCATCGGCGCTTTGAGTAACGGATCGCCATCCGCCACCACTTGATTCCACAATCCAACACCGTTGATTTGATGCTGGCGCAAAACCGTATCGATCTCATTTCCTTTCACGCCAATGGGCGTAAATGGCGGAACCACAATATCCGATAGGCCCAACTTGTTGCCTTCCCACGCAAAATGCTGACGCGTGAATGGCTGCACTTGTGGTTTCACATCGACGCCTTGGAGTTGCGTCACCAATTCATAGTCGCCCGCGTCCAGCGCCGGAACATCCCAACGCCGCAATTCGCTGCTGTTGTTTTTCAGGGGCGGCATTGTTGTTTGCACGATATTTTGCGTCGCGCCTTTCTTGCGGATTGTAAGGTGAATCGATTTCACCTCTTTGCTTTGTTGCAAATTTGCAATATCCACCAACACATGCATCGCATTAAAAGAGGGGAAATAAGCGAACTGCGTGTCGATGCGTTTAGCGGCATCAGTATCCAAATTCCATATCGTATCAGGCCGGTTAATTTTCCAGGAAAAATTGCGTTTGTAATAAATGGTTTTGCCATCCGGCGCAGCCACTTCAATATCGGTGGTGATCGGCTCATCGTTCAACGCCGGGCTGTGCACATGTACTTTCTGACTGGCGCCGGCAGCGACTGCGAGAGTCTCTTTATTTTGCGTGGGTTCGCTGCCTTGAGGAAATAGATTCACTTGCGAAAGTACTTTTACGGCAGCACTCGTTGGATTGGTAATTTGCAAATCAATGTTGGCCGATTGATCCGGCGCATCCTGCAATTGCAGCACTTGCACCACCGGCGCGTTGGCGTCCCAGGTGACGCGCGCCATCGTTGATTCTGCCAAATAATCGCCGCCCATCGGTGACCATTCGGTTTGCACGGAACCAATGCTGCGTTTCCAATCGCGGCCAATGCGCAGCGCCATTGTTTTGCCTGACGGCGATCCTATGATTCCCACATCTTTCCAGGGAAGCGCGATTTCGCAATCCCAATGATCGCCATCCACGCTGTTTTTTATTTGCCAATCGCCGCGCCAGGCTTGTCCGCCACTTGCCGTAAAAAGCTGATCGTAAATAGCGCTCTTCGCATTAAAAATTCCTTGATACACAAGTTGTTTTGCAGCGGGCGCGGTTGGATTGGGGCAGAGATAAATTTCTATCGAATCATCATCAAATGGCCGCGCATCGGTATCGCCGGGAAGCGGATTGGCGCGTTGCAAAATCTGCCCGTTCGGCGGCGTTTCGGTGCGCACCGCAATATATAAATTTTGCGCATCGCCGCCCACCCAAAAGCTGGCTTGCTGCGGCGACAGCGGCGCGGAACGGCCAAATCGTTCCATGCGATCCGCGCCGCTCCATTCGTTGTCGTGAATGGTGCCGTCAATAACTGGCGGCGTTTGCATTAATGGCAAGCGAATTTGTGGCGCGGAATAGATGATCTTTTGCTGAGCCACGGATATTTTTGCCACGCAGGTAATTAATGATGCCGCTATTGCGGTTCCTAAAAGTACTTTTCTCATGTATCTTTTTCCTTTGTTTTTTGATGCGATTAGTGTTGATACTGTTTTTCCCACAGTTGTTGCATTCGCGAAGAATCAGCAGATTCGCCAGGCCGCGGATGATAGAAATACATCGTTTCCCATTTTACGTGTCCATCTGCGAAGGCAATATCCGCGCCGCCAAAATGGCGGGCGGCAGTATTTACATTGGTTCGGGAGCAAATAAATGGCTGCCATCCTGCTATCGATCCATCTAAACTATTATCATTATAATAACGTGATGAATCGATAAAGAGAATCAACGCAGCCGGAAGGACAAGTTCGGCGTCGTGTGTGGGCACATTAATGGCAGTCGATCCAAATGAATCATTATTGATACCATAGCGTACATTGTCTGGAAACTCGCCGCTTGAGTGACGTTAATGCCGGGCGTTACATCCGAGCTGGGACATTCAAAAATCTGCGAGTTTTTGATGTAGGGCAAAATATCCCTATCCCAATAAGAGCCCCCGGTATTACCTGCGCCATATCTATATCCAATAGAATACGTCTCGTCATAATCCTGAATATACATCGTGATGGCAAGCCCAATTGCTTTAGGTTACTAATACAACTGGCGCGCCGCATTTTCGCGCGCTCGCGCAAAAACCGGAAACAGGATCGCCGCGAGCAAAGAAATGATAGCTACAACAACAAGCATTTCAATCAACGTAAATCCTTTAGACGAACGATAAAAGTACTTTTTCATCAAAAACTCCTTTGATATTTATTTGCCCGGTGGAGCAGTGCTTTGCCGGATTATTAATTCTCCACGAATAATTTTCTTTCGCGGCGCAGATGCGGCGGAATTGCTTAATCGATTATCAAGCAATTGTAGAACTGCATCGACAATTTCTTCTGTGGGATGTGTCACGGTGGTAAGCGGCACAGCAGCGTAAGGCGCAAACGACGCGTTGTCATGCCCGACGACGGAAATATCTTGCGGTATGGAATAGCCTTGTTGCAATATTTCGCTGATAAAAGCACCGGCAGCGTAGTCATTGATGATACAAGCAGCCGTAGGTTTTTTCTGCATCTTCTGAAATGCTATTGCTAATTCATGGCCTCTTTCCTCTTGATAACGGGAACTGGGAAAAAGCCATTCCGTTCGTGGGGAAATATGATGTTCACGTAAGGCTTGCCGATAACCCAGATAGCGCTGATCGTGTTCCAAAGCGCCTGGATAAACTGTGAATAAAATAGATCGATGGCCTAATTCCAGCAAATGCGAAGCGGCAAGATAAGTATTGTGTCGCCGATCAAAAATAACATTATCAAATTGCGACGCGGCTTGATCATAGCAAACTACAATACCGCCTTCTGTTTGATATTGTTCCAGGACAACAAGCGCACGCGCAGTGAAAGCAAAAGAATTCAGAATGATGGCGCGCGGTTTTTGTAAACAGGTTTCCCGCATTAACCGCACATCATCAACCAGATTTTTTTCTTCCGTCGCCCAGCCCAACGAATGAATTGGCGCATTAAATCCCTGTTGAATCAAAGCGCGCTGCAACAGGACGATTTTTTCGATGACCACGCCAGATGCCAATCCCAAACTCAACAGACAAATCGTGTCATTGCCGCCTTGCCAACTCAACCGGCGCGCGTGTGGATTAGGAGAAAAACCTTGCTCTTCCGCCGCCGCCAGCACACGTTGACGCGTCTTCTCGCTGATGCGGCCATTGCCGGTCAACGCCGCTGAAACGGTGGTTACGGAAACTCCTAATTCTTTGGCCAATTCACGAATCGTCATCGTCGTTCTATCCGTATCAAAAGTACTTTTTGCGGTACCGGTTCCGCAAAGTACTTCTATTATACCACCAAACCAAATTTTTCAAATATCTTTTTGGAATTTTTTTTTGAGGCGTCTGTGCGGCATACTAAATCCGCGTGTTGGAAGTGGTTTTCAATGAGATGGAGACTTGTCTTTTATGGCCAACTCAAGACTCAAAATGTGAATGAGAGCGGCTTGTGCGGAATCAGATTTCCTACGAACAACCGTCACCGTATTCCATCCCTCCTGGATTAGCTGCGCGGGAAAACGAAAATTCATGGCTTGATGTTCGGGTAAATGATGGGTAAAGATGCCCGTCGGAAATAAAAGTTCGTCAGTTACATTTGCTTCATTATTGAACAGATTACCGTTGAAACTAATATTGATCATTGGTTCGTTCGGACATCTTTCTATAACAAGTTGAATCCACAATTCCAGCGATTCTTCCGTTTCGGCGCACATTGGAATACGAAATAGATGTTGTTCACCGGGCCCCAACATCATCGGCAATTGATCGGCAAATTCGAAAACCGGATAGGTGCGCGGATCGCCGGAAGTTGACAACGTGTAATGTTTTGGTTGGCCACGAAGTTTATCCAGGCGATGCAAATTATTGACGGCAGCGTAATTTGCGTGAGCTTTCCCGGGAGTTGGGTTATGGACAGGTTCATCCGTGCAGAAAAAATTGCAGAGATAAATGCCATCTGCGCCGAGAGCTAATTTGCCCGCGGCGTTGCCACGCAATAATTCCGCGCTGGCCGAAAGGCAGCGGTGGGAAGAAGGCGATGTATCCAATTCTGCATGAGGGTGAGTGAGTTGTGGTGAAACACGGCAGCCCAGCCAATTGGGTGCGTCTTCAACAACGCCATAAATTGCCACATTATTTCCTAACAACAGGCGCAGTTTTTCATAGGGCACATCCCAGGTTGTCTGAAATAGATTGCTGGGGGCGATAAAATCGATTAGCTCTTCACGCGCCCAAGCTTGCACATCCAAGCCGATCATTTTTAGCTCGTCCAGCCGCACGGGAATGCGCAATCCCAAAGGAAACGGGCGTCCCGTTTTCTGCACTTGCCGGTTTGTTAACGCACGAATTTGCGATATCCAGCGCGTCATTACATCCAATGCTTGCGGCGTCGCGGGTGATTCACAACAGAACGGGCTGCGCAACCAATCTAATTCCAATCCCTGATAATCATAATCCTCCACCAATTCCCGTATCATCGAAAAATAATAGTCGCGCACCTCCTGGTGTTCATAATTGAGTAACGGTACCGGGCCGTTGAGACGATAACGCGCATCTTTTTGCAAATCGCAATTCATATAACTTTTTTCCCAATTCACTGCGCCGTGCATGTCATTCATGCGGATGGAAATCCAGGGAGCGATTTTATTGAGGCGGCAGGCAAGAGAAATTTCCCGCATCCAGTCCACACCATCTTCCTTTAAATCCAGGTAGCGGTTCAACAAAGCGATATGTCTCTCTATACATTTTTGAGCTAAAGGAGGATCAGCATAAGGGCAATGCCCGCGGACAAACTCGTCGTCGCCGCGTTTACATCCTTCCCATGCCGGCGAAAGAACGCGGCTGGGATAGAACGGTTTTTGGACGTTGGGATTTTGCAGATAAATATCAACCCCGCTGGCAGCCAACAAATCAATATAGCGATGCAACCCGTTGCAGGAATAACGCTCGCCATTTTTGGGCGCGAAATGTTGGCTGAATAAATAGGTGCAATCACCGTTAAAAAGGAGGGTATTCTCAGATAGCTTCATTATATTGCGATGCGGCTTTAGGTTAAGTGCATACTATTAAAAGTACTTTTATGCTATTCCGCATCAATCCGAAGCACGATGAAATCATGCTTTTTCAAGTGTAGCGAAATAATATTTCCATCCACGGCAAGCGGCTGATTAGTTTCGGCATTAGTGACTTTCAAAGCGCCATTGAGTGAAAGTACTTTTGTATCTAATTTCACCTGAATGTCCCCACCGCCACCCCAATCACAAATTACTATCATTGCATGATTGGCCTTGCAGACAAGCAGTGAAGACGTGTCTCCACTAATTTGCGCAGGGTAATCGCTTTGCCAGTAGTTATACACTTTTACATCAGGTTGTCCGTAACCAAATTGCACCAAGCGATCATAATTATCAAAAAACGGGTCGTTCTGCGCCTGGCGCAATAATGGTTTGAGTTCATGCGTCAACATTACACCGACCGCAGTGCGATTAATCCAGGCAACTTGTTCTGGAGTTTTAGCGCGAATCTGATTCAATGTCAGCTCAATCGGCACATTGCCGAATTGACGTCCAATATTGACGGTTTGGATATAATCACGGCTGAAACGATCCTGGAAATCACTGTCGCCGGAATGATCTTCCCAACTAAGCTGTGTTCTGGAAAAAGACAAAATCGGCGCAATGGCGGTGTTTGTCATGTGAACCATGTTGCGATCCACTTTTCCTAATTCGGCAGCCAGCACCGCTCCGCGCCGCACCAAAGCGCGCGTGTTCCATAAACCGGCGGAAGGTTGAATCTGTCCGTCGGATCGCTTAAACGCATCGGAGGTAATCGGGTTAAAATTACTTTGCAAAAAAACGTTATCCCAATAAATGCCATCATCAAAAGTCGTCAACATTTTTTTCCAATACCAGGCGGCATAATCGCGATAACTGGCAGGCGGATCCAGATCATAATAATTTCCCGTCGCATAATCCCATTGGCGCTTGGGAAAAGGATTGCGATTCCATTCATTCAGATAAGTTTGACCTTCAGGAGTGTCGTAACGCACGCCGCGACTATTGGTATAAATGAGCATTCCATCCGGTTGCGTGGCTGCCACGCGAAACGCTGCATTGATATGATTGGTATAAGTCGTCAATAATTTCTGGCCGTCTATTCCTTCCGGCAATATGTATCCCTTTAGCCATTGCTGGATAAAATCTTTATTGATATTCCCTGTTTTCCGGCTTTTTTCCAACTCTTCGTAAATGCTGAAATCCTGTTTGCGCGGGTAAACATCCGCATACGGCGTAGCTGCGCCCCAATAATAATCAGCGCCAAACCAGCCTTGAAAATATTGCCCGGGAGCTTTTACATTTCCATGCGCGCCAATTGTCCACAAGCGCCAGTTTTTCGGCATCGGCTTCACCGGCGTGGCCTGGAATCCGATGGTTATTATTCGCGAATGATTCCATGAAGACGGCGTTTGAATAAGATGCAAACGCAATTCTAATGTGCCGTCATCGCGACGCACAATTTCCTGGCAGGGAGTTTTATCGTCGGTAATCCAACCCGCATCATTATCCCCAAAAACCGCCAGACCACGTTCCTGCCCGCCAAGCCAGATATAAGGAACATAATCGCCGATAATAGAATTATGCGCGGCTTTCGTGCTATTCCAGATCACACCGTTTCCTTCAGGAACTTTGCCCGCATAATTAAAACGAATGCCATCCGCGCAAGCATGCATGAGCGGCATCAACTTATTGTTCAATGGAATTATCAGCGTCAGGCTGTCTACTTTTTGAGTCGTGGGCTCCAATGTAAAAGTACTTTTCATCACGCCGTCATAATCCCAAACATCCCGCGTATTGCCTTTCAACGCGCCCACTTGCCAGTTTGCGTTTGTCACAACTTGCGTGGCTTTGTGCGAAAGTACTTTTATCTCCCCCTGTGCGGAAAGTACTTTTCCATTGATCGTTGCTTCTAATCGCATGGGACTTTTGAGCAATGGTTGCTTGTCCGCCACTACCTGATTCCACAATCCCAAACCGTTGATCTGGTGCTGCCGCAAAACAGTATCCACTTGATTCCCCTTCACCTGAATCGGCGTGAATGGCGGAACAACAATATCGGACAAGCCCAACTTATTGCCTTCCCAGGGAAAATGATGGCGGGCAAAAGTTTCTATTTGTGGTTCCGCAGCCACTCCTTGCAATGCTGTGACTAATTCGTAATTCCCCTCGTCTAATACCGGGATATTCCACTGCGTTAATTCACTGGCATTATCTTTTAACGGCGGCATTATCGTCTGCGCGATAATCTCCGAGGAATCTTTTCTCCGGATAGACAACTGAACTGCTTTTACTTCGCTGTGTTGTGGCAACTTGGAAATATCCACTTTCACATGCATCGCATTAAAAGAAGGAAAATACGCAAACTGTGTATTGATGCGTTTAGTGGCATTAGGCTCTATATTCCAAATTGTAGACGGCCGATTAATTTGCCACGAAAAATCGCGTTTGTAATAGACGCTATTTCCATTCGGCGATGTGACTGTAATATGCGTGGCAATCAATTCATCAGCCAGCGCGGGACTATTAATATGTATTTCCTGGCTTTTACCCGGAGCAACATCAATGATTTTCCGGCTTTGAGTATGAGCGCTATTTTGAGGAACAAGATCAATTTGCGAAAGTACTTTTAAGGGAACATTCGTGGGATTAGTAATTTTCAATCCGATATTCACCGGCTGATCCGGCGCATCTTGTAATTGCAATACTTGCACCACGGGCGCTTTCGCGCTCCACGTAACGCGCGGCATTGTCGGGATGGCCGTGTATGTGCCGCCAAGCGGCGACCATTCCGTTTGCACTGCGCCGATACTGCGTTTCCAATCGCGGCAGATTCGCAGGCCAATCGTTTTGCCCAACGGTGATCCAGGCAATCTCACATCTTTCCACGGAAGCGCAATCTCACAATCCCAATGATCGCCACTCACAATATTTTTTATTTGCCAATTTCCGCGCCACGCCTGTCCGCCATTGGTCGTAAAAAGCTGATCGTATATCGCACCTTTCGCATTAAAAATTCCTTGATAGACAACTTGCTCTGTTTTCGGAGCATCAGGGTTTGGGCATAAATAGATTTCTATCGAATCATCATCAAACGGACGCGCATCCGTATCGCCCGCAAGTGGATTGGTGCGCTGCAAAATTTGCCCGTTCGGCGGCGTTTCGCTGCGTATGGCGATATATAAATTTTGTGCATCGCCCCCAACCCAGAAACCGGCCTTTTGCGGCGAAAGCTGCGCGAAATTGCCAAACCGCTCTATCCGATCAGCGCCGCTCCATTCATCTTCATGAATAGCTCCATCGATCACCGGAGCTTTTTGCAATAAGGGAAGAGAAATTTGGGGAACACTATATTTTGAATCCGTTTGCGCGGAAGTAGTCAGGATGGAAAATCCCAAAGTGGCAATTGCGGCTACGTATAAAAGTACTTTTCTCATGATGATATATTTATCTGTTTCGGATTTTAAAGCTGCGGATCAACATTGGCATACGCGGAATATGTGGTAACGCCACAGGCCGGTCCTGTGCTTACAGTGTTATTAAGCAATCCAAAATCCGAAGCACAAATGCTGGCTTGTTTGCGCCACTTAGCATGCCCATCCGCAAAAAGCAAATTGCCGCCGTCAAAATGAAGATCGGAATACAGACTGGTAGGAATCCAATAGATGTAGGCAGCGCCAACAGCATACGGGCGAATTACCGAATAGCTGAATAGTTGCGAGTATTCCGACATAAGAATATGTCCCGAGGGCTGCGAAATAGCCGCCATCGACAAGCTGGTATTGATGCGAAAGATAACGCCATTGAGCAAATAGTTGGTGGAATTATTGCCGGAAGGAAGTGAGGATGTCCCAGGAGTTGCTGAAGGACAATTCAGTATTTGCCAGCTTTTCATATAGGGATACATCTCCTGAAACGGACTTGAGTCAGTCGTGGTTGTGGCAAAATTGTAGATGACATTCGTTGATGCGACCGGATATTTCTCGTCATAATCCTGGGTGTATTGAATAACGGCCAGGCCAATTTGCTTCATATTGCTCATGCAACTGGCCCGGCGCGCGTTCTCTCTCGCCCGCGCGAAAACGGGAAAAAGGATCGCTGCGAGGATAGAAATAATAGCCACAACAACTAATAATTCTATCAAGGTAAAGGCTTTTTTCTGATTTCTTATTAACATGATCTCCTCCAAAAGTACTTTTGATTCTGAGCCGGCACAGCTGCTCATCTCTTAATTATTATACCCCGTAAAAAGATCTTTCAAACGTCGTTATCCGCCGACAGCATTCAAAAACGGACATTATTTAATTTTGCTTATTTGTTGATTCTGTTCACGGAATTGAGTGGGAGTTTTTCCTGTATGCTTGCGAAAAGCCGTGCGGAAATAGCTGGGTGACTTGAATCCGACAAAAGTTGTGATGGCGGAAATTGTCCAGGATGAATCAAGTAAAGCGCGTTTTGCCGCTTCAATACGATGCTCCATCAAAAATTGATTAAACGACTTGCCTGTTTTTTGGCGCACCGTAAAAGTAAATTGAGTGCGCGAAAGATACATCTCGCGAGATACTTTTTCCAACGTCAACGGTTTATGAAGATTGGCCTGCACATAATGTTCTAAACGAGTTGCAAAATCTTCATTTTGCTCACCTAACACTTTTTGAAAAACATCATCTGGATTATCGCCGCGTATTATTTGAAAATGTCCCTGGTCTATTTCACACTGTAAAAGCTGGAAAAAAATCGGTAATAATTCTGCAGCAACAAGTAGGGAGCCTTTTTCAGCAGTTAAAACTTTTTCCATGAGGATTCGGAACAGCATCACAGTATGTTCCTCCAGAATAAGAAAATTACTTTCTTTTCGTATGGGGTGCCCGGCCTTTGATCGGTCGATCCAGCAGTGCACAGCATGCGGGAGGAGTTGAAAATAAAGAATATCGCAAAAAGTACTTTTGGCGGTGTCGATATAAGGGAAAGAACTATCAGGATGCGGCGTTCCTGGCGGAATAAAAATAAAATTTCCCTGGCCACACTGCACCAAATAATTTCCCAATTGAAAATTAATGTGGCCGTCAATCACGCAAACCAATTTCAGGTTAGCGACTTCATTCAAATGTGCCTTTGGCCAGTTAGCAATAACGCCACGAGTATTTTTATAATACCGCGCTTTTCTGGCAATCACTCGCGGGCTCAATTTATCGCAAGATGATAATTGAACGCCATACGGCATTTTTGACGCGCTCATTCGCGGCCACGCCACGATAAATCGTTCGCATACATTATGCCGCGACCAAGGAATTAATTTTGTACGTAGAACGTCGGATAATAGTGACATTGTATCTAAATGACAAAAGTACTTTTTATCGCACTACGCTGGCCGCCAAACACAGGGATTACAATAATCCACAATCTTCATCTCTTTCAGCTCTTCACGCAACAAATCGCCGAGCTTTGCAATACCGCGATTCTCGGAAATTTCGTGGCTGCATTCGATGACATCGGCGCCGCTTTCCTGCATGAAACGAAAGCCATAATTATCAGTTTCGCCGGCGATAATCAACTCCGCGCCAAGCTCAGTCAATTTCATCGGATAGGAAATATTCACAAATAATCCCATGCCGCCCCAGGCCAGGCCAATCTTCGTCACCACGCGCGACGGATCGTGCGTTGCTACGCGTAGCGTTTTCATGCCGGTGCTATTTTTGACATGTTCGATCCATTCACCAACCGTGCGCGGCGCGTGTTGGTAAACAAAATCGTATCCGAGCGGGCCGGGCGCAAACTCTTCCGTTAATCCCAGTTGTTCGGCGAAAGCACGAAACACGCAAACCTGATCCGTATGGCCATGAAAACGCACAAAGTGCAAATCATTTTCTACCAGTTCACGCGTGCGCCGCGCATTGGCTGGCCAGGTTAAATAATCACCCGGAAAGCCGCCAAACGGGTTTCCTTCACCAATGCCATACGGAACATAGAGCGATTCGTGCGAGAGAATGAGATTACATTTTTCCTTGCGCGCCAGCGCGGCCACGTCCGCATTGAATGTCCAGCAATTAATAATGCCGTGAATCTCCGCATTGGCATTTCCGAATTTCAAGCCTTCGTCTGCCGACAAAGATTGATGACAAAGGCTGCTCAGAACTTGCTCCAAATCTCTTGGGGTGATTTTCATAACCGCAGTTTACCTCAAGCTAAAAGTACTTTTATCACGCGTATGGCATACTAAATCCGCATGTTAGAACTGCGCGGAGTTACGAAAAAATTTGGCGAATTCACGGCGTTGCACGCTGTGGATTTTGCGGTGCAGCCGCGCGAAATCGTGGGGCTTCTGGGCGAAAACGGCGCGGGTAAAAGTACGTTGATGAATCTGGTGGGTGGCGTTTTGCAGCCTTCATCGGGACAGATTTTTTTAGATCAAAAAACGCTGCAATTAAATTCTCCACGCCAGGCGACGGCGCTGGGAATCGGCGTGGTGCACCAACATTTTATGCTGGTTCCCGGT
>Ga0164242_10007385_pt1 | contig 12042 bp, 10 predicted proteins | sample OricomgcompostMG_FD_108783 | JGI IMG/M metagenome (GOLD analysis project Ga0164242, IMG submission 108783) | Miracle-Growth compost microbial communities from Emeryville, California, USA - Original compost - Miracle growth compost (MG) ... | reverse complement strand
CGCGGATGCGCCGACCGTCCGCGAGTGTGTCGCGGACCTCGGGAGACGGCTCGTCGAGCAGTCCGACACCGAGCCGGAGCTGACCGTCCTGTCGTTGGAGTTCGTCCTCCAGGCGATCCGCGATCCGGAGACCCGCAGCCGCCGGCTGCCGGAACGCCAGCGGCGGCATCGCGAGCATGCACAGGTGCTCGAGGCGATCGCCGCGCGGTCGGGGGAGACGCTGCCGATGCCGGCGCTCGACCTCGTCGAGGTCATCACCGACTTGTCGTGGTCGCTGCTGTGTACCCGAGCGATGCTCGGCCCCGGGGTGATCACCGAGTCGCTCGTCCTGGCCGCGCTCGACCGCTGCGTCGCGTCCTGATGACGCGAAACGCGGCGATCCGGCCGCTCGGCCGGATGGTGCAGGTTGGTGAGGAGACGGTGCACGTCGTCGTCGAGGGCACCGGCCCGACCGTGCTCATCGAGTCCGGGCTCGGCGGCTCGTGTCTGGAGTGGGCGCGAGTTGCCGAGGATCTCGCCGCCGACTTCACGGTGGTGCGCTACGACCGCCCCGGCTTCGCGTGGTCGCCGCCCGGAAAGCCGCATTCACCCCTCGTCGCGGCACAGCGAATCGCGGCGCTGCTGCACACGCTGCACCTCGCCACGCCGTGGATCCTGGTCGGTCACTCCATGGGAGGCCTCACGGTTCGGCTGGTCGCGGCGCTGCATCCGACCGAGGTGGCCGGCCTGGTGCTGGTCGATCCGTCGCATGAGGCGATGCTCGAAGACGCGGCCGCTCTGCGTTCCTCGAGACGGTTTGCGAGGGCGGTGCGCCTGATGGTGGCGACAGCGCCGCTCGGTACGGCGCGACTGCTCGGCCGCGGGTACGGAAAGACCGTCGCTGCACAGGCCCGACAGCCGCTCGACGATGAAGCTCTCGCACTGATGGAAACGGCCACCCGGCTGACGCTGTGCACGGTGCACGGCCTGCGTGCGGTTGCTGCCGAGCTCGTCGGACTGCCGACTGCGCTGGCGGAGGTCGCGGCGGTGTCCGCGGAACATCCACTGCCCGACATTCCGCTGACCGTGATCACGGCATCCGCGCCGGCACGTACGGCGGCGGAAGCAAGCGCCCGCGAGACGATCGACAACCTGCACCGAAAGCAGGCCGCGGCGGTGCCGCACGGCCGGCAGGTCTACGCAGAGCGCAGCGGTCACCTGGTGCCGTTCGACCAGCCGGAGCTCATCGCACAGTGCGTGCGCGAGACCGCCAGGCCGCCCAAGTGAGCCAGCTTCATGACCTCACCGCCGGTGAGCAGGTTGCCGCACTCGAGGCCGGTGACTTGTCGTCGGTCGAGCTGACCGCGCACTACCTGGACCGGATCGACCGCCACGACGAGAGGCTGCGCTGCTTCATCACCGTCGTCGCCGAGGAGGCGACCGAGGCCGCGAGGCTCAGCGACGAGGCGCGTGCCCGCGGTGAGGTCGCCGGGTTGCTGCACGGGTTGCCCATTGCGCTCAAGGACCTGTATCCGGCCGCCGGGATGCGCACCACCTTCGGCTCGGCCGCACTCGCGGATCTCGTCACTCCGGTGGACGGCCCGGTCGTCGCCGCGCTGCGGCGCACCGGGGCGGTGTTCCTCGGCAAGACCAACACGCCCGAGTTCGGCCCCACCTGTTACACCGAGACGGACGTTCTGGGGGCGACCCAGAACCCGTTCGGTGAGGGGATGTCGCCCAGCGGCTCCAGTGGCGGTGCGGCGGCTGCGGTTGCCGCGGGTCTCGTCGGGATCGCGCACGGCAGCGACGGGCTCGGCTCATTGCGGACACCCGCAGCCAACTGCGGCCTGGTCGGCTTCAAGGTCACTCGCGGCCGACGTGCCGGCGCGGGCACCGGCTGGCTCGCGCTCGCGGTCGAGGGGGCGCTGACGCGCACGGTTGCCGACACCGCGCTGTTCCTCGACGCGATGGGCGGGGCGACGACCAGCGATCTCTGGGACGCGGGGGGCGTGGCACCCGACTGCTTCCGGCAGGCGGCGGCGCGGGAGCCGGGCAGGCTACGGATCGGCGTGCTCTCCGCGCCTCCTGGCGACATCGAGGTCGCGCCCGAGTGCCAGACAGCGGTGCGCGTGGCTGCGGACGCGCTGCGGGTTGCCGGACACACGCTCGAACCGTTCGACCCCGCGGGACTGCCCGGCATGGTCGACGTGCGTTCCGCGGTGAAGGTGATGCTCGCGACCAACTTCGCGGTGCTGCTTAGCACGGTCATCGCCCCGGAGCGCCACCACCTCCTGATGCCCTACACGCGCTGGCTCGCCGAGTCCGCTGCGGAGTACACGTCGGTTGACCTCGCGCGCGCTGAGTCGGCCCTCTATGCGGCGGCGGTGCAGTACCGGGCGGTTCTCGCGCAGTACGACGTGTTGCTGTCGCCGACGACGACCGGTCCGCCGCAGCCGATCGGTGGTCTGCGGTGCGACGACGGCGAGGAGTCACTCGCGGCGATGGGCCGGTGGAGCTCCTTCACGCCGATGGCCAACATCTCCGGCACGCCGGCGGTCAGCCTTCCGGTGCATGTCTCAGCGGAAGGCCTGCCGATCGCCGTACAGCTCTCGGCATCGGCCGGACGGGACGAGCTGCTGATCTCGTTGTCGACCCAGCTCGAGCAAACCTTCCGCTGGCAAGCCCGTCACCCCGACGTCTGGAACGCGTAGCCCGTATCGTGCTCGCGTGACCAAGCTCGGAATCAACGACCTGTTCTCTGTCGCGGGCAAGTCGGTCCTCGTGACCGGCGGGTCTCGCGGGATCGGCGAGATGATCGCTGCGGGCTTTCTGGCCAACGGCGCGGCTGTCTACATCAGCTCCCGCAAGGCCGACGCCTGCGATGCGACCGCGAAGCGGCTCAGCGAGGAGTACGGCGGCAGGTGCGTCTCACTGCCCGCCGACCTGTCGAACCTGGCGGGCATCGACTCGCTCAAGGAGCGGCTCGTCGCCGAGACCTCGAGCCTCGACATCTTGATCAACAACGCCGGCGCGTCGTGGGGCGCATCGATCGAGGAGTTCCCCGAGGCCGGCTGGGACAAGGTCATGGACACCAATGTGAAGGGTGTCTTCTTCCTCACCCAGCGGCTGCTGCCGCTGCTCGAGGCGAAAGCCAGAGCCGACGACCCGTCGCGGATCGTCAACATCGGGTCGATCGACGGCATCAAGACTCCGGTGTTCGACACGTGGTCCTACGGACCGTCGAAGGCGGCGCTGCATTCGCTCACGCGTCAGATGGGCAGCCGGCTCGTGAAGCGCAACATCATCGTCAACGGCATCGCGCCCGGCCCCTACCCGACGTGGATGCTCTCGACCGGAGTCGGCACCGGGGGCGATGTCGAAGGCACCGACTGGGGTGCGGTCGGCGCCGGCGTTCCGCGCGGCCGGGTCGGAACTCCCGAGGACATCGCAGGCCTGGCGATCTTCCTTTGCTCCCGCGCCGGGTCATACACCGTCGGAGACGTCATCACCTCCGACGGAGGCATTGTCGTCTCGTAGCCGAGAGCTACGCCGGCTCGGCGAGCTCGGTGACGCCGCGCTGCAGCGGGATGTCGACGGTCGACTCGGGGGTGTGCCAGGCGAGGATCTCCTCGGCGGGCACTGGACGGCTGTAGAGGTACCCCTGCGCGATGTCGCATCCCGAGGCGCGGAGCGCTTGGCACACCGCGGCATCCTCGACGCCTTCGGCAACGACCGACAGCCCGAGGTTGTGTCCGAGATCGATCACGGACTGGGTGAGAACGCGCTGCTGGGTCTCTTCAGTCATTCGCGCGACGAAGCTGCGGTCGATCTTCAGCTCGTCGATCGGAAGGTCCTTGAGGTAGAGCATCGACGCGTACCCGGTGCCGTAGTCGTCAACCGAGAGCCGTACGCCGAGGTCGTGAAGGGCGTGCAGGGTGCGAGCGCAGCGTGCCGAGTCACGCATGACGCTTGTCTCGGTGACCTCCAGGCACAGCAGCGACGGGTCGACGTCGAAGTCCCGGAGCAGATCGGCGACCTCGCCCGGGAACGAGGCGTTGAGCAGGGTGCGGGTCGCGATGTTGACCGAGATCGGAGTCCGCAGCCCGCCGGCCTCCCACGTCTTCATCTGGCGCAGCGCCTTGGTGAGGACCACGTGCGTGACGCGATCGATGATCTGGTGATCCTCGATCGCCGGGAGGAAGTCCGCCGGCGACACGATGCCGCGCACCGGGTGCTGCCAGCGCAGGAGAGCTTCGACGCCGACCAGCCGGCTGTCGTCGAGGCTGACCTGAGGCTGGTAGAAGAGGACGAGCTCGTCGTGATCGAGCGCGCGTCGTACCTGCCCGACGATGCTGACCTTGTCGGTGATCTGGCTGCCGAGATTCGCGGTGTAGCGGACGTGACCGCCACCCGCTTCCTTCGCTGCGTACATCGCCAGGTCCGCGGCGCGGAGCAACGCCGACGGGTTCAGCGAGTCGTCCGGCTGGTCGCTCGCCAGCGCGATGCCGATGCTGACGTCGAGGGCGAGCTCGACTCCGTCGATCGCGAACGGCCGGCACAGCGTCGCGCGCATCCGCACGGCGGCTGCCTCCGCCTTCGCCGCGTCGGCGGCATTGAGAACGACGACGAACTCATCGCCCCCGATGCGGGCGACGGTGTCGGCTTTGCCCACACAGTGCCGGAGCCGGCCCGCGACCGCGCGGAGCAGCTCATCGCCGTATTCGTGGCCGAGGCCGTCGTTGATCTCCTTGAAGCGGTCCAGGTCCAGAAGGAGCAGCGCGCACGAGCGCTGCGAGTCGTCGGGGTCTGACCGCAGGGCGCGGTTGACGTCGTTGGCCAGTCCGAGCCGGTTCGGCAGGCCGGTCAAGGTGTCCGTGGTGGCCAGACGCGCCATGCGGCGGCGGTCCCGATGCAGCACGAGGGACATCCAGATCGCCAGCAAGAGCACGCCGAGCAGGACGATCGGGGTTGCGTAGCCGAGCCGGTGCGCGTCGTGCCGGATCTGGTCGAGCTGGGCCTGGCTTCGCTGGTGCGCAGTCTCTTCCAGCGCGCTGATCTCGGCGATGCCTGCCTGCGCTGCCCGGTCGGCGGTCTGGTCGGCGCGCTGTGCGGCCTTGTCGCGGCCTGCGGCCGACAGCCGGTCCGAGCGATTCGCCGTCGCGATGATCTCCGTCACCTTGGCCCTCAGGTCGGCCATCGTCCCGGAGTGGCCGGGCACGTTGCTGAGCCGGTCGAAGACCCGTTGCACCTTCTCGATCGCCTCGGTGGCGGCGGCGCTGAAAGCCGGGTCGTGGTGAAGGCGGTACTCATCGAAGAACCCGAGTGCTTGCGAGGCGTAGAAACGCGCGTCCTGGAAGCTGTCCGCGACCGCTGCCGAGTCAGCCGCGCGACGGGACTCGGCGCTGACACCACGAGTAGCGGCGGTCGCCAGGCTCGCCAGAGCGACGACGACCAGCAGCAGGCTCAGCAGCGCGAGCCGATGGGTGCGTCCGCCAAGCGTCGCGCTCGGCGCCTTGGGGTGCGTCGACGTCACGGCGGTCTCGGTGGGGTTGTGGTGGTACATGTCGGGCTCCGGCTCGTCGGATGGGCGCGCATCGGCCGATACCCAACTTGACCGAACTTGACGGCCGTCGCCAGGGACCGAGGTCCCATGTCGGCCGGGTGGGTGGGTGGTATGCCCCTAGTCATCCCGGATCAGCGGGTTCGGCGACTCGAGCCGCCTCGCGGTGACCCGCGGCTCCTAGATCCGGTCCAGCGCGGCGCCGTCAAACAGCGGTGTCACGTGGTAGGCCGTCATGTCGGCGATGAGCTCCTGCTCCGTCGGGACGAACCGGCTGTCGGCGGCCGCTAGGACGTGTGGCAGCTGGTCAAGTGCGGACGACGAGTCGATGAACAGCTGTGGGTGATTCAGCACATGGTTCACCGCGCGCGAGATCGCGATCGGATCGGTGAGCGGCTCGTACCAGCTCTGCTTGCGCTGACCGGGGCCTGGGCCGAGCTCGGTCCACCGGCGCCGCGCGATCGCCTTGATGGTCTGCACGGCGGTCTTTCGATGGGCGCAGAGCTCGAGGAGGCGTTCGACGTGGCCGCGGTAGGTCGCGTTCTGCATCAACGTGAAGCTGTACGGGAGGAGAACCGAGTCGAAGTCGAAGCGCTCCAGGCTGCGAAGGTGCATCTCGGCGATCCGCAGACCGTGGCCGGTCACACCGATGAAGCGCGTCAGTCCCTCCTGCTGCGCCGTGCGGAGAGCCTCGAGCGCGCCACCGCGCCCATGCGCGACCTCCCACTCGTCCTTCTCGACGAGGTTGTGGAGCTGGATCAGGTCGACTTGGTCGACACCCATCCGCTCCAATGACTTCTCGAGGCTCGCTCGGGCTCCGTCGCCGTCCCGCGCATGCGTCTTGGTCGCGACGAAGAACTCGCCCGGATGGGCTTTCAGCCACGGAGCGATCCGCAACTCGGCGTCGCCGTACATCGCTGCGGTGTCGATGTGGTTGACACCGTGTTCGAGCAGGAGGGGGAGCACCTGGTCGGCGGTCTGCTGGTCCACGCGTGCGATGGCGGCAGCGCCGAAGATGACGCGCGAGCTCTCGTGTCCCGTCCGGCCGAAGGCGGCGCGTTCGATCACGGGCGCATCCTGCCACGCGTGGGCTCGCATAACCGCCGGATCGATCGGGAATCGTCTGCTGGTGATGACGACGACTACCCGCCCTCGCCACGAGGTCGTACCGCCGGACCTACGTGCCATCGGCGTTGCGGGTTGGAAGCAGGTCTTAGGCCGCGTCCGCTACCAGATGTCGAACACGAACATCGCGATGCTCGCGGCGGGCGCGGCCTTCTGGACGTTCTTGGCGCTGTTCCCAGCGGTCATCGCGACGGTCACGGTGTGGGGGATGTTCGCCAGCCCGACATCGGTCACCAAGGCCGTGTCCAACCTCGGGTCGTCGGTGTCGCCGAGCACCCGGGAGTCGTTGTCCAACTGGATGAACCAGATCGTGTCGGCTCACTCGGGCACGCTCGGAATCGCGTTGATCGTCTCGCTGCTCGCGTTGCTCTGGTCGGTGAGCGGCGCCGTGCAGAACCTCATGACCGGGGTCACCGCCGCATACGAGCAGGAAGAGACGCGCGGCTTCCTCAGGCGCCGCGGCACGGCGGTGGCCCTCTCGTTGGGCGCGATCGTCGTCGCGCTGCTGATGGTCGGTGCGGTGTCCGCGCTGTCCGCCACGGCCAGTCTCATCGAGGTCACGTGGTTGCGCGTGCTTGCCGACATCGGCGTCTACGCGGTGATGGCGGGCATTCTCTTCGCGTCGATCACCACGCTGTACCGGGTCGGCGCGGCCAACGGTCCAGCCAACTGGAAGTGGGCCGCGTCGGGCGCGAAGCTCTCAACCATCGGGGTGCTGCTCACGGTGATCGGCTTCTCGTTCTACGTCCGGTACTTCAACTCCTACAACAAGACGTACGGCGCTCTCGCGGCTGTCGTGGTGTTCATGCTGCTCGTCTACTACGCGATCTACGTCATCTTCATCGGCGCCCTCCTCAGCGCGGAACGGCAGCGCCAGATCACCGGCGCGACCGCGCCGGCGGCCTACCCGGAGGCGTCCCCGGACAACGTGCGCGGCGCTGAGGATGTGACCAACGGCTCTGGTGGTGGAGCCGACCGTCTCTGACGGCCGCTGGGCCGGCGGGCGCACAGTGTCGGTATGGAGGCCGAGCAGATGCGTCTGGCGGCAGAGTTCGCCGCGCTCGCGCCGAGCGTTCACAACACCCAGCCGTGGCGGTTCGTCGCCGGGCCTCACACCCTCGAGGTCCACACCGACCCGCAACGAAATCTCGGCTATCTCGACCCGGACGGCCGGCAGATGCACATCAGCTGTGGTCTGGCGGCCGAGTTCGCCCGGCTCGCGTTTCGCTTCCTCGGTGTGGCGTGCACCACCCGGTTGCTTCCGGACCCCACCCAAGACGGCCTGGTCGCCAAGCTCGTCGTCGGTTACAACGAGCCCGTCACCCTCGCCGAGCAGCGACTGATCGAAGCGATCCCTCGCCGCTACACGGACCGCGGCCCGTACACCGACCAGCCTGTCTCCCGGCTCTCCCTCCAGCTGATGCGGGAGGCGGCGAGCGAGCGGCACTGTTGGCTTCGCGTGCTCGATCGATCTGAGGACAGGTTGTCGGTGATCCGCCTGCTCGAGACCGCTGAGGCCGCCGAAGCCGGCGACGAGGCCTACCACGACGAGATCCACCAGTGGCGGCGTGTCGGTCCGTCGGACGACGGCGTGCCGGTTGATGCCGTGGGGGACTGGGAGACCCAGCATCGCGTGTCCGACGTGCCGCTGCGCGACTTCGGTGGGTTCGGTCGACACCCGCATCCAGGCGAGGGTGAGCCGCCGGCCGTCGAGCGAGACACGGTCGTCCTGCTCGGCACCGATCAGGACGACCGGCTGAGCTGGCTGCAGGCCGGGCGCGCCCTGGCCGACGTCCTGCTGGTCCTGACCCACGAGGGCCTGGTCAGCCAGCCGCTCGGACCGGTGCTGGACCTGCCGACGACGCGAGCCCAGCTGCGCCACGAGATCGGCCTGGTCGGGCATCCTCAGATGCTGCTCCGCGTCGGTCACGGGCAGCGGGCTCCGATGACTCGACGCCGCCCTGTCAGCGAGATGCTCACGGTCTCCCCGTAGCCGTAGGGTGACCCTTATGGTCGACGAGCCGACCCCGGCGTTGCCCTCGCTCGGGCAGCTTGATCTCAAGTCCTTGCTCCGAGAGGTCGTCGACCGGGTCGAAAGCGTGTCCTTGCTCGCGGACCGCCTCCAAGCCCTGCTTCAAGCCGTCGTCGCGATCGGCTCGCAGCTCGACCTGCCGTCGGTGCTGCGCCGAATCGCGGAGACGGCCGCTGAGCTCGCGGACGCCGAGTACGCCGCGCTGGGCGTCCTCGACCCGACCGGCAACCAGCTCAGCCAGTTCGTGACGGTCGGGATCGAGGCCGCCGACTACGACAAGATCGGTGACCTGCCGCATGGGCGCGGCGTTCTCGGGCTGCTCATCGACGAGCCGCGCGCGCTGCGCCTGGACAACATCGCAGACCACCCGAAGTCCTTCGGCTTCCCGCCGAACCACCCACCGATGCGGACCTTCCTCGGCGTGCCGATCAACGTGCGTGGCGAGGCGTTCGGCAACTTGTATCTCACCGAGAAGCGGGGCGGTGGCAGCTTCACCGGCGAGGACGAGCAGATCGTTCTCGCGCTCGCCTCAGCCGCCGGCCTCGCGATCCAGAACGCCCGTCTCTACGAGCACTCGCGGCAGCGGGAGCAGTGGCTCGAGGCATCGAGCTCGATCATGACCCGCCTGCTGTCCGGTGCTGCCGCGGCGGACGTCTTTCCGGAGCTGGTGGCCGCCGCGCGGCACCTCGCCGCCGCCGATCTCGCGCTGCTCGAGCTGCCGATCGGCGACGGGACGATGATGGTTGTCGCGATCGACGGTCATTTGGCGGACGAGCTGCGCGGCACCATCATCGAGCGGCCACAGATCGCCCTGGAGGCGATGGCGACCGGAGCGCCGGTGGCGATCCCCGACACGCGGACCGATGAGCGAGTCGCGCCGGTGTTGCGCGAGGCCGGAGTCGGTCCCGCGTTGTATGTCCCGCTCGGGGTCGCGGAACAAGCTCTCGGCACGTTGATCGTCGGACGCCTGGGTGACCGACCGGAGTTCGGAGACGATGTGCTCCAGCTGGTCGAGTCCTTCGCGGGTCAGGCGGCGATCACGCTTCGGCTTGGCGCCGCCGCGGCCGACCGAGAGCAGCTCGCCGTGCTCGGTGACCGCGATCGGATCGCTCGTGATCTGCACGACCTCGTGATCCAACGGCTGTTCGCGACCGGGATGTCGCTCGAAGGCACGCTGCGCGGAATGCCCGACGACAAGGCGGAGCGGGTCCAGCGGGCGGTTCGCGACCTCGACGAGACCATTCGGGAGATTCGCAGCACGATCTTCGCGCTGCAGAGCCCGGCGCCCGTGGCCGGCGACGGGGTTCGCGGATCAGTGCTGGCGCTGGCTCATGCCTACAGCTCGACCCTGGGCTTCGAGCCTTCCGTCACCTTCCGCGGGCCCGTGGACACACTGATCTCCGCGGGGGTCGCCGAGCAGATGCTCGCCGTCGTTCGCGAGCTGCTCAGCAACGTTGCGAAGCACGCGCGGGCCTCCACGGTGAGCGTCGAGCTCGAGGCTGACGCCGATGCCGCCGCACTCCGGGTGCGCGACAACGGCGTCGGCGTGCGGCCGGGAGGGCGCCGCAGCGGTCTCGCCAACATGGCCGCGCGAGCGAGTGGCCTCGGCGGCAGCTTCGAGGTGGATGGCGGCGACGAGGGCACCGTGGCGGTCTGGCGGGTTCCGCTTCTCACGTAGCGGCTGCTACGCGCCGGTCAGCTGGTGGGTTTCGAGCTTCGCGACAAACGCCGCTGCCTGGGTCCGGCGTTGCATCCCGAGCTTGCCGAGCAGGTTGGACACATAGTTCTTGACGGTCTTCTCGGTCAGGAACATGCGCTCGCCGATCTGGCGGTTCGTAAGGCCTTCACCGATCAGGTCGAGCACCTTTCGTTCCTGCTCGCTGAGGACGGACAGCGGGTCCTCCTTCGCCACGTCGTGGCGCAGCCGGTCCATCAGCAGGACAGTGGTGCGCGGGTCGAGCAGAGATCCGCCCATCGCGACGGTGCGGACCGCGCCGAGGATGTCGGCGGCACCGACCTCCTTCAGCAGATAGCCGGCGGCGCCGGCCATGATCGCTTGGAAGAGCGCCTCGTCGTCCGCGAACGACGTGAGCATCAGGCAGGCAAGTTCGGGTAGCTCGGATCTGAGCTCGCGGCAGACGCTGACGCCGTCGCCGTCGGGCAGCCGCACGTCGAGGATGGCGACTTGCGGGCGCAACGCAGGCACCCGATGGAGCGCCTCCATGGCCGTCGCGGCCTCGCCGACCACAACGATGTCTGCCTCGGATTCGAGCAGCTCTCGAACCCCGCGGCGCACCACTTCATGGTCGTCGAGCAGGAACACGGTGATGGGCTTGTCGCTCATGTCTCGATGGTCGCAGCGGCCGCACCCGCGCTCACAGTGCCGAACGGCTCTGGGTGCGCTGCCGTTGGATACCGGCATGACGCATCGTCCTCCTCTGTCGAGTGCACGGGGTCAGAACGCAGGCTGTCCGCAGAGGGGCCATCGGCTCCGAGATTGAGGAGGACACCATGCGACGCAAGACCTTCGATGCGCTGCTCACCACGGGCGGTTTCGTCGTGGCTGTAGTTCTCGCGGTTGCCGGCGGCTTACTGCTGTGGGGCCACAACTTCGCGACGAGCAACGTGCACGACCAGCTGGCCAGCCAGCAGATCTTCTTCCCGGACAATGCTGCGATCACTGCGGCGAACAACGCCGACATCACCAAGTACGTCACCCCGTACGCCGGCCAGCAGGTCGTGACCGGCGAGCAGGCCGGGGTGTTCGCGAACCACTACATCGCGAATCACCTCAAGGACGTGGCGGACGGCAAGACCTACTCACAGGTCAGCGAAGAGTGGTTGTCGATGAAGCCGACCGACCCGAACTACGAGGCGGTCACGGGACAGCGCACGACGCTGTTCCAGGGTGAGACCCTGCGAGGCTTGCTGCTCAACGCATACGCGTTCGGCAAGATGGCCCGGATCGCCGGCATCGCCGCCGACGCCGCGTTCATCGCCTCCGGCGTGCTGCTGCTCCTGGTCGGGGCCGGCATCGTCCACACCCGGCGGACCAAGCCCGACACCGAGGTCCTGTCCTGGCTCAACGACAAGTCACCGGTCCCGGTGGAGTAGCCCCCGCTCCATCGAGTCGTTGGGGTCCGAGCCACTGGCTCGGACCCCAACGCATGTCCGGGCCTCGGACCCGTGTGACATGCCCGAAACATTTCCCGCATAGCGTCAGCCCTGGAAATCGGCCCATCGAGCGGGCCCGGGGAACGGCTCAAGGAGAGTTGATGGCAGGCAACGCGGTACGACGGCACGCGATCGAGGCGCTGGCGAGCTTCACGCCGCCCCCGGCGACCTT
>Ga0164242_10007384_pt1 | contig 12044 bp, 15 predicted proteins | sample OricomgcompostMG_FD_108783 | JGI IMG/M metagenome (GOLD analysis project Ga0164242, IMG submission 108783) | Miracle-Growth compost microbial communities from Emeryville, California, USA - Original compost - Miracle growth compost (MG) ... | reverse complement strand
TTGCAACTTCTTTGCTTCGTCGAGGAGCTCTTCATATTCTTCACAAGTGATTTCAATTGTTTCCATCACCAATCAATCTCGTCTTCTCCGGACTCAGCCGTGTCCTTTACATCAAAAGGGATTTCGTCGTCAAGATCAGCCTCCCTCTCTACTTTCTTGGAGAGTGATTTATAGGCCTTCGTAGACTCAGAGGCACGAGACTGTGTGTCGGTCTTCTTTCCGTTCTCGTCCTCCGGTGGAACCCACTCGATCAGATCGAGGATACGAATGCTTTCAGCACGAGTGCCGTGACCGAACGAACCTGCCGGATAGATAGCTACAGTGACTTCGATGTCAGAGCCATTGCCAATTATGATAGGATCACCTACCCGCTCTGGCTGATTCTCTGGGTCTGTGAACTGTCGGACTTCCTTGCCATCAAGCTCATAGGAAACAAGCTTCTCACCATCCTTGTCGTAAATGAACGGAGGACAGAAGTAAGCGGTATTGTCCTTGAACTCTTTCTCTGCATCACGAGTGAAAACGACATAAGGAGTGTTCTCATCGATATTAGGGATGTCTTCTGCAATACGCTTTTTGACCTGACTTCCGGCCTCACGGATCGCCTTGAACATCTCCTTCGTGACGGTCATTCCGATCTTCCAAGTCTCTTTCCCGTTATACTCGTCCGGGACATATGGCTTGACGTAGACAGCCTTGCCGGTGAACTTCACGTACTTAGTATTGCTCTTGCCTTTACGGCCCCAATTAGGCATTCTCTAAAATTCCTTTCGTCAGTGAATAGCGGCGTAACTGTCGCCGAATTGAATTGAAATATCTAGTTCTCTATTGAGTTTCAAAAAGTCATTTGTCCTTCTGATCGCATCTTTAAGAAAAGCTGATACTGCTTCGCGATTACCTTTCTTAACTTCTAGAATGAACTCGTCATGGAACTGACCAGTGACCTGCGGACGCTTGGTGAGGACAAATCTAAGCCAGATGTCAAAACAGTATGCAGCAGTTCCCTGCACGAGAGTCGAGAAGATGTCCTTCTTAGTTCGTAGTGGATACCAGAATCTGGAGACTGGGTTGAGCAGCCACATTTGCCCATCGACCTCTTTGACCTTCTGCTCTTCTGCTACAGCTTTAATTGCCCAATTCCGTTTCCAATAGGTTTCATGGAGATTTTTAGCTTCATGAGCGGAAACATTTGCCGTTATTGCAATCCGACTGGCTCCAGCCCCATATTGGGCTGCGTAATTAGTATTTTTTGCGATTGATCTGATCGTCTTAATTTTTTTAAAAAGCCTGAGCTGTTCGTCTTTCGACAACCTTTTCATTTGTTCTAAACTTAACTTCGTCATACCTAGCCTTTGCATCTTCAATGCTATCAAATTCTCCCAGACGTTTTCCTCGGAACTGGGCAATAAATTTGCCAGTATCTTGCCTTTGGCAAACTCCTAATACTCCTAACTTGTTATCTTTATGAGGCTCAGACATATTAAGACCATTGGAGCTTTTATCTATGACTCTGAGATTTTCTATCCGGTTGTCTAATTTATCCCTATTAATATGATCTATAAGCTCTGGCCAATCGTCATTATGATAGACCCACACTAGTCTATGTATGGGGACTCTTCGTCCACAGATATATAAAGTAAGGTAGCCACCTTTGTTGACAGAGTTTGAGATGTACCCTTCAGGCCACCTTTTACTTGAAAATTTTCTGGCTAAATGCCCAGAATCTAAATATTCAAAGTCTGATCTAAGTTTGCTTCTCAAACCACTTATAAAAGTCTGATTCATCTTGGGTGATCATCCCGCCTAATACCGCGATGTCTAGATGTGGATCAAAGTCTTCCCCAGACATTGACTCTACATACGATTGATCGTGTGGCCACAAATATGATTGTTTGATTCTATCTTCGAGCGAAGACATATCAGATCCACAAAGTTCAAATCCCTCTCTCGCGATGAGTGGCCCTCTGACGTCTTGTCCGTAGGCCTTCTCCACTTTCGGAAGATTGACGATCTCTGCATGTTTGAACCTCAGTGTATTCGTAAGGCCAGCGACACAAGCTTGAAGGTAATATTCACTCCCAATCCGACGAGCATCGCGAAGGAAACCATTAAGCAACCCCAGACGATGTTTGGCAACACCGAGTCCAGAAAGATATTCGATCGCTGGTTCTTTCTCGGCGAGTTCAAGGACTGATTCGCAAAGCCCGCCTCCATTTGGGAGGTTAACTTGAGGTATTTCTCTGATCTCTCCGGTCTTTTTGTTTCGATCATACTTTATAGTACGCGGTCGCCACCCGAGGGAGTAGAGCCATCCTTTAACCTGTTCAGGTGACTGAGGATTTGGATCGTCATATCCAACGACGAGTTCGATAGGTCCGTCATGTCCCTCAGGAAAACCTCCTTCGACAAGGCGCTCCTTCCAACGCTGGCCAAGTACGCTAAGTTGTCCATCTGCGTTGTAAAGTCTCTTAGGCGGGTTGTAAGTACGTTTAACCGGGACTCTGGGCATGGAAGCCGTGAGGGCGTGTAGTTTTTCATCCCGCTCCTTTTCTAGTACAGAGATACTTTTTTGGACTGCCTCGACATCAAGCCTCCAACGAGACTCTTCTGCCAGATGTGCAGAATACATCTTGAAGTCAAGATAGTCTAGATAACGTAGGAGGTCTTTCGAGTTGTCGTACAGCCTTAGCAGACGTCGATATTGGGACTTCCAGAGTAAGAAGTTGATCTCGACGTCTTGTTCACACCTGTGTTCATAGTCTTCTTGGGATTGGTGTTCCCAGTCGAGAATCTTTGGTTTAGGAACTCCGAAATCTTCTCCGTAAGATTCGAGTCCGTGCTTGCCTCTGTCTGGTTCGAGTACCCAAGAAAGAACTAAACTGTCTACTATTTTCTTTGGTAAATCTATCCCTACAACTCGTTTTAATTGTGGGAGGTCCCAACGACGACAGTTGTGGCCGACATACATCTCATACCTAGAAAAGAAATCCCGGATTTGATCGTAGTCTCTAAGAGTTTCCTTTTGTCCATCATGATCCTTATAAGAGAGGCAGTAAAACTTAGTAGGCTCTAGGCCATCGGCTTCGCAATCGAACACAACATAACGTATTCTTCTACTCACTTATACTCTCCAAATCTTTTAAGACCAATCTTAATTCATCGATTGAAGCATTGGACTTTAATAGATTTGCTCTATGAGAGATGACTCTTACATTTCCTTTTATATAACCTTTATTTGGATCGATTCTATCGACAGAAGGACTGTTATCCCAATAACCCGATCCGACATTAATTTTTCTTTCTATTTTTATACCCAAAACAGGACAAATTTCTGGGATAATAAGATCACATGGTTCTATGTTAAATTCTAATCCCCTTTTATTGGCCCTATATCTTAGTTTAGGTATAGTCAGTTTAGACCAATCTTGTTTCTGTCTAAACTTAGAGTCCTTTACTTTATCTGGATTTTCCTGACGAAATTTCCGATTTCTTGCCCGACTTCCACATTTGTTAGAGCAATATTTCTTTTTCCTTTGCCTAAATGTGACCTCAAATTTCGAATCACAAACTGGACAAGTTCTTTCTTTTAAGTACTCCACGACCCACTTGATTCTAGCCATATCCCATATTCGCTCCCTCCATCTTTACCTAGTATACACTATATCAGTGGTTTGTCAAGGGGTGTTGGACAATCCAGTCGATTTCTTTTTGATTCCAACCGTCGTTGTGCTGACAGCCTGCCAGAACCAGACAGGCAATGAAAACCCACCTCATCGTGTACGAACCTCTTCGATATTAATCGGACGGTAGTCAATCATCTCGACACAGACAGAGCGGTATGGTCCTTTGGGCGAACCCTTCTCATGAGTATGGCCGTGGACGTTCAGGTCTACCTTCCTGAAAGAGTCTTCGTGGATCGGGACGTGTGAGAGAACGACACCAAACTCCCTGAAGATACGCCACATATAAATCTTCTGGAAGTGCTTCTGGAGAGGATTGCCCTTCCCGTAGATGCAGTCATGATTCCCGACGATCAGACGTTTCTTCCCATTCAATCGTGAGAGAATCTTTTCTGCATCTGACTGTGACCCGAAGTAGACGTCTCCTAGATGATAAATCTTATCCTGCGGACGAACGACTTTGTTCCACCTTTCGATCATGACCTCATTCATATGAGAGACAGACTCGAACCCCGGACGGATCAGCTTGCCATCCTTCCCTGTGAACTTCAGGATATTCGCGTGGTTGAGGTGTGTGTCGGAGACTACGAAGATTTCACTCATGTTTTAAATCCATACTGACAGTGATCTTTGGGGCAATTGCACCGACCATAATTTTGACACTGATATTCTTCATTTTTAGTTTCTATATCCTTCGAGGCCATTATGAACCTCTCGGCAGTCGGTGCGTACTTATTCATGCTCTAGCTCCCTTTCGATTTCTGGGACAAGTTTTCCCTTCTCCCGGTCAAATTCTCCATAGCCAGCCTTGCCGGTCCGTCCACCGAGTCTCGCCTTCTCGACAAGGAAGTAAGTTCTAGTCGATTCGTCCAGAATGTCTCGGTCAAGGCTGATAACTGTATTCGCCACCTTGCTGATGTTTCTCGACCCTCTTGTCTTTCCGTCGTCGTTGACATGAGAGATCATGACCAGACAGAATCGAAGTTCCTTTGCGAGAAGTTTGAGCTTCTGAGAAACCCGATCAAGTTTACGGCGTTCGTCTTCGTCATCAGTTCCAGTCGCAAGCCACGAGATGTGGTCAAGGAAAATAAACCGGCATCCAGCAGCAGAAACAAGGAACCTAATACTCCCGAGAAAAGCGTTTTCGTCTTCAACATCGAACGAGGAATGAATGTGTACTCGTCCTTCATCATCTCGTACTGCTGCTTTGTAGCCAGCCAAAATGTCCTCTCTTGAAAGTCCACAATCAGGAAGGACTGCTGGAGCCTCAAGTTCATACCCTGCAATAGCTTTGACTGTCGTTCCATTATCCTCCTCCAGATGGATGATGCCTAGTGGATGATCTGTCGTCTTCAGGAGATTGTATTCAAGAGCACGGAAGAACTCCGTCTTACCGACACCTTCCATCGCCTTTACGACGATTACCTCTCCAGCATGAAGACCATAAAGATGATCATTCAATCCGGCAAACGGATACTCTCCAAGTTTGTCCTCAGAAGATTCAGAAAGCGCTGCCTCGACGTCAGAGAACGACGAGATGATGTTGTCGGGTGTGAACCTCTTTGCACCATGCCAAGTCTTCCAGAAGTCATCAGTCTCATGGTTCTCAAGATATTCATTCGCGTCCTTCCTTCGGTGAAACTTTACATGGTAGACCTTCTTGAAGTCGAAAAGCCCTTGAAGGGACTTTACCGCATTCTGTCCCTGCTCGTCGTTGTCGAAGCAAAGATAGATTTTAGAGAATGAATTGATGTAATCGTAATTACGACGACAATCAGCAAGAGCAGAGCCAGCACCTGACTTGACAGAGATACAGGCCGACTTACCCTTGAGCATCTCGTATGCTGCCATAGCATCGAACTCTCCCTCCGTGATTGTCACTGACTCCTTGGAGCCGGGGTCAAAGAGGTCTTGACCGAACATCCCGGCTTCTCGGAAATCTCCCTTACAAGATTGATCTTTCTTGTTCTTGAGATTCCTGATCTTGATAGCCTTCTTCCCGTATGGGAATCCGACTTCGACGGGCTCTTCATCGATGAACTTCGTCTTTACTCCATAGAACTCGAACGTCTTCCTAGCGATACCACGATGACCTACTGTCTCGTATTGTACGTCTCCTGACATTTCATCCTTTCTGTCTTGAAAATTTTTCGAACAAGAAAAGCAGTAGCCTGACCCGTCACGACGAACACAATAGGCATCACTAGAAGACCCACAAGGGCATGGCAGATGAACTTTTGCGAATCGCTCATTCACTTATTTTTCCTTCGTGTCTAGGGCGATTTGGGCTATCGACCGACAGTAATCAACAGCAGTCTGTGCTTCCCATCCGGGGAAGTTGACATCTTTGATTTTCTGCAAAGCCGCTTTCAACCTCGCAATCTCCGCACACTCTTTCCGGGCGGCGGCGAGGGCTTCATTGTGCGCGTCAACGATGATACGTGTCATCCTCTCCGGAAGTGCGTCAAGCGTTATGGCGGTTTCCCACGCATCGCAGAAAATAATTGCCATGCCATCTGGGGTCGAGCCGTTGCCCCATTTACCAACACGCCAAGTCGCCTCGCGCACGGTGCTCTCGGGAATGGTGTTTTGTGTCTCAGTCATACGAAAATATCTCCGTGGTTATCCCATCCGTATTCATCGTCTTCCATGTCAAACTCTGATTTCACTTCAGAGATCGACGACGAACAATCGTAACACAGAAAGGCAGGAACTCCACTCGACCCATAAGAAACTTCTCTGAATGTCTTGTACGTTGCATCTCCTAGATCGGTCTCGACATCTCCGTGAGAGACCTGATTACAGATTACACACCTAGCTCGATCATGCCTTGTGTTTTTCTTCAAAGATTTTGGCATATCTTTAAGATACCCTTCTTTAAGAACAGATTCTTTAAGATAAGAATCTCTTAGTATAAGAACTTAGAATAAGATAAATACCTAAAGATTGTTTCTTTAAGACAAGTATCTTTAAGAATAGATACCTATAGACAGGTATCTTTAAGATACAGTATCTATCGATCAGTTTCTTTAGGTCTTTACCTAGTATACACTTATTTTTTTCGTTGTCAAGAGAAAAATTCGCTTGACTTTTAAGATTCATGTCTCCCGACTAGAGAAGGCGGGACTGTACCTCGCCCTTCAAAAAGGCGGGAATCTCAAATTGCTCGTCGTTCTCCCACTCATAGTACTCTTCTTTCCCTGATTTCTTTGTCGTCATACTGACGGTCTGCTGATCCTCCCAGTAATCCCAGTCGGCGAGATATACCCAACATTTCAAAGCTGGATGGAGATTAGGTTTGTCCTTGACCGTCTGTTCCATCAGCCAGAAGTAGAACTTCTCACGCTTCGTGATCTCTTGGTTGGCGTTCAACTTGTCGAGATTCAGGATGACACGAGGAGAGACGAGATAAACCTCCCCATAGACACGTCGAGAAGTCTGTGCAGCACCTGACTTGAATAGAACAGGGCCGTCCCAATCGGCTTTCTCCATCACGTAGCTCTCTGTACAAGACTTAGCCTCTCCTAGAAAGATCGTATCCTTGTCTTGTGTGATGAACTTGTTCAGTTTCCCACCAGTCATCTCTGGTCCGTAGACGAAGATCGGGATGTTTGTAAACGCTTTCAATTCAAGGAAGTCAGGAGATTCTGCGTTCCGACGAGTTAGAAGTTCGTCGGTCAGATAACAATCCTTGTGGTACTGACTTGGGAAGCGAGGGTTCAGATGTGCCATTTATGCAGCCTCCTGCTTCTCAGGCTTCACTTCCGACTTCATTTTCAGAGCGAGCTCTTCGATCTTTTTCTCTGCCTTGAACTTCTTCTGCTTCAACTCTTCCATCTCTGCGTGCATCTTGGCGAACTCAGTGAACACCATGTCCATCGCGATGATACAATTCTTCTTGTCTGAGTAGAGTTGCTCGATCTCGTCCTTCGTCGCATACCCGAGGGCTACTAGGCCTTCACGATCCCATCCATCCCAATCATCGAAGAAGTTCGAGAGGGTCTGTTCAAGTTCGAATAAATCAGCACTCTTCTCTACCTCAAGTCCGTTGAACCTTGTCACTGCCGTCGTAGAAACAGACTGAGAAAGGACGACAGGAAGGCCCCTCTTGGCTTCACGTTCTTTACGAAGCTGCTCTTCGATTCGCTTCTTATCTTCCTCTTCTCGAAGACGCCTCCGTTCGAACTCTGGACCACGGGTGACTTTCTCGAAGTAGTCTATGTTACTGACCTTGACCTTCTCGTCACCATATTCCTTCCAGTCTCCGAGAAAGAGAGAAGGCTGCTTCGAAGAGATCAGGACGAGACGATTCGATCCGGTAGACGGCCAGAAACGGTTCATCACTCGTTTAAAGAACGGATTGTCGAGTGCCGCCTTCCCTGATCCGAAGTCAGAAGCGACAGCCGGGATGATGATCTGATCGACGAAGTTCTTAGTGTCTGACGGACCATCGTCGTCGTCTACCTGACGGTTATCGACCCACTTCTTCGACTTGAACTCATAAAGAGTTCCGTTATGCATCGCGACGATCTGCTCGCCAGTACTCTCGTCGTAATAGACATCGAACGGGTGACAGTTCCTGAGATCAGTCTTTCCTGCCGTGTTATGACGGACGTGGAGATACCTCTCGTACTGAAGGTCGTTGTTCAAGAGGTCCCAAATCTGACGGGCGTCGATCTCACCGGACTTCGGCACGACACGCTTGATGTCAAGACGACCATCGACCTTCGTCACGAGACCGAACGAATGCCAGTTATTGAAGCAGCAATTCTCAAGGCTCTCGAAGTCGATCATCTGGTTCTTCTGGAAGTAAAAGATGTTACACATTCGGCTGAATCTCCGCCATGTTAGATACCGCAGGATGGATGACGCCTTTGAAGTCGCCGGTGTTTATGATAGGAAGCATCCCCTTCCCGTTCCTCACGATGTAGTCGAAGCACTTCGTCATCGTCTTGATGTAGTAGGGAGTAAGCTCGGGTGCAGTATTGATTTCGAGCACATATGCCCTGTTTGGCTCAGAGAGCCCCGCTGAGCACGATATGACGTCTACGGCACCAAAGTCTAGGCCAGACATGAGAAACGCATCCACGGCCTTCTGTGTGACAAAGAGAGGCCATTCAGTCCAAGGGACGTACCTGAACTGTCCCTGTTCGACACAACCCCACGATACTTCATCAGGATCGACAGGAATCTTCTCGACCACCGCAGCGACTCGACCAGAGACGACGAAGACTCGCCACTCCTTGTCCTTCTTGATGTACTCGGAGATGTAGTACTTGTCGTACTTCTGACAGGCCCTGTAGATATCAGACAACCTCTCGCAGACATTCAAATCCATAGATCGGATGTGGTGATCTGGACGGACGATAATCTTCGTATCTCCGTCACATGGATTATCCAGAAAATCACCGAAATCAATCCAAGTGCGAGGAGCAAGACCAGCATCGTCCAGAGCCTTACGAGAACCACGCTTGTCATATGCCCAATGGATGGCAGAGGCAGTATTGACGAACACCGTGTCTTCCCGACACGGTACTGTAGCCGTACAACCCCAACGGAATACGACGTCAGGGGACTCAGGGAGCGTCTTGTCGGAACGGACGACAGTCAATCCAGTCTCCGAATGATCTTCAATCGTACCGATCTTCTCGCCCACGCCCTTACGACGAAGAATGTAGTTTTTAATATCAGTCGAGTTCGTCATAATTATCGTCCTCATCTGGTTGATATGCAGGTTCGTCTTCGATTACATGCATCGGCTGCGAGCCCCAAGGGTTGTTATTCAACATAGCTTGAGCTGCCTGAAGCTGTTCGAGAGTTACTTGACTCGTGGGTGCATAATCACCTACCACGACCTTTTTCTTTTCGACTTTCGCCTCTTCGTTCAGTTTCTCCCAATCTTGGGTAACTGTGGCGATCTTATAGAGCAGCCAGAGGTTCTTTTCGATCAGCTCTCCGGTATCATTGACGAATGCACGAATCTTCTCCGCCATCTCTCCGAATACGACAGACAGATATTCAAGCCCACGAAGCTTGTACTCGAACATAACGATACGAGGAGTCAGTCCGGGAGTCCTTGCGTAGTTCAACATCGCATCGATGATCCGAACCCAATCCTTGACTTCGTTGATGTCTGTCTCACCACGGAACGAGCGAAGTTCAAGAGAGCCAAACGTAGTAACAGGAGCGAGGTTCAATGCGGCATACTTGATATAATGTGGGTTCAAGGAGACAACGTTAGGATTCTTAGAGATCATCATGTCGATGAGCCCTAGAAGATTCGTCGCTGTCTTTCCTGCGACACGCATCGGAAGAGCGAAGAGATTACTTCTTCGAGACTCGCCAGAATAGTCGACTAGGACATTCTCGAACAGTGTGTAGAGGGCTAGAAAATTAGCCATCGCAAGGGGCGATTCAGGAAGCATATTGACATGAACGTGGATGCTTGTCGCCGGGGCATTCTTGATGAACGGGACAGAACGAGTTTGTTCATTGAACTCATCAAGAGCCTTCATGGTGCCGTCGAAAGACAAAGGCTTCTTTAGGACGAACTCCATCCCGAAGTTTCGTAGAGAGCCGTCCGAATGACCTTCCCAATCTTTCAGAGGAAGATCGTATCTGATATATCCAGAACTGGTATTCTCCTTGAAGAACCCATCAGGATACGCAGAGACGTCCTTCGTCTCGGTTTCGAGTTCAAGACCGTAAGTCCCTGTGTATTTCTTCGGATATCTGAATCCCATCTCTCTCATACGAGAGAGGACGGTGACTGTTTCTTCAACCATTCACACGAACTCCTGATTTCTTGAGCATCCGCTCGATTACCCATGCTGTGTCGTCTCGCTTATATCCGATCGAGTTCGACCCCGGCACTAGATAAGCGACATCCTGTCCACGACACCAAATCAAGATCAATCCGGTGTTCATCATCGAGAGAGCGATGTCTTTCGAGATCGCCACTTCTTTCATCTCTTCTCTGAAAAGAGATTTGACAGCCTCTTGGAATGACGGATATCGGTTTTCAATCATGCTGACTAGACCGATAGGATATCGAAACATCGTTCCAGAACTGATCTTGTTGCTAGCCTGTCCATCTATCGAATAGACAGAACAACATTCAGCATAAAGTCCCTGACGATATTTTTTGTACGGATTTCGTTCTAGCTTGTAGACACCATCGACACTCGGAGTGCCAGTCAGATTCAGATATCCGATCTCGGGAGATGAGATGTCGAAGAGTTCGTCGTTCGGCCTAATCCTCACAACCTCCTTGCCTGACACCGGATCGACTAGTTGAAGTTCTGATTTCCCGAAGACAGTCACTCGGACAGCCTTCTCGTCGTACCGACAGATCGTTCCGTGCAATCGATCGATCAAATCACGTTCGGTGTCGTAAAGACACCTCATCTTTTCGTATGCCACGATGGCTCCTCTTTCTACTGGTTCACTGCCGCACTATATTCTTCTTCTGCCTGATCGACATCACCGATACACGTCGGACAAGTCAGATAGACCGACTCATGAAAGACATATGCGTTCGCGTTCTTCAAAGAGTCTCCCTCAAGGACTGTCCCACAGACGCAGCATGAACGGACAGTCGGACCTTGAATACTCGTACTCGGTCCTTGCTCCCAGTCCATGATCGACCAATCGAACTTCTTGTCTTTCGGTTCTAGGTCTTCGATGTCCCAGAAAGCGTGATCGTTCAGATGAGTGACGTCGCTGACGTTCGCAGAATAGACCTTGTTCTTCTCGAATGAATAGAACGTGACGTCTTCACGATGTCTTCCAGCAGCGAACTTCAAAGCAGAGAGTTCTGAAGCGAAGTACATCGTCCGACGCTTGTTATTCACCGCGAAGTTCAATGGACGATCACCGTTCGTCGCGAAGATGACCTCCTCTGTTCGTTTGTCGAACATAGCGATCGAATAGGCCGACATATAGTCTAGGTCGTTCAGGACTGGGACGATGCCACGCTCTTCCATGTCGAGAAACATCATCTCTGAATCGGTCTTCGTCTCATGACGATATTTCTTGTCAGTCAAGGTGCCGTTATGCATCCCGACATATCGTCCTGTGTCGAACGGGTGTGCGTTCTCTACCGTGATCTTTCCTTTCGTTGCGAACCTGCAATGTCCGAAAATGACATCGCTCATCACAGTCCCGAGAGAAGACTCTTGTACTTTCCGACTGTCATCTCGGAGGATGAACAAAGGCGACGGCCCGAGTTCTTTACGAAGCTTATGCTTTTCCTTCTTCGGTCGATATGGATGATAGGAATAAACTCCGGTCGAATGTTCACCACGAAGAGAGGTCGTCCAAAGAAGTGATCTCATCATCTTGAGATCGTCCTGTTGGACTCCC
>Ga0164242_10007383_pt1 | contig 12045 bp, 22 predicted proteins | sample OricomgcompostMG_FD_108783 | JGI IMG/M metagenome (GOLD analysis project Ga0164242, IMG submission 108783) | Miracle-Growth compost microbial communities from Emeryville, California, USA - Original compost - Miracle growth compost (MG) ... | reverse complement strand
GGGGTAGGGGATGCCCCGAAGGGGCCTACGGCCCCTCGGGTCACCCGACTCACTTCGTTCGTCCCTCTCCCAGCACCCCGTGAGGGGTGTACTCCCACAGACCAGGGGTCGCTTCGCTCCAAGGAACGCCCCCCCCTTCCCCCCCCCAGCAGTCGGGCGGGTGCGTTGGGAGCCGGGGGAGTGGCCGGCGCACACTGTGGAGTTGGCATGCCTCAGGCCCCCGTGGCGCATGGCCGCGGAGGTCGAGCGGTTCGCCCCTGCGGTGCCTGGTACCGGGCGGTCCGCGGGGCCGGCCCCTGCATGGGGTGGGGCCGTCGGGCGAGGGTCCTAGCGGGTGCGTTCCTCCTGGAGGCGAATCCACTCGTCAGCAGTCATCCAGCGTTGACGGGGGGGCTGGGGAGTACCTGGACGTGCGTCACCCGCGCGGAGCACGCCCGCGCGGGTGACTGTGAGTGCTATTCGGTCAACTCGCTGACCAGGCAAAACGTGTTCGCCCACACTGCACCTCCAGGTCAACGGGGCCCGGATGGTGTGATCTATGGCTCAAATTCGGAACTGGAGTCGGAACCTCTGTCGTCCTCGGCACTTCCGTCCGCTACGCTGAGTGCGAGCGAAAACGGTCGTCCGGGGCACGGTGTCGAGTACTTCTCTCCTCCGCCGAACAGCCCATTCCAACCGGGCGCCCGTGGCCTCCGATCTCCTGCCAGGGAGTCGGGGGCCTTCGTTCGTTTCAGGGGTCACGCTACACCCGATCATGGGTTTCGGATGCACACGGTCCACACCTTGTGGACACGGCGTCAGTCCCCTTCCAGGTCGATTGAGTCGATGTCGAAGAACGGTTCGCTCTCGCCCGGGTCCAGGTCGGGATCGGTCATCTCCTGATAGCCCAGGTCACCGATGCCCCGGACGAACGCTTCCGCCGCGCCGCGCATGTCCCCGGCCAGGTACGCGTCGATGATCTGGCCGTTCGCGGCCGGGTTCCAGTCGATGTTGTAGGGGAGCTGCGCGGGGTGGTGCCAGTGCCGGACGTTGTCGATCCGGTCGTCGTCGGTGTAGCGCTGCACGGCCACGATGTGCACCCGGCCGGCCCGGAGCCGGCGCTCCCGGCCGAGGCGCAAACGGTGCCGGCGCAGGGCTTCCAGTACGGCCTGGTGGGCCTGGTCGGCCCGTGCGCCGCGCGGCATGGTGCCCCGGTTGAGCCAGTCACCCACGGTCCGGCGCGGGAACCCCAGACGCTGCGCGAGCTCGGTCACGGTGGGCACTTGGGCCCGCAGCTCCCGCAGGGCGTTGTGGAATCCCTCCGTGCGCGGAGAGCGTCCGTTGGTGATGGCCCGGTACAACAGGTCTTCGATGTCCTCCCAGGAGCTCACACCGCCTCCAGGGCCCGCGTGTCAGCGTGCTTGAACTTCCCGATCTGGTCGGAGAGCTCCAGGCCCTCCGGCACGTCGTCGTGCCAGTCGGCCGCGTCCGACCCGTACGCGACCGCGTCGGCCGAGATGCGCACCGGCCAGCGACCGCACGTAGTGCCGACCTTGAACAGCTTCCGCCACAGGTTCGCCTGAGCCATGCCGACCACCCCGGCCGCCCAGTCGGGCCGGTAGATGCGCCGGTTGCGCCCGTGCGCGTCCGGCCGCGAAATGCTGGTGAAGAACTTCGCGTACACGGCTTTCACGGCGCCGGACAGGTCCTGGTCGTCCAGGACCCGTCGGATGCCGTCCGCCCACGGCTTGAGGACGGTGTACCCGGGCGCGGTGTACGAGTCGAGCACCCGATACCCGGGGTGCTGCCACTGGTCGCTGCGCTGGGCAAGCTGGTCGACCAGCCCGAGGCGTGAAGTCGGCACCCAGCACGCGCGGCCACCCTTCGCGCGGGGGCCGGCCGGGTCGGGCAGCACCTGGTCGTGTGGCCACCGCTCGAACTCCACCAGCCACATGCCCGCGGCCTTCGGGTCGAACGGTCGTGGCCCGGTGTGCTCCAGCGCATCCCACGCGAGAGGCGTGACGCCGGCAGCGGCCAGCCACTGCCGGTTCGCGTCGAACGTGTGCTGGTACGGGTGCGGGGCCGAGGTGTCCGGGCGCCACGACGTGCCCCGGAACGACTCCGCGTTGTGCCAGGCGTCGCGGGTGCCGTCCGGGGGGAGTTGCCACCGGGGCCGCGCGAACGTGCCGTGCCGTTTGTCGTGGGGCCCGTGGGCAAGGTGCCGGGCCAGGGTGATGCCCACGACGGCCGGGTTGCCGGCCCACGGGACCCCGTACTCCAGGTACCAGGCATGGATCAGCGCGGCCTGGTCGAGCGGCCCGTGCCAGTCGAGCAAGCCGGGAAGGTCTTCCCTCTCGCACCAGTCGAGCACCCCGACGTGCAGGGCCGGTTTCCCGGGCCCGTGGAACGTCGTCCAGGCGTCCAGGCGGCTCACCTTCCACCCGTCGGCCCGTGCAGCCTCCAGGGACGGCACAGCGGCCCGTGCGGGGGCGTCCAGGGCGCTGGGGTTGGTGTCCGCGTACCCGTACAGGGTTGCTGCCTCCGCGGAGAGCAGGAGCACCCCATCCGGCCGGATCACCGATGCCGCGCGCTGGAGCACGTCCGCCCACCCGTCGCCCGGGGCCGGGGGACGTATCGGCCGGTACGACCCATCGGCGTACGCCGCATCGGCCGTGACGTACAACGTCGTAATCACTTGCCCGGCTCCTGTCCGCAGGTGTGGTCGACTTCGAAATCCTCATCCCCGGACTCGTACGGGCCTTCCTCACCGTGCGCGCCGCACGATCCGCACTCCCACGACGCCCACCACGACACCTCTACGTCCGTAAAGCCCGCGCTGCCGCTCACCGCCCCCCCTCCTCCCACTCCTGGAGCGCGGCGCGCTCCAGGCCCTCCCGGACGAACGCCCGGATCACGTCCGGGACCTGGAGGCTGCGGGCGGTCGCGATGCGCTCCAGGCCCGCTTTCATGTCGTCGGTCATGAACACGACCTGCCGGGCGGGGAACCTGAGCGGCTTGCCCGGCTTCTTCTTCTCAACCATGGGAATAGCTTACAGCAATTGAACGCCATTAGAGGGGGGTTGAGCAGCGAAAAGGCCCCCGGCAGATGCCGGGGGCCCTCCCTCGCGGGGGCGAGGATCGTAGCCTAGTGCCACCACAGGGCGGCTGTGGTCGCGAGCAGCGTTCCCACCGTACATAGGCCCATGATGGACCGTTGGGGCCACCGGGCCCCCTCCAGCTTCCGCAGCCGCGCTTCGTGGTCCGACACCTGGCGTATCACCGGGTCCAGCTTCCCTTCGACCTGAACCAGCTTCACGTACACGTCGACCAGCGTCGGCCCCGGAGGGGCCGTGCTCACGACCTGCCCGGGATCGTGAGCGTCTGCCCGATCGTGATCAGGTTCGGATTCTTCACCTGCGGGTTGGCTCGCTCCAGGGCCGTCAGGGACACGCCGTGCGCGGTTGCAATGGCCGTCATCGTGTCGCCCTTCCGAACCTTGTACTTCGCCACGGTCGGGATCTTCTGCGCCCCGTGGGGGAGCGTCAGCTTCTGCCCGACCGTGATCACGTTGGGGTTCTTCACCTGCGGGTTGGCGTGCTCCAGGTCCGCGAGGGAGATCCCGTGCGCGGCTGCGATGCCTGTCAGCGTGTCGCCCCACACGACGGTGTACGTCGGGGCCGGCGCGGAAGGCTTCGGGGCGGGCGGGACCGAGCTGGAGCCGGCCAGCCGCTTGCGGAGGTCGGCCGCGTCCAGGCTGCACAGGTCCATGTCCAGCGGACTGGAGTTGAATTGCCAGAACAGCGGCTTGGGGAACCCGGGGCCGAGCAGGGGCCAGTCGGACGCCTCCGCACGGGAGTACGTCATCCCCCCGCGGTACTCCGCCGCCCAGTAGTAGTCGAACCCGCCCGGCACCCACCCCTGGCCGAACACGGACAGGTCCGCATAGCACCCGATCTGGAGGTGCGGGAACTTCACCCGCGCGAAGTCGCGCCACCGCGCAGCCCAGTCCTGGATGTGACCGGCCGTCAGGCCCTTGACGTTGCGCCGGTCGGGGTACGGCTCCAGGTCGAGCGCGACGGTCTGCACCTGGCCGGCCGTGACCGCGGGGGCGATGACGGCCGCGAAGTTGTTCACGTCGTCCTGCGCGTCGTTGATCGGCCAGCCGAAGTGGTACGCCCCCGCGACAGACCGCATGCTGACGGCCTGGGCCAGGTGCGTGGGGTACGCGGAATCGCGGGTGTGCGCCCCCTCCGACGCCTTGATCAGCACGAACTCAGGGCTGAGAGAGCGCCAGTCGGCCGGTCTCTGGTAGGACGACACGTCTACGCCGCGGCTGGTCATGGGGTTGCCTCTCTCTTCGTCTGGCGACGCACCAGGAACCGCAGGACGGCTATCGCGCCCTGTGTCTCCGTCTCGGTGCGCAGGGAGTACCCCGCCTTGTTGGCCAGGGTGTATAGGCGCTTCCGGACCTCCAGGAGGTCTCCGGTTGCGCATTCGGTCCTTATCCAGGTGCCCGTGTCTGCGTGCTGGTCCATCGCCTGTCGTGCAGGGCTACGCCGGCCGCGCGGTAGCGGATCACCCCTTCGTGTGTCATCCACTGCCAGGTTCATAACCGTTTTCTACACCCCCGTTCCGACACATGTCCTACACCTTTCCTACAAGAGCCGACCATGATCAAAAACTGTCGGATACATGATCGGAAACCGGTAGACTTCCGGGTTGGGGAGTGGACCGACCGATGTACCCCCATCGGCCGGTCCACTCCACTACGCGTAGGTACCGACGGACTTGGGCTTCCACCGGTTGCGGGTGGTGTCCGACGCCTCTTCCGGCCGGTCCATGTCGAACCCCGGCCCGTCGGAACAGCCCAGCTTCAACGCGGTCTCGTACTGCCAGCACAGGTACCCGCACATCGCGATCGTGCCGAGCAGCGGCCAGGGCTCCTTCGACAGGGCGGTCGCGCCGGCCCCCAGCGCGAGGGACAGGCCGATGGCCTGCATCTCGCCCTTCCGAATCCAGCGCTTCGTGTGCGCAACCTTCTCCGGGTCGCCCCCCGAAAACGTGGCGATGGTGAACAGCGACGGCAGGAACCCCGACCAGAAATTCGGGATCTCCGCGATCGTCAGCACCGTCAGCGCGGTGACCTCTCCCCGCTCAGCCACCGGTGCCCCCCTTCACGGCCGGCGCGGCCGGCGCGGCCGGGTCCGGGGTCACGGGGTCGGCCGCGGGCGCGGGCGGGGGGGCCTTGTCCAGGCGCGCCTGGAGCTCCGCGATCTGGGCCGTGATCTCCTCGCGCTCCTGCTCGACCTGGCCGGCCGTCAGGTGGGAGTGGATCGCGTCGACCACCCCGACCAGGGCCTGAGTCAGCGACTCCACCGGGCCGACCGGCAGCCCCAGCGTCTCCAACTCCTTCTCCAGCTCGGTCACGACGGCCGACGCGCGCTCGAACTTCTGCCACGACACGAGGTGCCCGAGCTCGGCACCCATCGCCTTCGTCTTGGTGTCCAGCTCCTCCAGGAGCTCCTTCACGCTCACGGGATCACCACGTACGAGACGGTGTTGGCGCCGACGGACACGGCTGCGCCCGCGTACACGTCGAACCCGTTGACGGTCACGTTGACCGCGCTCGCAGCCACGTTGGCCGGGGTCGCGTTCGCGACGTTGACCTGCACGGCCGGGATGTTGGCGTACGGCTGCGCGAACGACACGTGCGCGATGATGCCCGCGGCCGGGGTGCCGGCGCCGGTCACGGTGAACACGCCGCGCAGGTCGTTGGGGGCGCTGCCGGCCGGCACGGTGACGGTCGCTCCGGTGCCGGCGCCAGCGGTCGCTACGGCGATGGTGCCCGCGGTGGTGACGCCGTTCGCGGCTGCGGTGAGGGTGGCCGGTCCGGCCAGGTTCTGGAGGTGTCCGTACGCGTCCTGCGTCACGGGTCCTGCGGCCATGGGAGGACTCCCTTACTTCTGGGGGATGAGGATGGTTTCGCCGGAGTACAGGAGGTCGGGGCCCCGACTCTTGAGCGTCTTGATCGTGTCCGCCGGTCGGTTGCCCGAGGTGGTGTTGTAGGTCCACAGGGCCTGCCACGTCGTGCCGTACTTCTTCGCGATGCTCGACAGGGTGTCGCCCGACTTGACCTTGTACGAGATCGGAGCCTTCGGCTTCGTCGTCGTCGTCTTCGGGGGCGACACGGACGTCTGGGGAGGCGGAGTCGTCGGCACCTTCGTGGCCGGAGGCGATGCCGACACGGTCGTCTTCGGGGGCGACGCCGGGGGAGTCGTCGTTGTCGTCGTGGGAGGCGGCGCCGGCGGCTGGTTCGTGATGTTGGTGGTGGAGTACACCTGCGAGATGAAGTCGGGTACCTGGTCGGACGGCACTTCCGACGTGGGGTCGCCCGTGTTCGAGCTGGTGTCGGACGACGACGACGCCTGGCGTTGCTTGACCAGCGCATACACCAGCGCACCGCCGAGCAGGAGCGCCCCCCACCCCCACAGGGGGAGGGGGCCGGCTTTCTTCTGGAACGACTCGAACGCCACGGCTCAGGCCCCCCTCTGGGGGCCGTACGACAGCCACGCGTAGCCGTCGTCGTCGGACGGGTCGGGCGCGGCCAGCATGCCGAGCACGCCCGCGCTGGAGGACGGGTAGCCCTTCGTCCGGCCCCCCTCCCACGTCACCGGACACAGGTGGTGGAAGTCGTACGGGAGGCCCACCGCGTGCGCGCCGATGGGGTTGTAGACGCCGCCCAGGGACAGGGGCTGTATGTCCTCCGACCCCATGACGACGCCCCCGTCGATGGCCGAGCTCGGGCGGCGCCGGGTCGCCCAGACCAGGCCCAGCGCGGCCACCCCCACCCACACGGCGGGGGGGACGCGCCGAGCCTGCCCGACGATGCTCTCCGGGGTCATCGTCGCGCCCCCTGAGTTACCGTCGTCTGGGAGTACGACTGGCCCGAGCGTGCCGAATTCGCCAGCCGGTCCATGCGGCCCGGGCGCATCTGGGGCGTCTCGCGGTACGTCTTGAGCGTGTTCCGGCGCGGGTTCACGGTGTGCGTGTGCAGTCCGTGGGGGCGCGTGCCGGGGATCTGCACGGTTCCGGAGGTGTCGGAGCCGACCTGGTCGACGCCTCCGCGCGTGCCGTATTGCTGGTAGAACCCGGGCTGGCCGCCCCAGATGCGGGTGGGGGAGCCGTCCTGCCACCCCACGGGGAGGTACTGCGGGCGGTGCACGTCCAGCGCGCGCGTACGGTCGGTTCCGGTCTCCTTGCGCCAGTTGACCATGAGCTGACGGAGCGAACCGCGTACCGGGCCGTCCGGCAGCGGGTCGTGGATACCGGAGTCTCGGCCCGTGGTCGACGTGCCCTGGTAGAGGTACGGGTGCCGGTCGCGCTGCCAGCCCTGGTCGTTCGGGGCCAGGCCGTTGACGGAGAACGGGGCCGCGGGGAGCGGGTGCCGGGTCGAGGTTTCCTGGCCCCGCACCGGGCCGGCCGGCACCGGGCCGCCCGCGCTGTTGCCCGTGATCGCTCCCTCATCGACCACGAACCCGTTGCCGTACGCGGGGCCGGCCAGGTGCGCGTACCGGATGCGCCCGGTCTCGTTGGCGCGCCCCTGCGCGGTGGTCACCACGACCCACCGCCGGTCGCCTGCTTGATCAGGCCCTGGACCGCGCTGCCGGCCGTACTGACCAGCTTCGGGCCCTGACTGCCGGGCCGCACCAGCAGGAACAGCGCGCTCACGTACAGGATGAGCATCATCCAGTCCCAGAAATTCTTCATGATCATTTCACCTCATCCCTGTGTGGCCAGGTGCACCAGATCGTTGAAAGCGCTGGTCACACCACCGATCAGACTCGGCCCGGGCGAGCCCGGGCGTACCAGCATGTAGAGCACCGCCAGGAAGAACACGGCCGCCGCGGCGTCCCCCAGAGCGCTCTTCACTTCCCGGCCGCCTTAGCCCACGTCGACACGGCCGAGATTGCGTCGCGCTCGCTGAACAGGTACGACAGCGTGATCAGCGCGCCGAGCGCGCCCGCGGCCTTCTCCGCACCCTTGCCGCCCGCGGAGACCAGCCCGAGCACGACGAACACCCCGGCCAGCGCGCTGCCCTTGACGGCCAGCCGGCCCCCGGTGTCCTTCGCGTCGTCGGATGCCGTGCCGGTCACCCCGGACAGCACCAGCAGCAGCACGCACACCACCAGCTCAGCCAGCAGCCATTTGCGGGCCCGGGGGCCGACCTTCCCCAGCGCCCGACCGGCCGTCGACCCCGTCGACCCCGTCGACCCCGTCGACCTGGTCGAGGCGCGCGGGGCGCCGGCCTTCGGAGCCGCCTTCGCGCCGGCCTTCGGGGCAGCCACCTTCGCGGCTTTCTGCGCGGCCCCCGCGGCCCGCCCCTGCGGGGTGGCCTTGACGGCCTTACTCGCCACCTTCTGCGCCGTGCCGCCCGCGGCGCGGGAGGTCTTCTTGCCGGAGCCGCCCGAGGCGCCCGAGGGTGCGTCAGCCACTGCCCATCTCCTTCCGGACCTGTCCGGCCAGCGTGTTGACGATGGCCCCGGGGCTGTCCGTCTCCCCGTCGAGCCCGTGGAAAGCGACCCAGAGCAGGGCGCACCCGAGCCAGATCAGGAGCACGCCCAGGGCCAGCCGCACCGCGTCAGCCCTTCGAGCCGCGGAGCTTGCCGATGATGGTCTGGGGGGGCAGGACGACGGCCAGGAGCCAGCCGGCCAGCACGCCGAACAGGAGCTTGCGGTTCATGCGATCACCCTCCGTGTGAGGTGTAGCGGCGCAGAACGCCGTAGATCAGGAGCTCAGCCACGACCAGGCCGAGCAGGAACTTGACGCTGGGGGTCCAGGCGGACCCCCCCGCGGACGCGACGCCGGCACCGGCCACGGTGCCCGCCGCCTTCGGACCGCTCATGCTTCCGGTGCCTCCGTAGCGCGGTGCGCCCCCGCTGTAGTAGCCAAGGCGCGGATCTGGGGCCGCCATGCCGATACGGTGCGCGGCCATGGCTTAGATGTGGTCCAGCTCGGGCGGGATCGGGCCCACCGGGATGACCTCTTCGGTGATGAACTCGACCGTTCCGGGCAGGTTCGCGCCGGTCGCGAGGGTGGTGAACTCCAGCTGCCACTTGGTCGCGTTGGTGGTGCCCAGCCAGCCCTGCCCGAGCATCGCGCCCACGTCGTAGAACCGCGGGAAGGCGTAGACCCCGGTCGGCCGCTGGAGCGGCGCGCCCCCGAAGGAGCTGTAGAAGTCGGCGTTCCACTGGAACAGCTCATCCGGGCTGAAGACGCCCATGTTGCGGGAGTCGAGCGTCCACCGCAGGGGGTCGCCGACGTAGTCCACGCGCCGGTTCTGGGAGTCGCGCAGCACCATCACGAACAGCCGTACCTCATTGCCCGTCAGGTGCGACAGGAGGACGTTGTTTGCGCCGGCCGGGTTCAACGGCTGCGTGTCGTGCCGCGCCACGGTCTGCACGTTCAACCCGGGCGGCAACGGCTGATTCATGCGGTCCTGGAGGTCGTGCGCGTCCGGCTGCGCCCACGCGTCCATGTACGGGGTCACGGTGACCGTGGGGGCGGTGCCGGTCGCGCCGATGCCGGCCGCGGTCTCCAGGGTGTAGGAGTACTTGTACTGCGACCGCGAGTCTGTGTTGGACAGGACACCCGCGGTGTGCCGGATCTCCGGCTGCAGGAACATCGTGAACGACGGGTTGACCGACTGCGCGTAGTCGTACCGCAGTCGCGGGTCTCCCAGCCACGGCCGCCCGAGGATGTTCAGCGTCTGGTGTGACCAGCCGTTCATCGGGTACCGGATGTTCGCGCCGTCGACGTTGTCGAGCTCCAGCGACGCGAACAGGTTCGCGGGGTTGTCGGGGGTGACGGCACCGCCCGCGCCCCCGGAGGATCGGACCTGGAGCCGCGGGCCCCGCAGGAACTGGCCGGGGTTGACGGCCTTGTTGCTGATCGGGACCTGGGAGCCGGAGAGCTGCACGGTCGTGATGTCCGGCATCTTCTCGCAGTACCAGTTCGAGCTGGACCAGAACGGGTTCGACCCCGCGTCGGGCGCGGCGTCGGCCGCGGCGCCCGTGCCAGTGGCAGCGAGCATAGTTGTCCCCTTCTCGGAATTCGATTCGGAACCGATTTCGGACGTGAAATCGGAATTAGCTGTACTGGAAGGCCATGCCCTTGCCGACGTGATTCAGCGTCTCGTTGTCGGCCGCCATGAGGTGCATTGCCGTGAGCTTCCAGACGGTACCGACGATGACGACGGCCAGGAAAGCCTGGAGAGCACCCACCCACGAAAAGTGCGTGTGCAGCATAAGTCCTCCTCTCTCGAATGCAGACTACGCCGCACGGGCGACGGAATCGCGCCTCAAGTGGGGGAGAGGGACATCAATCCACGAAACGAACGCCACCCCGGTGCGCCGATTCTGGATAAGAAACTCGTATTTGTCCCGATCCAGCGTGTCAAGAATCGGAAGCCATAGACGCTTCGCGCCGAAGAGCTGCGCCACGCGTTCGGCATCGTCGTCGTCGCCCGGTTTGAAGCTGACGACCCAGGACGTGTTCGCGTGCATCTCCCGCGTCACGCCCTGCGGGCGCTGTTTGCCCATGACCAGCGTGATGCCCGAGCTGCGGGCCTCCCGTAGGTACATGTCGATGGTGTCGCGCAGCTCGGGAGACAGGCCCTGCACGTACGCGATCTCATCGAACGTGATGACGGTGTTGCTGTCGGGGTGCCACAGCCGATCCAGGACCTCCCGGATACGCACCTCGTGGAAGGCTTTGCGGCGCACCCCTAGGGCGGACGTGCGGGGCCAGAAGATGACCTGGGGGTTCTGGGACACCCCGCGCCAGTCCGTCACCACGGGCCAGCCGAGCTCCAGGGTCGTGTCATCGGCCGGCTTGGTCGCGATGAACACCTCATGAGCGTGCCGGCGCACGGCCCGCTCTTGGAGTATCTGGGTGATGAACCGGGACTTCCCGGACCCGGACGGCCCGATCACTTCCATATGCTCAGGCATGGGCCGGCCCTTCGGCCGGCCCCACTCCCGCGTGAAGTCCGGGCCGATCACCGACCAGGGCTCCCGAGGCACGTCCGGGAGATCAGCGCGCGATGCGGGGCGCCTGGAAGGCGGAGAGGTCGTCGTCGTCATCGTCACCGTCCTTCACCGTCCGCGTGACGTGATGCGCGACGATGGCCATGACCAGCGGATACGTGGCCTTGATCAACTTGAGCCAGTCCGCGGACATGCCCATGTCCGTCACGGCGGCCACCCACGCCGGCCGCTTGCACACGAAGTTCACGAACGCCTCAACGATCGGGTCGCGCTGCTCCTCCGCGACGCCGGCGCAATGCGGGTCGCGCCCCTTCCACAGCTCGATAGGGAGGTCGACCAGCGCTTCGATCGTCTCCCGGACCTCTTTGCGGGCCTTCGTCGTGACCGTGGTCGGGGTGGGTTTCGCTGCCCTGCTCGGGCGCTTCGGGGCCGGGTCCGGCTCGACAAAATCCGAATCCGGTTCCGACTCGAATTCCGAAAGTAGGGATGTTTCCGGGTAGGAATCCGAAGGGAATTCGGAATCCGATTCTGCCTTGAAACTCAACCGGTCGAGCAGTCCACTTCCTGCCATGCCCACTCCACTCGTATGGTGTGCCTAGTGAGTTTTTCGAGATTAGCAGTCGTACTCCCGGAGGGACCGTGCCCGAAAAAGACATTTCGGCCCGGGGGGGCGCCGTACGGTGGCGTACTGTCCGGCTCGCCAACGGGAAATATGTGCGCGTGGCAGTCGTTCGGAAGCGCGGTCCCCGTGGGGGTACGACCGTGGCCGGCAACGTGAAGACACGGAAGGGGGCGGGGCGCTGATGGCTACCCGCAAGGAGATCCAAGACCAGATCGCGCAGCTTCAGGCGGACCTGGAGGGAGCCGACGACGACGACGTTGAGCTGTTGGTGGAGCACCCGAAGACGAAGGCCATCGGCCGGCTCAAGGGCCAGCACGCCCAGTCGTTCCTGGACAGCATCCTCGGCACCAGTGACGACGGCCAGGGCGGCAAGAAGGGCGCCGGCAAGAAGGGCGCCG
>Ga0164242_10007382_pt1 | contig 12046 bp, 9 predicted proteins | sample OricomgcompostMG_FD_108783 | JGI IMG/M metagenome (GOLD analysis project Ga0164242, IMG submission 108783) | Miracle-Growth compost microbial communities from Emeryville, California, USA - Original compost - Miracle growth compost (MG) ... | reverse complement strand
TCGGTAGACGCCCGACAGTGTGCGGATCTCGGCCTGATGGCGACCGTACACCTTCTCCAGCGCGTCGGAGATCTCGCCGACCGTGGCCTTGGCGCGGGCCGCGTCGATGGCCAGCGCGAGCAGGTTGTTGGCCATCCCGCCCTCGGAAGACGCTGCGGCCCTTGTCAATTCGGCCAGCGCCCGCTCGACCTCGGCGCTGTCGCGTTCGGCGCGCAGGCGGCGCAGCTTCTCGTTCTGCTCCGCGCGCACGCGCGAGTTCTCGACCTTGAGGACCTCGATCTCCTGGTCCTCGGTCACCTGGTACTTGTTGACGCCGATCACCGGCTGCGCGCCGGTGTCGATGCGCGCCTGGGTGCGGGCCGCGGCCTCCTCGATGCGCAGCTTCGGGATGCCCTCCGAAATCGCCTGCGCCATACCGCCGTGCGCCTCGACCTCGGCGATGTGGGCCCGGGCCCGCTCGGCGAGCTGGTGGGTCAGCCACTCCACGTAGTAGGAGCCGCCCCACGGGTCGATCGGCCGGGTGGTCCCCGACTCCTGCTGCAGCAGCAGCTGGGTGTTGCGGGCGATGCGCGCGGAGAAGTCGGTGGGCAGCGCCAGCGCCTCGTCGAGGGCGTTGGTGTGCAGCGACTGCGTGTGGCCCTGGGTCGCGGCCATCGCCTCGACACAGGTGCGCGCGACGTTGTTGAACACGTCCTGCGCGGTCAGCGACCAGCCCGAGGTCTGCGAGTGGGTGCGCAGCGAGAGCGACTTCTGGCTCTTGGGCTCGAACTTCGACACCAGCTCGCTCCACAGCAGGCGGCCCGCGCGCAGCTTGGCGACCTCCATGAAGAAGTTCATGCCGATGGCCCAGAAGAACGACAGCCGCGGCGCGAACTGATCGATCTCCATGCCCGCGTCCAGGCCGGCGCGAATGTATTCGACACCGTCGGCCAGGGTGTAGGCCAGCTCCAGGTCGGCGGTGGCTCCGGCTTCCTGGATGTGGTAGCCGGAGATGGAGATGGAGTTGAACTTCGGCATCTTCGCGGAGGTGTAGGCGAAGATGTCGGAGATGATCCGCATCGAGGGCTTGGGCGGATAGATGTAGGTGTTGCGGACCATGAACTCCTTCAGAATGTCGTTCTGAATGGTTCCGGCCAGCTGTTCGGGCTTGACGCCCTGTTCCTCGGCGGCGACGACGTAGAGCGCCAGGATCGGCAGCACCGCGCCGTTCATGGTCATCGACACCGACACCTGATCCAGCGGGATCTGGTCGAACAGTTCCCGCATATCCAGGATCGAGTCGATGGCGACGCCGGCCATACCGACGTCACCGGTGACGCGGGGGTGATCGGAGTCGTAGCCGCGGTGGGTCGCCAGGTCGAAGGCGACCGACAGGCCCTTCTGGCCCGCGGCCAGGTTGCGCCGGTAGAAGGCGTTGGAATCGGCGGCGGTGGAGAATCCCGCGTACTGGCGGATGGTCCACGGCTGATTCACGTACATGGTCGGGTACGGGCCGCGCACGAACGGCGCCACACCGGGCACGCTGTCGAGCGGATAGCCTTCGGCCACAACGGCATCGCGGTCGGCCTTGGTGTACACCGGCGCGACGTCGATACCTTCGGGGGTGGCCCAGACCAGTTGTTCGGGCGCGTAGCCGTTGGCGGCCGCCGATTCGGCGACGAACGCCTCGACGTCGCCGCCACCGGTCCGCCCGACCGCCGGTTCACCCAGCGGTACCTCGGCGAAGCTGCCGATCACGTGGTTCACATCTCGAGTAGTCATTACGCTCCCAGCTTCTCCAGCAGGCCGGACAGGGTCGCCACCGCGTCCATGCGGGCCGTGAGGAATCCGTCCGGCCGCTGTGTGCCGCTCACCTCGGCCACCGCCTTCTCGGGCCCGGCCAGCAGGACCGTCGTCACGCCGGCGTCGCGCAGCTGCTGCACGGCGGGCGCGGCCTCGGTGCCGTAGCGGGCGTCGCTGCCGCACAGCACCGCCATGGTCGCTCCGGATTCGGTTGCGGCAGAGCCGATCCCGGACGTCTCCAGCGCTCCCGGGTTCACCGTTTCGATGCCCCCGGAGGCCAGTACGTTCGCGGTGAAGGTCACGCGCACGTTGTGCTCGGCGACCGGGCCCAGCGGTACCAGCAGCGCCCGGGGCCGGCGGCCGTGGGCGGCCAGGTAGGCGTCCGAACGGTTGCGCAGCGCCTCGAAGGCCGCGCCGTAGCGGGCCACCCCGTTCGTGTCGCGCGCGGCCTCCGACAGCGGCTCCTCGGCGAGGTTCGGGAATTCGTTGACGCCGGTGACCGCGGTGCGGCGGTGGGCGATATCGGATTCGCGGCGGGTCCGGGTGTCGGCGATGCGCTCGGCCAGCAGGCCGGACTCCAGCGCGGCGCGGTATCCGCCGGCGCGCTCGAGCTCCTGCATGAACGCCCACGCCGCACCGGCGACCTCCGCGGTGAGGCTTTCCACGTGCCAGGAACCCGCGCCCGGGTCCTGCACATGTCCGAGATGCGACTCCTCGAGCAGCAGCAGCTGCGTGTTGCGTGCCATGCGTTCCGAGAATGCTTGCGACACACCGAGTTCCCCGGCCGGCAGGGCCGCGTCGAAGGGCAGCACGGTGACCAGATCCGCGCCGCCCACGCCGGCGCCGAAAGCGGCCAGGGTGGTGCGCAGCATGTTGACCCACGGATCACGCTGGCTCAGCATCGCTTCCGAGGTGACGGCGTGCTGCGGCGCGTTGCCGAAGTCCGGCGCGCCGGCCTCGTGCGCCACCCGGGCCCACAGCCGGCGGGCGGCGCGGAATTTCGCGATCGTCTCGAACTGATCGTCGGTCGCCGCCAGCTGGAAACTCACCTGGTCCAGCGCATCGGCGACATCGAGGCCGGCGTCGGTGAGTGCGCGCAGGTAGTCGAGGCCCGCGGCCACGGCCGCGCCGATCTCCTGGGCATCGGACGCACCCGCGTTGTGGAAGACGGTGCCGGACACCGTGATCGCCCGGACGGTCTCGGTGCGGCCGGCGGCGGTGCGCGCCAGCTCGACCGCGGCGTCGAGGTCGGTGTCGGCCACTCCGGCGAAGCGGCTGGTCAGCGGCGCCGCGCCGAGGAAGACGTGGATATCGGAGCGGTCGGCCACCTCGTAGCCGTCCAGCAGGGTCAGCACCTGCGCGGCGGCGGCGGGGGTGTCCGCGCCCGCCCGCAGGCTCAGGGGAGCCAGTTCGAACAGCAGTCCGCGCAGCGTGTCCGCCAGCCCGGCCACCGGGACGCCGTTCTCGCCGACCCCGAGCCACACGGAGCTGACGCCGTTCTCCAGAGCGGCGAGGATCTCCTGGTTGACGGCGGCCGGATCCGTTCCGGCGAAGCGGGCGCTGACATGCCAGCCCCGATGCACGTCGCGGGTGGCCTCGTTGCCGCGCACGAACGGGAACCGTCCGGGCAGAGGCTGTTCGGGCAGTTCGTCGCGACGGGTGTACAGCGGCGCGACGGTCACTCCGTCGTAATTGGTGACATCGAGCAGGCGCTCCGGCTCGTCACCGAGTTCGGATGCCTCGACCTTGCGGGACTTGGCCAGCACTCCGGCCACACCCTTGCGCCATGCGGCGTATCCGGGCACGGTGTCCGCACCCGGATCTGAACCAATCGGCATCGCTGCTGTACCTCTTCCACTCGACTCCGATACTTCACTCGTACCGGATACCTACGCTGGGACCCAACTCTTCGCAGCGCCTTCGCAACCGCCTGTGTGACCCATTCACAGTGCGACGGGCATGCGATATCGGCAGGTCGACGACCAGTTCGGTTAACGATCATTCATCAACCTTCATTCGATGCTAGCCCGGTGTTCGCATACTCTTCGCACAGCCTGGCCATACCGACCGGTAACCTGTCGCGGTGCCGAGGACGACGAATGTGGCCTTGCGACTACTGCGCAATCGACGGGTCGTGATGCTGGCCATCCTCGCGGCCGCGCTGGTCGCGGTCGCCGTACTGGCACCGCATCCGGCCCCACAGCAGATCCGGGAGTGGGCCGATTCGGTCGGCCCGATGTTTCCGCTGCTGTTCTTCCTCGTCCATGCGCTCGTGACGGTGGCGCCGTTTCCGCGCACCGTCTTCACGCTCAGCGCCGGACTGTTGTTCGGGCCGATTCTCGGCATCACCCTCGCGGTCGCCGCGACGACGGTCAGCGCGGTGCTGGCGCTGCTGCTCGTGCGAGCCCTGGATCGGGAGCAGGTCGCCGCGCGGTTGACTCATCCCGCGGTACAGGCGGTGGATCGGCGACTGGCCCGGCGCGGCTGGCTCGCCGTCGGCTCGCTGCGGCTGATCGCACCGGTGCCGTTCTCGGTGATCAACTACTGCGCCGGACTGTCCTCGGTGCGGATGATGCCGTACCTGCTGGCCACCTTCGTGGGCATCATCCCCGGCACCATCGGCGTCGTCGTCCTCGGAGACGCGTTGACCGGGCGGACGAACCCGGGTCTGCTGGTGCTGTCGGGCGTCTGCATCACCATCGGCGTGATCGGCCTGGTAGTCGACGCGCGGTGGGGCGCAGACCAATTCGCGGCGCTGGCCACCGAGGCGGCCGAGGAACCGGCACCGCGCTGAGGCCGCGCCGCCTCAGCGGGTCCGCAGCTCCAAACTCGCCGGCACCGCCGCGAAGGCCTCCCGCACTCTCTCCGTCAGCGCGGCGCGGCCGCCCCGGCCGTCGGCCCGGACCCATTCCCGTCCGGCCACACTCCACGCCGAGGTCACCAGTTCGGCCAGGACCTGCAGTCGCAGATCGTCCGCGGGCAGTCCCAGGCGATCGGCGAGGATCGTGACCGCGTCCGCCTCCACCCCGTGGCGGTGGTACTCGACGTAGGCGAGCAGTGCCGGGGTGGTGCGGATGAGCCGGCGAGTGGCGACATACCGGTGATCCCACTCCGGCTCCAGATCGGCGACGGCCGCGGTCAGCGTCTCCCGTATCGCGTCCAGCACGACTCCGGTCAGCGGTCGATCCGTCAGCGCCGCGAGATATGCGGACCACAATTGCGCCTCCGCCTCGATCGCGACCGCTTCCTTGGCCGGATAGGTGCGAAAGAAGGTGCTGCGAGATACCTCGGCCTCGTCGACGAGTTCGTCGAGTGTCGTCGCGTCGAATCCGCGCTCGGTGAACAGCCGCAGGGCGGTGTCGGCCAGTACGCGCCGAGTACGCAGTCGTTTGCGCTCTCGCAGCGGGAGTGTGCGGTCGGATGCGGGATCGGGCATGCCGAGATGCTATCCGAACCGATCCCGAGGCACGTAAGAAACTGGAGCACGAACGACACTTGCGCTCGTATGAAACTGAGTGTCAGAATTGTGGCCACAGTCCGGCAGTCAGGAGTTCGTCATGCCCCCCGCCATCACGCTCGATCCGTCGATCATCGGCCAGGCCGAAAAGCACCACAACGCGCTTTTGCACCGCGTCCTCGCCGGTACCGGCATCGACGAGGCGCAGTGGATCACGCTCAGCCAGGCCGCCGCCGCCGGCGGCACCGTCGATCGGGAGCGGCATATCGCCACTCTCGCCGCGAAGACGACCTGGGCACCCACCGTCGTCGCGACCGCCGCGACGCGGCTCACCGACCGTGGTCTGCTGCTCGCGGCGCCGGGCGGTGAACTCGTGGTCACCGAGGCGGGCGGCCGCCTCGTCGCGGACCTCCGCTCCCGCACGAGCGCCGTCCTCGGCCGCGTCTACGGTGTGGTTCCGGCGGCCGACCTCGCGATCGCGGGGCGGGTCCTCGCCGCGATCACCGCGGGTTTGTCCCGCGAACTGAAAGACTGATCGTCGTCACGCCCGCCGGAATTCCCGGCGGGCGGCGAAGCGGGATGATCGGCTCGCGCTGCGCACAATCATTGCCCCACGTCCCTTGTCGGACCACAGTGCCTATATCACTTTGGGTCCGGCAGGAGGATGGATGGCCGCCACCGATGAATCGCGTTCGGGCGCACGCGTTGTCGAGCAGGCGAATGCGGCGCCGACAGCCGGACCCGGCGGACGGGCACGCGGCGTGCTGACGCGACGGCGCACGGTCGATCTCATGCGCGTCCCGCACGGGATCTGTCGCGCCTGAACCCGGGCGCCATCGTCGTCGCCGAAAGCCGTTGCCAGGCAATTCGTTTCGCCGATCTACCGGTCACCGCACCCGGATGTGCGCGGGACCGCAGACGCATTCAGTGAAAGAACCGATCATGTTGTCGTTCAGACGACCCCGGGTCGTGCGCGTGTTCGCCGCCGCCCTCGCCCTGCCCGTGCTGGCCGCGCTCGCCGCCGGCTGCTCGAGTTCCGGCACCGGAACCACCGCCGACGGTAGGACCGTCCTCCGCTACCAGGGTCAGGCCGGCACGGTCACGCCCTACGAACTGGCCGCCGACCTCGGCTACTTCTCCACCATCGAGCTGAAGTGGGAGGGCGACACCACCAGCGGTCCGGCCAATATCCAGGCCGCCACCACCAAGCAGATCGAATTCGGCAGCGCGTTCAACGGCGCGGTCGTCAAGCTCATCGCCGGCGGCGCACCGGTGACCTCGGTGCTCAGCTCCTACGGCGCCGACCGGCAGAGTTTCACCGGCTACTACGTCCGTGACGATTCGAGCATCAAGACGGCCAAGGACCTGATCGGAAAGAAGGTCGGCGTCAACACCCTCGGCGCCCACCACGAATTCATCACCCGGCAATGGCTGCACGACCAAGGGCTCACCGACGACGAGATCGGACAGGTGCAGCTCGTGGTGCTGCCGCCGGTCAATACCGAGGACGCGCTGCGCAAGGGCCAGATCGACGCGGCGGCACTGGGCGGCCCGCTGCAGGACATCGCGCTGGCTCACGGCGGCATCCACGCGCTCTACACCGACAAGGGCCTGTTCGGCGAATTCGACTACGGCACATACGTCTTCCGCAACGACTACATCGCCGGCCATCGGGACGCGGTGGCCGACTTCGTCCAGGGCACGGCCCGCGCGACGCGCTGGCTGCAGATCACGCCACATGATCAGGCGGTGGCGCGACTGGCCGACATCATCCACAAGCGCGGCCGCAACGAGAACACCACACTGCTCGACTCCTACAAATCGTCCGGCATCCCGGTGCCCGGCGCGGTGATTCAGGAGCGAGAGCTGCAGATCTGGATCGACTGGCTGGTCCGCAACGGTGAACTGCCCGCCGGGAAATTCGCGGCCAAAGATCTGTACACGAACAAGTTCAACCCCTACGCCAACGGCAAGTACCCGGCCGACAGCGGGCCGGCCGGAGAGGTGGTGGCCGCCAGATGAGCGACACGGCAATCAAACTCGCGCTCGACGGGGTGCGCAAGGAATTTCCCGCGCGAGGCGCCGGAACACCCTTCACCGCGCTGGAGAACATCACCGTGGACGTGCGCGACGGTGAATTCCTCGTCCTGGTCGGACCCAGCGGTTCGGGTAAGTCGACCCTGCTGGATCTGCTGGGCGGGCTGACCCGGCCGACCCACGGGCAGATCCTGCTCGACGGGCGGCCGGTCACCGGCCCCGGTCTCGATCGGGGCATCGTCTTCCAGCAGTACGCGCTGCTGCCGTGGCGCACCGCGCGCGGCAATATCGAATTCGGCTTGGAGGCCAAGCGCATCCGCCGGCGTGAGCGACGCCGGATCGCCGACGAATATCTGGAGCTGGTCGGCCTCACCGGCTTCGGCGACCGGTACCCGCACGAGTTGTCCGGCGGCATGAAACAGCGCGTGGCCATCGCGCGCAGCCTCGCCTTCGATCCCGAGGTGCTGCTGATGGACGAGCCGTTCGCCGCGCTCGACGCCCAGACCCGCGAATCGCTGCAGGACGAACTGCTGCGCATCTGGCGCACCACCGGCAAGACCATCCTGTTCATCACCCACGACATCAACGAAGCCGTGTATCTGGGTCAGCGCGTGGCCGTGCTCACCTCACGGCCGGGACGGGTCAAGGCGGTGGTCGATATCGATCTCGACCGCGAAACCGCCCCGGAGGCCGACATCCGCTCCAGCGAGCACTTCAGCGAAGTCCGGCACCGGATCTGGTCGCTGCTGCACGACGAGGTGGCCCGCGCGCAGGGGCTCGAGCAGGCCGACCTCGCGGCCACCGACAGGAGGTAACACCATGTCCACCACACTGCCCGCCACCGCCGAACCCGTGCTGGTGTCGAAGAAGTCCTCTGTCTCGGCCGGGAGTGCGGCCGAGACTCCCGCTCGCTCCACCGCCGGCGCGGGACGGCAGCTGGCCACCCTGGCCGGTCGCTGGGGCTGGCGGCTGTTCAAGCCCGTCCTGGTCATCGGCCTGTTCCTGGCCTTCTGGGAACTCGCACCCCGATTCGGCCTGGTCGATCAGATCTTCCTGCCGCCGTTTTCCACCGTCGTGCAGCGCGGCGACGAGCTGGTCCGCAACGGCCAGCTCTGGGACAACACCTCCGCCAGTCTGGGCCGTTCGCTGGTCGGCTTCGCGATAGCGGTGGCGTGCGCCGTTCCGGTCGGCGTCGCCATCGCGTGGTACAAGCCGGTGGCCGACTTCGTGAACCCGCTGCTCGAACTGTTCCGCAACACCGCGGCGCTGGCGCTGCTGCCGGTGTTCATCCTGATCCTCGGCATCGGAGAGACCTCCAAGGTCGCGATCGTGGTCTACGCGGGCTTCTTCCCGATCTTGCTGAACACCATCAGCGGCGTGCGATCGGTGGATCCGTTGCTGATCAAATCGGCTGTGTCCCTCGGCTTCTCACCGCTGCGGCTGTTCCAGAAGGTGATCCTGCCCGCCGCCGTGCCGACCGTTTTCACCGGCATCCGGATGGCGGCCTCGGCCTCCATCCTGGTCCTCATCGCCACCGAGATGTCCGGTGCGCGAGCGGGACTCGGCTACCTCATCACCGCCGCCCAGCAGAATTTCCAGATTCCCGACATGTATGTCGGGATCGTCGCCATCGCGATCGTCGGCCTGGTCTACAACGCCGTACTCGTCGCGATCGAACGCCGCCTCACGCGCTGGCGCCCGCAATCCGATCGTTGAAGCACTACACCGAAGGGACGACGACGCTCGATGTCGCCATCACCGAAAACCTTTCATCTCAACGCCTTTCTGATGGGCGTCGGTCATCACGAAGCCGCCTGGCGCCATCCGCGCACCGAGGAACGGCGCGTGCTGGACGTGAAGCATTTCCAGGAATTGGGCCGCATCGCCGAGCGCGGTAAACTGGATTCCGTCTTCTTCGCCGACGGCTTGGCGGTGGGCCCGCGCATTCAGCGCAATACGCTCGCGGTGTTCGAACCGGTAACACTGCTGTCGGCCATCGCCGCCGCCACCGAACATATCGGTCTGATCGCGACGGCCTCGACGACCTATAACGAACCGTTCAATCTGGCCCGTAAATTCGCCTCGCTCGACCACATCAGCGGCGGGCGGGCCGGATGGAACATCGTCACTTCCGGCACGGTCGACGAGGCCTACAATTTCGGCTACGACGCCATTCCCGACCATGCCCGCCGATATGAGCGCGCCACCGAATTCGTCGATGTTGCATTGCAGCTGTGGGACAGCTGGGAATCCTCGGCCATCGTGCTCGACCCCGAGGCCGGAGTGTTCGCCGACCCGGACAAGGTCCACACCATCGACTACGACAGCGACCGGTTCCGGGTGCGCGGTCCGTTGAACTCCCCGCGCGGTCCGCAGGGCCGGCCACTGCTCGTGCAGGCCGGATCTTCCGAGAGCGGAAAGGAATTCGCCGCCCGCTACGCCGAGGCGGTGTTCACCGCGCAGCGCAGTCTCGAGGACGGGCAACGTTTCTACCGCGATCTGAAATCACGGCTGCCGAAGTACGGCCGTGGCGCCGACGAGCTGAAGGTGCTCCCCGGTCTCGTGCCCTACATCGCCGATACGCCCGCCGAGGCGCTCGCGCTGGAGCAGGAGTTCACCGATCTGATCTCCCCCGACTACGCGTTGCGGCAGCTGTCCACGCAGCTGGGCATCGATCTGACCGGCCATCCCCTCGACGCGCCGCTGCCGCCGCTGCCGGTGGAGAGCGAGATCGAAGGGAACAAGTCCCGGTTCACGCTGGTGAAGGAGTTGGCCACACAGGAGCGGCTGACGGTGCGGCAGCTGATCGGCAAACTCGGCGGCGGGCGCGGACATCGCAGCTTCGCCGGCACCCCGGAGCAGATCGCCGACGAACTGCAGACCTGGTTCGAGGCCGGCGCGGCGGACGGATTCAACATCATGCCGCCGTATCTGCCGGGCGGACTCACCGATTTCGTCGACCGGGTAGTGCCCATCCTGCAGGAACGCGGCCTGTTCCGCACCGAGTACACCGCCGATACCTTGCGCGGGCACTACGGCCTCGCGCCGGTGGAGAGCCGTTTCGCGACGGGAGCCGCGATCAGCGCCTGACCGGCGGATACAACGCGACAGGCCCCTTCCGGGTAGATCCGGGAGGGGCCTGTCTGCACGCTTGTGTATGCGGACGAACCGCGGGCGGCGAACCTTAGAGGTTGGCGCCGCAAACCGGCCAGGCGCCGGGGCCCTGGCTGGCGAGCACGTTCTCCGCGACGCGGATCTGCTCGGCGCGGCTGGCGTTGGCCGGGTTGCCACTGCCGCCGTTGGCGTTCCAGGTGCTCTGGGTGAACTGCAGGCCGCCGTAGAAACCGTTTCCGGTGTCGGCGCCCCAGTTGCCGCTGGCCTCGCACTGCGCCACCGCATCCCAGTCGTGGCCGCCGTCGGCAGACGCGGTAGCGGTCAGGCCGAAGGGGACGGCGACGATGGCGCCGGCGACGGCGGCGAAGCCGAGTGCGCGAGTGCTGAACTTACGGTTACGAGACATGTGGTTTTCCCTGCCTGCGCCCAGCCGGCCCGATGGTGACGATTACGGGTCCCTGCCCCCAGGTATGTCGGGGTCGAACTCGAACCGCGGGACAGGGTTGCCGGTGTTCAGCGATTCGAGCGTCAGCCCGGAATTCCGAGCTGCAAACGACGGTAACGGAGAAATCTCGAAACATCACGTTGCGATAACAACCGAACTGTCTCAACCCGACATGGAGGATATTCACGTTTACGCAGCGCATAGTGCGATAAACGCGCATTACATTACTGTAGTTATATAACCGTTATGTGGTCGAGATCACTGAGATATAGTGACCCCAGTCGCATGACGATGCCCGAAATCGGTGGTTTCGCGGTCTCGGATCGCGGGCGGACGCCTATCCGGGCCGATCGCAGCGCTAATGCTCGGACACGGTGACGGGCCACCGGTCCACCGTCTCCAGCGGCGCGACCTGCGCGTTCTCCAGCGCGTGCGCGACACGCCGACGGTAGCGGGCGGCGAGGGCGGGCGCGCGGCCGGTACCGCCCGGACGGCATCGCGCGGCGTAGGCCAGCCAGCCGGAGGCCTGGCGCAGGACCTCTCCGGTGCTCAGCGGCCCCGCGAGCAGCAGACCGCCGTATTCGGGTGTCACCGCGACGGCGCTGCCCAGATGCTGCAGACACCGGCAGATTCCCAGTTCGTGACCGAGATCGCGATAGCGGGTCAGCGCCAGCAGCCACCAGCGCATCGCGCGCCGGGGCTCGCCGCGCATCCACCACAGCAGGCCCAACGTTTCGAAGGTGTGTGCCCGCCCGGACGGATGGCGACCGCCGCGGGTCAGGGTTTCGGCCAGCTCGAGCCGGTCACGCGCGGCGTCCAGGCGTCCTTCGTACAGATGTGCGATGGCGAGGTCGTTCAGGGCACAGACCTCCGCGGCGATATCGCGCCGTGGCAGCAGCCACCAGGCGCGCTCGAATCCGGCCACGATCTCGGGCAGCGGGTACTCCCCGCCCGGTAAGCGATCGAAATCCCGCAGCGCCTCGGCGTGCGCGCGGCGAGCGTGCAGGCCCGTGCTCCGGCGCGGGCGGCTGCGCCGCCGGAGCGGACGCGGCCATCGTCGGCGTGTCGCGGTGTCGGGCAGCAGCCCGCAGCGGATCGAGGCCAGTTCGTGAATCTGCGGATGCGCCGCTTCGCTCAGCGCCACCATCGCCCGCGCCGCGGGACCGTCGGAAGGCTTCCCGATCCGGGCGTACCAGAGGTCGAGTGCGTCG
>Ga0164242_10007381_pt1 | contig 12046 bp, 7 predicted proteins | sample OricomgcompostMG_FD_108783 | JGI IMG/M metagenome (GOLD analysis project Ga0164242, IMG submission 108783) | Miracle-Growth compost microbial communities from Emeryville, California, USA - Original compost - Miracle growth compost (MG) ... | reverse complement strand
CCGGCCGCGGCTCCGACTCCGGCCCCGGCCGCGGGGCTCGTCGCCGTCCCGGACCGCACCGCCGACGTGATCCCCTTGGAGGCGGCCGCCCGGCGGCGCCGCGCCGGGCGGGCACCCGGCGAGATCGGGGAGGTGTTCGCCGCGTGGGCCGCCGCGACCGGCCGGACGCCCCGGTGGACCCGCGTGCCGGTCGGACCGTTCGCCGTCCCGACGGTCGAGGGCACCGCCTCGCGGGCCGTCGCCGGGGCGCGGGCCGCCCGCTGGCTCATGGGAGGTTCGCGATGAGGGTGCTGCTGCTGGGTGCCGACGGCTTCCTCGGCCGGCACGTCGCCGAACGCCTCCTCGCCGACCCCGCCTGCCAGTTGACCGCGCTGGGCCGCAGCGACGACGCCGACGTGCGGTTCGACCTGGCCACCGGGGCGCCCGGGGTGCTCGCCCGGTTCCTGGACGCCGTCCACCCGGGCGTGGTGATCAACTGCGCCGGCTCCACCCGCGGCACCGCCCGCGACCTGCTGCGGCAGAACACCGTGGCCGTGGCCACCGTCTGCGAGGCACTGCGGCGCAGCTCCGTGGGCGCGCGGCTGGTGCAGGTCGGCTGCGGCTCGGAGTACGGCATGTCGCCGGCCGGCTCGTCGACCGGTGAGGACGCGGTGCCGCGGCCCGGCGGCCCCTACGGGGTGAGCAAGCTCGCCGCCACGGAGCTGGTGCTCGGCTCCGGCCTGGACGCGGTGGTGCTGCGGGTGTTCACCCCGGTCGGCCCGGGCACGCCCACCGGCGCCCCGCTGGGCCGGGTCGCCGAGGCGCTGCGGCGGGCCATGCAGATGGGCGACGGCGAGCTGAAGCTCGGCGGGCTCTCGGCGCAGCGGGACTTCGTGGACGTGCGGGACGTGGCGCGGGCCGTGCACGCCGCTTCGCTGTCGGCCGCGCAGGGCGTGGTGAACATCGGCAGCGGCCGGGCGGTGCGGATGCGGGACATGGCCGCCGCGCTCGCCCACGTCGCCGGGTACGACGGGGTGCTGCGCGAGCTGGACGACCCGCCGCACGCCGCCCCGTACCCGGACGGCTGCGGCCCCTGGCAGCAGGCGGACGTGCGCACCGCCCGGGACCGGCTCGGCTGGCGGCCGCGGATCGCGCTGGAGGAGTCGCTCGCGGACGTGTGGATGGAGGCGGCATGCCGCGTCTGATCGCGCGCCCCCGCCCGCGGCAGGCGTCGGCCGGCACCCGGCTGGGGGTGCCGGTGTCCGCGCATCCCCTGATGGCGCCCGGCGAGTGGGCCGAGCTGGCCAGGCCGGGCGCCCCGCTGGACTGGGTGGCCTTCCACGTCCCCTTCCACCCGGCGTGCGACGTGGCCGGCGGCCCGGGTTCGCGACCCGACCCGCTCTACACCGAGGCGCTGGCCCGGGTTCGCGAGACCGGCGTCCCACTCCTCGGACGGCTCGACACCGTGTACGGCACCCGCCCGCACGGCGCTTTGGTGGCCGACGCCGCCCGGTACGCCGAGTGGTACGGCGTGGACGGCTTCTACCTGGACCGGGCGCCGACCCTGCGGTCCGCGGCGCCCGGTTGCCGGCGCACCGTCGAGACGTTGCGGGAGCTGCTGCCCGGGCCGGGCCGGGTGGTGCTCGCCCCGGGTGCCCACCCCTTCCCCGGGTACGCGGAGTTCGCCGACCAGCTCGTCACGTTCCGCGGGCCCTGGCCGCGTTACCGCTGGTCGGAGGTGCCGGAGTGGACGGCGTCCTACCCGTCGTCGACCTTCGTGCACCTGGTGCACGGGCTGCCGTCCACCCACCTGGAGGCCGCCCTGCGGATCGCCCGCTGGCAGGGCGCCGCCACGGTGTGCGTGACGGACCGCACGGACCGTGACGGCGGCGACCCGTGGGCCGGGCTCGCCGGGTACTGGGACGAGGCGGTGCGGGCCCTGGCGCCGGGGGCGCCGCCCAGCATGTGACCCGAAACCGTCTCGGCCTGCGGACCTGGTGTCTTGGAATAGGGAAGGGCGTGGCAGTGTTACTGGACGGTGTGCGCCGAGCGCGCGCTCGTGCACCGTCTGATGACCGACCAACCGTATTGAGGTCCCTGTGTCGCTGCCACCCCTGGTCGAGCCGGCCGACGAGCTCACCGTTGACGAGGTCCGCAGGTACTCGCGTCACCTGATCATCCCCGATGTGGGGATGGACGGGCAGAAGCGGCTGAAGAACGCCAAGGTGCTGTGCGTCGGGGCGGGCGGCCTGGGCTCGCCGGCCCTGATGTACCTCGCCGCGGCGGGTGTCGGCACGCTCGGCATCGTCGAGTTCGACGAGGTCGACGAGTCGAACCTCCAGCGCCAGATCATCCACAGCCAGTCCGACATCGGCCGTTCCAAGGCCGAGTCGGCGCGGGACACCGTCAAGGGCATCAACCCGTATGTGAACGTCGTCCTTCACGAGGAGCGGCTGGAGGCCGCCAACGTGATGGAGATCTTCGCGCAGTACGACCTGATCGTCGACGGCACGGACAACTTCGCCACCCGCTACCTGGTCAACGACGCCTGCGTGCTGCTGAACAAGCCGTACGTATGGGGGTCGATCTACCGCTTCGACGGCCAGGCGTCCGTGTTCTGGTCCGAGCACGGCCCCTGCTACCGGTGCCTGTACCCGGAGCCCCCGCCGCCGGGCATGGTCCCGTCCTGCGCCGAGGGCGGTGTCCTCGGCGTGCTGTGCGCCTCGATCGGCTCCATCCAGGTCACCGAGGCGATCAAGGTCCTCGCGGGCGTCGGCGAGCCGCTGGTCGGTCGCCTGATGATCTATGACGCCCTGGAGATGACCTACCGCCAGGTCAAGGTCCGCAAGGACCCGGACTGCGCGGTCTGCGGCGAGCACCCCACGGTCACCGAGCTCATCGACTACGAGGCCTTCTGCGGCGTCGTCTCCGAGGAGGCCCAGGAGGCCGCGGCCGGCTCCACGATCACTCCCAAGCAGCTCAAGGAGTGGATCGACGTCGGCGAGAACATCGAGATCATCGACGTCCGCGAGCCGAACGAGTACGAGATCGTCAGCATCCCGGGCGCCAAGCTGATCCCGAAGAACGAGTTCCTGATGGGCACCGCCCTGGAGGCGCTGCCGCAGGACAAGCGGATCGTGCTGCACTGCAAGACGGGCGTGCGCTCCGCCGAGGTGCTGGCCGTGCTGAAGTCGGCGGGCTTCTCCGACGCCGTGCACGTCGGCGGCGGTGTGATCGGCTGGGTCAACACGATCGAGCCGCACAAGCCGGTCTACTGATCCCTGCTCCCGGCCGGGCCCGAGCCCGCGGGGGAGACGATGCGTAAGGGGCGGCCCTCCGGAGGGCCGCCCCTTACGCATGCGGGTGCCGGGGGCTCAGCGGTTGACCGACTCGATCTCCTGGACGGTGACCTGGCGCTCGTCGGTGACGCGGCCCTGGGGCAGTTGGTGGGGGCCGCCGTCGGAGCCGGTCCAACTGACGTTCCAGGTCGCGGCCACGTTCAGGTCGAACGGGCCCACCGTGTCGGTGGAGCGCCGGTAGGTCACCCCGCACGGCGGCGCGGCGGTGGAGTGGCCGTCGTACGCCGTGCCGACCTGGCCGTTCGCGGCGATCGGGCAGTCACCGGAAGCCGGGTAGACGGTGGCGTCGGGCGTGCCGGGGTCGATGTGGACGCTCGCCGGGGTGGCCGTGGTCTGCGCCCAGATCTGCCGCCCGCCGCCGAGGTCCACGGAGGCCCGCACCGACACCGGCCGGTACCGCTCGCGCAGCCACACCCAGGTGGGCAGGTTGACGGTCGAGTCGCCCACCGGGTTCACCTGGACGGTGACGCCGGGGACGCGGGTCTGCTGGAGCGCCAGCTTGGCCAGCATCTCCGGGGTGATGACGTTCGGGGTGCCGGCCGGGGGCAGATCGCCGTTGTCGACCCAGAACGGCAGGGTGCCGTTGCAGTCGAAGCGGTGCGGGCTGTCGGAGTCCGGGTTCTCCACCGGGCCCCAGAACATGCCCTTGCCCTCCTTGTCGAGGTTGTAGTTCTTGTAGCCGTCACCCCCGCCGCTCCAGGTGTAGCCCTTGGCGTAGTGGCGCTGGTACTCGTCCATGGCCTGCATGGCGTAGTCGGCCTGCCCGGGGACGTCGGTCTCCTTGACCTGCTTGAGGACCATCTGCTTGAAGGTCTTCGGGTCCGCGATCGGCGCGATCCAGCACGGCGGCGGGGTCCAGGAGGCGTCGGAGGACGCCAGCGCCTTGCCGCCGGAGGCCGGCTTGCCGGACGGATAGCTGTACTTCACACCCTGGGCCTGGGCGCTGATCGTGGTGTTCCCGTCGTCGGCGCCGCTCGACTTGCTGATGCTGACGTCGGCCCAGCTCGGTCCGGCGCAGCCCAGGACCGCCACGGCGGCGAGCACCGCCGAGCGGCGCACCAGCCGGGTGCGGCGCGCGAGGCGGTCGGTCCGCGCGGTCCGGGTCGGTGTCACTCCTTGCACTGCGGTGCCCCCTCCTTGACGGTGATCCCGTGTGCCTGCCAGATCGCGTCCTTCGTCGGGAACTTGACCAGCACGATGTCGTACAGCACGTAGCTGTCGTCATCGGCCTGGGTGACGCGCACCTTCCCCGTCGCGAGCTCTTTGCTGTAGAGCTTCGCCTGGTTGTCGCAGAGCGTGACCTCGACGGAGCTCCCGCCCGACGCGGTGGTCACGTGCGGCGCGTAGTAGGCGTCGGTCCCGGTGACGGTCAGCTTGGCGGCGACGTTCTCCCCGACGAACTTCTGCGCGTACGCCAGCGCGTCGTCGGCCGCGTACCGCAGCAGCGGCGGGTCGTTCCGGTTCTGCTCGACGACCGCGTGGTCGATCGCCTGGACGTAGTCGGCCGCCGCGGTCAGGGCCGCGGCCTGGGTGGCGTCGCCCGGCATGTCCCACGTGAAGGTCACCTTGAGGTCGCCGGGCAGGGCCAGCGCCGGGTCGATCCGCAGCGGGTGACCGGCGTCGGGCGAGGCCGTGGTGGTGGCGGCGGTGGTGGCCGGCGTCCTCTTCGGTACCGCGATCTTGTCGGAGCCGCCCGAGGAGCCGCCTCCGCACGCCGCCAGGGTGAGGGCGGCCGTCACCGCGAGGGCGGTGGACAGGGCGGCGGCTGGGGCGCGCATCGTTCGGGCTCCTGACGGGTCGTCACAGGGAGCCGCCGTGCGCGGCGGAACGCCATACCGCAGCCTGGCCCCCGATTCCAGGTCTCTCACCCTACTCAGGGACGGCGGCGCCAGCGAGACCCGGGGTGTGGGGATCTCGTCACGAGCATGTCACGGAAGCGGACGCCGGCCGGCGGGCTCGGCCCCCCGCGGGACCTACAACCGGCCCTTGCGGCTCAGGTGGGTGAAGGCCAGCCAGCCCGGCAGCACCGGCAGCCAGAACGTCAGCAACCGGAAGAAGAGCACCGCCGGCGTCGCCACCTCCTTCGGGAGCCCGGCCGCGATCAGACCACCGGTCAGCGCCAGCTCCACCGCGCCCACCCCGCCCGGCGTCGGCGCCGCCGACCCCAGGGCGTTGCCGGCCAGGAAGACCACCGCGATCGCCGAGAAGCTGAGGCTGCCGCCGAACGCCCGCACGCAGCCGTCCAGGCAGACCACGAAGGTCACCGTCAGCATCAGGGTGCCGCCGATGCCCGTGGCCAGCTTCACCGGCCGCTGGAGCACGTCGAGCATGCGCGGCACCACCCCGGCGAACAGCGCCCGCACCCGGGTGGAGACGAACTTCCGCAGCGCCGGTACCGCCGTGACCACCAGCACCAGCACCCCGGCCGTCAGCAGCCCCGCCATGACGGTCTTCGACGGCGACAGCGACGGCGTCTTCTGCGTCCCGGTGATGAAGCCGAACGCCATCAGCAGCAGGATGTGCGCGCCGAGACCCACCAGCTGCGAGGCGCCCACGCTGGCCACCGCCAGTCCCGGCCGCACCCCGGCCTTCTGGAGGTAGCGGGTGTTGAGCGCGACGCCGCCCACCGCGGCGGGCGCCACCAGCTTCACGAACGACCCGGCCACCTGCGCCAGCACGGTCCGCACCAGCGACAGCCGCTCCGGCACGAACCCCGACAGCGCGCACGCCGCCGCCACGTAGGTCGCCGCCGAACCGAGCACCGCGATCACCGCCCACCGCCAGTCGGCGTGCAGCACCGCGTCGCCGATCGGCACCGACGACAGCTGCGAGAGCAGGAAGTACGCGGCGAACGCGCCCGCGATCACCGTGATCAGGGTCCGCGGCTTGATCCGCTCCAGCCGCACCGGCTCCACCGGAGCCTGCGGACGGATCCGCAGCACCTGCCGGCGGATGCGGGCCAGCAGGTCCTCCTCGCGGATGTCCTCCAGGGCGTCCTCGACCGCCCGCTTCTCGGCCTTGCTCTCGGCCTTCCGCTCCGCCTTCGACGGGGGCGCGGTCAGCGCGCCCTCGGCGGCGTAGGCGGACCGGTGCCGCTCACGGGCCTCCTTGTCGGCCGCCAGCGCCGCCAGCACCGCCTCCCGCTCGCGCTGCGCCCGGGCCCGGTTCAGCGCCTTCAGCTCCGCGCGGGTGTCCTGGCTCAGCGCGATCGGCTGGAGCAGCGGCAGCGAGTCGGCCACCGCGTCCGGCCCCAGCACCTCCACCGCCGAGGCCACCGCTCGCTCCGGGCCGACCCGCAGCGCCAAGGTGGTGAGCATCTGGGCGACGTCCATCCGCAGTGCGATGTCGCCGGCGGCGATCTCCCCGCCCCGCAGGTCGGTCAGGAAGACCCGGCCGGCCTCGCCCACGTGCACCGACCCGCCCTCCAGGCGGCGGTGCGCGACGCGCCGCAACTGGAGCGCCCGCACCTGCGTCCACGCCTCGCGGAGCAGGCCGTCGGTGAGCTCCTCGTCGTCGAGCGTGTTCAGCCGCCGCCCGTCCACGTGCTCGTAGACGAGCATCACGGCGTCCGGGCCCAGCTCGGAGGTGGCGATCAGCTTCGGCGTGTTCGCCCCGGCGGCCTCCGCCGCGTACGCCAGCAGCGCCTCCTGCTCCAGCGCCTGCCGCAGCGACAGCAGGCTGCCGCGCTGGGTGATGCCGCCCACCAGCGACAGCCGCCGCCACGCGCGGTAGAAGAAGCCCTGCGCCTGCTGCTCGCGGTCGACCACCGTCACGTCCAGCGGCGGGCCGTCCTCCAGGGTGACCAGGTAGCCGCGGCCGCGGTCGGAGTCGGTCTCCCTCGGGCCCTCGACCCGCACCCGCCGGGCGGTCAGCGGCGCGAAGCCCACCCGGCGCAGACCCGCCAGGAGGTTCTGCCCGGTGGGGCGGACGTTCGGCGAGCCGACCCCGTAGACGGTGCCGTTCGCCACCGTCCAGCCGATCAGCACCGTCAGCGCGATCGAGAAGGGCGTCGTGTAGCCGCCGACCAGCACCGCGAAGCCGTCCAGCACCAGCACGACCCACACCGCCACCCGCCACCGGGGGCGGCGCGCCATGCCGCACGCGGTGACGTAGGCGATCACCGGCGCGAGGTAGCCGTGGACCGGGTCCGTCATGCCGGAACCGCTGGGGGAGGGCTGCGACAGCGCGTCGCGGATCGCGGAGGGCGCGGCGTCGGTCACCCACAGGTCGGTGGCGAGCGCCGTGCCGTGGGCCAGCACGGCGGCCAGCACCCCGTCGGCGACCCGCAGCCCGTCCCGGCGCAGCAGCCGCTCCACCGCGAAGGCCACCGGGACGATCAGCACCGCGACGCTCGCCGTCGTCCCGGTGAAGGACGAGAAGAAGTCCGGGGCCCGTTCGGTGCCCTTGGTGATGTCCGTCTCCAGGCCGCTGGTGGTGGCGTGCGCGAAAGCCGCCACCGCCAGCACCACCGCGATGCCGAGCAGGCCGACGAAGAACTGCACCAGGTCCGCCGGCCGGTGCACCCGGGCCGCCAGCAGCGGCTCGTCCACCGAGACGGCGTACCGGGTCGAGCCCTCCGGCGGGCCCGGTTCCCGCGGCTCCCCCGGGGGCGGCGGGCCGGCGTCGGCACGTCGCGCGCCGGACCCGGACCCGGACACGGCGGGACGGGCGCCGGCGGCCCCCGTGGCCTCCATTGCGCCCTGCTTGTCCCCGTTTGTGTCTTCTCGGTCTCGTATCACCAGTCACCGTCCGGACGAATGGTGGCATGAGGGGTGCCCGGAGCGGGCCGGAACCCCCCGTGTCGGCACGGTGGGGCAGGATGGCCGGGGTGAGCCGGGTGAACGACGACAACGTGAGCCGCGCGGGCCGGGACCCCTCCGGCGCCGCCCGGGGCGCGCACGCGCAAGCCGACGCCGGCGAACTCGAGCCGTACCCCGAACGGGTGCTCGACGCGGTGGACGCCATCCCGCCCGGCCGGGTGATGACGTACGGGGACGTGGCCGAGTGGATCGGCGAGGGCGGCCCCCGCCAGGTGGCCCGGGTGATGTCCCACTACGGCGGCTCGGTGCCCTGGTGGCGCGTGGTGCGGGCCGACGGGGTGCTGCTGCCCGGCCACGAGCTGCGCGCCCTGGACGCCTACCGGACCGAGGGCACCCCGCTGCGGCAGGCCGGCCCGGCCGCCGAGGGGCACCTGCCGCGCATCGACATGCGCCGAGCCCGCTGGGACGGCACGCCCGAGCCGCCGCGGGCGGCCCGCACCGGTGTGGACGGCGGCGGGGCCGGGGAGGCCGCGGGCTCCGGGTGACGGCCGGAGGGTCATGCCTTCCAGCTTCCGCCATCGGGCGGCAGACCGTGACCGAGTCCTCCCGTACGGAGTACATTTCCCGCCCACCCCCGACCAGCACGAAACCGGCGAACCACGTGAACCCTTCTTCCTCTCCCCGAGGCGGTGCCGCGACCGTCCCGCCCGGCGGGTCCGGGACGGCGCCCGCGCCGTCCCGCCCGGGCGTCGGAGGCTACCGGCTGGTGCGCACCCCAGCGGGGAACGCCGCGCCCCCCGTGCTGGACGCGCGGCAGCGGGCGGTGGTTGAGCACACCTCGGGCCCGCTGCTGGTCCTGGGCGGCCCCGGCACCGGCAAGACGACCACCCTCGTCGAGGCCGTCGTGGCCCGTGTGCGCGCCGGCACCCCCGCCGACCGGCTGCTCGTCCTCACCTTCGGGCGCACCGCGGCGGAGGAGCTGCGCGACCGGATCGCCGCCCGGCTCGACGCCCCGGGCACCCCGGCTGCCCGCCGAGGGACGGCGCCGGCGGACCGTTCCGCAGCCGGTCCGGGGGCAGCGTCCGGCGGCAGCCCGCAGGCGAGCACGTTCCACTCCTTCTGCTACGCCCTGCTGCGCGCCCACCAGGACGCCGACCTGTTCGCGGAGCCGGTGCGGCTGCTGTCCGGGCCCGAGCAGGACCTCATGGTGCGCGAACTGCTGGCCGGCCAGAGCCGGCTGGCCCGCGAGGGGCGCGGCCGGGTGCGCTGGCCCGACGACCTGCGCGCCGCGCTCACCACCCGCGGCTTCGCCGACGAGGTCCGGGCCGTGATCGCCCGCACCCGCGAACTCGGCCTGGCCCCGCCCGAGCTGGCCGCCTTCGCCCGCCGCATCGGCCGGCCGGACTGGCAGGCGGCGGCGGACTTCCTCCAGGAGTACCTGGACGTCGCCGACCTCCAGGGCGTCATCGACTACACCGAGCTCGTCCACCGCGCCGTCCGCGTCGCCGAGCGGCCCGAGGCGCACGCCGGGCTCACCGCCCGCTACGACGCCGTCTTCGTCGACGAGTACCAGGACACCGACCCGGCCCAGGCTCGCCTGCTGCGGGCGATCGCCGGACAGGGCCGCACCCTGGTGGTCTTCGGCGACCCCGACCAGTCCGTGTACGCCTTCCGCGGCGCGGACGTCAACGGCATCCTCGACTTCCCCACCCGCTTCCCGGCCGCCGGAGGCACCCCGGCCCCGGTGCGGGTGCTCACCGGCGGCCGGCGCTGCGCCGAGCGGCTGACCGCCGCCACCCGCGTGCTCGCCGGCCGGCTGCCACTGCCCCGGGTGCCCGCCGCGGCCGCCCGCGCCCACCGGCAGCCCGCGCCGGCCCGCCCCGGCGGCACCGTCGCCGTACGGACGTACCCGACGGCCGGCGCCGAGGTCGAGGCCGTCGCCGACACGCTGCGCCGCGCCCACCTGGAGGACCACGTGCCCTGGTCGGCCATGGCGGTGCTGGCCCGCACCACCTCCGCGCTGCCCGGGCTGCGCCGCGCACTCACCGCGGCCGGCGTCCCGGTCGAGCTGCCGGCGAGCGACACCCCCCTGCACGCCGAACCCGCGGTGGCCCCGCTGCTGCTCGCACTGCGCCTGGCCGCCCAGTCCGCGCTCGCCGCCGAGGGGGCCCAAGGGGCCGAGGGGACCGGGCCGGGCGACTCCCCGCAGGGCCCGGGCGACGGCACCGCGGGCCGCGCCGAGCAGCCCGTCACGCTGACCGTCGACGACGCCCTCACCCTGCTCACCTCGCCCCTGGGCGGCCTGGACTCCGCCGACCTGCGGCGCCTGGGCCGGGCCCTGCGGGACGAGGAGCGCGTTGCCGGCCGGGCCGTGCCGCGCGCCTCCGACGAGCTGATCGCCGAGGCCGTCGCCGACCCCGCCCGGCTGGCCGCGCACGACCCCGCCCACGCGCGCGGCGCCCGCCGGGTCGGCCTGCTGCTGCGGGCGGCACGCGCCGTCCTGGCCGGCGGCGGCACCGCCGAGGACGCCCTGTGGACGCTGTGGGACGGCACCCCGTGGCCTGCCCGGCTGGAGCGCGCCGCCCTGCGCGGCGGACCCGCCGGCCGCAACGCCGACCGGGACCTGGACGCGGTGTGCGCGCTCTTCGAGACCGCCGCCCGCGCCGAGGAGCGCACCGGCGGCCGCGGCGCCCTCAACCTCATCGAGGAGGTCTCGGGTTTCGACGTCGTCGCGGACACCCTCGGCGGGGCCGTCGTCCGGCCCGACGCGGTCCGGCTCACCACCGTCCACCGCGCCAAGGGCCGCGAATGGCGGCTGGTGGCCGTCACCGGCGTCCAGGAGGGCGTCTGGCCCGACCTGCGCCGGCGCGGCTCCCTCCTGGAGGCGGACCGGATCGGCCGCGACGGTCTGGCCCCGCCGCTCAGCCAGGGCGCCCTGCTCACCGAGGAGCGCCGGCTGTTCTACCTCGCCGCCACCCGGGCCCGCGACCGCCTCCTGGTCACCGCCGTGAAGTCCGCCGCCGAGGACGGCGAGCAGCCCTCCCGGTTCCTGGCCGAGCTGGGCGTGGAGCCGCAGCACGTGGCGCACCGGCCGCGCCGCCCCCTCGCGGTGTCCGCGCTGGTCGCCGAACTGCGGGCCACCACCGTCGATCCGCAGGCCCCGCCGGAGCTGCGCGAGGCCGCCGCCGACCGGCTGGCCGCCCTGGCCTCCCTCCACGACGAGGGCCACCCCCTGGTGCCCGCCGCGCACCCCGACCGCTGGTGGGGCGTGTACGGGCCGACCCGTTGCGAGGTGCCGCTGCGCGACCGGGACCGCCCGGTGGTGCTCTCCGGGAGCGCTCTGGACCAGCTCGCCAACACCTGCGCCCTGCAGTGGTTCCTCGGCCGGGAGGTGCGTGCCGAACCCCCGGCGACGGCCGCCCAGGGGTTCGGGAACGTCGTCCACGTCCTCGCCGACGAGGTCGCCTCCGGCCGCGCCCCCGCCGACCTGGACGTCCTGATGGCCCGGCTCGACACCGTGTGGGACGCCCTCGCGTTCGACGCGCCCTGGAAGTCCCGCCAGGAGAAGGAGAACGCCCGCGCCGCCCTGGAGCGCTTCCTGCGCTGGCACGTCCTGGAGCGCGGCCGCACGCCCGTCGCCGGCGAGCACGCCTTCGACGTGACGCTGGAGGCGGGCGGTGCCGCCGTCCGCGTCCGCGGCAGCATGGACCGGGTCGAGACGGACGCCGACGGTCACGCGTACGTCGTGGACTTCAAGACCGGCCGGCACAAGCCCACCGCCCAGGAGGTGGCCCACCACCCGCAGCTGGCCGTCTACCAGCTCGCGGTGCGCGAGGGCGCCGTGGACGGCCTCTTCGGCGGGGCCCGCCCACACCCCGGCGGCGCCGAACTGGTCCAGTTGCGGATCGGCGCCAACCGCCGCGAGGGCGGGGACGCGCTGCCGGCCGT
>Ga0164242_10007380_pt1 | contig 12046 bp, 13 predicted proteins | sample OricomgcompostMG_FD_108783 | JGI IMG/M metagenome (GOLD analysis project Ga0164242, IMG submission 108783) | Miracle-Growth compost microbial communities from Emeryville, California, USA - Original compost - Miracle growth compost (MG) ... | reverse complement strand
GAGTTAAGGGTCTAGTTGGTCTGTGCCGGGTTGGGGGGTTTCTCTGTGGTCGTGGTGGGGGGGGGTTCGTTGTCCTCCGGGGTCGGGGGCGGGCCCTCCTTTTTTTGGGGGGGGGGGGGGGGGGGGAGGCTGCCCAGGATATTTTGCTTCGAGTGAGGGCGGTTACATAGCTGGACACGAAGGAAGAAGGGCTAGGAGCGCAAGAGTGAGATGGGCCGGACTTGGAGTCTGTTGACTGGCTGGCAAGAGGGACAGCTCGGCGGCACTAAAAGTTAAACCGGAAGGCGGGCTTTGTTTTTAGAAGGAGTGTAGCCCGAACATAGCTCTTGCTTTATACAAGAGTTTTGTTTTCCCTTTTGATATTCGGTAATAGTGAGATGTTGAATGGGGCGTGGTTCACAGAGATAGGAATGTGGCCAGGAGACTGGACCATCTCCACCTCCCGAGGTCTCCCAGAGATTTGGAGATCGCCCCTATCTACCAATGCCCCGCGGTCTCTCCGTAGATCTACGCATAAAAATACTCTAAAGGCTACTCGAATCATTAATTGATCCTTCGCTTCCTAGACCAGACTGCGAGACTGCTTGCTACACAACCCCGGGCACGGAATTGCATTGCATACGACTACTACCGGGTAAGAAAATGCTTGGAATGCTTGGAATCATCTCCGGGCGGGTGGATGTCATTCCATGCATGGAATGACGGCATAACCCAATCGAGAAGAAAATTGTGGGGGTTTGTGGGGTAGTCCCTCTTGCATAAACCGAGGCTCCGACTGGATCTCATCGTGTGTTGTTCGTGGGAATGCACATGTAAACTCCGCCGCGTCCCTTCCCTCCTTAACCTACATTCCATCCCCGCCTCGGCTGACGTGAACTGGCATTTGTCTCTCCTTGCTCGAGCCTTTTCTTCGGTAACATCATTCTCTATCTGACGCCCTCGTGGGACGCGATTCCATAACCCACACGATCAGGAGCGAACATTTTCCATTTTGGCTCCACACCAACGGCACTGGAGCCCAATGCGAAACCCGAGCTACCAAAGTTCTCGATAGGACCCTTATCACCATCGTACCACGGAATTCCCGCACTGGCCATGGCTTCGCCGGCGGGCCCGTCGCGTCCCGGAGCCGGCGGCGCGAGTCCATCCGCCGCGTCGGCGGCTGATCCGATCCTCCGAAACGCTTTGCGATACACGATATCGGCGCGCGAATATGCGCTGCTGCATCGATATGTAATCTCGCGCTCGCGCCTGCTGAAGCGACGCGCGCCGACTGTGGATACGGTGCAGAGGATCATGAATGGCAAGCCGCATGACCGGAGGAGGGAAGCGCAGTCGCCGGACGATGGCAAGGCTAAGGGGTCTCCGACGGGGCGGCCTGATGGTGATGACAAGAGCGCGTCGGAGGAGGAGAGGGCGCTGGGGGGCGCGGATGATTATAATGCGCGCGCGATTAGACATTCTCTTCGCGTCTTCGTTGCAACCGGAGCTGCAATGAAGCTATGGGAGATAGTCTCGACCAAGTTGATGCGGAAGCCACAAGGGTAAGCCGGACTTTCTCCCGAGACAGGCAAGGTATGCAATGCTGACCCTCTCAATTTTCCAGAGCGGCAACGAAAGGGCAAAAGAAAGTGCCCCTGCACAAGTCCCCGACCCTGCGACTCTCCCTCTCGTTGAGCACTATCCTGCTCCTCTACCGGCTCCTCTTCCGCTTCTTCACCCGGCTGCGCAGCCACCTGCTCGACCCCTCGGCGGCGCCGTTCCGGGTGCGCAACCCGCGCACGGCGGGCGCGCTGACGTCGCCGTACGCTCCGGCGGTGGGGGCGTCGCTCGCGGGGCTCGCGCTGGGCATCTACCCGGCGAAGCAGCTGCGGGTGTCGGCGGCCATCTACGCGGCGTTCCGGGCGCTCGAGTTCGGGTGGAACTGCGCCGAGGAGGGGGGCATGATCTGGGGGTGGGAGAAGGCCGGCGGCGGCGGCGCGAACGGCAAGGGGGAGAGAATGCGGGCGAGGCCGTGGTGGTGGGGTAGTTGGATGTTGCAGCCTTTTGTGTTTGGGCAGCTGCTGCATGCTGTGGTGTTTGATCGGGATTGCTTCCCGAAGGTGAGTGAGCCTGGCGGTCTTGGGCGGTGCGTGAGAGGCGCTAATTTGGTTTGTGCTGCAGCCATACGGCGACTTCATCTTTAACAACTCGACGGCGTATCTTCACCCGAAGCCGGCCGACTTGCCTGCGAGCGTCAAGTGGCCTGGCCCATACGACATCGTCGACAGCATTGCCAAGATGGCACAACTCAACTGGCCGTAAGTGTTACCCCTGGTCACCATTAGGCCTACAGCCGCTTGTACTAACACAACCTCCCTTTTGCAGGCCGTTTATATCACCTATCCTGTATCCCAAGAAAGAGGATGTTCTCCCCCCGTCCCTCGCCGCCATCTCGCCCCTCACGTCTAGCGCACACCCCCTCATCACCTCCCTCTCCTGCGCAACACTCCACCCCTCCGACCCGTCCTGCACCCGGACCCTCCTAACCTTCTGGCTGCGCTCCTTCCCGCCGCTCACCAAGCTCTTCCTCCTCATCTACTCGGCGCTCCTGCTCCCCCGGTTCAGCAGCCTGTACCACTTCCCCGTGTCGACGCTCCACCGCCTCCTCTCGCGGGCGCTGCGCACGTCCTCGTTCGTCACGGGCGCCATCTCCACGGCGTGGGCGAGCATCTGCTTCTTCCAGGCGTGGTTCCCGCGCGGGTTCCTGCCGACGCAGCGCATCTTCCTCGGCGGCTTCCTCGCGGGTTTCTGGGCGTGGATCGAGCGCCGCGGCGGGCGCGGCGCGTTCCTGTACAGCGCGAGGGCGAGCGTCGACAGCCTGTGGAAGGTCGGCGTCAAGAGGCGCTGGTGGAGGGCCATGAAGGGCGGGGACGTGTGGGTGTTCGTGGCGGCGCTGATGCTCACGGGTGTGGTGTATGAACGGGATGCGAGGGCGGTGAAGGAGGCGAATTGGAGGAAGGGGATTAGTTGGGTTAGGGGCGAGGCGTGGAAGGATTGGGCTGTTGAGCCGGAGGATGTGGATGAGGATGAGGCGGAGGAGGAGGTTATAGCGAGGGAAGATTGATGCTAACTTCGTTTGTTGTGTGTGTTTGTGTGTGTTTGGGTCGTGCTGGATGACTGACAACTGTAATGATGTATGAATACGCTCTCTTGATTCAAGAGAGTATTATATTTAATATGAATCCTGTATCCCCAACGGCTGGTGTCCTATCTTGAAACTTGCGCTCGTTCAGCAGCCTTGAACTCTATGCAATCATGGAAAACCCCTTACAAATACTGGCCGTCTACGAAATAAGCTTCCTTTCGCCTCAGGCCGGACTTGACTTAACTACCCAAGAGAAAGAATTACCTACTAGACAAGGCTCTGCCTACCTCAGATAACAGTCAAGTTCTCGCATTGGACATATCTGCCACAAAGGAGCCTCTCCAGATTCTGGAACGAGTAGACACCCTCGCGGTATTAAGTACTTCGACCAGAAGACGACGCCTTAGACGTCGTCGGAGAGCAAATACAAGCACGAGGCAGATGTCACAAAGTGCGACGAGTTCTCGGCGAGAGTTGTGATTACACCCATGGCCGATGCGAGATCGTATCGACCTGCTCGGCCAGGGCCACGAACGGCAACCACTGCGCTGGAAACCCTCGGAATATTCGGAGAACTTTTGAGCTCCTGGGAAACAAGTGGGGTAACCGCCGATCCATGGCCCTGGCAGGCGCTGACATCCCCCCACATCGAGCCCGCTATCTTAAAAAAAAAATATGTTTCTTTGCTCGAAGGAGTTCATCCCAGATCGCCGGGTTCAGAGACCTGACGTCCTTCCCTGTCGCGTGGGAAGGGGGCCACTCGCTCGCTAGACTCATGCCCTAGTGAATTACGGATCCGTGTTAATAAATTCGCGACCTCGCACAAAGGCGGAGACTCTCGCTCCTCGCTGCGGCCGTGACCCGCCTCATTTCGGTAACCATCTCAGTCAAAACGGCGGTGCCGGCGCCGAGGGCCGCTTCTCGTTTGCTGGGTGGGTTTGCCCACGGTGTGTATGCGTAATCCAATCCGAGAACTCGGCGCGATGTCCATGTTGGGCAAACAGCAACAACGAAACACGAGAGAAGTGCGAACGACGCGTGCGGAAAGTTAGACTATCCCGCTCGTTCCCCTTCCTTCTTTGGGATAGAGGGGGCTCGTTGTAACGCGTCACAACCGCGTTTCTTTCGCTTCCCCCCTCCATCGCCTCTTGCTCCGTCGATGGACCATCCGTGTAAGATGGGTTGCGGTGGTGCTACCCCGCATGCATGGAACGCAACGAGACGCGGCAGACGGGTTTGTCCTTCAGCTTTTAATATGTTGTCAATTAAAGGTCCCATTCGCCACTACCGAGGTAACCTTCCTGCCCATCGCGTCGCGGTCGACGCGCGGGGCATTTCATTCCAACTCGAGACTGGGACATTCTCCTCCCACGGCCCCATTCGGAGCAAGTGACCTCAAACTGGCAACCGATTTGCGATGGGTAGCCGAACGCACGCAGTTACCTACGTACAGTTATTACCTGCTCGGCAATGCATATGCTGCACACGTCGGTTATTTATGTACACTTGCTTAATGCGACAGCTGGGCCGGCCCTGGGAGGAAGTTGAAATTGCTTCAACGGGTCCACATGTGATGTTCGCCTTGGGGTCCACCTTTAATAAGAGAGGGGGTGTGTGAATAGGAGCAAGAGGTACAAGTGAGCAGCATCCTGGAGGTAATCTAACCCATTTGGTTGAACTTGGTACCCAACATACCAACCCTGTTGCATCCGACTGAGGAGCGATCGAAGTCGTACCCAGGGGCCAGCTGAATGCTACGCGCGCAAAATGCTTGCTTCACTAGCAAGGCGTGCTCCCCTCCACAGACGTCTCTCTTCCCCCGGAAATTCGAACGTTGCCCCTGTGTTTTGCGAAAGTCGCCTCCGCGTCAACCAACTACCAACTACCAATTGCCTCTCAAGCTGGCCCCCATATCCACAGCGACCTTTTTGTGGAGGGTCAGAGCTCAGGAACGGCGACGACCTGATTGGAGCAGGTCGGTGATTGCCGTGCCTAACCCAAGCGGGAAAGGCGTCAGGAACAACACTCCCATTGGCTCGCGGAACCGATGACCGATCCGATCCAGGGTGTCTCACCAAAAGCTGCAGGTCCACCGCGCTCCACAGGTGCGTTTCTTGGGCTGAAATGGTCGGTCGGCGTGCGGTTTATTACACATTTGGTGAGAGGGCAGAGACCAGAGACCAGAATGCGGTTGGGAAAGGATAATAATAAGGAAAACTCGATATTAATTACTCCGTACAGCATCCCGCATGCAGCATGTCTGTCTCACCTGAGCCTCGATGTCGTATCCGACATTCTAAAAAGCAATTCAGCTGCTTCGTAGACAATATTCTGTGGGATACAGATAGTTTCAATGTCGGCGTTAGGGGACATGGTCCACGTTTACTCACTGTAAAACCACTAATAACCCGCTAGGGCCAACCAGCGGCCGCACCCACGAGCCATAGCTCCTAGGCCACTCCTCCAGTTCGTTTTTCACGCCTTTCTTCCTTTCTTTTTTTTTTTTTTCCCCCCCTTCCCCTAATGCACACATTGGCGTCATGTATGCGCTCCTGGCGTGTGGGAAGAGGGGGCTGGAATATCTGGTGCGACGATGCGGGGGGGGAGCAAAATCGAGCAACTGTGGAAAGGAGAACGGGGAAAAGGGGTTGAAGGGGGGGGTAGAAAGAAGAATAAATGCATCGGAAAATGGTCTCAGACATTCGACAAATCCGGCAGCGCAGAGCCCCTATACTCATAAACCGACGGTGGCACCAGGACGTGATGGTGTCACCTTGCCACTCGCAAACTTCCATCTCTCTGGGCCTGCGCCGATGCAAGTTCCTGTGATGCTTCACCGTGGTCCGTCCCACGGTGCGACCGTTGAACGGATGGGGGTTCTATTGTGGCCATTTTGGGCTTCCCCCCTTGCGATTATACCATGGGCGCTTGGACCGACGTGGGATCCGTCGCCCGTTGCGTTTTTTCTTCTTCTTCTTTCGCTTTTGCTCCCTATTACGTAGCAGCAATAATTAACCCCAGTCCCTGCGTGGTGCTGTTCCTGCGTGTGGCTGCCGCTGTGCCTCCAGCCGTGGTGGCCTGTAGCGCTCACTCCCACAAGATCGAGATCAGGAGACGGGGGGAGTGGAGTGGAGCGGGAGACGAATGGCGATGCTTCGTTGCCGCTGTGCGTAGAAACAAAAACGCATGGCGACGCCGAGTGCAGTCGGACCTGCTCCAGCACGGCCTTGGATTGGTAATTGGGGTGTTAGTCCAGGAGGTGCAGGCTTCAATGAACGCTAAAAACGAGAGAGTCAAGGCGACTGACTTGCAGGGCATTTTCTTCTTTCGCGTTTCCAAAATTGTTCTTCCTTTTTTTCTCCCTCCCGCCCTTCAATCCGGATTATTCATCAAGAATTACAGGGGCCTACCTAGGTCCACTAATGAATTTGAGCTGTGTGCCCAGTGCGCTGCCCAGTGCGCACTGCACCACTTCCCCAGTTGACGGGGACTCCCTAGCAAGGGGCCCCATCGCTGATTCGGTAGGTACCAGGGTAGCGTCTCGTTTCACCAGGACCCGGGTGCAAGGGGGCAATCCCCGGTACAGCGCCCAATGTGCAGCGAGCGTTACTAGGGGGGAGTGGTCCGATAGCCCCACACCCCCCGATCCCAGGTCTCGGCCAACAAGTGGAACGACTGAGCGACTCTCCCATTTGCCCAATCTCATTCGCGGCCCCCTTTTACGCTAAGGTACGAAGGTACACTAGTTCCCTTCACCCACCCACACCCGCAGCAAGAGACCTCCTCCCCAGCTTGCCCGCCCAGCACCAGAAACCCTTTGAAATTTCTCCTCCAAGACAGCAAGAGAGACGCCATTGCGTGCGATTCCCCGAGTCGAGTCCTCTCCTCAAACCCTTTTTTTTTCCTGCTTCCTTTTTCGATTCTATCCGCTCCTTTCGCAACCCCACGCCATTGTCCATAACTATACCGACCGTCCTCTCGTTCCTGTCAACGGGACCGCGACATAACTAACCTTGCTACAACTACCGGCTCTACGGCACATCCAACTTGAACCGCACTCATTCCATACGTACAACATCAGCCCACACCTTGCAGACGTACGACGCACTCCGATCAGCAAGTCTTCCCTTCGCATTCCAGCTTCCAGCCCCCATTCCGCGAACCGGGGTACAACAAACGCTGTGTATCGATCACACGACGTCTTCTCCCTGCCCTCTCCTGCCGCATCCCAATTCACCGCCCACCCCCGCGCTGTTCACCACCGCCTCTCCACTTGGAAGCATATATCGATCGTGAATATCCTTGTGTGTTTTTAGCGAACTCTTGCGGAAGACCACAGACTTTCCCGGGACCCGATATCTCATTGAGGCCTCTAGACTGGACCGTCACAGCTGGACACCGAACATTCGCTTGACAGACCTGGACTTGCAGACGCTCGTTACTTTCTAGCCACCTCGGCAACCATACGCTGGGCCCGTTCCTGGCCCTATTCGATTGCTTCTTGCCCCTTTTCTATGGAACACAGATCGTGACCCGGTGTCATACTTGACCTTACACTCCTTATATCTGTTATTCGAAACCCGGCGACTCTCGTGTTTTCTGTTTTACCCCTGAATGACCTAGGTATCAACCCACGCCCAACCTCACCATGAATCGATTCAGGACCAAGAAGAAGGCTAAGGAAGCCAAGGAAGACGCCTTGGCGAGTCGTCCCAACCATGATGCCGAGCAGTCTTCCATGCCCTCGTTTAAAGGCTTCCGGAGAACGAAGAAGTCGGCCGAAGAACCGAAGAAGGAGTTTGACTTGACTAGCGCACTTCCCACCAACGATGACTTCCGCACCAGCCTCCTGATGACCAACCTATCTGCCCGTTTCTCCATGTTGAGGGAACAGGACGACCCGAACAGCAAGATCGGAAAGGCGAGCGACGACAGCGTGTTGCTTCCCAAACGTCAGTCTCGCCTCGCCGACTTTGGCTTCGGTGGCGGCCTCGGTGGGCTCTCCGATATCGCCGAAGTCGAGTCAATCAAAGCACCACAGTTCTTTCGGATGAACTCGTACGTGTCAGACGACTCGGATTCGACCAAGGGGGGGAATATCATGAATCGCGCCAAGCCCACGGAGGGTAACAACTTGTTTGGCGGGAGGCAGAAGATCTACAAGATTACGGCTAACGGCTCCACCCCGAAGGCTAACGGTGGAATGGTTGGTCGGGCGCTGTACGAAGACGATGTTGCTCAGTCAGCCTTCCAACTGTGGAGGCAGGCAGAGAGGCAGGGGCGGCCGGCGGATGTGGACGACCAAGACGACGAGGCAGAGCCCCGGCGGTCAGAGTCCCCTGCGCCGCTGGGCTACAACCGGAGACGCGAAACGTCCTCCACGACTTCGTCGGCCTCGGCCATTGCACGGAATTCCACAGCAGCCACCTCCGTAACATCCCAGCCGCCCGCTCTGTCGATCAAAGACTGGCAGTCAACCTCGACACCGCAGTCATCAGCTGCAACGACCCCGGTGCTGGAGAGGAACGTCACTCGCACACGACGGCTGTACGAGCAGGGACTAACCCAGGATCTCCATGACCAGCAATCCTCGGCCCTGTCCCGGATAGACACACTCGCCCGCCAACGGAATATCGGGAGCCTAACGCCAGATCTTGTTCGCAACTCCCCGTCCCCCACAACGTTCGCCTTTGGCGACCGATTTGGGAACGACCGGAGACCTGTCTTGGCCAAGGCTAGTGCCCCGAATCTGAGGTCCATCAGCCCGCCGACTACCGGCTCGTCCTTGGGCGCAGCAGCAGGCCCACCAGAACCAAAGACCAACTTTCCCACGTCTCCTCCCCTAAGCCCGCCCATCAGTGAAGCGGGCGAGTATCCTCTACTTCCCATTCAGCCCAACGACCGTGGCAAGGCCACCGCGCTGGGCGTTTTCCAGAAGCCCGTCCAGCCATATGACGAGTCCAAGTATGCCCAGCGACAACTTCTCCGCCAGGGACGCGAGACGCCCACCCAGCGCCTGAGGGGCGAATCGAACGCATCCTTCGCCACGGGACGATCTCGATCATCCTCGTCGGTGCAGCGGCAGCCGCTGGCTACGATCGCGGGTTCCGCACCAAAGATTGAACTCAAGCCCCAGGACAATTTCTCCAGTCTCACCTTCTTGGACGAGTCAGACGACGCCCAGGCGCCCGCCGAACTCCCTAGGATAGAAACCCCTCAGGGCCTTAATCGGCCGTCCGATAAGGACCACCCGGCTTTCAGAGAGGCCTCCCTGTCGACTCCGCTCACGATGGGCGGTAACACGTCCGACGAGCCGTCTCCGGTCTCTGAGAGGCCTAGCGCATCTAATGTGAATTCCCACCAGCCCTCTCCCGTCGACTCTCCCACCCTTGGCCCGACAGTCGGTGCTGGCCTGAGTGGGATGGTGCGACAACATTTACGGGCCGACAGCAATGCGTCGTCCGTATACGACAATGCTCCGCCGACTGCGGACTTCGATTCGCGTTTCCCTTCCGATGATACTCGCGGCGGTGGGTTGATGGAAGGACTCGAGGGAAAGTCCAACCCATGGATGATGTCGGGGCAGGATTGGCATTTGTCCGATCCTGCTGCAAGGAACAGCCTAGAGGGCGAAGGTACCCGGGGTGAGAGGGATATTAGCTTTGATCTGAGCACACGGGATTCATCGAGCAACGAGATGGAGAACGAGCCGGACGAGTTTGCCAGTCAACTCGCCAACGCCCGCCGCCGTGTGCGCGAGCGGCTCACGTCGTATGTCGAATCAGATAGCAGCCGAGCGCCATCACCGCTCTTGCAGCCCGAGACTCCCCCCATCCCCTTGGGCCAGATACCGCAGTTGAACCCGTTGGGTATCGGCACCCTGAAGCCGAAAACGAGCCGCGGCTCCCTTATCGACCGCTCTCGCTCAATCGTGGGCTCTCAGTCCAAGGCGATGAAGATGCTTGGAATTTCAAGTTCCACAATGAGTGCTTCTTCGCCAAGCCCGAGCAAGCAAGCCTTTGAGGACAAAGATGCTTCTACGCTCGCTACCATGGAGGAAGAGCCGGTAAAGGAGATGGCGAAGGAGTCTTCCGAGGATGATCGTAAGGACGAAGCTTCCACTGAGCGAACGTCCGCGGACGACGAGGACAACAGCAGCAGCAGCACACACCCGGGGCTGCGGGCCTTCCGGCAGGCCAGGCGGGAGTTGCAACGGCGTAAGGAGCTAGACACTCTAGCGAAGCACCAGGCCGCCCAAACTTCTCAGCCCTCTTCCCAGCGGGAAGATCATCCCTCAGACGGTCAATCCACACCGAGAAAGGACCGCGGCGTCGCCCAGCAGCCTCCTAGCCGGGAGCACAAGCCGCCGCCCCGTCCACAACGCGCCCCAAGCGAGGAGTCCGGGCGGGATTTCCGCGGTAACTCTAACCCGGCTTCACGGCAGGCGTCGACCGAGCGGAATCGCAGCAGCTCCGAAGCTAGCGGTAGTTCGGCACCCGGCAACGGTAACCGACCCGCGCGGCTTAGGAATAACTCGAACGCGTACGACGAGAACGGGCAGCTGAGGCCGAACGGTGGGCCGCGGGCCCCTATGATGCGCTCGCCGGGCCTCCCGGGTACTGATATTAGACGCTCGCCTATCATGCCGCCGCAGGGCTATCCCGGCTCCAACCCGACGTCACCGATGCCCTCGCCGGGCTACTTCGACCGGGCTGCTTCCAGCGGTAACTTGGCTCCCGGGCAGAACCGCGGCGGCTATGATGCGCACTCCAGTCCCAACTCGCCGCGCGATAACGGGATGGGCCCGCCGCCTTCGGCCTACAACAAAGCTAACGGCTCGGGCCGGACGACGCCGACTGCTGGCGGACGGCCTAGACGGCCATCCGCTCCGCAGTCGCCTGCTTTCAGCACGACTACCAGCACGCTGAACGACTCGATGCGCAGAGTGGTCAAGAAGGATGACATCTCCGAACCGACTTTCATCATGTCGACTAGCCGCGTACCTACCGTGAATCTTCCTTACTCCAACTCCTCTCCCGACAACGGCAACGACTCCCGGTCCCGAAGCGGGTCCAGGTCTCGCTCAAATAGCAACGCGCAGCAGAGCGCGCCGCCCCTACCCCCGATCAACCCCCGCCGGAAGTGGGAAGGTTCGCGAGCGAGGGGCATGTTCGGCCCCTTCATGGGCCGCAAGGACGCCCTCGACGACTCCCAGGCCAGCCTGAGCAGCCCCCACCTCCCCCTCGCTGGGCCGATGTCACCGGACGATTCCCGCAGCGCCTTCTCCGTGAGCGACGACGAGGACGGCACCAAGTCGGAGCAGAGGAGGAGGCTGCGCAAGGCGACGGGGGAGAGCCAGATTCCGACTCTGAGGGCCGGGCCGGGCGGCGGACGGGAGACGGGCGCGGGACCGCCGCAGATGGTGCTCGCTGGTCCGCCGGCGAGTAGGATGGTTGTCACGCAGGGGATGAAGCCGATGTCGAATAATGGCATGCCTGGAGGCATGATCTAGCTGACGGCGGTTGGGAGATGGTGGGTCTTTCCGTGGTCGGCGAAGGCCATCGAAATCTGAATCGGCGCATTCATCTCATAATACCTTGTTAATTATTACCCTCTTGTATTTGTTCCCATCTAAGGAATATTTTCGACCTCTTCACCCTGGTTTTTGCCTACCTTACATACGGCACCGGGTAGACCCCTTTTTTTTAGGCGAGGTGCCATCATCATATGAGCCTACGAAATTGAGATACCATCTTGTACATTTCTCGTCTTCTGTATATCAACCCCCCCTTTTTTTTTTCGCAACCGAGATCCGGTTTCGCTTTGATTTTATATTCGGCTAGTCGTTTCTTGGGGCGTGGGATGGGAAACAAACAACGAGTTTGGACTGGACAGGTTCCGGCGTTTGATGGGCTTTTT
>Ga0164242_10007379_pt1 | contig 12046 bp, 9 predicted proteins | sample OricomgcompostMG_FD_108783 | JGI IMG/M metagenome (GOLD analysis project Ga0164242, IMG submission 108783) | Miracle-Growth compost microbial communities from Emeryville, California, USA - Original compost - Miracle growth compost (MG) ... | reverse complement strand
CTCGCCGGTTTCGTGCTGCACGCGAAGCGCCGTCATGCCCTCGCAGGCGATCACCAGCGTCGCCGGCGCGAACGGATCGTCTTCATGCAGTCTTCGCGGCCAGAGAATGCGTTCCGGCCGGGTCGAAGCCGCCAGCCTCTCGCCGGCGATCTCCTCCCAGGACTGAACAAGGCCGACCGAAATGCCTGTGCGGCGGCGCAGCACCGGATCGAGGATTTCCGACGCCACGTCGCTCAGGGGTTGGGCATAGGTTGTTTGCTTCTTTGCTGCCATCGGCTTACATCCGCCCGGCGTTTATCGATCAGCCAGAGATATGCGTCACAGAATGGCATCCGAGCAACCATCCATCAACGGACAAGGCAGCGGCAACATCCCCGCCGCGCTGCTTTCCTGGTACGACGGCCACCACCGCGACCTGCCCTGGCGGACACCGCCTGCGGCGCTCCGCGCCGGAAAGCGGCCGGACCCTTACCATGTCTGGCTCTCCGAAATCATGCTGCAGCAGACGACCGTGGAGGCGGTAAAACCCTATTTCCGCAGATTCACCACGCTCTGGCCGACGGTAGAGGCGCTGGCGAGCGCCGATCCGGATGACATCATGAAGGCCTGGGCCGGGCTCGGCTATTATTCCCGCGCGCGCAATCTCAGGAAATGCGCCGAAGAGGTCGTTTCGAAACATGGCGGGCTCCTCCCACAGAACGAAGATGCTTTGAAGGCTCTTCCGGGCATTGGCGACTATACGGCGGCAGCGGTCGCGGCGATCGCCTTCGATCGGCCGGCGGCAGTGGTGGACGGCAATGTCGAGCGCGTCGTCGCGCGACTGACGGCGCTGGAACGGCCCGTGCGCGAGGCGAAGCCGGAGATCAAGAGTTTCGTCCGACGCATCACGCCTGAGGATCGGCCGGGCGATTTCGCGCAGGCGATGATGGACCTCGGCGCGACGATTTGCACGCCGCGCAATCCCGCCTGCTTCCTCTGCCCGCTTTCCGGCGCCTGCATCGCCCTCGAACGCGGCGAGGTGGAACGTTTCCCGCTGAAATCGGTGAAACCCGGCAAGCCCAGGCGGCGGGGCTCCGCCTTCGTCGCCATCCGTGGCGACGGCGCCATCCTGTTGCGCAAGCGGCACGAGACCGGCCTTCTGGGCGGCATGAGCGAGGTCCCGACGACGGCATGGACCGCAAGGGTCGATGGAGCAACGGGTTCCGGCGCAGCGCCGTTTGCCGCCGAGTGGCAGCCGGCCGGCAGCATCCGCCACGTCTTCACCCATTTCGAACTCGACCTGTCCGTTTACCGGGCTGAAGTCATAGAGTTTGTGCCGCCCGACGGCTGCTGGTGGTCCGCATCGATCCATGAAGAGGCCTTGCCGACCGTCATGAAAAAGGCCATCGAGGCGGCCGTTCCCGGAATCATGAAGAAGCGCAGATAAGATGACCGAAATCCGCCATATCGTCTTCGACATCGGCAAGGTGCTGGTGCACTACGATCCGGAAATCCCGTTCCGCCGCTTCATTCCCGATGCCGGAGAGCGGCGCTGGTTCTTCGAGAATGTCTGCACACATGACTGGAATGTCGAGCAGGATCGTGGCCGCCGATGGGCGGATGCCGAGGCTCTTCTGATCGCCAATTTTCCGCATCATGCAGAGAATATCCGCAACTTCCGCCTCCACTGGCACGAGATGGTCCCGCACCCTTATGAGGACAGCGTCGCCATTCTTGAAGGGTTGATCGACAAGGGCCACGACGTCACCATGCTGACCAATTTCGCCTCGGACACTTTTGCCGAGGCGCGGGAGCGGTTCCGGTTTCTGCAGCGGCCGCGCGGCGTCACCGTCTCGGGCGATGTCGGGCTGATCAAACCTGACCGCGCCATTTACCAGCATCACGCCAGGAGCTTCGGTCTCGATCCGTCGGCGACGCTTTTCATCGATGACAGCAAGGCCAATGTCGAAGGCGCCCGCGCCGCCGGCTGGCAATCGCTGCATTTCATCGATGCCGCGACGCTGAAATCCGATCTCGCGCGCTATGGTTTTCCGCTGTGAGTGGCTGGGGCTTGATTCGATTAAGTGGCATCGCCCCGTGAATGCGGCGAAGCTGGAGCGCGGCAATCCTCCCCCCTCCGTCGAGGGCTTCGCCCTCGCCACCTCCCCCCGCTTCGCGGGTGGCGGATAGAACCAGCGCCTATCCGTCACCCCGAGGTGGAGGGGTTACAGCACGGGCGCGCGGGTCAGGCGCCGACGGCTTCCAATCCACTGCGTATTCTGGCGCGCAAATCGTCGATTGGCTTCAGTTCGCCGGCCTCCTCATAATGCCAGAAGGTCCAGCCATTGCAGGCATCGAGCCCCTGGACGCGCGCGCCGAGGCGATGGATCGAGCCGATCTCGTTGCCCGCCGCCAATGTCCCGTCCGCGCGGACGGAGGCGACGAAGCGTTTGCGCGCATCCGTCAGCATGGTTCCCGGCCGGACGAGGCCGGCATCGAGCAAGCTGGCGAAGGCGACCCTCGGTTCGGCGCGCTTTCCCGTCATCGGCGAGAGATCGCCCGCGGGCAGCGGCTCCACGGCGGCGATCCGCGCCGAGGCGGCGTCGATATAGGCCTGTTCGCGCTCGACGCCGACGAAATGCCGGCCGAGACGCTTGGCGACCGCTCCCGTCGTGCCCGAGCCGAAAAACGGGTCGAGCACGACATCGCCGGGTTTGGTAGAGGCCAGCATGACACGCGCCAGGAGCGCTTCCGGCTTCTGCGTCGGGTGCACCTTGGCGCCCTTCTCATCCTTCAGCCGCTCCGCCCCGGTGCAGATCGGGAAGAGCCAGTCCGAGCGCATCTGGAGATCGTCATTCGACGCCTTCAGCGCCTCGTAATTGAAGGTGTAGCCCTTCCCTTTCTGGTCGCGCGAGGCCCAGATCAGCGTTTCATGCGCGTTCTGGAAACGGCGGCCGCGGAAATTCGGCATCGGGTTGGTCTTGCGCCAGACGATGTCGTTCAGGATCCAGAAGCCGAGATCCTGCATGATCGCGCCGACGCGGAAGATATTGTGATAGGAGCCGATGACCCAGATCGTGCCCGTCGGCTTCAAGACGCGGCGAGCGGCGAGCAGCCATGCCCGCGTGAAGGCGTCATAGGCGGCAAAACTCTCGAACTGGTCCCAATGGTCATCGACGGCATCGACGCGCGACTGGTCCGGGCGGTGGAGCTCCCCCTCGAGCTGCAGATTATAGGGTGGGTCGGCAAAGACGATATCGACCGATTTTTCGGGAAGCTTCTCAAGCGCCGCGACGCAATCCCCCTTGAGGATTGTATCCAGCCATTGCTCGTTTTCGGAGGGAGCGGGAATTTCGGCCGCAAGACGCAATACTGACATGACAACCCATCTAAACACACGACGATTTACCGGCCGTTATGGTTACTGCGTTGCGTAAAGATTTAATGAAACGCCGCCGTTTGGCCGCATCCCGCAGGTAATTCCTTCCACCGGCGAATGATCCGTGCGAGCTGATTGTCCCAGCCGCAATTGCCATTGTGCTTCGGAATGCCTAAATCGTCCGCGACCATCAGGATTCATGAATGACCGTTCCCAATCTCGTTATCTTCGACTGCGACGGCGTGCTCGTCGATTCCGAAATCATCGCGGCGCGCGTGGAGGCGCAGCTTCTCACCGCTTCCGGCTACGAGATAACGCCCGAGGAGATCGCCGAGCGCTTCGCGGGCCTGACATTCACCGACATGCTGCTCAGGGTGGAGGCCGAATCGCGTATCCCCTTCCAGGCTTCCCTTATTGGCGAAAGCGAAGCGCTGGTCGATCGCCGCCTGGCGTCCGAGGTCCGGCCGGTGGATGGCGCCCGGCAAGCCGTGCTGTCCGTCGGTCCGAACCGCGCCATCTGCTCGAATTCGACGCAGGAACGCCTCGATCTGATGCTTACGCGCACAGGGCTGAAGCCGCTGTTCGAAGGCAGGATCTTTTCCGCTTCCGATACGCCTTTCAAGAGGCCGAAGCCGGCGCCTGACGTCTTCCTCTATGCCGCCGAGAAACTCGATTCCGATCCGAGGCAGACATTCGTCATCGAGGATTCGGTCCACGGCATCACCGCCGCCAAGGCGGCGGGAATGCGCGTCATCGGCTTCACCGGAGCCTCGCACACCTATCCCGGCCATGCCGACAGGCTGACCGAGGCCGGCGCGGAGACGGTCATCAGGCGCTGGTCCGACCTCATGCCGGTGCTGTCGGCGCTATCGGAATGGGCCGACGCGGATTGAACGCAAGATTTGCCGTTATTTCCGAGGCTTGACCCTGCGCCGTTGCAGTGCGTCCTTCGAGGCCCGCTTCGCGGGCGCCTCAGGATGAGGACCGACAGTGCTGACTCCCTCATCCTGAGGTGCGGAGCGAAGCGGAGCCTCGAAGGACGCATCCGAGGCGCGATCGACTCCTATTTCTTTTTCTTCTTTTTGGCGGCGGCCTTTTCCGGCCCGGGGTCGAAGCCGATATAGACGAGCGTGTCATGCGATTTCGGCGCTGCGAACGACACATTGTCATTGGTGTAGATGAACTGGGTGGCGGCCGCGGTGCTCTTTATGTCAACCGGGTAATGCGCCAGGTTCGAATAGAGCACCTGGTCTCCGCGCAAGACGGCCACGCGGATCGGCATGTTGATGGTGCCAGCCTTGCCCTGCGGTCCTGTAACAACCTTGCCGGCGGCGCCGATCGTCATCATCATCGTCCCATTCACAGTCTTACAACTGCGCGTCACCTGCGAGATCGATGCCTGGTAAACAACATTGTTGGAGTTGTCGCCATTATCGCTGGTCTGTCCGCTCGTGTCGGTTTCGTCTTCCGACGGCTTCTTTTTCTTTGCACCCTTGGCATAGACGTCATAGAACGCCGTTCCCGAGCGCAGATTGACGGAAGGGCAATATGCCGCAAGGTTATCCGCGGCGGGCGGTGGAGGAGCTTGCACGGCGCCCGCATCCGCCGCTTTCTTGGCGGAGTCCGACTGACAGGCAGAGATCGCAAAGGTCACACCGATCAGCAGAGCACCGACGGCAAACTTATTGTTCCTTAATAGCATCAACTGCACTTCCCTCTCGCAAAGCCGCTGTTCTATACCAATCCAGCAGTCGAAATGCGACCGAGGGAATGCGGTTTTTCCAAGACAGGTTCATGTCTTCCCACAGGATGACCCACTGAACGGATTGCCATGCGTTATGTAAGCACTCGGGGCGAAGCGCCCGTTCTCGGTTTCTGCGACGCGTTGCTGGCGGGACTCGCCCGCGACGGCGGCCTCTATGTTCCGCTGGAATGGCCGCGCTTCTCGCCCGACGAGATGCGCCGCATGCGTGCGCTGTCCTATCCGGAACTCGCCGTCAGGCTGCTCTCTCCGTTCGTCGGCGACGAGATCGAGCCGAAGATCTTCCGCCAGATCGTCGCCGAGGCCTATTCCACTTTTTCGAACGAGGCCGTCTGTCCGATCGTGCAGACAGGCCCGAACGAATTCATCCTCGAACTTTTCCATGGGCCCACGCTCGCCTTCAAGGACGTGGCGATGCAGCTTCTCGCCAGGCTGATGGACCACGTGCTGGCCAAGCGCGGCCAGCGCGCCACGATCGCCGGCGCGACTTCGGGCGATACCGGCGGGGCGGCGATCGATGCTTTCGCCGGCCGCGACCGGGTGGATATCTTTATCCTGTTTCCACAAGGCCGCGTGTCACCGGTGCAACAGCGCCAGATGACCACAAGCCCCGCAGCCAATGTCCACGCTCTCGCGGTCGAAGGTACGTTCGACGATTGCCAGGCGCTGGTGAAGGACATGTTCAATGACCATGCCTTCCGCGACAGGACGGCGCTTTCCGGCGTCAACTCCATCAACTGGGCCCGCATCATGGCCCAGATCGTCTATTATTTTTACTCCGCCCTTTCGCTCGGCGCGCCCGACAGGCCCGTTTCCTTCACCGTCCCGACCGGCAATTTCGGCGACATCTTCGCCGCCTATGCGGCCAAGCGCATGGGTCTGCCGATCGAACGGCTGGTGATCGCGACCAACGAGAACGACATCCTCGTCAGGTCGCTCGAAACCGGACGCTACGAGACAAGGCGCGTCGTTGCCACGACCTCGCCGTCGATGGATATCCAGATCTCGTCCAATTTCGAGCGACTGCTGTTCGAGGAAAGCGGGCGCGAAGCGGAGAGCATCCGCACCGAGATGGAAAGCCTGAAACAGTCCGGCGCCTTCATGCTGAGCGATACGCAGCTCGACCGCATTCGCGACAGTTTCGATGCCGGCAGCTCGACCGAGAAGGCGACCGCGGAGATGATCCGCTCGGTCATGGAAAAGAGCGGCTATCTGCTCGATCCGCATAGCGCAACGGCTCTCGCCGTGGCGCGGCAGCGGCCCCGGCCGGATGTGCCCATGGTGGTGCTCGCGACCGCCCATCCGGCCAAATTTCCCGCCGCCGTGGAGGCTGCCTGCGGGGTCGCGCCGGGCCTGCCCGCGAGGCTGGCCGATCTGATGCGGCGGGAAGAGCGGTTTACAGCGCTTCCATCGGACATCAAAATGGTGGAAGATCATATTCTCCGTCATTCAAGGGCGGCGCGTTAGCCGGCGAAAATACGGCATGAGTTGCAGGGAGAAGTACCTATATGAGTGTTGAGGTGAGCCGTCTCGCGAACGGCCTGACGATTGCAACGGATACTCTCCCCCATGTCGATACCGTCGCCCTCGGGGTCTGGGTCAAGTCGGGTTCCCGCAACGAGTATGACAACGAGCACGGCATCGCCCACCTACTCGAGCATATGGCGTTCAAAGGCACAGGCAAACGCAGCGCCTGGACGATCGCGTCGGAGATCGAGGATGTCGGCGGCGAGATCAACGCGGCGACGAGCGTCGAAACGACATCGTTCTATGCCCGAGTCCTGTCGGAGGACGTGCCGCTGGCGGTCGACATCCTTGCCGACATCCTGACCGACTCCAAATTCGATCCGTCCGAACTCGAGCGCGAGCAGCATGTCATCCTGCAGGAGATCGGCGCCGCGCACGACACGCCGGACGATATCGTTTTCGACCGCTTCACCGAAACGGCGTTCCGGCACCAGACGATCGGCCGCTCGATCCTCGGCACGCCCGAGACGGTCCAGTCCTTCACCTCGGCCCAACTTCATGCGTTCATGGAAAGGCAGTACGGCGCCGATCGCATGGTCGTCGTCGCGGCGGGAAAGGTGAATCACGACGATTTCGTGCGCGAGGTCGAAGCAAAGCTCGGCGGCTTTCGCGCCAAGGCGGAAAGCCCCACGCCACAATACGCCCATTATGTCGGCGGCGACTTCCGCGAGAACCGCGAACTCATGGATGCGCAGTTCATCCTTGGTTTCGAGGGACGCGCCTACCATGTGCGCGATTTCTATACGTCCCAGCTGCTTTCCATGATCCTCGGCGGCGGCATGTCGTCGCGGCTTTTCCAGGAGGTGAGGGAAAAACGCGGCCTCTGCTACTCCGTCTATGCCTTTCACTGGGGTTTCTCCGACACGGGCATCTTCGGCATCCATGCCGCGACCGGCAGGCAGGACATCGGCCGACTCGTCCCCGTCATCCTCGACGAATTGCAGAAGGCCGCCGACAAGATCCTTCCGGAGGAATTGAACCGGGCCCGCGCCCAGTACCGCGCAGGCCTCATCATGTCGCAGGAGAGTTCCGCGAGCCGCGCTTCACAGGCCGCGCGGCAGTTGATGCTTTACGGCCGGCCGATCAGCGTCGACGAACTGCTCGACCGGCTTTCAGCGATCACGACCGAGCGGCTGCGCGATCTGGCGGGACGGCTCTTCTACACCAAACCCACCGTTACCGCGATCGGCCCTGTCGGCTCGCTCGCGCCCTTCGAAACGATCAGCGACATGATGTCCGGAACGGGGCACTCGGCAAGGCGAATTGCCGTCTAGGGCGTTTCATGGCTAGAGAAGGAAGGCTCTGAGATGACCCGCCTGGGGTCTGCACCGATGCTGGCGCTGCCCTTCTTCCGACGCGAGACACCGGAACTCAAAGGCGCCCGCGTGACGCTGCGACTTCCAGAGCCAGGCGACTTCCACGAATGGTCGGCGCTCCGGCAGGCAAGCCGCGGCTTTCTCGAACCCTGGGAACCGCGCTGGTCCCCCGATGAGTTCGAGCGGCATGCCTGGCGGCAGCGCATCCAGCGCTATCGCGAGGATTTCGCGCGCGGCCACGCGATCGCATTCTTCATCGTCGAGAATTCCAGCCGCAAGCTTGCCGGCGGGATTACCGTTGGAAACATTCGCCGCGGCGTGGCGCAGTCGGCACAGATCGGCTATTGGGTGGGAGAACGTTTCGCGGGGAAAGGGTTCATGGTCGATGCTGTAAGGCTGGTTCTGCCATACGCCTTCAACGTGCTGCGTTTGCACCGCATCGAGGCTGCCTGCATCCCCGGAAACACGCGGTCCATCCGCGTACTTGAAAAAGCCGGATTCACGCGCGAAGGGCTGCTTCGATCCTACCTCAAGATCAATGGCAGCTGGCAGGATCACTATCTTTTTTCGCTTGTCGAGGGTGATCGCCGCGGCGAGCCCGCCTGAAGGGAAGGCCGACGGCCAGTGAAAAAATTCCAATTTCCACGCCTGGCAGCACTTCTTCTCGCACTTCTTGCTTTTTTCAGCGTCACATTGCCGGCCCTAGCGATCGAGCCGATCAAGATATCGCGCGATGATGTCGCCCTCGACCTGTCCAAAGCCGTCCAGATCTACCGGAACAAGGGAAACAATTTCCAGGTTTCGACGGCTCCCGGCGTGGATGGCATCGTCCGCCGTATCGAGGTGGAGGCGAAGGGACCCAAATCGAGCGGCGACTGGGCCGTTTTCGCACTGGCGAACACGACCGATCAACAGCTCGACAGACTGATCGTCGCACCGCATTTTCGCCTCGTCGGGTCCGGCATCATCTGGCCCGACCTCGGCTCCAACCGGATTACCGCCATTACGCCCAGCGAAGGCTTCGCGCTCGATCGTCAGGCCTCCCCCGACGCCGATGTCTTTCTGGTGACGCTCAACCCGAATTCCGTCGTCACCTTCGTCGCCGAACTCGCCTCGCCCAAATTGCCGCAAATCTATCTTTGGGAACCCGGCGCCTACAAGGACACGGTCAACTCCTATACGCTCTATCACGGCATCGTCATCGGCATCGCAGGCCTGCTCGCGCTCTTCCTGACCATCCTTTTCGTCGTCAAGGGGACATCTCTCTTCCCGGCGACGGCGGCGCTCGCATGGGCCGTTCTCTTTTATATCTGCATCGACTTCGGCTTCCTCTCGAAGATCATCGCCATTTCTCCCGGCAGCGAGCAGATCTGGCGAGCGGGTTCGGAGGTGGCGCTCGCCGGCACGCTTCTCGTCTTCCTCTTCGCCTATCTCAATCTCAACCGGTGGCATGGCCATTTCAGTTATGGCGTCTTCGCCTGGATCGTCGGACTGGCGGCAATCGCCGGAATTTCAGTCTATGACCCGGCGATCGCCGCGGGCCTTGCCCGCATCTCTCTGGCTGCGACCGCCGTCCTCGGAATCGGCCTGATCGGCTTCTTCAGCTTGCGGGCCTACGACCGCGCCATCATGCTTATACCAAGCTGGCTGATGGTACTGGTCTGGCTCGTCGGCACCTGGATGACGGTCGAGGGAAAACTCAACAACGACATCGTCCAATCCGCGCTCGACGGCGGGCTTATCCTGATCGTGCTCCTGATCGGCTTTACGGTGATGCAGCACGCGCTTGCCGGAGGCGGCGTCCATCAGGGCCTTTTCAGCGATCTGGAGCGTCAGGCATTGGCGATTTCGGGATCCGGCGATCTCGTATGGGATTGGGACGTTCTGCGCGACAGGATCGTCACCAAGCCGGACGTGGCGCTTTCGCTGGGCCTTGCCGCCAACAGCCTGCACGGCGCGGCGCGCACCTGGCTGCCGGCCCTTCATGGGGAGGACAGGGATGCGTTCCGCACGACGCTCGATGTCGTGCTGGAACATCGCCGCGGGAAGGTGACGCAGGATTTCCGCCTGCGCGGAGCCGACGGCCATTATCACTGGTTCACGCTAAGGGCGCGGCCGGTCATCGGCTCCGATGGCGAGATCATCCGCTGCGTCGGCACGCTTGTGGATGTGACCGAGCAGAAGAAGGCGGAGGAGCGTCTTCTTCATGATGCCGTCCACGACAATCTGACGGGGTTGCCGAACCGCGAACTCTTCCTCAACCGACTCGAAGCGATGATCGCCATTGCGAAGACGGAAGAAAACGTGCGCCCGAGCGTTTTCGTGATCGACATCGACCGCTTCAAGCAGGTGAATGAATCACTCGGCATGTCCGCAGGCGACACCATCCTGCTGACGATCGCGCGCCGGCTCCACCGGCTGCTCAAGCCGCGCGACTCGCTCTCGCGCTTCACCGGCGACCAGTTCGCCCTGATGCTTCTCTCCGAACAGGACCCGGGCAAGATCGCCGGCGTCGCCGACGCCATCCGCCAGGCGGTCCGCACACCGATCACCTTCGCCAAGCGTGAGATCGTGCTGACGCCGTCGATCGGGCTCATCAGTTGGACGGCGTCGCAGTCGAATGCCGAGGACATGCTCAAGGACGCGGAACTCGCGATGCAGCAGGCAAAGCGCTTCGGCGGCGACAGGATAGAACCTTTCCGGCCGGCCTTCCGTTCCGCGGGGTCGGATCGGCTGCAGTTGGAATCCGATTTGCGGCGCGCCATCGAGCGGCAGGAGATCAAGCTTGTCTACCAGCCAATCGTCAGGCTCGAGGACCGTTCGGTCGCCGGCTTCGAGGCGCTTCTGCGATGGGAGCATCCGCGGCGGGGAACCATACCGCCCGCCGATTTCGTGCCGCTATCGGAAAGCTGCGGCCTTATCGTTCCGCTCGGCCTGTTCGCGATGCAGCAGGCGGCGGACGATCTCAACATGTGGCAGAAGCAGATCGGCGAGATGCCGCTCTCCGTTTCCGTCAACCTCTCGAGCCGCCAACTGATCCGGCGCGACCTCGTCAACGACGTGCGTTCGGTGATTTCGCGATCGAACATCAAACCGCGCTGCTTCCGCCTGGAATTGACCGAATCGCTCGTCATGGACAATCCGGAACAGTCGGCGCGTGTGCTGAACAAGCTGAAGCATCTGGGAATCGGGCTTTCGCTCGACGATTTCGGCACGGGTTATTCCTCGCTCGCCTATCTCACCCGTTTTCCCTTCGACACGATCAAGATCGACAAGAGTTTCATCGACGACGCCAGCCCGAAGCGGGCGGTGCTTCTGAAGTCGATCGTCAACATGGCGCATGAACTCGGCCTGTCCGTGGTCGCCGAGGGCGTTTCGGACGAGAGCGACGCGCTTCAGCTTCGGCAGATGGGGTGCGAATATGTGCAGAGCTTCATGTTCGGCGCGCCTATTACCAGCGATGCGATCCTGAGGATGCTGAAGGAGCAATTCCCGGTGGCGCAGGCGTAATAATAACTGCACCGCAGGCCGGCCGCGAAATCCGCTGCGTCGAGCGAATTGCCGTCACGCGTGTCCGGCGACGTGGCTCAGATGGGCGAGTTCGATGCCGATCGAGGCGAGGATACGGTCATATTTGCGGTCGATATCGCCGTCGAAGAGAAGCTCGGAATCGGCCGGACAGGTGAGCCAGCCATTCTCCGCGATCTCCTGCTCAAGCTGGCCGGCGCCCCATCCGGAATAACCGAGCGCCATCAGTGCCTGGCGTGGCCCGCGCCCGGAGGAAATGGCGCGCAATATGTCCACGGTCGCCGTCAGGCACACCTCCTCCGAGACGGGCATGGAGGAATCGACCGTATAATCGTCCGAGTGCAGGACAAAACCACGGCTGCGGTCGACCGGCCCGCCATGCCGGACTACAAAATCGCGCGCGTTCGGCGAAAGCCTGATCGTTTCCTCTTCCTTCAGGATGCCAAGCTGGACGAGGAGATCGGGAAAACGCATCTGCTGGGCCTGGTTGATGATGATGCCCATCGCGCCTTCCTCGCTATGCGCGCAGATATAGATGACGGTTCGTGCGAACCG
>Ga0164242_10007378_pt1 | contig 12048 bp, 10 predicted proteins | sample OricomgcompostMG_FD_108783 | JGI IMG/M metagenome (GOLD analysis project Ga0164242, IMG submission 108783) | Miracle-Growth compost microbial communities from Emeryville, California, USA - Original compost - Miracle growth compost (MG) ... | reverse complement strand
GATCGGATTGGCGTTGTTCGGCGTATTTGCCCACTTCCATCTTGAACTCGAACCGCGATACCGGCTTGCCGACCAAGTGCCGGACCGGGAACAGGCGATCGCTGCCACCGGCCGCATCGATACCAAACTCACGGGCGCCAATCCTTTCCACGTCATGATTCGCTGGAAGAAGGGCAGCACCAGTCTCTACGCCCCCGCGACGCTGAAAGTCATCGAGGACACGCATCTGGCGCTTGAGAAGGCGGCGGGCCTTGGAAACGTCTGGTCGCTCGAAAGCCTGAGGTTGTGGCTGCGCGAGAGCGGCGAGGACAACGTCGAGACTATAAAAAAATACGTCAATCTGTTGCCCAAACATCTGGTCAGGCGTTTCATCGATAAGGATCAGGACGCAGTTCTCGTTACCGGCCGGCTTCCGGACGTCGACGCAAGCAAGATCCTGCCCATTGTCGAGAAGGTGGACAAGGCGCTCGATCCGGTTCGCAAGGCCTATCCGAACTATGAGATTTCGGTAACGGGATTGCCCGCACTCGCGGCGCGCAACAGCTACCGGATGATTTCTCAGCTCGACGAAAGCATTCCGCTTTGCGTGCTCGTCGCGGCTTTGCTGTTGGCGCTGGCTTTCCGGTCAGTGTTCGTCGGTTTGATCAGCCTGCTGCCCGGACTCTTTCCGGTCGTCGCGTCAGGGGCATTGCTCTATTACATGAGCGGCGGCCTCGAATTTGCGTCGGTCGTCGCATTGCTGGTTGTTTTCGGACTCGGAGTTGACGCACTCATCCACTTCCTGAACCGGCTTCGGCTCGAAGAGGGTCCGGGGATTCCGCCCGAACTTGCCATCCGCAGGGCGCGCGTGCTCGTCGGACCGGCGATCATTCTGACGACGATCGTCCTGGCTTTCGGCCTCGGCGTGACCGTCTTTTCCGACCTGCCGTCGTTGCGCTTGTTCGGATTTGTTTGCGGCGTGACGCTGCTCGCGTCGCTCATCGCCGATCTCGTTTTTCTTCCGGCGACGATTCTCGTCTACCGCCGTTATATCAGCGGTCATTTCTGAAGCCGCCACCGTTGCCCGCTGGCCTGAAGGCAGGTTAGTCTCGTACGCGCGCAGGTGCATCGAGAGGCCGCGATGACCCAGAAGCTGATATTCATCCTGGCGAATACGGACCCTTGTCGACCCGGCGAACTGGGACCGCCTCTCGTTCAGGCAGCGGTCGCCGCTGGCATGTCGTACCACGTCGAGGTCATTTGCACGGGTTCGTCTGCCAAGCTGCTCAAGAATGGCGTGGCGGGCGGCATTCACCTGAAGCCGGGCGACCCGCGCTCAGTGCACGATTTCATCAAGGACGCGCACGCAGCCGGCGTCAGGTTCTTCTGCTGCTCGACCGGCCTCGATCTTCTCGACATGCACAAGGACGATCTGATCCCCGAATGCTGCGGCGTTGTCGGGGCGGCGCACGTCATCGAAGAAATCATGTCGGGCGAAAGCAGGGTGCTCACGTACTGACGGGCGTGTTGGCAAACTTGCCGATAATTGGCGGCAGATTGCGATAATCGTCGATGATCGCATCGGGGCCATACGAGGCGACCGGATCGATGCTGTAGCCAAAGCTGACGGCAACGATTGGGATCTTGGCCGCTTTGGCGGTGCGAATATCGGTTTCGCTGTCGCCGACCATGATCGCCGCTTCTGGCCGGCCACCCGCGCGTGCGATCGTGCCGGTGAGGTGCTTCGGGTCGGGCTTATAAGCGCCGAGGCTGTCGCGTCCCGTCAAAGCCGAGAAGTAACCGTCGAGCTTGAGTGAGGAGAGAACCGCCTTCGCCTGCATTTCGATCTTGTTCGTGCAGACCGCGAGCGTCGCCCCTGCATCCCGCAACCCCTCCAAAGTTTTGACGACATGCGGATAAGGAAGGCTCCGCTCGGCAATATGTGTACTATAGTACGCAATGAAGACTTCGAAGAGGTCGTGAAGCTCGCGTTCGGACAAGGTCCGGCCGTGCGATTTGATCGCGCCGTCGATCATGGCCAGAGCTCCGTGTCCGACGAAGGGCCGGATTTCGAGTTCGTTCACGCGGCCGAGGCCCAAAGTTCCGAGCACATAATTGGTTGCCTCTGCGAGATCGGGCGCGGTGTCCACAAGGGTCCCGTCGAGGTCGAAAACAATCGTCCAACCCTTCATGAATTCTCCTTAAATCAGGCCGCACCGTACCGGCAGGCTTATCCCTTATCACGGCTTCACGAAGGCATGTCGCACGCCGCTCGCTTGAAAGGGCTTTGCCGGAAGCATACAGAGGGCTCGCCGAATAGGGTGAGCATTGAAGTCACGGTACGGCGGAATTCCTGGGAGCGGGCATGAGCAGCGACGACTTGAAGCGACAGGCGGCCGAGCAGGCGCTGAATTATGTCGAAGACGGCATGAAGCTGGGGCTGGGCACGGGATCGACGGCGGCCAGATTCGTCGAGCTTCTCGGCGCCAAGGTCAAAGGCGGCCTAAAGGTTGTCTGCGTGCCGACGTCGGAGGCGACCCGCGCGCAGGCCGCGGCCCTCGGCATCCCGCTCGCGACGCTGGAACAATATCCGGCACTCGATCTGACGGTCGACGGCGCCGATGAGATCGATGATGAGCTGAGGCTGATCAAGGGAGGCGGGGGCGCGCTTTTGCGAGAGAAGATTGTGGCCGTCGCATCCGAACGCGTCGTGATCATCGCCGACAGCAGCAAGCGTGTCGATGTGCTTGGCCGTTTCCCGCTGCCGATCGAAGTCGTGCCCTTCGGACTTACCGCAACTGAAAAGCTCCTCGCCGGAGTGGCCGCGGACGCCGGATGCGACGGCGAAATCAAATTGCGCACCGGCGCGAACGGTGCGCCCTATGTGACGGATAATGGCAACCATATTCTCGATTGTTTCTTCGGCGCGATTGACGACCCCGAAGCGTTGGATGACGCTTTGAAGCTTGTTCCAGGCATTGTGGAGAGCGGCCTATTTCTCGGCATCGCCGACATCGGCATTGTCGCCGGTCCGCAGGGCATCGAGGTGCTGTCGGCAGAGGAAACGGATTTCGATGAGGAGACCTGATAATGCGTTCAATTTTATTTGCGCTTTTTCTCGCCGTTGGCTTCGCGCTGCCCACATCCGCCGAGGAGACGCCGCCGCCTGTTGATCCGGCGCGCATCGCAGCCGCCCGGGATCTGTTGGAAGTGACCGGCGTCACCAAGCAGATGGACGGCATGGTTCAGGCCATGTCGCGCGGCTTCGCGAAGGGCGCAAATGCCGATACGTCGGAGGCCGGCAAAAAGCTCTCGGCACAATTCGATTCCGGAATGAAGAAGCTGCTCGAATATAAGGATCAGATGATTTCGGATTTCGCAGTTCTTTACGCGCAGACCTTCACCGCCGAAGAAATGAAAACGGTTGCGGATTTCTATCGCTCCGGCGCGGGCGCGAAGTTCATCGCCAAGACACCCGAGCTGATGCAGAAGGGTGCAGCCATCGGCATGAAGTACAGCGAGAAAATCGCTGACGAGATGAAGGCGGCATCGCCACCGCCAGCGCCCGAGCAGAAATAGCAAGAGCCTCATTCGCATGCCTGAATTCGACTACGACCTCTGCGTCATCGGTGCGGGATCGGGCGGTGTGCGCGCGGCGCGCATCGCGGCAAGCCACGGCGCGCGCGTCGCGATTGCCGAAGAATATCGCGTCGGTGGCACGTGCGTTATTCGCGGTTGCGTTCCGAAAAAGCTTCTCGTCTATGCGAGCCGCTTCACCGACGAGTTCGAGGATGCAGCGGGCTTCGGCTGGACGCTTGAGGATCCCAAGTTCGATTGGCCGTTACTGATCGCCTCGAAGGACAAAGAGATCGCGCGTCTGGAGGCCGCCTATCGCGCGACGCTGAGCAAATTCAGCGTCGAGCTCTTCGCGGAACGCGCAACACTCGGCGGGCCGAATGAAATTCGCCTGCAGAAATCTGGCCGCACGATTTCCGCTAAGACGATCCTTGTCGCGACAGGCGGACACCCCAACGTCGACCCGAAGCTGCCAGGCATCGAGCACACCATCACCTCGAATGAAGCCTTCCACCGGAAGGAAATGCCCCGCCGCATCGTCGTCGCGGGCGGCGGCTACATCGCCGTCGAATTCGCATCGATCTTCAAAGGGCTCGGCGCCGACGTGACGCTGATCTATCGCGGCGGTAAAATTCTTCGTGGCTTCGACGGGGATTTGCGCGACGCCCTCACTGCAGCGATGACAAAACGGGGCATTCGCATCGTCACGAGTCAGGTCTTCACGCGAATTGAGAAGACCGGAACGGGCCTCATCGGCCATCTGACCAGTGGCGAAACATTGAACGCCGATACGATTATGTTCGCGATCGGCCGCTCTCCTAATACGGCGGGGCTCGGGCTCGAAGCCGCGGGCGTAAAGCTCGACGGTGACGGCGCGGTCGTCGTGGACGGCAATTCGCAAACAACGGCTCCTTCGGTTTACGCCGTGGGCGATGTCACCAATCGCGTGAACCTGACACCTGTTGCCATTCGCGAGGGGCACGCGTTCGCCGACACTGTCTTCGGCAATAAGCCGTGGAGTGTCGATTATTCGACGATTCCGACCGCCGTCTTCTCCACGCCGGAAATCGGAACCGTCGGGTTCTCGGAATCTGAAGCCCGCACCCAGTTCGGCGAAATCGATGTCTACAAAGTCAGCTTCCGGCCGATGAAGGCGATCCTCGCCGGTCGCGACGAGCGCATGTTGATGAAGTTGGTCGTCGAGGCCGCCACCAGTCGTGTGGCGGGAGTCCACGTCGTCGGTCCGGATGCCGCCGAAATTATCCAGATGGCCGCCGTCGCCATCCGCATGGGCGCCAAGAAAGCTGATTTCGATCAGACCATGGCACTGCATCCATCGGCCGCGGAAGAACTCGTGACTCTGCGCGAGAAATGGGTCGCACCCGGCGAGGCGGCTGGTTGATTGCCAAACGGCGGCGCTCTAAGGCTTGCGCCACGAAATTCGGGCGAGAGGGCGAGAATGACACGTCTCAGCGGAAAAGTTGCGATCGTTACTGGTTCAGGCGGCGGGATAGGGCGGGCGATCGCGCGGCGTTTCGCGGCCGAGGGGGCGCACGTCTGGGTCACCGATATCAACGGCGAGACGGCGGAAGAGACGGTTCGCGACATCAAAGCCGAGGGCGGCGCCGCGACGGCCATGCTTGTGGACGTTTCCAAGGGACAGGACCTAACGGCGCTCGTCCGTAGCGTCGACGCCGCGCACGGACGAGCCGACGTTCTCGTCAACAATGCGGGCATTCTCGTCAGGGGCGAGGTGCGTCAGCTTTCGGACGCCGACTGGACGAAGCTGCGCGAAGTCAATCTCGACGCGATCCTGAGGCTCTCCCGCGACGCCCTTCCTTTGTTGCGCAAGTCGCAATCTCCGGCGATCATCAACATTTCTTCGATCATGGCGCATCGCGGCCTGCGCCCGCTCGCGGCCTACACGGCGACGAAGGGCGCGATCACGGCTCTGACGAAGGGCCTCGCCGTCGAATACGCGCCTTTCAACATTCGCGTGAACTCGATTGCGCCGGGATACGTCGAGACCGGAATAACCGACCGGCTGCTGAAATTACCGCCGGTCAAGCAAGCCCTGATCGACAAGACGCCGATGGGCCGGCTCGGCCGACCCGAGGATCTGGTCGGGGCGGCGGTCTTTTTTGCGTCCGATGACAGCTTATATTGCACCGGTTCGGAACTGGCCGTCGACGGCGGCATGGGGGCCGGACTTTAGTCGGCCGATTGCCCGGCAAGGCTAGCTGGCGCAGAGACGTAATATCTCTTATAAGCCGGATAAATCGACGCAGAACGGAGTTGGACGGCGCGCCGGAACGTGCGGCCGCAGGCCCGTTCTCCAGGAGTATAAGATGGCATCCGCCAGAGAGACAGAGAAGTGGGCGCCGGACAGCTGGCGCTCGAAGCCGATTGTGCAGGTCCCGGAATACCCAGCGGCGAAGGCGCTGCACGACGTGGAAGAGCGTCTCTCGACGTTCCCACCGCTCGTTTTCGCCGGCGAAGCACGCGAGCTGAAGAAGCAACTCGCCACGATCGCCTCGGGAAGCGGCTTTCTGCTTCAGGGCGGTGACTGTGCCGAAAGCTTCGTCGAGCATAGGGCCGACAACATCCGCGACTTCTTCCGCGTCTTTCTCCAGATGGCGGTCGTTCTGACTTATGCCGGCGGCGAGCCCGTCGTCAAAGTCGGCCGCATTGCCGGCCAGTTCGCCAAGCCGCGTTCCTCGCCGACCGAAAAGAAAGACGGCAAGGAGCTGCCGAGCTATCGCGGCGACATCATCAACGGACCGGAGTTCACGCCCGAAGCCCGCATTCCCGATCCGGCCCGCCAGTTGGAGGCGTACCGGCAGTCGGCGGCGACGCTCAATCTCATTCGCGCATTCGCGACCGGCGGCTACGCGGATCTGGAACGCGTGCATCAGTGGAACATGGGCTTCGTAAAGGATAGCCCGCAAGGGCATCGCTACCAGGAGCTTGCCGACCGCATCGCCGAAACGCTGCAGTTCATGCGCGCCTGTGGCATCACCTCGGAAAATACCCCGCAACTTCGCACGACGAGCTTCTACACGAGTCATGAAGCGCTGCTCCTTGGTTACGAGGAGGCGTTGACCCGCAAGGATTCGACAAGCGGTGACTGGTACGCGACGAGCGGACATATGATCTGGGTCGGCGATCGGACGCGCCAGCCGGATCACGCCCACATCGAGTACTGCCGCGGCATTAAAAATCCGATCGGTCTCAAATGCGGGCCGTCGCTTGATCCCGACGGGCTGTTGCGCTTGATCGATCTGCTCAATCCGAAGGACGAGCCGGGCCGGCTGACGCTGATCTGCCGTTTCGGCTTCGATAAGGTCGAAGCGCATCTGCCGAAACTCATTCGCGCCGTGAAGAAGGCCGGGCGCTCTGTGATCTGGTCGTGCGATCCGATGCACGGCAACACGATCTCCGCTGCCACGGGCTACAAGACGCGGCCATTCGATCGCATTCTGAAAGAAAGCCTGTCATTTTTCGAAGTGCACCGCGCCGAAGGAACCCACGCCGGTGGTATCCACGTCGAGATGACGGGGCAGAACGTCACCGAATGCACGGGTGGCGCCACGGCAATTTCGGAGCAGGATCTGTCGGACCGCTATCATACCCACTGCGATCCGCGGCTTAACGCCGATCAGGCGCTGGAGCTGGCGTTCCTGGTTGCCGAGCAGCTCAAGAAGGAACGCGCGGCGGACGCGCGTCCCGAGCCGAGGACGCTGATCGCATAAGGTAAGCCGCCGGACATCGGTGTGCCTCAGGCGGCGTCGGGCACCGCAGAACCGGAGTGCCGGGCATGGTGTGTCGTATCGTGTTGGTGTTCGCGTTTGTTGTTCAGGTCTCGGCCGCCATGGCCGCGGACCTCCGAACGGTGGTCCCACAGCAAGTCCATGATCCTGGTATCTGCTGGGATCCTGACGTCGAGTTCCCGGTGCCCTGCGACGATGACGACGATTGAGGCCGTTAGCCCACGATCAGCGGCGCGCTGGACCGCACCAATGGCGCGCTCTAAATACCTTTCATGACCGCACCAACATCGCTGAAAATCGCGCTGGCTCAGCTCAATCCTGTCGTCGGCAATATCAAGGGCAACGCCAAGCAGGCTGCCGATGCGCATGCGCGCGCCAAAGCGTTGGGCGCCGACGTCATCGTCTTTCCAGAGCTATTCCTCAACGGCTACCCGCCGGAAGATCTCGTGCTGAAACCGGCGTTTCAGGATGCCACGCGTATCGAGCTTGAAAGCCTCGCAGCCCGATGCGCCGACGGCCCGGCGATGCTGATCGGTGCGATCTGGCGCGTCGAAGGCAAGGTCTTCAACGCCGTTGCGCTCCTCGATCGCGGGCGCATCGAGACGGTCACGTTGAAAGTCGATTTGCCGAATTACGGCGTCTTTGACGAAAAGCGCGTGTTCGCGACCGGACCAATGCCGGGTCCACTGAATGTCCGCGGCGTTCGCATCGGCGTGCCGATCTGCGAAGACATCTGGGGCCCGGAGGTCGTCGAGACACTCGCCGAGACCGGCGCCGAACTGCTCGTTTCACCAAACGGCTCGCCGTTCGATTGGCCGAAGCGGGATATCCGGACGAACATCGCAGTGGCACGCGTGACGGAATGCGGTTTGCCGCTCGTCTATCTCAATCAGATCGGCGGCCAGGACGAACTCGTATTCGACGGCGCGTCATTCGTCTTGAACAGCGACCGCAGCTTGGCGGTGCAGCTTCCGGCGTGGCGCGAAACGCTCGTGATGACCGAATGGCAGCGAACCGCATCGGGCTGGTCATGCAACAGGGGTGAGGTCGCGAAGCTCACCGAAGGTCCAGCCGCCATCTACGAAGCCTGCGTTCTGGGGCTGAAAGATTACGTTGAAAAGAACGGCTTTCCAGGCGTCGTGCTGGGGCTCTCGGGCGGTATCGATTCCGCGCTCGTAGCTGCAATGTCCGTCGATGCGCTCGGACCGGACCGCGTCCACGCCGTCATGCTGCCGTCGAAATTCACATCCGATGAGAGCCTCGCAGACGCTGCGGCATGCGCCAAAGCGCTCGGCATTCGCTACGATAAGGTTTCAATCGAGCCTGCCGTCGCGGGCGTCACCTGGGGACTGAAAGATCTCTTCGCCGGCACCGAGCCGGGCGTCACGGAGGAAAATCTTCAGAGCCGCGTGCGTGGCACGATCCTGATGGCGATCTCCAACAAGTTCGGCGCCATGCTCGTAACGACCGGCAACAAGAGCGAAATGTCCGTCGGATACGCGACGCTCTATGGCGACATGAACGGCGGCTTCAACCCGATCAAGGATCTTTACAAGACGCAGGTCTACACGCTCTCGCGCTGGCGCAATGAGCACACGCCCGAGGGCGGTCTCGGTCCGCGCACGGTCGTCGTTCCTGAGCGCATTCTGACTAAAGCGCCGACGGCGGAGCTGCGCGCCAACCAGACCGACCAGGATTCTCTTCCACCCTATGACGCGCTGGACGACATTCTCGTCAGTCTCGTCGAGAAGGAAATGCCGATCGCCTCGGTGATTGCACGCGGCCATGCGCCGGACACCGTCAAAAAAGTCGAGCGCCTTCTCTACCTCGCCGAGTACAAGCGGCGGCAGGCCGCGCCGGGCGTCAAGATTTCCGCACGGAATTTCGGTCGCGACCGGCGATATCCGATCACCAACGCATTCCGCGAGGACGTGCTTCCCGCGTCAACGTCCGATCCGAAGGCGGTGAAATAGGCAACGCCGGGCTTGCCATGGCGCCGACCCCATGTACGCTGCAACGCCTTTAACGATTGAGAATGCCAGATGACTCCGCGCGTCCGCTTTGCACCGAGCCCGACCGGGCGACTTCATATCGGCAACATACGAACCGCGGCGCTGAACTGGCTCTACGCCAGAAAGCATGGCGGCACGTTTCTGCTGCGCCTCGACGACACCGATATCGCGCGATCGACGGACGAATTTGCGCAAGCGATCAGGGATGATCTCACATGGCTTGGGCTGACGTGGAACGACGAGCTGCGCCAGCAGGACAGGATCGCACGCTACGAAGCGGTTGCCGCGGATTTGAAAGCCAAAGGCGTGCTTTATCCAGCCTTCGAGACGGAGGAAGAGCTCGATAGGCGACGCAAGCGCCAACTCGCCATGCATCGTCCGCCCATCTACGACCGCGCCGCGCTCAAGCTGTCGGAGGCCGACATCGCGGCCAAGATCGCGGCCGGCGAGAAACCGCACTGGCGATTTCGCCTCCCGAACACGGGAGAGGGCAGGGGCCTTGCTCCGCAGCCGACGCTCGTCTCGTGGAATGACCTGATCCGCGGCGATCAGACGGTCGATCTCGGGTCGCTCTCCGACCCCGTTCTCATCCGCGCCGACGGAACGTTCCTTTACACGTTGACCAGCGTCGTCGATGACATCGACACCGGCATCACGCACATCGTGCGCGGCGAGGATCACGTCACGAATACCGGCGTGCAGTTGGCATTGTTCGAAGCCGCAGGCGCCACGCCGCCCGCATTCGGCCATCACTCGCTGCTCATCGGTGCCGATGGACACGCATTATCGAAACGCTTGGGCGCGCTCTCGGTGCAGAGCTTCCGTGACGAAGGCATCGAGCCGATGGCGGTCCTCTGCCATGCCGCGCTCGTTGGAACGTCTGACGCAATCGAGCCGTTCGCCTCGCGCGATGCGCTTGCCGAAAAGCTCGATTTCGAAAAGATTTCAACTGCGCCGGGCCGCTTCGACCTGGCAGAGCTGAAAACGTTGAACGGCAAGCTCCTTCATATGCTCGACTACGCTGACGTGAAGGATCGGCTCCGGGATCTTGGGATCGAAGGCGGCGAAGACTTTTGGAATGCCGTCCGCGGCAACCTTGAGGTCCTTGCGGATGCGCGCACGTGGTGGACTGTCGTCGCCGGTGACATTGAGCCTCTGATCGAAGACTCGAAGATGACCGTCGCCGCCGCAACCGTTCTGCCGCCCAACCCCTGGAACGAAGATACGTGGTCGCAATGGACGGCCGCCGTCAAATCGCGCACAGGCGCGAAAGGGCGTGCGCTGTTTCATCCGCTACGGCTCGCGCTGACGGGACGCGAGTCCGGTCCCGAGTTGAAGGCCCTTCTGCCGTTGATGGGCCGCGACCGTGTGCTCGCGCGCCTCGAAGGCAAGCGCGCCTAAGCCGAAAGAAACTCGAAGCGGCAACGATACCTGTCTCGTAAGCGCGAGCAGGCGGCCGATGGCGTTTTTAATGCTGCGCCTCGGTCTGCCAGCCGCCGTCACCGTCACTTGGCGCGGGCTGCGCAGCAGCAGGAGTAGCCGCCGCCGGTCGCGGTGCGGCGAGCGCTTGCGCGGCAGCTGTTGCCGCGTCTTGTGCTTGCGCGTGCTTCGATGCCAGTCCCGAATCCGCGGGAGCCGGAGTGCTGTTCTCGGCTTTCTTCGGCGCGCTGCCGTCGGTCGGGACGTAATCGGCCTGCTTGCACGAACACCCGTTGACGACCTCTTTGCGATAGCGGAACGCGAACTTCAGCTTCGTGTACGGGTCCTGGTTTTTGAAGCCGACAGCCTGATCGACTGACCCTCCGGGGTTTGGATAGTAGTACAACTCGGCAGGAGCAGCGCACTTCGATGAACACGCGTCGGCGTCTTCGGAGAAATGGCTCGGCAACGTCGAGAAGCTCATTGGAAAATAATAGCCGTCGCAGAGGCGAACGCAGATCGTGCGATACGTCTGAGCGCCGTTCGTCGCGCGCGGCGACCAGGTGCTGCCGCCGCTCGATTCTTCGTCTTCCCACATGCCGTCGCTGCGCCGGCGCGCCATGTCGACATAATTGGCGCCGCAATTGTTGCGCGCGAGTTCGCGGATGATGTCGTCCTGATACGAATGCCCGGACGATCCGAGAATGTCCTGACGGCGCGCGTCGAGATCGGCGAGCCGACGCTTCGAATCGTCGACCTGTCGCGACAGATCCTTGCACTTCGGCGAGTTGCGAAGCGATTTCGTGAACAGGAAATAGTCGTAGCAGCCACGGTCGAGCTGCGACTCGCCGTTGTCGACGGTGCGTTCAAGCTGCCGGATCTGGTCCTCGATGTGCGGAAGCTCGGCGCGCGACTGGCCGTTCTTCTGCCCTTCCTGAACGAGGCGTTGTTCGAGCTGGTAGCAGATGGGATTCTTCTGCGACCAGTTCGTGTTGCCCGCCGAGGAAGGCGGCGGAGGAGTTCCAGGCCGCGCGGGCGCTGGAGGCGCTCCGGGAGCCGCCGGTGCCATCGGTGGAGGGGGCTGTTGCTGCGAAGGTGGGGCGGGGACGGCGTCAGGCTGCCGGTAGATGGGTTCGCGCGGTACCGGCGGGCGATCCGGCTCCTCGTCGCCGCCGCCAAAAGGCCACCAACTCTGTGCAGAGGCAACCTCGGGAACGACGATGAACGCCAGCGCGGCGGCCGCCAAGGCAAGCACAAGACGGCGAACGATATTTCCGATTGATGCCGCTCGG
>Ga0164242_10007377_pt1 | contig 12048 bp, 9 predicted proteins | sample OricomgcompostMG_FD_108783 | JGI IMG/M metagenome (GOLD analysis project Ga0164242, IMG submission 108783) | Miracle-Growth compost microbial communities from Emeryville, California, USA - Original compost - Miracle growth compost (MG) ... | reverse complement strand
CTTCTTCAACCTCACCGACGACCAGGACTCGTTCTTCGTCCTCCGCGAGAACCGCACCGACCCCTCGGGCGAGACCCGGATCGCGCTGCCGGCCGGCGCGCAGCTCATCATCGACACCCAGCGCCTCTGGCACGCGACCTACCACCCGGGTCCGGACCCCCGCTACAACCTCATCACCTCCTGGACCTCCGGGCCCGAGCTCGACGCCTATATCGAGCAGCACCACGGCGTGAGCAAGGTCGAGTCGGTGCCGGTCTCCGAGGAGTTCCTCGCGGACGGCCAGCGCATCCAGGACGAGAAGCTCGCGGCCCGCGCTGCGGCGCTCGCCGCGCAGGGCAAGAAGGAGTGGACGCCGGTGATGAGCGAGGCCTGAGCCTCGTCGGTCCGCGGGGATGTCGGCGGCCCCTCCTAGAGTCGGGGCATGCCGAAGCCGACCACCCTGTATCGCTGCAGCGAATGCGGCTGGACCTCGCCGAAGTGGGTGGGCCGCTGCGGCGAGTGCCAGAGCTGGAACACGGTGCTGGAGGCCGGAGTCACGCCCCGCAGCCGGCAGGCGACCGCCATCCGGCCGGCGACGGCGGCGCGGCCGATCACCTCGGTCGACACCGCGCCCGTCGAGCACTGGCCGAGCGGGATCGCCGAGTTCGACCGGGTGCTCGGCGGCGGCATCGTGCCGGGCGCCGCGATCCTGCTCTCCGGCGAGCCCGGCGTCGGCAAGTCGACGCTGCTGCTCGAGGTCGCGTCCCGCGCCGCCGCGACCGGTCGGCGGGTCCTCTACGTCAGCGCCGAGGAGTCGGCCGGGCAGGTCCGCCTCCGCGCCGAGCGGACCGGCGCGCTCCACGACGAGCTCTTCCTCGCGGCGGAGACCGACCTCGCGACCGTCCTCGGGCAGATCGACGACGTCGAGCCGGGTCTCGTCATCCTCGACTCGGTGCAGACCGTGTCCTCCGGCCTCATCGATGGTCTCGCGGGCGGTCCCGCGCAGGTCCGGGAGGTCGCGGCCACGATCACCCGGATCGCGAAGGAGCGGGACATCCCCGTGCTCATCGTCGGTCACGTCACGAAGGACGGCCAGATCGCCGGCCCACGACTGCTCGAGCATCTCGTCGACGTCGTGCTGCAGTTCGAGGGCGACCGGCAGACGGCGCTGCGCTTCGTCCGCGCCCAGAAGAACCGCTTCGGGCCCGTCGACGAGGTCGGCTGCTTCGAGATGAACGGGGATGGCATCGCCGAGGTGCCGGACCCGTCGGGCCTCTTCATCTCGCGCTCGCGCGGCCCGGTCAGCGGCACCTGCGTCGCGATCACCATCGAGGGGCGCCGGGCGATCCCGGTCGAGATCCAGGCGCTCATCGTGCCGAGCCAGGCGCCGAATCCGCGACGCGTCGTGAACGGCGTGGACGCCGGCCGTGTCGCGATGCTGCTCGCCGTGCTCGAGAAGCGCGGCCGGATCGCGATCGGCGGCTCCGACGTCTACGTGTCGACCGTCGGCGGGATCCGGGTCACCGAGCCGGGCGCCGACCTCGCCATCGCCTTCGCGATCGCCTCCGCCGCGCGGGACACCCCGCTGCCGCCGACGCTCGCCGCGGTCGGCGAGATCTCGCTCGCGGGCGAGATCCGGGCCGCGAGCTCCGCGAAGCGGCGGAGCGCCGAGGCCGCCCGGCTCGGCTTCACCACTCTCGTCGACGAGCATGCCGGGGCGATCGGCGACGCGCTCCGCCACGCGCTCGCCAGTGCGCCGGCACGATCCCGGGCTGCGGCGGAGCCGTCTGCGCTCGAAGCGGTCGGCTGAGGCTCAGCCGAGCGGCGACATCCACGGCACGTCGATCCCGGGGATCGAGGCCGTGATGACCTGCGGCACCAGGTAGACGATCAGCAGGCGGAGCACCAGGGCGAGGAGCCAGATGATGATGATGCGGCGGCCGCGGCCGGTCTCCCCCTTCGTCGCGGTGTAGCGCGCGACGAGGTAGAGGCTCGGCGGGAAGACCGCGAGCAGTGGGCTCGCCGTGTTCCGCTGGCCCCATGACTTCAGCTTCAGCCGGTCGTAGAAGGCGAGCAGCAGGCCGGCGACCCAGCCGGCGAGCCAGACGCCCCAGATGAGGCCGATCTGGTCGCTGAAGCCGAAGCCGACGACCAGCACGGCGACGAGGGCGACCGGGATCACCCCGAGGAACGCGAGGATGTACGACGCCGCGCTATAGGTCGGCGTGGTGCGGACCGTCGGGGCGACCGTGGCACGGTCGGCCAGCACGACGGCGGTCGATACCGGGGCGGCGGTCGCCGACTCGTGGGATGCTGTCGCCTTGGCGGGCGCTGTCGCCTTGTCGGAGACTGCGGCTTCGGCGGGCTCTGCGTCGACCGTCGTCGGTTCGGCGCTCGCCTCGGCCGATTCGCTCGGCTCGGTCTCCGCATCGCGGAGCGGCTCGGGTGCGATGACCCCGTTCACCGGATCGGGCATCGCCGCGACCGCGGCGATATCCGCCGCCGCGCGACGACGGGTCGAGCGCGACGCCTCGAGATCGACCTCGGGTGCGGCCGTCGATGCCGTCTGGGCCTCGGCGTCCGCGAGCGCGGTGAATCCCGTGGTGGCGGCATCCGTTGCGGCAGGCTCGAGTGGCTCTGCGGGCTTGAGCGGCTCCGCGGCATCGTCGGCGAGCATGGAAGGCACCGACTCGGGCGCCGCCGCCGCCGGGGCCGGGGCAGCGTCCCCGACGAGACCCGCCGCCTGCCGCTGCAGGTACTCGCGTCGCGCACGACGGCTCGAGAAGACCGGCATCGCCGCGTCGCCGTCCGACGTCGGCATTGCCGCGTCGCCATCCAGCACCGGCGTCACGGCGACGTTCGCGACCGGGGCCTCGACCTCGGCGATCGCGGGCTCCGCAGCCGTCGGCTGGACATCGTCGACCTGCGGCGTCGCCGACACGACCGCGAATGGCGCTGCCTCGCCCGCAAACGGTGCCGCCTCGTCGGCAAACGGTGCCGCCCCGCCCGAATCATCCGGCGCCGTCGACCCGGAGATCTCAAGAATTCTTGAGATCTCAACGACGCCTCCGCCGACTGCTTGATCCTCGATGGCCATCGCATCGTCACGCGGCGTCTCCGCCGTCTCGATCTCGTCGCCGTGCCAGGCGGCTTCGTCGGCCTCGATCTCCGCCACGGGGGGCGCAGCCGTCTCGACCACGACCGCGAACTCGGCATCCGGCTCAGCCGGCAGCGCCGGCTCGACGGACACGGCCGGCTCGGCGGCATCGACGACCGCCGGGGTCGGTCCCGTGAGCGGCGGCAGCCAGTCGGGGAGCGCGAACGCATCGGGGATGACGAAGGCGTCCGCCTCCGCCTCGGTCAACGCCGTCGGCTCCGGCCGCGATGACGGCTCGACCACCGCATCCGACAGCGCCGCATCCGCGGCCACTGCGTCATCGGTCGCCACATTCGCGATCACCGCGTCGTCGCTCGCCGCGTCGTCGCTCGCCGCGTCGACGGTCACCGCATCCTCGGTCGCCGCATCCGACGCCGTCAGCGCCGCGGCCTCCGGCTCCGGAGACGCCTCTGGCTCCGACTCGACCGGATCGGCTGCGCCGCCCGGCGGGACCGGCGCCGCACCCGGCGCGACCACGATCGGCATGGTGCGCTCGACGAACTCATGACCGTCATCGTCGTAGCCGATGAACTCGGGGAACTCCACCATCGAGTCCGGGAACGCGAACCCCTCCCCCGCCGCCTCAGGGCTCCACGGTGACGCCGGCGGCGCCTCCACGGTCGCCGTCGAGCCGGCGCCATACGCGCGCATCGCCCGACGACCACCCGAACTGTCCGCGAGCAGTGCCTCGAGAGCGTCGATCGACGCCGAATCCGGCGCTGCATCGGCGGCGATCCCGATCCCGGTCTCAGTCCCGATCCCGGCCCTGGTCTCGGTCTCGGTCTCGGTCTCGAGCGCAGCGACCGGGAAGTCCTCAGCAGGGTCGGGCGTCGCCATGACCGCATCCGGCGTGGCGACCGGCTCCAGGGTCGGCTCCGCCGTCACGACCTCCGCCGTCACGACCTCCGCCGCGTCCGACGACGCGTCGCCACCATCGGCGGTGTGCTCGGTCCAGCCGGCGCCATCCCACCAGCGGAGGCGCGACGCGCCGAGCGGGTCAGGGTACCAGCCCGCGGGGATACCACTCTCTCCCGCCACGCCGAAAACCCTACCGCGCCGCTTGAGGGTTATATAGAGGGAAAGTGAAATTAATTCGTCGACACGCCGTCATTCCTCGATCCGGGCGAGGAACGCATTCATACCGCTGGTGAACTCGGCGTCCACCGGCATCGCGGCGCCGTCGACGGTGTGGATCGGCACCGCGCGACGGATGCTGGAGAGCAGCCATGCGCCGTCCGCAGCGGCGAGCGCCTCCGGGCCGGCGAGCCGGTAGCCGGTCTCCAGCCCGACCGACTCGGCATAGCGGAACGCGCTCGCCTGCGTCGTGCCGTCGAGCACTCCGATCCCGGTGCCCGGCGTCCACAGCGTCGAGCCGCTGCGCACCAGCAGCGAGGAGGTCGGCCCCTCCAGCAGGACGCCATCGCTCGAGACATACACGGCATCGTCGGCCCCGCGCCGCGCCGCCTCGCGCAGCGCGGCGAGGTTCATCGCGTAGCTCAGCGTCTTCGCGCCGGCGAGCAGCCAGGGCGAGGTCTGCTCGATGTCGTGCCGCACGCCGCGGTCGAGCAGCACGATCGCGACGCCCGCCTCGCGGATCGCCGTGAAATCCTTCGCCGGCTCCGCGGTGACCCAGCCGGTCGGCCGGCCGTCGCCCTCGACGCCGCGCGTGATGACCGCCTTCGCCGAGGCCTCCTCGACCTCGGCGGGCAGCGCCGCGATCGCCGCCGCGACCGCCGCCCGGTAGGCGTCCAGGTCCGGCGCAGGCAGCTCGAGCAGCGCGGCGCTGCGTTCGAACCGGCGGAGATGGTGCTCGAGCGCCTGCGGGTGACCGTGCGACACCCCGATCGTCTCGAAGACGCCGTCGCCGCGGGTCGCGCCCTGGTCGAGCGCACTGAGGACCGGGCGGTCCGGATCGATGAGACGGAACGCGGGCGCGTTCGGCTCGTGGGGGAGGGCGGCCGTGGAGGGCCGGTTCAGGACGACGAGCGACCTCGGATGGTGATCCGCCATGTCAGTAAAGATAGAACCGCTTCGGCTGGCTCGTGAGATCCCCCAGCTTGACGATCAGGTCGAAGCTCGCGCCGCCGCTGCCGACGACCGGCCGCGCGGCGATGGCGGCCGGGTCGCAGTCGCCCGCCTTGGAGCGGTGCCGGTCCCAGGTGATCACGGCGCTGGAGACGGGGACGCCCGCCTTCAGCACCACGTTCTGCGGGGTCGCGTCGGTCTGGCAGTCGGTAGAGGTCCAGTAGACCTCCTCACTGTCGCCGGAGGGGCTCGCGATGGTGAACACCTGCTGGTCGGTGCCGGCGGCGACGACGCAGTCCTTCGAGGAGTTGTTCGTCACGGTGAGGGTGAGCTGCACGCTCTCGCCCTGCTGGTACTCGGACTTGTCGGTGTTCGCGGTGAGCTCGAGCTTGCCGGGGTCGCAGGCGTCGCCCTGCGCGTCGCTCGGCGACGTCGCCGAGTCGCCCGCCCCGAGCGCGGTCTCCCCGTCGGTCGGCGCCGTGCTCGCCGGGTCCGAGCCCGTCGGGGCCGGGGTGCCGCTGCCGCGCGGCCAGGCGATCGCGATGATGATCACGAGGATGGCGACCGCGACGATCGCGACGACGATGCGCCGGCGGACATAGACGCTGCGGGGCAGCGGCCGGCGGGGGCCCATCGGCTCAGACATGCCGACAGGCTACGGCCCGCTCGCCGGCCCGTCCCACGGACACCCCGGCGTCCCAGCCTCCCGCGAGCACGAACCTGGCGATTTCCGCCTGATTCCTCCGGTTTCGGGCCCCCGGATCGCCGGGGATCAGTCGCGAATGCGGGGAGGGCGGGCGCAGCGGATCAGGCGAGATGCTTCAGCATCCGGGTGTTGCCGAGGGTGTTCTGCTTGACGCGGGCGAGCTCGAGGAACTCGGCGACGCCCTCGTCCGGCGAGCGCAGCAGCTCGACATAGGTCTCGGTGTCGACGATCCGCTCCCCCGGCTCGGCGATCGCCTGGAAGCCGTGCCGGGTGAAGAAGTCGACCTCGAAGGTGAGGCAGAACAGCCGGCGCAGGCCGAGCTCGCGGGCGCGACGCTCCAGCTCGACGAGCATCGCGTGCCCGACGCCATGACCGCGCCATTCGCCGGCGGTCGCGAGCGTGCGCACCTCGCCGAGGTCCTCCCAGAAGACGTGCAGCGCGCCGAAGCCGATGACCCGGTCCTCCTCGTCGAGCGCGACGAGGAACTCCTGGATCGCCTCATAGAGGGTGACCCGCTCCTTCCCGAGCAGGATCCGCTCGTCGACGAGCGGCGCCATGATGCCGAGCATCGCGGGGACGTCGGCGGTCCGCGCCGAGCGGAGGCGGATCTGCGTCACGCCGACACGCTACCGCCCGGCCGCGGGCTCAGGCGCCGACCCGGTCCCGGGCCCGCAGATCCTTCCGCAGGATCTTGCCCGCGCTCGACTTCGGGATGGCCTCGATGAACTCGACGCGACGCACCTTCTTATGCGGCGCGGTCCGGTCGGCGATATAGGAGATGACGTCCGCCTCGGTGATCGAGGAGCCGGGCTGGCGGACGACGAACGCCTTCGGGATCTCGCCCGCCTCCTCGTCCGGCGCCGCGATGACCGCGGCGTCGGCGATCTCCGCATGCGTGAGCAGCAGCGCCTCGAGCTCCGCCGGCGGCACCTGGTAGCCCTTGTACTTGATGAGCTCCTTGAGCCGGTCCACGACGAAGGCGACCCCCGCCGCGTCGATCTGCACGATGTCGCCGGTGTGCAGGAAGCCGTCCGGCTCGATCGTCGCCCGGGTCGCCGCCTCGTTCCCGAGATAGCCGGCCATGATCTGCGGGCCGCGCACCAGCAGCTCGCCCGGCTCGCTGAGCCCGTGCTCCGGCACCTCGACGTCCTCGCCGCTGTCGACGTCGACGACGCGCATCTGCGAGTTCGGCACGAGCAGCCCCACCGAGCCGCGATCGATGTCGCCGCGCTCACGCGGGATGACATGCGACACCGGGCTCATCTCGGTCATGCCGTAGCCCTGCATGACGAGGGTGCCGAGCCGGGCGGCGACCGCCTCCGCGAGCCGGACGTCGAGCGGGGCCGCGCCGGACATCACGAAGGCGACGCTGGAGAGATCGAACTGGTCGACGAGCGGGTGCTTGGCGAGCGCCACCGCGACCGGCGGCGCGATGAACACCGCGCTGCAGCGCTGCTCCTGGATGATCCGGAGGAACTCGGCGAGGTCGAACCTCGGCATCGTCACGAGCCGCGAGCGGAAGCGCAGCGCGAAGTTCAGCAGCACGGTGAGCCCGTAGATGTGGGTGAAGGGGAGGAACGCCATGACGACGTCGCTCGGATCCAGCTGGAGGAACGGCGCCGTCTGCAGCACGTTCGCCACCAGATTCCGATGGGTGAGCATGACGCCCTTCGGGAGGCCCGTCGTGCCCGAGGAGTAGGGCAGCACCGCGAGATGCGTCGCCGGGTCGAAGCGGACCTCCGGCGCCGCCGCGCCCGCCGTGAGCAGATCGCGGAGGCTCGGATGCCCTTCGACGCCGTCGAGCACGACGACCTGCTTCGCGCTCAGCCCGGCGCGCTCAGCCGCGGGCCCGGCATGGCCGAGCAGCGGGGAGACCGTCATGAGCATGACGGCGCCGGAGTCGGCGAGCTGGTTCGCGATCTCGTCCTCGGTGTAGACCGCATTCACCGTCGTCACGGTCGCGCCGGCGCGCAGGATGCCGTGGAAGGCGGCGACGAAGGCGGGCGTGTTCGGCGCGTGCAGCGCCACGATCGACTCGGTGCCGATGCCGCGCGCGGCGAGCGCCCCGGCGATCGCGTCGATCTGCCCGCGCAGCTGCCCGTAGCTCGTCTCCGCGCCGGACATGCCGTCGACGACGGCGATCCGGTCGAGGTCCCCCTCGCTCAGATCGCCGAACAGGAAGTCGTAGACGCTGACGTCCGGGATCGACACGTCCGGGATGGTGCTCTCGATGGCCACTTGCTCCTCCTCGAGCTCGTGATGGTGCCGGCCCCCTCGTCGCACTCGGCTCCGACGGGCCGACGGGTGTTCAGGCTTTGAACGCCGACCATAGGGTCGGCAGGAGGCGACCCCAGCTCGGCCGCTTCCCGTACTCGGTGAGCCGCCTTCCCGTCGCGAGCCCGCTGCGCGCGGTGAGGAACCACGGCGGCTTCGGGAACAGCGACCACTCCCCGCCGGCGATGGAGGCGGGGAAGGCGCGGAACGGTCCGGTCACGACCGTCCGCTCGGGGTCGGCGAGCAGGTGCGCGTTGTGCACGACGCCGATGCCGCTGCCGACCTCGGCGAGGGTGTGGCCCGGGAAGCCGCCCCACGTCGCCTGCGGGAAGAGGAAGCCGACGGCGGTCCACGCGTTCACGCCGATGGTGCCGTAGCGGAGCCCGACGAGCAGCTCGCGGAAGCGCGGCCCCATCGCGCGGCGATCGCGGGGGGCGATGACGACGTTCGCCCCGAGGGTGCCGAACAGCCGGTCGTTCGCGAAGCCGATCGCCCGCTCCAGGAACTCGGCGCCGGCGCCGGGCAGCTCGGTCCAGCCGAGCACCGGGGCGAAGACCTCGGTGCGGCACAGCGCATCGTCGCCGTCGGCCGGCGTCTCGACGAGCACACGGCCTCGGTGCGTCTCCGCCCCGGGATGCTCGGCGACGGTCCGCTCGACCCGCGCCGCGGCGCCCGGATACCAGGGCGCCCGGGCCGGCAGCTCGTCGAGCACGCGGCGGATCTCGGCGAGGAAGGCGTCCCGCTGCGGCCAGTCGGCGCTCAGCACGAGCTCCTGCGCGGCGATGCAGTTGTGTCCGGCGTTGTGCAGCCGCATCGTGACGACGTGCTCCGCCTGGAACCGGAGATCGCGGGCCGTCCACTCGCCCGGCACGACGATGACCGGTGAGACGCCGCCGAGCTCGCTCGTGATCGGCTTCTTCAGCCGCGGATCGTTCGACGCGCGGCGGCGGACCGCCTCCTCGCCGGTGCCCCACACGATCGCGTCGTGGGTCGCACCGGAGCCGGTGATGTGGACCTTGTCGATGCCGGGGTGCTCGGCGAGATAGCCGCCGACGATGCCGTCGCCGTTCACCACCCGCATCGCGCCGAGCTCGATGAGGGGGGCGAACGCCTGCTCGTACATCGGCCGCAGCGAGGCGAAGGTGGGATTCAGCTTGAGGAGGCTCGCCCGGTTCTCCGCGACGAGCTCGGTGAGCACATCGGCGGGGCCGATGGAGGAGATGTTGCCGGCGCCGAGGACGAGGCCGACACCGCCGGACTCCTCCGGGACGCGGGCGCCGAGCCCGGCGCGGGCCCGCACCGACGCGGCGGTCTCGCCCGGGCGCATCCATACCTCGGCGGCGAAGCCGTGGAAGAGCACCCGCTGCTGGAGGCTCTCCGGCAGCACCCGGACCGCGACCCGACCGCCCGGGGCGGTGCCGAGCCGGGCGCCGTCGAGCGTCGATCCGCCGCGGGCGAGCGCGGCGAGGGACCGGGCGAAGGCCTCGGCCATGGTGAGCGCGGCGTAGGGGCCGCTCATCCACTCCTCCGCGGCATACGGGTCGTCGGGGTCGAGCCCCTTCGCCCGCGCCGCCGCATCGGCCCACTCGGTCGCGACGGCGGCGATCGCGTCACGGACCGCGAAGAGCAGCGCCGAACGGGCCGCCGTGTCGAGGGCCGCCCATCGCACCGCCCCGGTGTGGAGGTCGGCGATGACGGAATCGAGCACCACCGTGTCGGGCGGTGTGGCAACGCTGCTCACCCGCCCATCCTCGCACGCCCGGGCGGCCGGCGCGGGGGGGCTTGCACAGTGGCCACAAGGCATGCTCGCCACGGCGCGAATCCTCGTGGGCACCGCGCAGTCGGACCCCGGATGCATCACATTCCGGTTTCGGATACCCCCTCTTCGAGGGTCATGCCCTAGCGTGGAAGGACCCGAGTGCATCCGGCTCACGCTGGATCGGCTCACGCTGCCATCACTGAACGATCAAAGGAGTCCCATGGGTCGCCTCGCCCTCGGCGCTACGAGCGCCGCCACCGTTATCCTCGCCCTCGCCGCGCTCACCGCCTGCTCCAGCGGCGCCGTCCGCGACGACAACGGCGACGTCACCGAAGGCGGCGACACCGACGTCTTCTCGCTGCAGGTCGGCGACTGCTTCAACGACACCGCCGAGACGGAGGTCTCGAGCGTCCCGATCGTGCCGTGCTCCGAGGCTCACGACAACGAGGTCTTCGACGAGTTCAGCATGCCGGACGGCGACTACCCGACCGACGACGAGTTCCAGGCCGCCGCCACGGAGCAGTGCGACCCGGTGTTCGCGTCGTTCATCGGCGTCGACTACAGCGACTCCGACCTCGACTACGCGTGGATGACGCCGACCGCGGACGGCTGGGACAGCCGGAGCGACCGCGTCGTGCAGTGCATCGTCTACGACCCCAACGGCCAGGTCACCGGCAGCCTCCAGGGCAGCAACCGCTGACCTTCGGCATCGGCTGACGACGGGGCCCGCGCGGATCGCGCGGGCCCCGTCCCTATCGTCGGCCGGCGTCCCCGTCGGCGGCGCTCCGCCGGCCGCCGGCCCGGATCAGCCGAGCAACGCCTGCTTCGCCTCGACCACCCTGCGGGTCGCCGCGTCGACGATCGCCGCGAACGCCGGATCCGCCCGGGCCTCGGCGACCACCGCCGCGACCATCTGGCCGACCAGCGCCGGATCGGTCGACACCAGCACGATGTCGACCCCGGCACGCAGCGCGAGGATCGCCCGATCGGCCGGCGACCAGGCCGCCACCTGCTGCGCCGCCGAGAGGTCGTCGCTCATCACGAGACCGTCGAAGCCGAGCTGCTGCCGCAGCAGGCCGGTCACGATGGCGGACGAGAACGCCGCCGGCTGGCCGGGATCGAGCTGCTGATAGATCGCGGTCGACACCATCACGACGGGCGCGCCGGCCTCGATCTCGGTCCGGAAGATCCCGACGCTCGGACTCGACGCCGTCGTGACCGTGTCGACCACCCCCGCGGTGGTGTCCGTGTTCGCCGTGACCTCGCCGAGTCCCGGGAAGTGCTTCAGCACGGGGACGACGCCGGCGGCCGCCATGCCGCCGCGGAACGCATCCGCGGCGGTCACGATCGTGGCCGGGTCGTAGCCGAACTCGCGATCGAAGCCGCCGATCGGCGGGTTCTGCTTCGCCGCCGCCGCGGACGGGACGAGGTCGACGACCGGGGCGAGGTCCATGTTCACGCCGGACATCGCGAGCGCGACGCCCCAGCGCTGCGCGGCGCTCCGCAGCTCGGCCGGATCCGAAGCACCCTGCTCGAGCGCGGACGGGATCCGCTCGAAGCCGGGGCCGCTCAGCACCTGCACCTGGCCGCCCTCCTGATCGGTCGCGACGAAGAGCGGCACCCCGGCGTCCGCGCCATCCGCGACGAGCGCGGTGAACGCGGCGACGACCGCCGCCGTCGCCGCGGATCCGGCGGCGGATCGGCCCGAGAGGAAGACCCCGCCGAGCTGCAGCGTGCGGACCGCGTCGAGGCTGCCGGACGCGGCGCCGGAGGCCGGCGTGCCGACCATGAACAGCTGGCCGACGCGCTGCTCCAGCGTCATCCCCGCGATCGGGTCAGCCGGCGGTGTCGGCGACGGGGCGGGCGTGCCGCTCGGCGCCGGCGTGGTGGTGGGCGGCGGCACGATGCCGCCCGTGCAGGCGGCGAGCAGTCCCACGGATGCCGCCAGCGCGACGAGACCGGCGCGGCGCCCGGCCCGGCGACGCCGCGTACCCGACGCCGAGACGACGCGGCCGCCGGGGGCGCTCAGCACCCCACGGCGGCCGTGTCGTGACATCCGGTCAGGCCTCGATCGGCACCGACTCCTCGATCGGCTCGATGCCGCCGCGCGGCACGTTCGTGAACACGAACTCGCCGCCCTGGAAGTCG
>Ga0164242_10007376_pt1 | contig 12048 bp, 10 predicted proteins | sample OricomgcompostMG_FD_108783 | JGI IMG/M metagenome (GOLD analysis project Ga0164242, IMG submission 108783) | Miracle-Growth compost microbial communities from Emeryville, California, USA - Original compost - Miracle growth compost (MG) ... | reverse complement strand
TGAGCGATGGGATCGCCAATCACCGCGTACTGGGGACGCGCGGGGGACACCTCCGGACGGTAACACGCGCACTTGCCTGCGGCCCTGGGAGACGCAGTCTGTCGCGGTCAGGAGACCGCTCCCTCAGGTCGAGGTCCGCAGGTCAAGGACACAGGGCAGGTCCGAAGGGCGAGCACCAATCCAGGTGCGCTGGGGTCAGGGGATTGTGGTGACCGCGCCGTCCGTGAGGCCTGAGAGCAGCGTATAGAAACCCGGGTAGCTGATGTCCGCCCACTCAGCGCCCAAGATCTCCGTGTCGCCCGCTGCGCACAGCCCGGCGACGGAGAAGCTCATCGCGATCCGGTGGTCCCGCGCGGCGTCGATCCGCGCACCCTGGAGCGGCACCGGCCCATCAATGATCAGCCCATCCGGCAGCTCTTGCACCGGGACGCCCATCGCGGCGAGCCCGGCGGCCACCTTCGCCAGCCGGTCGGACTCCTTCACCCGGAGCTCTTGCGCGCCACGGATCACCGTCCGCCCCTTGGCCTGCGACGCGACCACCGCCAGGATCGGCACCTCATCCAGGAGCGAAGGCACCTCGCCGGGCGTGATCTCCGTCCCGGTGAGCTGGCCACCGCCACGCGCCTTCAAGGTGGCCACCGGATCGCCGGCGCGATCTGCCTCGGGCAGAAGCTCGATCTGCGCGCCCATCCGCTGCAGCACCCGGAGAAAGCCGATCCGAGTCGGGTTCACGTCCACGCCGGTCAGCGTCACCTCTCCACCTGGCACCACCAACGCCGCCGCCAGCAAGAACGCCGCGGAGGAAGGATCCCCCGGCACCGTGAGGGACGACGGCGATCGCAGCGGCTCCGCGGGGCTCCGGATCGAGATCGCCCGGTCCGGCCAGAAAGTGAGCGGCGCTCCGAAGGCCTTGAGCATCCGCTCCGTGTGATCGCGCGACACCTCGGGCTCGCGGACCGTGGTCTCCCCCTCCGCGAACAGGCCCGCGAGCAAGAGACAGGTCTTCACCTGCGCGCTGGCGACGGTGAGGTCGTGCCGGACGCCGGTGAGCCCCACCCCGGTCTCGAAGCGGAGCGGCGCCATCTCGTCCCCCTTCGCGCTGCGCGTGCCTTCGCACTTCGCACCCATCTGCCGAAGCGGACCGAGCACCCGCTTCATCGGCCGTCCGCGCAGGCTCTCGTCCCCATCCAGGACACCCCCCACCCCGGCGCCCGCCACCACGCCAGCGAGCAGCCGCATGGTGGTCCCGCTGTTGCCGCAGTCGAGCACCGCGGCTGGCGTTCGAAGCCCCCCGAGGCCGACGCCACGCACCAGCGCGCCATTTCCGTGGGCTTCGATCGACACCCCGAGCGCGCGCAGACACGCGGCGGTGGAGCGGACGTCTTCCCCTGGCGAGAGGTTGTCGATGGCGCAGGTCCCGCTGGCCAGCGCCGAGAAGATCAGCGCGCGGTGGGAGATGGACTTGTCACCTGGAGGCTGCGCCGACCCGGAGAGCCGGGCCGCGCGACGAATGAGTGCGCGCATGGAGCGGGAGACTCTACGCCGGACCGGCGCGGCCTTGCAGACCCTCTCCGCCGAACCCCGCCCGAAGTCAGGCCGCGCCCAGCTCGCCGAGGAACGCCTCCAGCTGATCGAGGGACTCGCCCATCCCACTCGTGCTCCCGGAGGCGATGGCCGCATCGAGCGCCTCTTTGGAGGGATAGAGGTCGCGGACGACCACCTGCGTCTTGCCGTCCTTCTCTTCGAAGGTCACCGTCGTGACCGGCCCGGGTTCATCGCCTTCTTCATTCGTCCAGGAGATGCGCGCGTTCGGGATCACTTCGAGGTAGCGACCGAAGAACGCCATGGGCTCCGGCGCGCCTGGCGGGAGGATCATCAGCCGGTAGCTGCCCCCCACGCGGACATCGAGCTCGCAGGACACGAGCGTCAGGCCACACGACTTCGGAATCCACCACCGCTTGAAGAGCTCGGATTGACTCCAGGCGTCGAACACCAGGCGCGCTGGGGCGTTGACCGTTCTGGTGACGACCAGCTCACGATCAGACCGGTCCACCGCCGTGCGGTGACTCCCCGGGGTGGAATCACCTTCGTTTCTTGCGTCCATCGACCTTCTCCTTTTGTTTGAGTTCTTCCAGCACCGCATCCAAGGCGGTGAAGCGTTCGTCCCAGCGCTGCCGGTGCCCCTCGAGCCACGCCGTCTCTTCCTCCAGTCGGCGCGGCCCGAGCGTGCAGGTCCGCACGCGGCCCACCTTCGCCGTCGCAACGAGCCCGGCCTGCTCCAGGACGCCGACGTGTTTCTTCATGCCCGTGAGGGTCATGTGGAACTTCTCGGCGAGGTCCGTGATCGACGCGTCCGCGCGCCCGAGCTGCGTCAGGATGCCGCGCCGGGTCACGTCCGAAAGCGCGGCGAACGAGGCATTGAGATGGGCATCATGATACTGAACCATTTGGCTCAGTATCTAGCGCGTGGGCGGGCCGAATGCAATGGGAGCTGAGGATCGCCGTTCGACAAGCCGCTGTTTCAGAGCATCCGAACGTCATCGAGCAGCGCAGAACGGCAGGAGATTGAATTCTTTGCGGTTCAGCGACGAGCCGTTGTCAGAGGGGGTCGTCGAACGCGACTTCGCTGTTAGCTGTTCCGGGCCAGAGCCACAGGCGAACCGGAGGGCCCGATCGTGATCCGCTCAACGCCCATCTGGCGCAACAGGCGGTGCCGGATTGGCGGGCAACCCTGGACGCGCTCCAGGAGCTGGACGAGATCGGCGCCGGTGGCCCTGTCGGCTACTACGGGATCAACATGGGCACGGCGATTGGGATACCGCTCGTGGCCGCTGATCCGAGGCTCAATCGCCGTCTGAACGACGCGAGCAGAGACCCCATTTTCAGTCTGCATTGCGAAGGCGGAGGGTTTATCAAGAGCCGCTCTCCGGCAGATGCTCGCCACTCCCAGGAGGTTGTCCATGGTCCCCCTCGACCGATCCGGAACGTTCAAGCTGGGCGACCGGACCGTGAAGCGCCTCGGCTACGGCGCCATGCAGCTTGCAGGGCCGGGTGTCTTCGGCCCGCCGAAGGATCGAAAGGCGGCGCTGGCCGTGCTGCGCGAGGCCGTGGCCGCCGGCGTGGACCACCTCGACACCAGCGACTTCTATGGTCCGCACGTCACGAACCAGATCATCCGGGAGGCGCTGCACCCGTATCCGGACTCCCTGGTCATCGTCACCAAGGTGGGCGCGCGCCGGGGTCCGGACGCCTCGTGGAACCCGGCCTTCTCGCGGGAAGACCTCACCCGAGCCGTCCACGACAACCTGCGCTACCTGGGGGTGGAGGCGCTGGAGGTTGTGAACCTCCGCGCCATGTTCGGGATCCACGGTCCCGCCGAGGGCTCCATCGAAGAACCCCTCTCTGCGCTCGCCGAGCTCCAGCAGAAGGGCCTGGTTCGGCACATCGGCCTGAGCAACGTGACCGCCGCGCAGCTCGAGGAGGGCCGCCGCATCTGCGAGATCGTCTGCGTCCAGAACCAGTACAACCTGGCGCACCGGGACGACGACGACCTCATCGACGCGCTCGCCCGGGAGGGGATCGCCTACGTCCCCTTCTTTCCGCTCGGAGGGTTCACGCCGTTGCAATCGTCCATCCTCACCGACGTCGCCAAGGGGCTGGGCGCGACGCCCATGCAGGTCGCGCTGGCGTGGCTGCTCCGCCGTGCGCCCAACCTGCTGCTGATCCCCGGGACCTCGTCCTTGGAGCACCTCCGCGAGAACCTCGCCGTCGTCCAGATCCAGCTCCCAGACGAGGCGCTCGCCGCGCTCGAGAGGGTGGCCGTCCGATGAACGAGCAGCCCGGCGGTGTGCTGGAGGACCTCTGGGTCGGTACGCAGATCCTGGTCGAGCGAGAGGTGCTCGATGGGTTCGGTCACCTGTCCCTGCGCAATCCCGCGGCTCCCGAGCACTATTTCATGCTCCGGCAGAACACCTCCTCCACGTTCCACGCGGAGGATGTGGTCGAGCTGGACCGCGAGAGCGAGCCGGTCCGGCCGGGCGTCCGACCGTCCATCGAGCGTTTCATCCACGGGGAGATCTACCGCGCCCGTCCGGACGTCAGCGCCATCGTGCACACCCACGCGCCCGCGTTGATTCCATTCGGCGTGAGCCAGACGCCGCTCAAGCCGCTCTACCACATGAGTGGCTTCCTCTCCGGCGGGGCGCCGGTGTTCGACATCCGCGAGCGGCACGGGATGACGAACATGCTGGTGACTTCGATCGAGCTCGGCCAGGCACTGGCAGGAGCGCTCGGCGGGAGTGCGCTGGTGCTGATGCGAGGGCACGGAGCGACCGTCGTCGGAAGCTCGGTCCAGGACGCGGTGTACCGGGCCATCTACGCGACCCTCAATGCCCAGCTGCAGCCGATCGCGATGCAGCTCGGGGGGCCCAACTTCCTCTCAGACGAGGAGGCGGCGCTTGCCGACGAGCTGCATCAGAAGGTGGTGCTTCGCCCCTGGGAATTCTGGAAGGAGCGACTGCGCCGAACTCAGTCGCTCTGAGCCGCATCCCCGAGCGCCGGAGAGGGATAGGGTTGGGAGATGCCGTTCGCCGTCCTGATCTCCCTGGTGTGGGCCCTACTCCCTCGGCCGGCGACCGCGAGTCGGCTCGAATCGCCCCACACCGGCTTCGACGTCATCGCCTACGACGTCGCGATGGAGCCGGACCTTCGGCACGCGTCCATCCGGGGCACCGAAACGATCCGGATGAAGGTCAAAGAAGACGGGCTCGTCGGGCTCGCCTTCTCACCAAACGCCCTTTCCATCACCAAGGCATCCCTCAATGGCCGGCGGATCGCCGTCCGTTCCACCGACGAGGCCATCACCTTCGAGCCGGCAACGCCTTTGGCGAAGGGCGCCGACGTCACCCTCTCGTTCGCTTTCCGGGGCAAGCCTCGCCGCGGCTTCGAGACGGTGCCGGATGGGCTGTACACCAGCTACTTCGCCTGTGACTGGATGGTGTGCCTCCAGGACTCGCCGGGAGACAAGGCGCGGCTCGCGCTCGCGATCACCGCACCGACCGGGTGGTCGACGATCGCGCCAGGCAGGCTCGTCGGTTCCCGCGCAGGACGGCACGGAACGACGATTCATCGGTGGCGGAGCGACCGACCCTATTCGCCCTACCTCTATGCCTTCGCCGCCGGTGTCCTTCGCAAGGCAACGGTCCATTCAACCGCGGGCGAGCTGACCTATCTCGACGCGACCGGCGGCCATGCGGATTTCAGCAAGGCGTTTAAGGAGACCCCGTCCATCGTGACGTTTCTGTCCTCGAAGGCGGGCTTGGCGCTTCCCAAGCCCTTTGCCCAACTGCTCGTCCCCGGCCACGAGGCGCAGGAAGCGGCTTCCCTTTCGCTGATTGGTGCCGCGGCCTTGCAGAGAGATCTGTCCGCGCCCGAGAGCCAGTGGTTGCTCGTCCACGAATTGTCGCACCAGTGGTGGGGCAATCTCGTGACCTGCGCGTCCTGGCGAGACTTCTGGCTCAACGAAGGCTTTGCGACGTTCATGACGGCGGCTTGGAAGGAGCAGCGCTTCGGCAAGGCGGCCTACGAAGCCGAGCTCGACGTCGCGCGGCGCCGGTTGGCCGCCGCTCGTGAAAAGGGATTCGACAAGCCGTTGACCTGGGAGGGCGACTACCCTTCGCTCGGGACCCGCCGCGCAGTCCAATACTCGAAGGGCGCGCTGTTTCTGGACAGCCTTCGGAAGGCAATGGGTGAAGAGGCCTTCTGGTCCGGAATCAGGCGCTACACGAGGGCGCACGCGGGGGGCACCGTGACCAGCGAGGACTTCCAGCGAAGCATGCAGCACGGGAGCGCGCGCGACCTGTCGCCGCTGTTTGCGACCTGGGTCTTCGGCCACTCGCCCAAGCACTGAAACGAACGGGCGCCGGTGTGGACACAACCCCAGCGGATGCACTCTGCTCGCGTGCGTTGAACAGGCGAGGGCTGAGCATGGGATGCACGCGGAGTTGCACGGTGATTGTGGCTGCCATCGCGGCCCTCGCGATCGCGGCCGGCTGCGCAGCGGACCCTGCGAAGGGCCCGGACGCGGGTGGAGTGGCCGAAACCGACGGAGGCCACGGCCACGACGGAGGCCAGGTCGACAGCGGCGCACCGGATGCGGGCTCGGTGGACGGTGGCACCCCGGCCGACACCGGGCAGTGGGTGATGGGCTACTACGTCGCCTACCAACGCGATCTGTATCCCATCGCCGAAATCGACTGGACCGGCCTCACGCACATCGCGGCCTCACCGCTCGGCGTGCGCGGCGGGCCGGACTACGCGCTCGACTTCACCTTCTCCGGCAGCTTCGGCTCCGACGCCGATGGCAGGGCCTTCGCGATGGCGCTCTCGAGCGCAGCCCACGCGCATGGCGTGAAGGCCATGCTGATGCTCGGCGGCGCGGGCCTGAGCGACCAGGTGCGGCCCGCGATGGACCAGGATCTGGAGGGCTTCGTGGCGAGCCTCCTGAACGCGATGGACACGCTCGGGTATGACGGCATCGATCTCGACGTGGAGGCCGACAACTTCCACACCGCCGACTTCATCGAGCTCGCCAAGGCGCTCCGCACGGCACGTCCCACGATGTTGCTCTCGGATCCGGGCGCCGTCGTCGAGTATGGGACGGCGGTGGATCCGGAACTGCCGGAGCTCGTGACCTACCTCGATCGGTATTTCATGCAGTCGTATTACGGCGGGAGCAATGGCCTCTTCACCGGCACGGACCATCGTGGCCTGACGTTCGAATCGTGGTTCGGGAGCGCGCTCAGCGACCCCACCGACCTGCGCCCCTTCGCGATCGACTGGGCGATGGAGCAACTGGTGGCCGCGGGGATCCCGGCCGAGAAGCTGGGCATGGGCACGGCCTTCTACGCCGCCTGTTACCTGACGCCAGACACCACGCCGCCCAGCGGAGCCGACGTCTCCGGTCCTCGCCAGCCTGCCTACAATCCCGAGAGCTACTGCTGGGACTGCGGGATCGGCGGCGGGGACAACACGTTCCCGCTCTCCACGCTGTTCGCACCGGGAGGGGCGTACTCCCTGGGCACGCCCCTGTATGACAGCGCGGCCTCCGAGCCTTACCTCACGTTCTCATCACCGCAGCCGGTGTCCGCCTGCGGTGGCTCCACGCGCTTCATCGTGTTCGAGGACGAGCAGTCGCTCCTGGCCAAGGGCGCGTTCTCCCGCTCCCATGGCTACGGCGGGATCATCATCTGGACCCTCCAGCAGGGCTACCTGCCGGAAAACGCGGCCGGCGGACGTCCGCGCAACGCGCTCATGCAGGCGCTCCGGCACGGGTTCATCGACCCCTGACCCACCGAAAAGAGACCGCCCGGCCCTCGAGCGAGGACCGGGCGGAGGGTGCTTCGATCAGCGCCGCTTACGGGATCGCGACCTGCACCGTGGGCAGCGGGCTCATCAGCGAGGTCCAGCCGGTGGAGGCGCTCACGTAAAAGAGCAGGTTCCCGCGGATCGCCATGCCGGTGTTCGCCCCCATCATGATTCCGGGCACGGTGCCCAGCCGCCCGGCTCCGTCCACATAGCGGAGCGTGCTGCCCGGCTCGCCCATGTCCGAGAAGAACAGCGCTCCGCTTCCGTCGATCCCGAACCCATCCGTGTAGATGGCGCTGCCATTGGCGACCGCGCCATCCGGAGTGTTCGCGCCATACGAGGCGACGCCGTTCCCGACGAGCCGGGTGTAGACGCCGCCGGCCACCGGGAAGCGGCCGATCTCGCCCTGGGTGCTCAGGTAGGCGTAGCCGTCCCGCACCAGCAACATGTACGGCTCCGCGAAGGGGAGGCCCATCACCGGCACCGGCTGCTGGAGGCCATCCGAGTAGCGGTAGCTGATGAACTCGCCACCCGCGCAGGCGGCGTAGAGATGCGTGTCGTCCGAGGCCACCTGGGCCGCCACGCACCCCACGGCGTAGTTCGAAGCCGCGTATTCGTTCTGCGCGTCCAGCTTCTCGATGCCCCATCCAGACGGGGTGTAGGCGCCAAAGTAGATGTTGCCGGCAGGGTCGGTGACAGGTGTGCCGAGGGTGCCGCTCGTGAGGGAGGAGAACAGGATCTGCGACGACCCGCCCGCTGCGTAGAGGTGGTCCACCGCGCCGTCGAAGTCCAGGTCCGCCGCCACCGAGTTCCCGCTCCCCGGCTGGTAACGGCAGATGGCGTTGCCGTTGTAGTCGTCGTAGGCGCACGTGTAGAGCAGGTCGCCGCTGGGGGTGATGGTGGCGTAGTAGGCCGAGGAGATCCCGAGCGAGGCGTCGTTGACGACCACCGTCGGAACGAGCGGGTTGCCGTCGTCCAGGTTGTCGGTGCCGTCGCCGTCCACGTCGTCCGGCGCACAGCTGCTGAGGGTCGCCTGGACCTCGTCGGATTCAAGGAGCTGGTCGTCGTTCACATCCACGCCCACCTGGGTGTTCTGGGTCCCCTGGGCGCAGCTGGGCGACGCGGTGAAGTCGTAGCTCTTGGTCACCAATGCGGAGTGGCCGTCCGCGCCCGGCTTGCCCGGGCCACCGTTCTCCCCGTCGACCCCGTTGCAGACGAACTGCTGCGACTGAAGCTCCGTCCCGGTGATCGTCCCGCTCCCATCCAGGTCGTTGCCGATCACGATCACCTGCCCGCCCGCGGGGCACGCCAATCCGGCCTCCACCGGCAGGACGGTCACCAGCGAGGAGGAGCCATTGCTCCCGGCGTCGCCCGTCTCGCCCTTCACGCCGTTGCAGAGGAGCTGGCTTGTGCCCTGCTCGCCCAGCGAGAGGGTCCCGCTGTGGTCCGCGTCAACGCCCACGGCGATCCGCGTGCCACCCGCCGGGCAGGCCTCACCGGCAGGCTCCGGGGTGACGCTCACCAGCGAGTTGAGGCCGGTGGCGCCGTTGCAGACGTAGCTGCTCGAGAGGCGCTCGGTCTCGTCGAGCGTCCCGCTCCCATCCACGTCCAGGCCCACCGACAGCTTCTTCCCGCCGGTGGCGCAGTGGTCGCCCACGGGCTCATCCGAGATCGAGAGGAGCGCCGAGGTGCCGTCCTTTCCATCCACCCCGTTGCACACGTACTCGGTGGACTGGACTTCGGACTGGGTCAGGAAGCCGTTGCTGTCGAGATCGATGCCGGTGCTGATCCGCTTCCCACCGTTGGCGCAGTTGTCTCCATCCGGCTCCTCGTCGAGGACCACGAGCGAGCCCGAGCCCGCGGTGCCCGTGCTCCCGTCGCACACATAGCTGGAGCTCAGGACCTCGGCGTCCTGGAGCACGCCGTCCGCGTCGGTGTCGGTGCCGACGTCGATCCGTTTTCCGCCTGCGGAACAGTGGACCCCGGCGGGCTCGTCGAGGACGCGAACGAGGGAAGACTGACCGGGGGCACCGTCGGTCCCGGAGAGCCCGGTCCGGCCCACCGAGCCGGTGCAGCCGGCGGCGGCGATGGAGAGAATCAAAAGTGACTTACGCAAGGGAATGCTCCGTACGAGGGCGGAAGTGCCGCTCGGGGCGCGGCGCTTTGCAGGCGCCGTACCGGCCCATTAACCCAGCGCCTCCCCTCTGGGAGCAGGCGGCGGCGGGAGGGTCAAACGCGATCGCCTGGGGCAATTCAGCCCCAGGGACCAAGCAGGCGGCGGAGGTCAGCCGCTTCCGAAAGGGACACCCCTGCCAGCCGCTCAGCGAGCGCGGCGCTTCAGGGGATCCAGGCGTTCTACTTCGCGGCGCTCGAGCCGCTCGGCGTCACCCTGGTTCAGGAGGGGCCGCTGGGGATCGAGCTCAGCGCAGACGGCAAGGTCTCCTTCTGCATTGGCCCCGACGGGCACAACCTCGAAGCCGTTTGCCACGAGCAGCGGTCCGACACCGGGCTCCGTTGGCGCCGCGGGGGAAGCCTGAGTTGTGGCGGGCCCAGGCCGCCGTCACAATCCTTGCGTGTGAGTGACACCGTGCCTCCCCCTCCGCAGGACGCCGCGCCCGCTTTGGCCCGCTGCCCGGACTGCGAGCACCCCGCGCCCGAGCGCTTCTGTCCGAACTGCGGCCAGCGCCAGGGGCCTTTGCATGTCAGCGTGCGCCAGCTCTTCGGCGAGTGGCTGGATGAGCTGCTCCACTTCGACAGCAAGCTGGTCCACACCGTGGGTCCCCTGCTGTTCAGGCCCGGGGTGCTCACGCTCGAGTACATCCGCGGCCGGCGCACGCGCTACGTGACCCCCTTCCGGCTCTGGCTCGCGACGAGCGTCGCCTACTTCGTGCTCGTGGCCCTGTTGCCCACGAGGGTCGCGACCGCGCAGGTGCAGATCGAGCACGGCAAGCCGGCGGCGGCCCGGGCCCCGATCACCCTCAGCTTCACGGACGACGCGGCGCCGGATGCGAAGGGGTCGTCCCCGCAGGCGACACCCGAGAAGGTGGAGGGCAAGAAGCCTACGGAAGCGGCGAAGACGGCGGAGCCTTCCGGGTGGCTGGCCCGCTCCTTCAACGCGCACTTCGAGCGCTTCAAGGCCGAGGACCCCAAGAACTTCTCCAGGCGGCTGCAGGCCACCTCCGCCAGCTACGGGCCGCACCTGATGCTGCTCCTGGTCCCGCTCTTCGCGCTGCTGCTCAAGCTCTTCTATTGGCGGACGCCCCTGGGCGAGCACTTCGTCTTCTCGTTTCACCTCAGCGCTTTCCACGGTGTGGTGGGGATGGCGGTGATGGGCCTCGAGTGCTGGAGCGCGCTCCGATCGCTCGTGCCCGTGCTGCCAGCGCTGGTCATGTTGACGCTGCTGCTCTACCTGCCGCTGGCGATCTGGCGGGTGCACCGGCAGCGGATCCTCCGCACCCTCCTCAAGGGCACGACGCTGTTCGTCGCCTATTCCCTGTGCTGGGCGCTCCTCCAGGTGGGGTTCGTCTTCCTCACCATCATGAGGACCTGAGCGCGGAGCGCCTTGGCCGCGCGCGCCTCCTCTGGGAGGGTCGGCCGATGACACCCACCGATGAGCACTGGGAGCAGCGGATGGCGGCGCTGTGGGCCACCTACGACGCGCAAACGCCCGAAGACTTCCTCCGCCAGGTCCAGGCCCTGACGTCGGAGCTGCCGGCGGGCCACCCCGTGGCGCTCTTCGAGCTCGCCTCGGCGAACGACTCCACCGGCCGCGAGGCGCACGCGGCGCCGCTCTACCGCCGGGCGCTCGGCGCGGGCTTGACCGGTCTGCGCAAGCGACGGGCGGTGATCCAGCTCGCCAGCACGCTTCGAAATCTGGGACAGGTTGAGGAGAGCGTGGTGCTGCTCACCGCCGAGCGCGACGCCGGGTCGGATTCGTTGGACGACGCGGTGACGGCGTTCCTGGCTTTGTCCCTGGTGAATGCCGGGCGCGAGCGGGAGGCCGTCTCGCTCGCGCTGGGGGCGCTCGCCCGTCACCTCCCGCGCTACAACCGATCCCTGGCGCGGTACGCCCGGGCGCTCACCGACGATGCCACCTAGGTACAAGGCCTGGGGCGCCTGAGCGCCACGCCGATCCGGAGCCGCCCCTGCGCAGCTCGCACCCGCCGGGCAAGAGCGGTAGATCCGCGCCCATGTCGCTCGCCCCGTCGCTCTACAACTTCCAGCTCTCACTCAGCCAGGTGGACCGCAACGTCACCCAGGAGCTGACGGTGAAGCTCGCGCGCCATCCCTCCGAGCTGATGGAGCGCGTGTGGCTCAAGCTGCTCGCCTTTTGCTGGCAGTGGGAGGAGCGGCTCGAGTTCGGCCCGGGCCTCGGAGACCCAGACGCGCCGGACCTCGTCACCCGCGACTACACCGGCGTCGTCACCCGCTGGATCCGCGTCGGCAAGGCGGACCCGGTGAAGCTGCAGCGGGCGGTGGACCAGAACGCCCAGGCCCAGATTGTCGCGCTGTTCGAGTCCCCCGACCGCCTCGAGTCCTTCCTCGCCGAGGCCCGAATCGCCAAGACAGCGCGCCTCACCCGAGCGGAGCTCGCCGCCGTCGACGCCGAGCTGCTCCGTGCGATCTCCGCATACGACGAGCGCCGCGCCAAGATCTCGGTCACCTTCGTGGGCGACCACTTCT
>Ga0164242_10007375_pt1 | contig 12049 bp, 13 predicted proteins | sample OricomgcompostMG_FD_108783 | JGI IMG/M metagenome (GOLD analysis project Ga0164242, IMG submission 108783) | Miracle-Growth compost microbial communities from Emeryville, California, USA - Original compost - Miracle growth compost (MG) ... | reverse complement strand
GCTCGCGCCGAGCACCTCGTCTCGCTCGGCGCATCCGCCGGCCTGCGCGTGCTCATCGCGCGCTTCGACGATCCCGTCGCCAGGCGACCGGACCTGGTCGTCAGCACACTTCCCGGGCATGCAGGTGCGGACGGCACAGCGGAGTTGCTGGTGCGCTCGCCCGCGCTGGAGCAGGCGGCGGCGGAGGGCATCCTGCTCTTCGACGTCGCGTACGACCCGTGGCCCACGCGCATCGTCTCCGAATGGAGCACCACCGCTCGCGCCGCGAATAGAGCGCCGAATGTGCTCTCCGGCCTCGCGATGCTCGTTCAGCAGGCGCTCCTGCAGGTGCGGATCTTCGTGACCGGCGACCCGGAGCGTGAGCTGCCCGACGAGGCCCGCGTGCTCGCCGCGATGCTCGAGGCCGTGGGGCTCGACGCGAGCGGGCGTCCCGTCTGAGCCTCGGCCTCTGAGCCTGGGCCTCTGAGCGGAGCTTCTGAGCCGAGCCGGGGCGCTGCCGCCGATGGCGGGACGGCCTGCGCGTGCATGCCAGAATTGACGCATGCTTCGTTGGCTCACCGCAGGAGAATCGCACGGCCCTGAACTGGTGGCCATTCTGGAGGGGCTGCCGGCAGGCGTGCCCGTCTCGCTGGATGCCGTGCGTGACGACCTCGCACGCCGCAAGCTCGGGTACGGCCGCGGCGCGCGTATGAAGTTCGAGCAGGACGAGCTCGCGCTTTCCGGCGGGGTTCGGCACGGCCTCAGCATGGGCAGCCCGATCGCGCTGCGCATCGGCAACACGGAGTGGCCGAAGTGGGTCGATGTGATGAACCCGGAACCGGTCGACCCTGAGAAGCTCACCACCGGCCGTGGTGCCGCCCTGACGAGGCCGCGTCCTGGTCATGCCGATCTGGTCGGCATGCAGAAGTACGGGTTCGACGAGGCCCGGCCCGTCCTCGAGCGGGCGAGCGCCCGCGAGACCGCCGCCCGGGTCGCACTCGGTGCCGTGGCGAAGTCGTTCCTCGCCGAGCTCGGCATCACCACCGTCAGCCACACTCTGGCGATCGGACCCGTGCGCGTTCCGGATGATTCACCGCTTCCGAGGCCGTCCGACGTCGACGCCCTCGATGCGGATCCGCTGCGCTGCTTCGACGCGGCGACCTCGGCGCTCATGGTGGCCGAGGTGGATGCCGCGCACAAGGACGGCGACACCCTCGGCGGCGTCGTCGAGGTGCTGGCATACGGGGTTCCCGTCGGGCTCGGCTCGCACGTGCACTGGGACCGCAGGATCGACGGGCGGCTTGCTCAGGCGCTGATGAGCATCCAGGCGATCAAGGGCGTCGAGGTGGGCGACGGGTTCGAGACCACGCGACGGCGCGGATCGGCGGCCCACGATGAGCTCGTCACCGACGGTTCGACCATCTCGCGCACGAGCGACAAAGCGGGCGGCACGGAGGGCGGCATGACGACCGGGTCACTTCTGCGCGTTCGAGCGGGCATGAAGCCCATCGCGACGGTGCCGCACGCCCTGCGCACCATCGACGTCGCCACCGGCGACGCCGCACCAGCACACCACCAGCGCTCCGACGTGTGTGCCGTTCCCGCCGCCGGTGTCGTGGCCGAGGCGATGGTCGCGCTCGTGCTCGCGGACGCAGTGCTGGAGAAGTTCGGCGGAGACTCCCTGCCCGAGACGCAGCGCAACCTGCGCGCCTACCTCGACGCGATCCCGGCCGCCCTCCATACCGAGACCGTACGCGCGTGACCGTCGTGCTCATCGGGCCGCCTGCGGCGGGCAAGAGCAGGATCGGCAAACGGCTCGCCCGGCGGCTCGATGTGCCGTTCATCGACACGGATTCGGCGATCGTGCGCGAGCACGGCCCGATCGCGCAGATCTTCGCCGATCGCGGCGAGCCGGCCTTCCGCGCGCTGGAACGCGATGCGGTCGTGCGTGCACTGTCGGCCGGCGGCGTCGTGTCGGTCGGCGGGGGAGCGGTACTGGATGAGCGCACGCAACAAGACCTGAAGCGCACGAGTGTCGTGCTGCTCACGGTGAGCCCCGAAGCGGTCGCCGCACGCATCGACGACGGCAAGCGGCCACTCGTGCAGGGACTCGACTCCTGGCAGGCGCTCGTGGCGAAGCGGATGCCGCTGTACGAGTCGCTCGCGGACTACCGGGCAGACACATCGCGGCGGCCGATCTCCGCGATCGTGGAGGAGATCGCTCAGTGGTGCGAACGATCGGAACGGAAGGACGCATGATTCAGGAGAGCGCAGCCGGCGAAACGGGAACGGAGACGACGCTGCTCGAGGTGACGGGAGCGAACCCGTACGGCATCCGGGTGGGGCGAGGAATCCGCTTCCAGGCCGGCGAGCTGCTGGGTCCCGATGTGCGACGGGTGCTGATCGTGCACCAGCCCACGCTCGCCGCGGCAGCCGCCGAACTGCGTGAGAACCTGGTGGATCGCTACGAGGTACTCCTGGCGGAGATTCCGGACGCCGAGGCCGCGAAACGGGTCGAGGTAGCCGCCTTCTGCTGGCAGATCATGGGTCAGGCCGACTTCACCCGCAGCGACGCCGTGATCGGCTTCGGGGGAGGGGCAGCCACGGATCTGGCCGGCTTCGTCGCCGCCACCTGGCTGCGCGGGGTGAAGCTCGTGCAGATCCCGACCACCGTGCTCGGCATGGTGGATGCTGCGATCGGCGGCAAGACCGGCATCAACACGGCAGAGGGGAAGAACCTCGTCGGCGCGTTCTACGCACCGGCCGGCGTGCTCTGCGACCTCGACACGCTCGAGGCGCTTCCGCGCAACGACGTGCTCGCCGGGTACGCGGAGGTCGTGAAGGCCGGGTTCATCTGGGCCCCGGAGATCCTCGACAACGTGGAGCGCGATCTGGATGGCTCCACCGATCCGCACAGTCCAGTGTTCCGCCGCAACATGGAGCTCGCGATCGATATGAAGGCGAAGGTCGTCAGCGAGGACTTCCGGGAAGCGGGGCTGCGGGAGATCCTCAATTACGGGCACACGCTCGGGCACGCCATCGAGCACACCGAGCGTTACCAGTGGCGGCACGGAGCGGCCGTGTCCGTCGGCATGGTCTTCGCTGCGGAGCTCGCCCGGCTCAGCGGCCGGCTGCACGATGACGTCGTCGACCGGCACCGCAGCATCCTCACCTCGCTCACACTGCCGATCACCTATCCCGCGGGACGTTGGGAGACGCTGCTGGCGACCATGCGGCGCGACAAGAAGACGCGCGGCAACACACTGCGATTCATCGTGCTCGATGACATCGCCCGGCCCACCATCATGCAGGCGCCGGATCCCAGTCTGCTGTTCGCCGCCTACCAGGAGATCGGCTCGTGACCGCGTCGGAGGCCGCGCCACGGCGCCTGCTGCTCGTGAACGGGCCGAACCTCAACCTCCTCGGGGTTCGCCAGCCGGAGATCTACGGAACCGAAACGCTCGACGACGTCGTCTCTCTCGTGGAGCGCACCGCGGCTCAGCACGGGTTCGAGGTGCGCGCCGTGCAGAGCAACCACGAGGGCGTGCTGATCGACGCCATTCACGCCGCGCGCGCGGACTGCGCAGGCATCGTCATCAATCCCGGCGGCCTGACCCACACGTCCGTCGTGCTGCGGGATGCGCTCTCCAGCGTCGCCCTGCCGGTCGCTGAGGTGCACATCTCGGACGTGAACGCACGAGAGGAGTTCCGTCGGTTCTCGTATGTGCGCGACGTTTCCGCGGTACATGTGATCGGAGAGGGTGTGCCGGGGTACGCCATCGCGGTCGCGAAGCTCGTCGAGGTGATCACCGGTCGTGCCGACGGCTGACAACCCGTTCCGAGCGAACTCCCGTCGTCGAACCCGGTAGAATCGTGCGATGGTCGGCGCCTTCCCTGGCGCCTTGACCGTCCGGCTTCCTCTTTCTCACCCCTTCGAAGGATCTTCACGCATGGCATCCGACACCGCCGACATCCGCAATGGCGCCGTCCTCAACATCGACGGCCAGCTCTGGACCGTGATCGAGTTCCAGCACGTCAAGCCGGGCAAGGGCGGCGCGTTCGTGCGCACCAAGCTCAAGAACGTCGTGAGCGGCAAGGTCGTCGACCGCACGTACAACGCGGGAACCAAGCTCGAGTTCGAGAACGTCGACCGCCGCGAATACCAGTACCTGTACAGCGACGGCGACGGCTTCGTCTTCATGGACACCAGCGACTACGACCAGTTCACGGTTCCAGGCACCATCGTGGGCGACGCCGCCAACTTCATGCTGGAGAACCAGAACGTCACCATCGCGACGAACAACGGCAACCCGCTCTACGTCGAGATGCCGGCATCCGTCGTGCTCGAGATCACCTACACCGAGCCCGGCCTGCAGGGCGACCGGTCGACGGGCGGAACCAAGCCGGCCACCGTCGAGACCGGCTACCAGATCCAGGTTCCGCTGTTCCTCGAGACCGGCACGAAGGTCAAGGTCGACACGCGCACCGGCGAGTACCTCGGCCGCGTCAACGACTAGGCGCCGGCGACGGAATGAGCGCCAGGAGCAAGGCACGCAAACGCGCCATCGACATCCTGTACAGCGCCGATGTGCGCGGCATCCCGTTCGCGCGGGCGCTCGCAGCAGAGGCGGAACGCGCCGCGCAGGAGCCGGCACGTGAGGCTTCGTGGCTCTATGCACGCGAGATCGTCGACGGCGTCATCGACCACAGCGACGAGATCGACGAGCTGATCCAGACCTACGCCCAGGGATGGACACTGGACCGGATGCCCGCCGTCGATCGCGCGATCCTGCGTATGGGTGTGTGGGAGCTGCTGCACAACCCGTCGATCCCCGATGGTGTCGCCATCTCCGAGGCGGTGGAACAGGCGACCATCCTCTCGACCGACGACTCCGCCAAGTTCGTGAACGGCTTGCTGGCCAAGATCGGTACTGCCGTCGCGCACTGACGACATCCGGCGGATGCTGTTCGCCGGCACACAACGTGAGGAACCCTTCCGCATGAGACGATCGCTCACCCGGCACCTTGGCGCCGCCGCGCTAACCGTCGCCGTCGCCGCGGTGCTCGCCGCATGCTCGGCGACACCTGCCGCCTCGACGAGCCACAGCCCGAGCGCCGCCGCGGTGCCGACCGGTGTGACCGGCGCCGCGGATTTCGACAAGGGTGCGCTCGTGGTTGGCGATGGCAAGACGATCGTCGACACATACATCGACCCGATGTGCCCGTATTGCGGGGAGTTCGAGCGTGCGAACGGGCGGACCCTCGCTGAGAAAGTGAACGACGGCACGATCACTCTGCGCGTGCATCCGCTGAACTTCCTCGATCCGAACTCCCAGGGCACGAACTACTCGTCGCGGGCGGGGAGCGCGCTCACCTGCGTGGCGGCATCCGATCCGAAGACCACGCTGACGTATCTCGCCGCGCTCTACGCGAACCAGCCCGAAGAGGGCTCATCGGGCCTGACCGACACCAAGCTGAAGTCGCTGGCGCACGGCGTGGGGTCGACATCCGCCGACTCGTGCATCACCTCGCACCGATACGCGAGCTGGCTGACGCAGAACACGCAGAAAGCCCTGAACGGCCCTATCCCGGGTGCAGACATCAAGACCATCAAGGGAACTCCGACGGTGCTCGTGAACGGGCACCAGTACGGCGGGGACATCACAGACACGAAGGCGCTTCTCGCGTTCATCGCCAAGGGCGGCAAATAGCGGCACAAGGTCTCGCGCGATCCCGTGTCACAGCGATGTCGGGTCACGTAGTGTCGGTTCGATGACGGATGACTCACGCGAGAAGGCCATGCTCGTCGGCTATCTGCAGTCGGCTCGGGATGCACTGCTCTGGAAGCTCGACGAACTCGACGAACGGCAAGTGCGGCTGCCCATGACGCGCACCGGCACGAATCTGCTCGGCATCGTCAAGCATGTAGCCGGTACCGAATACAGGTACTTCGGAGAGGTCTTCGGCCGTGACGGCGGTATCGCCACGCCCTGGCTCGATGAGGGCTCGGAGGACAACGCCGACATGTGGGCGACCGCGGACGAGAGCCGCGACTGGGTGAGGTCGCTGTATCTCGACGTGCAGTCGTTCTCCGATCTCACGATCGAAGAGCTCAGCCTCGACGCACCTGGCGTGGTCCCGTGGTGGCCCCAGGAGCACCGTGACGTGACGCTGCGCCAGATCATCACGCACATGATCAACGAGACCGCACGCCACGCGGGGCACGCGGACATCCTGCGTGAGCTCATCGACGGCGCGGCAGGGATACGCAAGAACAACTCGAACCTGCCCGACCACGACGATGCGTGGTGGGCTGAGTACCGCGGCCGGTTGGAAACGATCGCGGACGGATTCGGGGCGTATCGGGCCCGAGTAGGAAGCGACGCCCCAGGAGCGAGCACTACCCGGCCGTCGAACTCGCATCCGCTACACCAATCGGCATCCGCCACAGAACATTCGTGTGGCGGATGCCGATAGCTGTAGCGCGAACGACCAACCGAAGGTGCGCGATTGCAGTCCCGCAGCCCTGATAGGCTTGTGCGAGTTTGGCAACCTTTAAGGCCGTCCTGTGAGGCGGGGAAGGGGGTCGGCATGACGGCACGCACCGTGCTGCAACAGGCTGACATCGCCCGGGCGTTGACTCGGATCGCACACGAGATCCTGGAGTCCAACCGGGGATCCGCCGATCTCGTGCTTCTCGGCATCCCGACGCGCGGAGTCGCGCTCGCCGAGCGCATCGGCGCCGCGATCGCCCGGATTGAAGACCGCGCGGCTCCTCCGGTGGGATCGCTCGACGTGACGATGTACCGGGACGACCTCGCGAAGCATCCGACCCGTGCTCCCTCGCCGACGAGCGTTCCGGTCTCGATCGACGGCAGGACCGTCGTGCTGATCGACGACGTGCTGTTCTCCGGACGCACGATCCGCGCGGCGCTCGACGCGCTGAGCGACCTCGGCCGGGCCCGCGCCGTGCGCCTGGCTGTGCTGGTCGACCGCGGACACCGCGAGTTCCCGATCAGGGCCGACTTCGTGGGCAAGAACCTTCCGAGCTCGACCCGGGAGCGTATCAACGTGCGCGTCACGGAGGTCGACGGCGAAGACGCCGTCACCATCGACTCGGACTCTGCACCGGATGCCGTCACGGAGGCTGCCAGAACCCGCGCGGGCGAGGAGGCTGAGCGCTGATGCGGCACCTGCTCTCCACACGCGACCTGGACCGCGACACGGCGGTCGGCATCCTGGACGTCGCCGAAGACATGGCGGACGTCTCCACCCGGGAGGTCAAGAAGCTCCCCACCCTGCGCGGCAAGACGGTCGTGAACCTGTTCTTCGAGGACTCGACGCGCACCCGCATCTCGTTCGAGGCCGCGGCCAAGCGTCTCTCGGCCGACGTCATCAACTTCAGCGCGAAGGGCTCGAGCGTGTCCAAGGGCGAGAGCCTGAAAGACACGGCGCAGACGCTCGCGGCCATCGGAGCGGACGCCGTCGTCGTGCGGCACTCCGCATCGGGCGCACCGCACACGCTGGCCTCCAGCGGCTGGATCGACGCGGGCATCCTCAACGCGGGCGACGGCACCCACGAGCATCCGACGCAGGCGTTGCTGGATGCCTTCACCATGCGCAAACGGCTGCACGGCGGCGCCAGCCGCGGCAAGGATCTCGCCGGTCTGCGGGTGGTGATCGTGGGGGACATCCTGCACTCTCGCGTCGCGCGCTCGAACGTGTGGCTGCTCGACACGCTCGGCGCCCACGTGACGCTCGTGGCGCCGCCCACGCTGCTGCCGGTGGACACGGCCCAGTGGCCGGCGGCGATCGGCTACGACCTCGACGCGGCGATCGCCGACGATCCCGACGTCGTGATGATGCTGCGCATCCAGGCCGAGCGGATGAACGCCGCGTTCTTCCCCAACACCCGCGAGTACTCGCGCACCTGGGGACTCGACGCCGAGCGTCTGGCCAGGTTGCCTCTCGGTACGATGGTGATGCATCCGGGCCCGATGATCAGGGGCCTGGAGATCTCTGCCGCAGCCGCCGATTCGCCGCGCTCGCTGGTGCGCGACCAGGTCGCGAGCGGCGTCTGGGTGCGCATGGCTGCGCTCTATCTGCTGCTGTCAGGCGATCGGGAGGTCGGTTAGTGTCACGGACACGGTTCTTCATCGAAGGCGCGACACTCGTCGACGGCTCGAGTGCGGACATCCTTGTCGCCGAAGGGGTGTTGACGGTCGGCACGGATGCCCGCGACGGCGCGACGGATGCCACGCGCATCGACGCCTCCGGTCTGATCGCCCTGCCCGGCTTGGTCGACCTTCACACGCACCTGCGCGAGCCCGGCTTCGAGCAGAGCGAGACGGTGCTCACCGGAACGCGCGCAGCGGCGGCGGGCGGCTATACCACGGTCTTCGCGATGGCGAACACGTCGCCGGTCGCCGACACCGCCGGCGTCGTCGAGCAGGAACTCTCCCTCGGGCAAGCCGCCGGCTACGCGACCGTGCAGCCGATCGGCGCGGTCACGGTCGGGCTGGCCGGGGAGCGCCTCGCAGAACTCGGCGCCATGGCGGCATCCCGGGCCCGGGTTCGCGTCTTCTCCGATGACGGCCTGTGCGTCGCCGACCCGCTGCTCATGCGCAGGGCGCTGGAGTACGTCAAGGCGTTCGACGGCGTCATCGCCCAGCACGCGCAGGAACCCCGGCTCACGATCGGGGCGCAGATGAACGAGGGCGCACTCTCCGGCACGCTCGGCCTCGCGGGCTGGCCCGCGGTGGCCGAGGAGTCGATCATCGCGCGCGACGTGCTGCTGGCCGAGCACGTGGGCAGCCGGTTGCACGTGTGCCACGTGTCCACGGCGGGGTCCGTGGACATCATCCGCTGGGCGAAGGCGCGCGGCATCGAGGTGACCGCCGAGGCCACGCCGCACCACCTGCTGCTCACTGAAGACCTGGTCGCCGGATACGACGCCCGCTACAAGGTGAATCCGCCGCTTCGGCGCGACGAGGACGTGCTCGCGCTGCGCGAGGCCCTCGCCGACGGCACGATCGACATCGTGGCGACCGACCACGCCCCGCACCCCATCGAGGCGAAGGACTGCGAGTGGGATGCCGCCGCCAACGGCATGGTCGGCCTCGAGTCCGCGCTGAGCGTGGTTCACCAGGCGGTCGTGGCGACGGGGCTGCTGGACTGGGCCGATGTCGCCCGTGTGATGTCACACACGCCCGCCCGGATCGGGCGCGTGGATCGCGGGATGCCCGTGGCCACCGGATCGCGCGCCGACCTCACGCTGTACGACCCGAGCTCGAGCAGCGTCTTCGGCCTGGACCGGCTCGCCGGAAAGGGCGTGAACTCTCCTTACCTCGGCCGTGAGCTGCCGGGACGGGTCGTCTGGACGTTCCACGACGGCACCGCAACAGTCCGCGACGGGGGCCTGATCGATGTGGACGAGGCGGAACGGCTCGCGGCCGACGCGACGTTCGCGACGAACCGGGCGGAGGCGTCGCATGGATAAGCTCTGGCCAACCGCCCTCATCGCGATCGTCGTCGTGCTCATCTTCGTGGGCATGTGGATCGGCTGGCGGCGCCGCGCCCGGCGTGACTCGGCGATCGCGGTTCCCTCGGCGCTGGCCACGCCCGGCGAGACACTCCTCACCATCAAGGCGCTGCACGTGGGAAGCACCCACAACGGCCGTCCGCTCGACCGCGTCGTCGTACCAGGGCTCGCCTTCCGCGCGAACGCGACGGTCACGGTATCGACCGGAGGCATCATGATCAGCGCACCGGGCGAGACCAGCGTGGCGATCCCCGCCGATGCGATCCTCGGCGCCGGCACCGCCACCTGGACGATCGACCGCACCGTGGAGCAGGACGGACTCGTGCTCCTCGCGTGGCGCAGCGAAGGCGTAAGCGCGGGAACGGATGCCGGCGGCACCGTCATCGACACCTACCTGCGCACCGCGGACGCGACGGAGCAGGAACGGCTCATCGCGGGCATCCGCTCGCTCCGCTCACCCCAGAACAGCACACCCGGCGCCGACGACGTCGCCGCACAGGAGACCAGCGCAGACACGACCCCCGGAAACGAGGCCTGACATGTCAGACGAACAGTTCACTCCGAACGCACCGCGCGTCGAGCCGGCTGCGCCCTCGGACGGCGCCGTCGCCGCGCGTCGCGAGCCGGCCGTGCTCGTGCTGGAGGACGGCACCCGATACGAGGGCCGCGGGTACGGTGCGCTCGGCCGAACGCTCGGGGAGGCTGTCTTCGCTACGGGCATGACCGGCTACCAGGAGACGCTGACCGACCCGTCGTACGCGGGCCAGATCGTGCTCATGACGGCGCCACACGTCGGCAACACCGGTATGAACGACGACGACATGGAGTCGAAGCGCATCTGGGTCGCCGGGTTCGCCGTGCGCGAGCCGGCTCGCATCGTCTCGAACTTCCGGTCGAAGCGAAGCCTCGACGACGACCTCACCGGGAACGGCGTCGTCGGCATCAGCGGCATCGACACGCGAGCCGTCACCAGGCACCTGCGCTCGGCGGGCGCCATGCGCGCCGGCATCTTCTCCGGGGCGGATGCCGCGCTCAGCGCCCCCGAGCAGCTCGACCTGGTGCGCGGCGGCGCCGACATGCGCGGGCTGAACCTCTCCTCGATCGTCTCGACGCCTGAGCAGTACACGATTCCGGCGCAGGGGGAGCGGATCGGGTCCGTCGCCGTGCTCGACCTCGGGGTCAAGACCAGCACGCTGAACTACCTCGCAGAGCGAGGATTCGACGTGATCGTGCTTCCCGAGACCGCGACCGCGGACGACATCATGGCGCTTCACCCGAGCGCGCTGTTCTACTCGAACGGACCGGGCGACCCTGCGGCATCCGACCAGCACGTGGAGCTCTTGCGCACAGTGCTGCGCAACGACGTTCCCTACTTCGGCATCTGCTTCGGCAACCAACTGCTCGGCCGGGCGCTCGGATACGGCACATACAAGCTGCCGTTCGGGCACCGCGGCATCAACCAGCCGGTGCTCGACCGGGCTACGGGACGAGTGGAGATCACGGCCCACAACCACGGATTCGCCGTCGACGCGCCACTGGACGAGGTAAGTGAGTCGGCCGCCGGATTCGGCCGGGTCGAGGTGAGCCACTACGACCTCAACGACAACGTCGTCGAGGGTTTGAACTGCCTGGACATCCCGGCGTTCAGCGTGCAGTACCACCCCGAGTCGGCGGCCGGCCCGCACGACGCGAACTACCTGTTCGACCGGTTCAGGGACATGGTCGTGGCGCGACGCGAAGGCGCAGAGAACGACGGTGACGAGGATATGAACGAAAGCGGAGAAGCCTGAGCCATGCCCAAGAGAGAAGACATCTCCAGCGTTCTCGTGATCGGGTCCGGCCCGATCGTGATCGGCCAGGCCTGCGAGTTCGACTACTCGGGCACGCAGGCGTGCCGCGTGCTGCGCGAGGAGGGCGTGCGCGTCATCCTGGTCAACTCCAACCCGGCGACGATCATGACCGACCCGGACTTCGCGGACGCCACCTACATCGAGCCGATCACCCCTGAGGTGATCGAGACCATCATCGCGAAGGAGCAGCCTGACGCCATCCTTCCGACCCTCGGCGGCCAGACGGCGCTCAACGCCGCGATGGCGCTGTTCAAGGCCGGCACGCTCGACAAATACGGCGTCGAGCTGATCGGCGCGAACGTCGACGCGATCGAGAAGGGCGAGAACCGGCAGGTCTTCAAAGAGCTGGTGATCGAGTGCGGAGCGGATGTCGCGGCATCCCGCATCTGCCACACCATGGACGAGGTGCTCGCCGGCGCCGAGGAACTCGGCTACCCGCTCGTGGTGCGCCCGAGCTTCACGATGGGCGGACTCGGCTCAGGGTTCGCGTACAACGAGGACGACCTGCGCCGCATCGCGGGAGCCGGTCTGCACGACTCGCCGACTCACGAGGTGCTCCTGGAGGAGTCGATCCTCGGCTGGAAGGAGTACGAGCTCGAGCTCATGCGCGACACGGCCGACAACACGGTCGTGGTCTGCTCGATCGAGAACGTCGACCCGGTCGGCGTGCACACCGGCG
>Ga0164242_10007374_pt1 | contig 12050 bp, 11 predicted proteins | sample OricomgcompostMG_FD_108783 | JGI IMG/M metagenome (GOLD analysis project Ga0164242, IMG submission 108783) | Miracle-Growth compost microbial communities from Emeryville, California, USA - Original compost - Miracle growth compost (MG) ... | reverse complement strand
GATCCTGCAGGCCATCGAGCTGTGGAAGATCGTCGACCGGCCCAACCTGCTGATCAAGATCCCCGCCACGCTGGCCGGTCTGCCGGCGATCACCGCGGTGATCGCCGAGGGCATCTCGGTGAATGTGACGCTGATCTTCTCGGTGCAGCGGCACCGCGCCGTGATGGACGCCTACCTGACCGGCCTGGAGAAGGCCCGCGAAGCCGGACATGACCTGTCCAAAATCCATTCTGTCGCTTCGTTCTTCGTGTCCCGGGTGGACACCGAGATCGACGCCCGGCTGGAGAAGCTCGGCGGCTCGGCGCTGGATCTGCGCGGCAAGGCCGGGGTGGCCAATGCCCGGCTGGCCTACGCCGCCTACGAGCAGGTCTTTGGCGGTGCCCAGTTTGCGACCCTCAAGGCCGCCGGCGCCCGGGTGCAGCGTCCGCTGTGGGCGTCGACCGGCGTGAAGAACCCCGACTACCCGGACACCCTGTACGTCACCGAACTCGTCGCGCCGCACACCGTCAACACCATGCCGGAGAAGACGCTGGAAGCCGTCGCCGACCACGGCAAGGTCACCGGCGATACCATCTCCGGGACCGCGGCCGCCGCGCAGGCAGTGTTCGAGGAGCTCTCGGCTGTGGGCATCGACCTGGACGATGTGTTCAAGGTGCTGGAGGACGAGGGCGTGGACAAGTTCGAGAAGTCGTGGGGCGAGCTCCTCGAAGCAGTGCAGGGTCAACTCGACGCAGCCAAATGAGCGCGTCCTCGGCGAGCGACTGCAACAGCCGGCCGGCCGACTGGGTGAACCCGCTGCGGGACAAGCGTGACAAGCGCATGCCCCGCATCGCGGGCCCCTGTGCGGTGGTGATCTTCGGGGTCACCGGTGATCTGGCCCGCAAGAAGCTGATGCCGGCGATCTACGACCTGGCCAACCGTGGCCTACTGCCACCGTCGTTCGCTCTGATCGGCTTCGCCCGCCGGGATTGGGCCGACGAGGATTTCGGCAAGGTCGTGCACGATGCCGTCAAGCAGCACGCCCGCACACCCTTCCGGCAGGAGGTGTGGGACCGGCTCGCCGAGGGCTTCCGCTTCGTGCCAGGCACCTTCGATGACGACGCCGCGTTCGAGCGGCTGCGCGACACCCTGCACAAGCTCGACGAGGAACGCGGCACCGGCGGCAATCACGCGTTCTACCTGTCGATTCCGCCGAACGCCTTCCCACAGGTCTGCGAGCAACTGTCCCGCTCCGGCCTGGCGAACAAGCCCGACGGCTGCTGGAGCCGGGTGGTCATCGAGAAGCCGTTCGGCCACGACCTGAAAAGCGCCGAGGCGCTCAACGGCGTGGTCAACAGCGTGTTCCCGGAGTCCTCGGTGTTCCGCATCGATCACTACCTGGGCAAGGAGACCGTCCAGAACATCCTGGCTTTGCGGTTCGCCAACGAGCTGTTCGAGCCGGTGTGGAACGCGCATTACGTGGACAGCGTGCAGATCACCATGGCCGAGGACATCGGGCTCGGTGGCCGCGGCGGCTACTACGACGGTGTCGGGGCCGCCCGCGACGTCATCCAGAACCACCTGCTGCAGCTGCTGGCGCTCACCGCGCTGGAGGAACCGGTCAACTTCTCGCCGCACGAGCTGCAGGCCGAGAAGATCAAGGTACTTTCGGCGACGCGGCTGGCCGAGCCGCTGGACGAGACCACCGCGCGCGGCCAGTACGCCGCGGGCTGGCAGGGCAGTCAGAAGGTGGTCGGGCTGCTCGACGAGGAGGGCTTCTCCAAGACCTCGACCACCGAGACCTTCGCGGCGATCACCGTGGAGGTGGACACCCGCCGCTGGGCCGGTGTGCCGTTCTACTTGCGCACCGGAAAACGGTTGGGGCGCAGGGTCACCGAGATCGCTCTGGTGTTCAAGCGGGCGCCGCACCTGCCGTTCGATGCCACCATGACCGATGAGCTGGGGCAGAACGCCCTGGTGATCCGGGTGCAGCCGGACGAGGGCATCACGCTGCGGTTCGGGTCCAAGGTGCCCGGGCACATCATGGAGGTCCGTGATGTCAGCATGGACTTCTCCTACGGGTCGGCGTTCGCCGAGGACTCCCCCGAGGCCTACGAGCGGCTGATCCTGGATGTGCTGCTCGGCGAACCGTCGTTGTTCCCGGTCAACGCGGAGGTTGAGTTGTCCTGGAAGATCCTCGATCCCGCACTCGAGCACTGGGCCCGTCAGGACGCGCACGGCGGCAAACCCGAGCCGTATGAGTCCGGGGGTTGGGGGCCGGAGTCGGCGTTCGAGATGCTGCGGCGTTCGGGCCGGGAATGGAGGCGGCCGTGATTGTCGAACTGCCCGACACCGATACCGGTGCGATCAACAAGAAGATCGTCGCGCTGCGCGAAGAAGGTGGCGCGATCACGCTGGGCCGGGTGCTGACCCTGGTGGTGGCGCCCGACACCGACGCCATCCTAGAAGAGGCCATCGAGGCAGCCAACACCGCCAGCCGCGAGCATCCGTGCCGGGTGATCGTGGTGATCCCGGGCGACCGGCTGGCCACCGAGGCCCGCCTGGACGCCCAGCTGCGGGTCGGTCGTGATGCTGGCGCCAACGAGGTTGTGGTGCTGCGCCTTTCGGGACCGCTGGCCAACCACGCCAGCAGCGTGGTGACCCCGTTCCTGCTGCCGGACACCCCGGTGGTCACCTGGTGGCCCGACGTGGCGCCGGCCAAACCGGCCGCCGATCCACTGGGCAAGCTGGCGATCCGCCGGATCACCGACGCCACCAACGGCGAGGATCCGCAGGCCAGCATCAAGAGCCGACTGGCCGGATACACCTCCGGTGACACCGATCTGGCCTGGAGCCGGGTGACGTACTGGCGGGCGCTGCTGGCCGCGGCGATCGACCAGGCGCCGTACGAGCCGATCACCTCGGCGCTGGTATCCGGACTGAAAGACGAACCGGCACTGGACATCATGGCCGGCTGGCTGGCCGGCTGCATCGACGGCCCGGTGACCCGCGCGGTCGGCGAGCTCAAGGTCGAACTGGTCCGCCCGAGCGAGACCATCACGCTGAGCCGGCCGCAGAAGGGCGTCACCGCCAAACTGGTGCGCACCGGACGGCCCGATGCCCGGATTCCGTTGGCCCGCAGGGAGGCCCGCGACTGTTTGGCCGAGGAAATGCGCCGTCTGGACGCGGACGACATCTACCTGCGCGCATTGCAGGGTATCGAGAAGGTCATCTATGCCTGAGCAGATCATCGAGAGGTACCCCGACGCCGACGCGCTGGTCACTGCGGTGGGCGACCGTCTGGTGCGGGCCATCACCGAGGCGATCGATACGCGCGGGGTGGCCTATATCGTGCTGACCGGCGGCGGCACCGGCATCAAACTGCTCAAGCATGTGGGCGGGCACCCCATCGACTGGACCAAGGTGCAGCTGTTCTGGGGCGATGACCGATTCGTGCCGGCCGACGACGGCGAGCGCAACGTCAAGCAGGCCCGTGAAGCACTGCTGGATTCGGTCGACATCCCCGCGACCAATATCCACGCGATGGCCGCCAGCGACGGCGACTTCGGCGCGGATATCGACGCCGCGGCCGCGGCGTATGAACGCGAGTTGGCCGAGGTGGCCGGGAATGGTTTGCCCACACCGGAATTCGATGTGCATCTGCTGGGCATGGGCGGCGAGGGCCACATCAACTCACTGTTCCCGCACACCGAGGCGGTCCGCGAGACGGCACGTTATGTGGTTGCGGTGACCGACTCCCCCAAGCCGCCGCCGCAGCGGATCACCCTGACCCTGCCCGCGGTGCAGCGCTCCCGGCAGGTCTGGCTGGTGGTGGCCGGCGCCGAGAAGGCCGATGCGGTGGCCGCGGCGATCGGCGGCGCCGCTCCCGAGGACATCCCCTCGGCCGGTGCGATCGGGCGGGACGCGACCATCTGGCTGCTCGACGAGGCAGCGGCCGCCAAGCTCTGACGCCGGTCGTCAGGCCGCCGGCGGCGCCGGTACCGGTGCGTCAGCCGCGACGGGCGCGTCCGCGGGCGGAGGTGCCTGGTCGTCACCCTTCTGCCCCTTCGGGTGGCCTTCGCAGGCAATGCCCTTGTGGTGAGGGTCCTGCTTCTTCTTGTACTGCGGGTCGCCCTTGGGGATGTTGTAAACGCCTGCCTTGTGGGCTTCTTTGCAACTTTTGAAAAGCGGCAGCATCTCAGTGGCATCTGCCACCGGCGTCAGCGCCATACCCATGCCGAGCACCAGGGACACGGCCGCCACGGTGCGCAACATCGGTTCGAGTACCTCACCTTCATCACTTCGAGCGGCCGTTACACTTGCCAGCCGGTAGCCGGTCGCCACCGTACATCAGTTGGACGTGAGGATGTCCTGAAGTTGCGGAGTTGCCAGCGGGTGGTCATCAAGTTGCCAGCACCGCACCGACCGGGACCGGGTGGGGGGGCGCACGCCCCACCCGAGGCTGGAAAGTTCGGCTGGCCTGGCCGGTCGACACCGGCGGCCGACCGGCATACTGGTTGACATGGTTGACAAGGGAGATGGTCGATCCCCGCGTCCAGTCGGTGGCCGGCTCCGGACCCTGACTCAGGCCGCCCTCAACGCCGACCTCACGGTGTCACAGGTCGAGGCGATCGTGGGCGATCTCGGCGACACCCTGGCCGACATGAACAGGACGATGGTCGCCCTGGACACCTCGATCGAGCGGTTCAACGAGACCATCACCCACATCGACCGACTCGCGCCGCGGATGGCCGCGGTGATCGAGCGCATGGAGGGCATTGTCGAGCGGGTCGAATCCATGGTCGACCTCGCCGAAACGGTCGTCTCGCCGATCGCAGCGACCGAGAACGCGGTGCGGGGCGTCTGGCGAATGTTGCAGCGGCACGACTGACCGGCGGACAGCCCGCGGGACCGTTCCCGTCGACGGGTGCCTGGTGACGATCACGCCGAAACGGTCTGCCGTTCGGGCATTGCGGTTCACTGTCCGGGTGTGCGGTTTGGCGCTGATCCGGTGTCCTGAATCAGCTTGCCGGCCTGTCGGTTTCGCCGTCGTCTTCCCTGTTGTCGGGTGGATAGATCTGGGGGTGCCAGTAGGTGTTGGTGCGGGGTTGGCCGGTGTCCAGTAGCGGTGGTGGGTGCCAGTGGGCGTGGCCGCCGGTCATGGTGGTGGTCCAGCCGCCCTCGGTGGCCAGGCGGTTGTCGCAGCCGCAGGCCAGCGCCAGGTTGGTGATGTCGGTGTGGCCCTGATGTTGCCAATCAGTGGTGGCGTGGTGGGCCTGACAGCGTGCGGCCGGGGCGGTGCAGCCCGGGCGGGTGCAGCCCCGATCGCGGGCAAAGAGCACCAGTCGTTGGCCGGCGGTCGCGCTGCGCCGGGCCCGCCCCAGATACAGCGGCACATTGGTATGACGGTCGAAGACGGCCAGGTAGTGGTGGGCTCCGGCGCGGGCGGCCAGACCTACCACTTCCCCAACACCGAGTTTGGTGCCGGTGTGTGTCAACGCCATCCCGGCACCGTTTTCGAGGTCTTGCAAGGTCGTGGTGACCACCACGGTGACGGGTAGCCCGTTGTGTGCCCCCAGCTTCTGGGACTGCAGGGCGATCTGACCGAGAGCCGCCAGGGCATCGTGATTGCGTTGCGCCGGGGACCGCCGGTCATTGTCGATCTGGGCCCGTGACGGGGTGCCGCAGATGCACGGGTCCTGATCGTCGGGGTTGGCCATGCCGGGGGCGCCGAGCTTGTCAATCCCCGCTTCCACCAGGGCGCGGGCCTCGGGGGTGAGCAACCCGCTGATTTTCGACATCCCATCCGCTCCTTGGCGACCGATGGTGAAGCATCGTTTGCGGGCCTTTTCCGAATCATCGGGCTCGGGGCCATCCTGGTTGACCAGAAATGCCAAGGCATCGGCGGCCGCGGCGAGTTCCTCAGGGGACTGCCCGGCCGCAGCTTCGGTGACCAACGCCTGCTCCCACCCAGAGCGGGTCGCCGCATCCACCGACCCGGGCAACTTGGCCTGAAAGCTATTCAAAATCGCGATGTGCTCACCACTGATCGTTCCGGTGGCTTGGGCGGCGGCGACATGTTCCCGTGCCGGGGCCAACGGCTCCCCGGTCAACGAGCGCCGCGGACCCAGATCAGCAGCATCGCGTACCCGCCGCCGCGCTTCCACCCCCGACACATGCAACCGGATCCCCAACACATCGGCCCAGCTTTTCGCGCCGATCTCCCGCGGTGTGGTCTGGGCCTGCAGCGCCGCCAACAAGGCGTGATCGACCGTCGGCGCGCAGCGGGCCAGCACCTCGCGCCGCGACAGTAAGTCGAGCAGGTCAGCAACGGATAACCCGGTGTAATCGAAGCCCGCGATCCGGGCACACACGGCTTCGAGGTCGGCGTAGGCCCCCTCGATGGCGGCCCGATCGATGATCATATTCGAACGCTAGTTCGATGGTCCGACAAGTTTGCGTTCGAACTTTCGCGAAATCGTGACGGCTGTTAACCATAGTGACCACCGCGAACAAAGCGACCAAAGTTTTTTGATGGGGCGGCACGTGATACTGCCCGTGATATCAGGTTCTGGAACTGAGTACGGCCAGGGAATCGGCCACGGCCGCCGCCATGAACACCCCGATCGGGCGGGCCCGGAGCGCTTACCCGCTATTGCGCAAGGCGGTCGCCAGCCCACTCATGGTCAGCAGAATCCCACGCTGCACCAACTCGTCCTCGTCACCGGAGCGGTAGCGCCGCAACAACTCGACCTGCAGATGGTTCAACGGCTCCAGATACGGGAACCGGTTGAACACCGACCGCGCCAGCGCCGGGTTGTCAGCCAGCAGGTTGTCGTGCCCGGTGATCAGCTTGTACATCGCGATCGTCCGCTCATGTTCGGCCAGCAGCTGATCGAACACCCGGCGGCGCAGCGCGACATCGTCGACCAATTCCGAATATCTGGCCGCCAGCCCCATGTCGGACTTGGCCAGCACCTGCGCCATGTTCGACAGCACGGTGCGGAAGAACGGCCACCGCTCATACAGGTCCTGGAGCACCGCCAGATTGCCGTCGTCGGCGGCCACGAAGTCCTCGAATGCCGTGCCCGTCCCATACCAGCCGGGCAGCATCACCCGCGACTGGCTCCAAGCCAGCACCCACGGGATCGCCCGCAGATCGGCGATCGAGGTCGTCGGTTTGCGTGATGTCGGCCGGCTGCCGATGTTCAGCGCGCCGATCTCGCTGACCGGCGTCGAGGAGGTGAAGTACTCGACGAATCCCGGCGTGCGGTGCACCAGATCCGAATAGGCCCGCTGCGCACGCTCGGCCAGCTCGTCGAGCACCTCGTAGGCCCGCTCGGCCGCCTCCCCCAAGCCTTCGACATCGAGCAGGGTGGACTCCAGCGTCGCGGCCAGCAGGGTCTCCAGATTACGGTGTGCCGCATGGGGTTCGGCGTACTTGGCGGCGATCACCTCGCCTTGCTCGGTGATCCGCAACGAACCCTTCACCGCGCCAGGTGGTTGAGCCAGGATCGCGTCATAGCTGGGCCCGCCGCCGCGACCGACGGTGCCGCCGCGACCGTGAAACAGCCGCAACCGGATTCCGGTCTTGCGGGCCGATTCCACCAGGTCCAGCTCGGCGCGGTAGAGCGCCCAGTTGGCCGTCAGATAGCCGCCGTCCTTGTTCGAATCGGAGTAGCCGAGCATGACCTCCTGCTGATCACCCCGTGCCGTGACCAGCGCCCGGTACAACGGAATATCCAGTGCCGCTTCGAGAATCGTCGCGCCGCGTTGCAGATCGTCGATGGTCTCGAACAGTGGCACGATACCCACCGGGCTGTATGGATGCTCACCCGAGGCATCCAGCAGCCCGACCTCCTTGAGCAGAATCGCAGCCTCCAGCAGATCCGAAACCGACTGGCACATCGAGATGATGTAGTTGGGCACCGCTGCGGGCCCGTACACCTGCACGGCGTATGCGGCGGCCGCCACGATGTCCAGTTCTTTTCTGGCCAGCTCCGACAGCTGCGCATCGGGGCCCACCAACGGGCGCCGGGTGCCCAGTTCGCCGGCCAGGATCTCGATCCGGGCGTCCTCGTCCAGCGACCGATAATCGGGATGTACACCAGCCCAGGCCAGCAGCTCGGCCACCACCTGCTCGTGCATCTCCGAGTTCTGCCGCATGTCCAGGCCACACAGGTGAAAACCGAAGACGTGCACCGATTCCCGCAGCCTGGCCAGCCGGTCGTCGGCCAGGATTGCGCTACCGTCGGCCCGCAGCGAGGCATCGATGACATCGAGGTCGGCGCGCAGCTCGGCGGCACTGCCGTACGGCGGCAACCTCAGATCGAGTTCGTGTTCGGGCTGCCGATCCAGGATCTGTGTTGCGGTGGCGCTGAGCCGTGCCCGGATGACGCGCAACGCCCGACGGTACGGCTCATCGGCCCAGACCGGCTCGGTACAGTGCTGTGCCAGCTCCCCCAGTTGTTCGCTGATCGCGACCAGCCGGCCCGACATGGACAGTTCCTGTTCCAGCGCAACCAGTTCGGCGACGTAGTGGTCGATTGCGGTGAAGGCCGCACTGCCGGTGGCCAGCCGCACCACGTCCGCTGTCACATTGGGGTTGCCGTCCCGGTCGCCACCGATCCACGAACCGGGCCGCAGCATCGGCTCCTGCAACAGTCCCGCAGCCGGCCAGCGGGCCTGCAGGGCCGCCCGGACCTGCGCATTGACCTGCGGGACAACCTCGAAGAACGAGGCCGGATAATAGCGCAGCCCGGTGGCGATCTCGTCCTGAATCTTCAACCGGGACAACCGGATCAGCGCAGTCTGCCACAGCGTCAGGATGTTGCGGCGCAGCTCCGATTCGATATCGCGGTCATCGGCTGTGCGGGTGTGCCCGTGCAACCGCAGCCGCATCAGCTCGGTGATCCGGTTCTGGGTGTCGAACACCGTGCGACGCCGGGTCTCGGTGGGATGGGCGGTGATGACCGGGGCCACCAACGCACCGCGCAATGCCGCGATGACGGTCTCCGGGCTCAGATCTGCGGCGTCGAGTTTGCGATAGGTGGCGGCCAGGCTGCTGTCCTGCGGCGGCTCCCCGGCCGCGACGTGCAGCGCACGACGGCGCTCGCGGTGGATGTCCTCGGCCACATTGGCCAGCAGTGCGAAGTGGGTGAACGCCCGGATCACCGGGATGGCCTGGCGGGTGTCCACGCCGTCGAACAGCGCGGCCAGTTCGGCCCGATCGATCTCCGAGCGGCGCACCCGGAAGGATTCCACCCGGGCCCGCTCGACCAGGTCGAACACCGCCTCCCCGTTCTGCTCACGGACGGTGTCGCCGAGGATGGCACCCAGCAGCCGGATGTCCTCGCGCATCGGTTCGGTGGCCTCTCGGCCCACCTGGGTGCGCAGTACCGAGCCGATCGGCACAAGCGCGCTGTCGGGATTTTCGAAAGCATCGGCCATCACTTCAGTATCGACGGCCCGCGGCTCGGGCGCAGGCTGAACCCCGGCGCCGGGTCAGTGCGGCGCGGTGGGCACCACGATCGGGGTGGCCGGGGCCTGGACCGTGGTGCTCGGCGTGACGGTGGTGCTCGCCGACGGCGGACCGGCCGGGACGATCGGCGGGGCCGGGGCATGCCTGCCACTCGACGGGCTCGACGATCCGGTCGCATGCGATTTGGTGACGGGCGCCCGCTGGCCGTTCGGCATCACGATCGGGGTCGACGAGGAGCTGTCACTGCTGCTGCTGCTGTGATCGTCGCCTCCCTTGCCGCCGCTGTCGGTATCGGAGCCATCCGGTGGCCAGTCCACCGAACTGGGCGGCCAGGCTTGCGACGAGGAGCCGCCTCCCGGTGGTGCGCAGCCCGAGCCCGCACCGAAGGAACCGGCGGCGGTGCAATCGGCGCTCGCCGAGGGCAACGGTGCGGCAATCCAGACCGCGATGGCCCACACCGCGATGCCGGCCGCGGTGAACCATCGGCGTCCGGTCATTGAGGCTCCTGGTCCCGAATTCACAGCTGCAGAATGTCGCCGTAGGCATTGACGCTGTCGTCGTTCTGATCGGTGTCGATGGTCACCGTCGAGAAGAACCGGATCGACACCGGGCCCCGCAGGCATCGACCTTCACGTGCGCGTCATGCACCGTGATGCCGCCGCTGCGGCCTCTGAGCGCCTTCTTGCCCAGCCCCACATTGGTGATGGTGCCGGGCAACAGATTCACCGACACATCGCCTTCCAGATCACCATATGGACCGATGGCACTCAAGGCATTGGCCGAGATGTTGGGGTTTATCCCGATGTCGGCGTCGCCGCCGACACTGGCCCCCTCACTCAGATCGATCTGGCAGCCGAGTTGCAGACCCAGGATCAAGGTGCCGTTGTTGACCGGGATGGTCCCGCTGCCGTGGATGGTCGCCGCCGCCCGTCCGGTGACAAAACCCTCCCGGGTGAAGGCGGTCGCGGCCATGTTCGGTACCGAGTTGATGGTCATCTCGGTCAGGGCAACGCCCAGCCGCCAACCGTCCTCGGTGGTGGTGCATTGGCGGACGTCTGCGACGGGCAACGGTTCTGCCGTTGCCACCGCGGTCGCCACCCCCATGGCCAGACAGAGAAAGCCCGTCGTTCCGATGCCGGTGCGAATTATCTTGCGCGTCAACGCCTGTCCCGTGTTCGCCAAGCCGGTCACCGCAGCGATGGTAGGTGCTCGGGCTGGATGCTTCCTGACGTGAACACAGCAAACGGTCAGGCTGACCAAAGCGAACCGGCCACGCCCTGGTCGGGCGTGGCCGGTTCGGCAAGCTATCGGTGGGGTCAGGCGCCGTACTTGATCTGCAGCGCAACGCCGATGATCGAGACGACCCAGATGCCGGTGAGGAAGTAGGTCAGTCGGTCCAGGTTCTTCTCGACCACGGTCGAGCCGGACAGGCTGGACTGCACACCACCACCGAACAGAGTCGACAAACCGCCGCCCTTGGCCCGATGCAGCAACACCAGCAACACAACCAACACGCTGGTGACGACGAGGGTGATCTGCAGGGCCAAAATCATGACTGACAGCCTACCGGTCGAGCTACGGACATCATGGCTCAGGTCCGATTTTGCCGTTCTACGGCAGCGGCCCGCCCGCGGCGATCGCCGACAGGGTGGCGAACTGCTCGCCGTCCAGCGACGCACCGCCGACCAGGGCACCGTCCACATCGGTCTGCGCGACGATCTCGCCGACGTTCTTGGCGTTCACCGAGCCGCCGTAGAGCACCCGCACCCCGGCCGCGATCTCCGCCGAGGCCAGCTCGGCCAGGGTCGCCCGAATCTCCGCGCAGACCTCCTGTGCGTCCGCTGCGCTGGCAACCCGGCCGGTGCCGATCGCCCACACCGGCTCGTAGGCGATCACAACCTGGCTGATCTGTTCGGCAGACAGTCCGGCCAGCGAGCCCTTGAGCTGGTTGACGTTGTAGGCGACGTGGTTGCCGGCCTCCCGGATGTCCAGGCCTTCGCCGATGCAGACGATCGGGGTCAGGCCGTGCTTGAGCGCAGCGGCGGCCTTGGCGGCCACCAGCTCGTCGGACTCGTCGTGGTAGGTGCGTCGCTCCGAGTGCCCGACCACGGCGAAGGTGCAGCCCAGCTTGGCCAGGAATGCGCCGCTGATCTCGCCGGTGTAGGCGCCCGAGTCGTGCTTGGACACGTCCTGGGCACCATAGGTCAGCTTGAGCTTGTCGCCGTCGACCAGCGTCTGCACGCTGCGCAGGTCGGTGAACGGCGGGATGACGGTCACGTCGACCCTGTCGAAGTACTTGTCCGGCAAGGCAAATGCGATCTTCTGCACCAGGGCGATGGCCTCGAAGTGGTTGAGGTTCATCTTCCAGTTGCCGGCGATCAGCGGCTTACGCGCCACGGGTTTCTCCTCGTTGAGAACGGGTTCAGGACGATCAATTCAGAACTTCGATGCCCGGCAGGGTCTTGCCCTCCAGGTATTCCAGCGATGCCCCACCACCGGTGGAGATGTGCGAGAAACCGTCCTCGGGCAGGCCGAGTTGACGCACCGCGGCGGCCGAATCGCCGCCACCGACCACGCTGAACGCACCCTT
>Ga0164242_10007373_pt1 | contig 12054 bp, 15 predicted proteins | sample OricomgcompostMG_FD_108783 | JGI IMG/M metagenome (GOLD analysis project Ga0164242, IMG submission 108783) | Miracle-Growth compost microbial communities from Emeryville, California, USA - Original compost - Miracle growth compost (MG) ... | reverse complement strand
GATTCCTGTTTTCGCTCCAGGCGGCTAAAAAGGCACTATCGGTAGGTTCACGGTAGAGGGCCGATACCACCTTCTTTTTTGTCGGTGTGAATGCTACAAAATGTTCTTTCTGTGCAGGAGCAGCACTGCCGGCGCTTGCAGCTTCGGCGGTATTTGTATGGGCAGGAAGATACTTTGCAGCCATCTGGTAGGATTTTTCCATCAAGGCCAGTTGGTCGTCTACGGTTACAGGGGCAGGTACGTCTTTTTCAGCCAGTTTTTCCTTGAGCTCGTCCACCTGTCTGCGTAGTTCCTGTGTTTCACCGTTATCATCCTGATAGAAAGAACCCAATGCACTTTGTGCATTGCGGTAACTGGTCAATGCCGGATTACTGTACCCTCCCGGCCTGCTGCCATAGCCATTGCTTCCTTCCTCTTCGGGTAACCCTTCTTCACTGTCCCGTGTGCTATCGGAGTTCCAGTAATCTGAAAGGGACAACAGGGCCTTGCGTTTTTCCTGTTCTTTCTGTTCCAGCATTGCCTGCTCGTAGGCCTTACTTTTATCGTCAGGCATTCCTGCTCCTGTGGCCTGTGGTACGGCCTCGTTCAGCCCGATATTTTCGGTTTCCTTTTTATCGGAAGACGGTTTAAGGATCAGGTACATGCAGCCTGCAAATACAATTCCCATCAAACCGAAGATGATCGGTTTTTTGAGTTTTTCGGCTTTGTTCCGGGTACTGTTTTGCAGTACGTCAGCGGTTTCATCCGGGCTGCCTTCCGTCACATGGACCACCTGTTTTTTGTGCTCATCTTTCATAAATTTTATTTTTTAAGACTTCCTGTAATGAATCCTGCAAGATTGCAGTGTTTTTCTGTTCGAGGATAGGGTTCTCAATATGCTCAATGACCATACCCTGACCTGACTTTCCTGTATCATGGTATACTTTGAAAACGACACCTATGGTAAGCAGCAGATAGCACACAAAAAAATACATTGTGTATTTGCGCTGTTTCCGGACAGGCAACGCCTGCCAGCGATCATCCAGCCTTTCAAGGTACCTGTCTATATTGGCTCTTATTTTTTTCATGTTCCTGGTTTTTAGCGTTCGATGACCTCAATATCCTTGTTTTCCAATACGGCGAACTTTTCAATATTGAAGCCCTGCGGGTTATTGTCCGAACGGACGGAGTTCACGAGATAGCAGGAAGTAACCAGATTACGTTTGGTTATGTTGCTCGAACGGATGATGAACTGTTTGGCATAGGTTCGTACTGCATAGGGGTAAGTATCGAAATTACAGATTACACTGTCCACTTCGATACGTTGCTGTACGTTACCCGATATGATACGGTTATAATAACCTTTTTCCGAAAGGTCTTTGTAATAATTAAAGGCACTTTTATCGGCAAGGTAGAATGCCCGTTTCATATTGCTTTCGATGGCATCCTTGTCGGGAGCCAGGGTAAAGAACAGCTCGTGGAAACGCCTGACGTGTTCCCTTGCTTCCACCGGGCGGTTGATGGAGGCATCCTGCGAAAGTGCCAGCATCAGTGATTTGCCATTATCCAGTACATAGATCTTCTGCCGCTGTTCTTCCGCAAAGCGGTAGGACTGCCATATGGCATATCCTGCAATACTGATGCAGAGTACGGCAAACACAATGGCATACAGCCTGATTTGCCGGAAGCTGTTTTCTATATTTCTTAGTGTTTTAAATTCCATTTTAAAATGATTGATCGTTTTACATTATTTTAATAACCGGCCACCTATATTTCCCGCTGCCGAACCGGTTCCGGCACTTGCCACATTTCCTGCCTTCATTGCCGTTTGGTTTACATTGCGGGTAAAGTTCCCCGCACCACCTGCCTGGATGATCCAGCCCGTTACCGTAGGGATGGTAAAGTATCCCACGATACCGATGATCATAAAAATGATATACACGGTATTGGAAGTATCGGGAATGAAAGCCGGATCAGACAACTTCTCAATATCCCGTTCCAATATCAGGGATTGTATCCTTGCCAGCATGGAACTGAACAAATCTGAAACGGGAAGCCAGAGGTAAACACTTATATACCTTGTGAGCCATTGCGTGAGCGTGGACTGAAAACCATCCCACACGGAGATAGCAAAGGCTATGGGGCCGAGTATCGACAAGACAATCAGAAAAAACGTACGTATGGTATCAATAACCAATGCCGCCGCCTGAAAAAGTATTTCCAGCAAATTCCGGAACCAATCCTTCATTGCTTTCTCTATCTTGTAGGCTTGCCTGTCCATATACATACCGGCCATTGTTCCAATGTCAGAAGGCGACCAGCCCAATTCATCGAGTTTTTTATCAAATTCTTCATCAGATACCATATATGCTGTTTCAGGATTTCTTACCATTGCTTCATATTCCAATTGGTCTTTCTGCTGCTGCAACTTGTTCAGGTCAAGTACCTGGTCATCAAGTATGGCATGTGTTCCGGTAACTACCGGGCTTAGTACCCCGTTAATGGTTCCCAGCACAATCGTTGGGAAGAACATGATGCAGAGCCCCAAGGCAAATGGCCGTAACAAAGGGAATACATCAATGGGTTCGGCACGGCTTAAAGCCTGCCAAACCTTTAATGCCACATAGAACAAAGCGCCTAAGCCTGCCAGGCCTTTAGCCACTGCCACCATATCGCCGGCAAGCGGCATCATGTCATCGTACAGTGAACGCAAGACTTCGTGAAGATTATTCCATTCCATAGCTTACCAGTATTTTTGGTTATCGGTTCCATACAGGTCAAGCACACTCCTGGCATCGTTTTTCTTTTTCGCTCTCAGGTAGCTGACAGAAATGTTCTTATTGGTGTAGTAGCGGACAAGATTGTAGTATTCTTTTACCTCTTTGTACACGCGGTCAATAATATCCATACGTTCCTTATCATTTAAGGAAAGGTCTGTCGAGGTTACTATCTGCTTCAGCTCTTTCAGCAGCTCCGTACTTTCATTCAGCAATGCAGCATAGCCATTGCCGATGGCTACCAGTTCCTGTGGCGTAAAATTTGGATCATTCATCATCTTGCCGAAATTATCTACATACATTTCCGATACATCACCCACCAGTAGTACGGTTTGCTGCACCTTACGGGCATCTTTTACCAGGTTGCTCACAGCTTTGAGTTTGTCGTAATATTCCTTACCCTGCTTGTACACTTTTTCCACTTCCTTGAAATTCTTAACGACATTGCTTACCGTAGAAGAAGTCTGTATGATTTCATTCGCACTGTTAAGAATACCCGAAGCGAGGTTTACCGGATCGGCAACTATAAATTGGGCTTTCGCTGAGGGTGCTGCGGCCAGCATAAGCGCCGTACACACCAGATACATGGTCTTTTTCATTGTTCTTGATTTTTAAATTGTTAATGATTGTTGATTTGCTTTGTCACGCCGCCCGATAGCGATGTGCTTGATGGCGAGTTCCACATTGCCGCCGAGTTCTGCGGCAAGCTGCATCACTTCCATCTTTTCTGTTTCTTCGGTAGTATAGGCGAGATACTCTTCAAGGCTGACTTCCGTGGCATATACGGCAGAATCGGTCCCGCCAAGCCCAATCCATACTTCCTTGTAGAGCCTTGACGGATCGTTGTTCATATTGATGGAAAGCACCTGTGCTTTTTCCTTGTCCGTAAGCCCAAGCATGGCTTGTATATCATCAAACTTGTTCATGTACTTACGCTGATCAAGTAGTATTTTACAATCCGAGTTGTTGATGATACTTTCCTTGACAATGGGCGACTGGATGATGTCATCTACCTCCTGCGTTACCACGATGGCTTCTCCGAAAAACTTCCTGACCGTTTTGAAGAGGTACTTTATATACTCCGCCATGCCTTCCTTCGCAATGGCTTTCCAGGCTTCTTCAATCAGGATGAGCTTACGGATACCTTTGAGCCTCCTCATCTTGTTGATAAAAACTTCCATAATGATGATCGTCACAATGGGGAACAAAATTTTGTGGTCCTTTATGGCATCAATTTCAAATACAATGAAGCGTTTGGAAAGCAGGTCTAATTGTTTATCTGAATTGAGCAAATAATCGTATTCGCCTCCTCTGTAATAAGGTTCCAACACGTTCAGGAAATTGGCGATGTCAAAGTCTTTTTCCCGCACCTGCTTTTCTTCCAGTACCTTACGGTAATCTCCCCGTACGTATTCATAAAAGCCATTGAAGGAAGGATATACATCATTCTGTTTGAGGCGTTCGATATAGCCGCTTACGGCATTGGACAATGCCACTTCTTCCGAACGGGTTGGCGGTTCATCATCCCGTTTCCAAAGTGTCAGTATCAGTGTTTTGACACTTTCCCTTTTCTCTATGTCGAACACGCCATCATCGGTGTAGAAAGGATTGAACGCAATCGGGTTGTCTTCGGTATAAGTGAAATAGACCCCGTCTTCACCTTTGGTCTTGCCTTTAATAAGTTCGCATAACCCCTGATACGAGTTACCCGTATCCACAAGCAGGACGTGGGCGCCTTGCTCATAGTATTGCCTGACCATGTGGTTGGTAAAAAAGGATTTACCGCTTCCTGAAGGACCCAATATAAATTTATTCCGGTTCGTGATGATGCCTCGCTTCATTGGCAGATCAGAAATGTCCAGATGTATGGGTTTTCCGGTCAGGCGGTCGGCCATTTTGATGCCGAATGGCGAAGGCGAATTGTGGTAATTGGTTTCTTCAGTGAAGAAGCATAAAGCAGGTTCGATGAACGTGTAAAAGCTTTCCTCACTTGGAAAATCACCTGCATTGCCCGGCATTCCTGCCCAATACAGCGTAGCAACATCCGTAGTGTTATGCCGGGGCTTGCATTCCATCAGTGCCAGGGCACTGCCGCTGTCGTTCTTTAACTGGTTAAGCTCTCCGGGATATTCGGACCAGGCTATGACGTTGAAATGTGCCCTGATGGATGATAACCCGAAACTATGTGCTTCGTTCAGGTAGCGCTCTATCCATTCCTTGTTGATCTGGTTGGCACGGCTGTAACGGGCCAGGGAGTGCATGTTCCTTGCGGACTTTTCAAACTTTTGCAGGTTGCCTTCACTGTTATCCAAAAACAAATATTGGTTGTAAATGTGGTTACAGCTGAGCAACAAACCCACAGGAGCAGCGAAGGACAAACGGCAGTCGCTCCGGTCAGTGGATAGTTTTTCGTAACGGGTATCTGCCGATACGGTTCCGGGTAAATCATCTGTATCGGAAAGCGTGTGCAGGCATAACCTTTTGTTGCCGATACGTACTTCTTCAGCTCCCAATGCAATGTCCTGCATCGGTGTTCCAGCTTCCCTTGATAAGGTCAGGTATTGCTCCAGCAATCCCTGTTTCCCTTCCGCACCGACGATGTCCTCTTCCGCCAGGCGTTGCAGTTTGATAAATCCACTATCATTAACGATACGCTCAAACTGCGCAACCGCTTCCATAAAGCGATGGATGGTTTCCTTGTCCCTGATTTCCTTTGGAATCAATACACCTTTGCAGAGTGACGAAAAATTACTTTGCATCCGCATACGCTCTTTGGTGGTCTTGGTCAGGAACAGGTAGCAGTAATGGTTCAGGAACGGACGCTCGTTGAAATGACGCTGGTAGGATTTTGCCAGGAAACTCTGATCTTCTTTTGCCATTTCAGGCGCATAGCTTTCTTTGATATACCAATCCTGTTTGTGGATGACCGTATAATCGGGCAAGGTCTTGATGGCTTTGTGCCATGCGGAATGGATCGCTTCGTATTCGGCAGAAGCAACCGTGAACAGTTCCGGCAAACGGACTTCAAAGCAGGCGGTAATGTCCGCATCCTTTGACAGGATGCAATTGTTCTCCACAGCCAACAAGGGAAACTTGTTTTCCAGTGTTGTGGTCTTTGCTATATTTCTCATACGGCATTTGATTTAGGAGTGAACTTTAGGTAGCGGTGTACAGGCTTGCGGCAGATGATGTAACGGGGATGCTTTTTTCCTGCACCGTGCTTCATCAATCCGTGTTCTCCATACTTTCTGTTCAGGGAAAAGGTCTGCCATACGATCAGCGAAGCGCCACCAGCGCCAAGGAAGAGGCAGATATAGGAATTGACTCCGGCCATGTAAAGTACCATGACCAGGATAAGCGTTCCGAGCAGTCCGCCGGCAAAGAGGAACAGGTACTGTGCTTTCAGCCCCTTAAATTCCACGGTACTTCCGATGCCTTTATTGATGTTATAATTACTCATAGGGTAAGGGATTAAAGGAAGAATGAACGTAAAATGGTAGCAGCTACGATCAGGAAAATACAGGCGCCGAACCAGCTCGCTGCCGTTTTCGATGTGTCGGGATCTCCGCTACTGAATTTGTTGTACACCTTTACACCTCCGATTAATCCGACCACTGCGCCGATGGCGTAAATCAGCTTTGTCGCCGGATCGAAATAAGAGGTTACCATTTGCGTGGCTTCATTAATGCCTGCACCTCCGTTTCCCTGTGCCAATACACCGAAAGCGGAGAGTAATGCTACGGCCGTCAGCAGCACTTTTTTTCTTTGTTGCTCCATGATTTAAACGAATTAATTTGTTACTGTTTCCTGCATTATGCGGGGTTTCGGGACAAATATCTCATGGAAAGTGAGGCGCTATAATAAAGTGGCGGCGGGAGGAATTATTTGGAAGTGAGTGGCGGTCCAATTAGTAATTGAGCATAAAAAAAGCCGAAACTGAATTGTTTCGGCTTTTATATTTCCTTTCATTAAAAGGGGTGGTTTTTTATATTTTCCTTCCTTTTTTTTCTTGTTGATTTTTAGGCGGTACAATAGGGTTGTTTTGCAATTTTTCTTTTTTCGGTTTTTCTTTTATCCGTTCTAAATTCTCTTTGATTTTTTGGGGTACATAAATATCTTCCCATGATGCAGGTTTTGCTGTGAACTGGCTTTTCAGTTCTTTATCTTTTAATCCATAAGTTAGTTTGCTACCAAATTGTCTGTTCCACCCAATAGGGTCAAGTATTGTTTGGTTTGGGAATGAAACAACCATCAGATCTTTTGGGATTGCTGTTATCGTTTCGTAGTCTATTTCCCGAAACTCATGTTTCTTTGGATCATACGGGATAAAAAAAGCATTCCGCTCCTCGTCAAAATAATTATCAATATCAGAGAACACAATGCCATTGGAAAGAAAATCGTCTTTTGGTCGAAGCATATCCATTCGGATGTCAACATAAAAAGTATGACCGGCTATATCTATCGTTGGTAGCATACCTTTATTCACCCGTTCATCGTAAGCTTTTTGATCGACCATTAATTCAAAATCCGATTTTCCATTAACTTCATCCAGCGTAATCCCGTATTTGTTTGCCATTTCTTGCGGGGCCATCTTCACAAATTCGGGGATGGTTACATAAGATGTAGTATTGTTCCTATAGCCGGGATCATAAGGTGTGTTCTTTACACTTGTATCATAGTAAAAGCCATAACCATTTCCCTTTTCATGCCAGTCAGCCAAAATCAGCTTGTTGCTTTCGTCGGTTTTTTCCCGTAGTTCAAACTTTTCGACATCGACAATAAAGTCAGTCCCCATTATATTGATTGTTGGCAGCTCACTTTTCATACATCGGCTTTTTATATATAGCGATATGGGGATTTGTCTATACAAACTCCCCAATATCAAAATCCTCCAGATCATTTTTCCGCATAGTGGAAGAACCGGCATCCGTTTCAGAAGAAAGGGTGCTATCCAAAAGCTCGGCTATTCTTCGGGAAGCACCCTCGATGGAATTTTCCAGCAGGCTGAATAATTCGGTTCCCTGTATTTTTTGAACTATGGCAACCGCTGTTTCCTTTTGAGATGGCTCCAATCCGCCTTTTTGAAGCAGCATCCCCACGGAGCTTAGTTCTTCGTAGGTAACCCCTTGGGCAAAACCGTTATCCCTACCGGATATTCCGTACCTGTTCCATTCTTCTTCCTCTTCTTCCAAATCAGGCATATTTCTGAAAACATCGTCCAGCTCTTCCTGCGGAATTTGAATACTGACTTCTTCGTTTTCATCGTATTCAATGTCTAAATTATTGGGGTTTATCTCCGGTTCCTCCCTTTGGCGTTCTGTGGCAGCGTTTGGCACCGAAAGACTTCTTACAGGCTTGGGCTGCCCCATAATATCGGGCAGGTTCGGATTTGCTTTTTCCTGCGGAGGCTTTTTCTCCGAGCCTTTCCTGATAACAATCTTGTCCTGCAAAAGCAGGGCGATGACGATCAGCAGGCATATCACAATAATTATTTCCATAGCTAAAAAATTGGTTTATCCATATTCTTGTAAATCTCTTTTATTTCTTCCCTATAATCCTCGAAGTGATGCTTGAGTAAATTCTGCAAATAATCAGAAAGGGTCAATTCTCCACCGCCCAGCATAAACACGAGCAGGCTAAGTCTTTTGTGAAACTCTTTGCTGATATATACCGTTTTTCCGCTGCGTGCCACAAATTCAGTCGGGTTTAAAAAAGTGGACTTATATTGAGCCGTACGTAAGGCTTTGTTCGATTTTTGTTTTAGATTTTTCATACGCTGATACTTTAAAAAATGGGTTTGAATTTCTCATTAAAATCATCGGTAATGGCTTTTTCAAACAGCTCAAAATGATGCTCTAGGATATTGTCGAGATAGGCATACAGCGGTATCTCATCTTTCCCTATCACCTGTACGATGCGGGATAACCGTTCGTGATATTCCTGACGGATGTAAATGCTTTTATCCCCACGCTTCGTCATCGAGTGGGTTGTCAAAAAATGGTCGCCGTAACTCCCGTCAAGACTTTTCTTTGTCCGGCTCTTTTCCCTTTGTGCAGGTTTGCTCCGTAGTAATTCTTTTTGCTTTACAACGTCTTTTACATCGTCCGTTTCCGGCTCTTCAACAGGTTCGGGCGGAAGCTGTATCCCTTCTCTTTTTACGCCATCAACCATCAGGTTCATCATCAGCTCTTCGTTAATATCCGGCGTTGCTTTGTTTTTATTGTCTTTCTCCATAAGGCTACAATTGAATGATTTTTAAAAATTCTTCTGTGAAGAGGTCTAACTGGCTGGCTTTCATCAAACGCTCGTCAGGAGGCATTACGGTGGAACGAAAAACAGTTTTGCTGTTTACTTCGCTTTCCTTACGAAAACGGGTGCTGTTCTTGACTTTGCTTTGCATCAGGCGTAACCCTAATTGTTCAATTAATTGGTTATATACTCCATATAAGGGTGTACTTTCCCTGCCGTCCACCTGGTTCCAGAACAGGTTAATGGTTTCTATGGAAGTTTCTCCTTTTTTCATAATCACATCCTGCAAAAGCTGCGTAAAAATGAGCGTACTTTCCATTACCACACGGTCTGCCGTGATAGGCGTAAAAATGTGGTGCATTCCTGCCAATGCCTTCAGGATGCCGGGCGTGTTCACGGTTCCGGGCAGGTCAAAGAATACCACATCAACAGGAACGGAAGAAGCGTTTACAAATTCGTGTGCCGCATCCAATACGATGTCCGCTTTGTGCTGCATTATCGGATAGGCTTTTTTGTTGATGGTGGTAAATTGTTTGTACGCCAGCTTTTTCAATGCCTCATTTTCCATTACCATTGCCAAATCACGGGTTTTCATTTTCATAAGGCTGTGCTGCGGAAAATCCGCATCAAATACGGCTATGTTGTAGCCCAGCCGATAGTGCATAGTACTCGCAAGAAGCGTTGTAAATGTACTTTTACCAACACCGCCTTTTTGAGAAGAAAAGGCGATAAACAGCGGTTTCTTTTTTGTGTCCATATTTTTAAATTTAAAGTTTACATCTTCCTGTTTTCAGTCTTGCAGTCGTTCAGGCAAGACTGATTTCGTTCTGTCTTTCTTGCAGGATAGCTATCAGGCTTGCCTGCGGAAATTGCTGATTGCCTGCTTTTTGGCAATACTGCACTCCTTCCGGCAGGATTGCCCTCTTTCTGATGCCCATTCAATCAGGAGGGCAGGATATTCTGATAGCAAGCCGTCCTACTTTCCAACGTTCTTGCGTTCCTGCAATCCTGCAATCAGGAAAGCCTGATTATCTGCCATCCTGAATGTATTCAATCTGTTCGTCCTGATAGACGGCCTGAAGGTCTTCCTGCTGACATCCTGGTACAAATAACCAATCTTATTCTTTCCATTGTATATAGGTGGCAGTGTTTGGCGTTCAAAGGCACTGTTTGGTACTGTGATACAGTGCAGCCCTATCAGGAATGAGGCTTTACTTTGTAAAATGATTTTTATTAGCGGATTTATGCAAAAGCATCTTGACCAAATGGACTTTAAGCAGAACGGCATCGGGCCGTTTTTCCCTGCTACATTTAATCCGTCCCGGAGGGCGGATTTTTGTGTTCATCAGAACACGGCAAGTTGTGTTTTGAGGCACCCGAAACCCGGTTGGTGCCTCAAAACAACTTGCCCTGCCGGGAGCTGAAAACGCCTTCCGAAGTCAGGGTTTTTGCAGCAATTAAAAATGGATTTGTGATGGACGAAAACAATAACAAAAAACGAAATAAGGGAGGCCGGACGCCCAAAAGCGACCCGAGTATCCACCGTCACGTTTTTCGCCTGACGGACGAAGAAAATGCTAAATTATTATCGCTTTTTGAAGCATCGGGAATGACCAATAAAGCAAAGTTTATCATTTCCATGCTGTTCAGCAAGGAAATGAAATCGGTTAAAATTGACAAAGGAACTGTTGATTTTTATATGCGGTTGACCTCCTTTCACAGCCAATTCCGCTCCGTAGGCGTGAATTATAACCAGGTCGTGAAGCTGTTGTACCGTCATTTTTCGGAGAAAAAGGCATCTGCATATCTCTACAAACTGGAAAAACAGACGGCTGAAATGGCGGTATTGTGTCAAAAAATCATTCAGCTAACCGAGGAATTTGAAACAAAATACCTGAAAAAAACAGCCTTAAAATGATAGCAAAAATCGGTAGAAGTGGAAATCTATACGGAGCATTGGCGTACAATCAACTCAAAGTGAAAAATGAAAACGGACAGATTTTGTTTACCAATAAGATAATTGAAACCGCAAACGGACAATATTCCGTTGCTCAATTAGCCCAATCTTTTGCACCTTACCTGATAGCCAATCGCAATACTGAAAAGCACACCTTACATATTTCACTTAATCCCGACCCGAAAGACAAGGTAAGTGATGATAAATTCAGGGAAATGGCAGAGCAGTATATGCGTGAAATGGGCTACGGGCAGCAGCCTTTTGTGGTTTTCAAACATACCGATACCAGCCGCAGCCATATCCATATTGTATCGGTTTGTGTGAATGAGGAGGGCAAAAAGATTTCGGACAAATTCGAAAAGATGCGGTCTATGAATCTGTGTCGTGAGTTGGAAAGAAAACACGGTTTGATGCCCGCAACAGACAAAGAGCGTAATCGGAAAGATAAGGTTTTTCGTCCGGTGGATTTTCGGGCAGGCGATATAAAAAGTCAAATCGCCTCGGTCGTTCGTCACCTGCCGAATTATTATAAATTTCAGACGTTGGGCGAATACAACGCTTTGCTTTCCCTGTTCAATATTACCACCGAAAAAGTGGAGGGTGAATTACAGGGAAAGATACGGCAGGGTTTATTATACATTCCCTTAAATGAGAAAGGCGAAAGAAGAGCCGGGCATCCGTTCAAGGCTTCCTTATTCGGAAAGAACGCAGGACTTTCGGCTTTGGAACTGCACTTTATGAAATGCAAAGAGGTTTTAAAAAACCACCCAACCAAACAGACCTTAAAATCAGCCGTTACCATTGACTTGCAATCAACAACTGATGAATTGAGCTTTAAAAAACAGTTAGCGGAACAGGGCATTAATGTAGTGGTACGCCGGAACGATGCAGGTCGTATTTACGGAATGACGTTTATAGACCACAATTCCAAAGCAGTCTGGAACGGATCCAGATTGGGCAAAGAGTGTTCATGCAACTTCTTTAATGATTATTGAAACAGTAGCAGCAAACCGGAGATTACAGGAGCTGCCGCAGGCCAACCGAAAATATCCGCATTAAATGATTGGGATCTGCCTACGGAAGAACCTCATC
>Ga0164242_10007372_pt1 | contig 12054 bp, 14 predicted proteins | sample OricomgcompostMG_FD_108783 | JGI IMG/M metagenome (GOLD analysis project Ga0164242, IMG submission 108783) | Miracle-Growth compost microbial communities from Emeryville, California, USA - Original compost - Miracle growth compost (MG) ... | reverse complement strand
GCCAACATCTTCTGCCGGAGCGACAAAGCGGCGAGGGAACTTGACTACCGACCTGCGTCGATCGAGAGCATGATCAAGGAATGCATTGATTGGATGATCGCGGAAAACTGTCTCGACCCTGTAGAGGCTTAAGGCTTTATTTGGTCCAGCAAAGAACTCGATACCCGAGAGATAGGAAATCGGCTGAACATTCGCTCCATAACAAAGTCATAAAGGCGGGGCGGCAATATCTGACTGAGGTTGACACCCAGTCCAAGCGGACGCGGGAAATAACTGCAGGACCGGCGGCGTTCAATTGCACGGATGATTTGTGTGGCGGCCGACTCGGCGGTCATGGCTTTACCTCTCGACATATCAGCGCCCATCAGACCATTGATTTCGTCGAGCAAAGGCGTTTGTACGTAGCCAGGAAAGATCGTGGTGATTGCTATTCCGCGGCGCCGAAGTTCGGGACGAAGGCTTTCAAGGTATGCTGTCACTGCTGCCTTGCTCGCAGAGTACGCGGGTTCATAGGGAATGCCGCGAACCCCCGCCAGGCTCGAGATTCCGATAATCTGTCCTCGTCCGCGCTCCAACATCGACGGCAACGCGGCATCGATTAAATAGACCATTCCTAGGAAATTCGTTCGCAATATCTCCTCGAGTTGCGCGACTTTGAGATCCTCGACCGTAGAGGCGCGACAAATACCGGCGCATGGAACGAGGATATCAATCGGACCGAGCATACGGGCAACATCGCCAACCGCTTCGCGCACCTTCTCTCGCTGGCGAACGTCGACCGATAGAGCAACCGAGCTAATGCCCGCACGCTTGAATTCCGCAGCGATTGCATCAATGCCGGCTTGTTCTTGGTCAAGCAGGCCTATTCTCGCCCCTTTCCGGGCAAACAGCCGGCTTATTGCCTGGCCGATGCCGCTCGCCGCACCAGTGACTACGACAACTTGGTCAGCGAGAGACATTTTTTTCCTTCCTTTTGGTTCACACTTCGCGGCGACTTCTTCAGAAGCTATAGCTTTACAAGTTCAAGCCGGTGTTCCGTTTGAGTTGTGAGCAATGGTCGCTTTACGATTTCGATAGTCGGTGCTGTAGGAAGAAACGCAGCATCTCCTTTGAGGCATTTGGACCTTCTTTCCTCGTAAACGATCCCGCCGGACTTCCGCCAGACCAACAATGACCGGCGCCGTGAAGTTCCCATAGTTCAAGAACGCCAAGCCCCTCGGCGTCGCGATGGACGGTGCAGGAAAAGCTGTTTCCGGCAGGCGAATTACTATGCGCGGTTTGTTTCTCGAAGTTTTGCCCGTCGGCGACACGAGCGATTACCTTCACTCCATTAGAGGGGTGAACCGTCGTGTCCCTGTCCCCATGAAAAACGATCGTCGGCTTTGCCCGCCGGAGGAGGCGTTTGTTTCCGGCGCTTTCTCCGCCGCGCATGGCTGCGAACGCGGATGTGACATCGTGAGCCGAACCGCATGCGAGACCTGAATGCACGCCAACGGCAGCATAGAGGTCGGAATAAACCTCGCCCATGATCGCTGCTGCCGCTCCTCCCGCCGACAGGCCCGCAACATAGATACGCGTTTCATCGATGTCATGCGCATCAATGATCTGGCGCGTGATGCCGGCAATCAATGATGGTTCGCCTCCGTCGCGCTCTTGATCGGCCGGCCTGAACCAATTCCAGCATTTTGCAGCGTTGGCCGCTTGCGGCTGCTCAGGGTATACAACGAAACACCCATGTGCCTCAGCGACGAAATTCATGCGAGTGCCGGCGGCAAAATCATCGGCTGATTGTGTGCATCCGTGAAGCATGACGATCAGCGGCCTTGGACCCGAATTAGGGACGCTCGGAATATATAGCTTGTAAGACCGCGAGCCATCGCCGTTGGAGAACACACCACTTATGTAGCGTCCTTCTTCCGGCGCAATGTCAGTGATCTGAACAGGCTGCCGCCGTGCTCCCGGGAGTTTTGCTGCATCAAAAGTGTGGAGCAGGTGCGGACCGATTGACGAGAGCGCCATCGGTACTTCCTGATCAGAGACGATCTCGCCATCGATGATTGTGGGAGCTGATGGAGGGGCTGTGGTTGGGCTCGTCACGGCCGACTGAAGTATCGCCAGCGCCTCATTCAAGCGACCGGCCCGCGTGAGGCGGGTGGCCTCCTGCACCTTCTGAAGATCGAATATTTTCATGTATTCACGGTCCTTTAATTGGGTCTGAAATGGAGCGCGCGTAAGTGCTTCTATTTTGACTATCGAATTCGGTCGGCAAGAGCGGCTTTGACTTCGGCGCTCGCGTGAAGTGCGCCGAGAACCGTGACCGAGGCGATCGTCGCCCGCGCCAGCTTGGCCGAGACGTCGGAGGCGATGGTGAGAAGTCCGAGAACGCGGAGATCGAGTTGCTGGCCGGCTGCACGCGTTTCTTCGAGCTGCTGCCGATCCAGCAGTCGAAGACCGAGATCGAGGGAGTGCCGCGTTACGGCCTTGTCGATGGCATTCGATTGCCGCTCGATCTGGTTGCGAATTGCGGTGCGGATAAAGTCCGTTCTATTGGAATAAAACCCTTCATCAACGAGAAGATCAATTTGTCCCAGATCCACATAGCCGAGGTTGATCGTGATCTTCTCCGACTCCGGGACCTTGGGCCTTAGGTGCCGTACGTTATCGCCGGGCATGTCCGCCATCCAATCACCATCCACTTGGATGGAGATGGGAGCCATGTGCGGGGTTTCAAGAGGAGCGAGAGAGTTTGGCCGCAAGAGCCCGCAGTCTGCTGTGCGGAAGTTCCCCACACGAGAGGAACAAATGAGCGCTGTCGGCTCTTCAGATAACGCCAGCTCGAGGAGGATAGCCCGTGGATACCAATACTCTTCTGATCATAGTCCTGATTGTTTTGCTTCTGGGAGGTGGTGGCTTCTACGGCCGAGGTCGCTGGTGGTGATGAAAGTTCGTGTGCGTGCAGAAAGCGTCTGCAATGACGCCCTTTGACCGGAGCGTCAGAAAGTGTGTGAGCTGTGAACCAGACCGGAATGAGAGAGATGGAAAAACGAGCCGAGGCCTCGGGCTCGTCGTGGCGAATTGTAACCCTACTTGCCATCGGAGTGGCAATTGGCAAGGTCATGTGGGGAAAGGTGGCGAATCTGTTTGGAAGGCCGAATTCTGAAAGGCGATCAAACGGCAGAAAATAATTTTGAGACGCCCTACCTTGTTCCGCCGACAGGGGTCTCGCGTTGCGTAGATGGCTGTCAATGAAGCGGACGAACCAACTTTTTCGCGTATTTATACGAGGCTTGGCCACCGATAGCCGCGATCCAAAAGCCAAAGATAATGCTCCATCGCGGGACCAATCTCGGTCAGCCTATTGGCCCGAAAATCTCTCACGATCTGTTCCACTTCGTTCCGACTAAATGACTGGAACGACTTGTTCGCCGCCACATGCGTCTTCCGAGATTCTAAGATTGCATCGTTGTATGCGTTGATCAGCCGAATGCTGCGTTGACGCTCTGCATCGGGCAGGCGAGCGAAGGCTGCCAAGCAATTTCCAATATCCGACATTCCGAACTCCAAACTTCATTGACCTAAGCTCGTGGCGTTCGTGTTCTCCACGAGCGCCTCCGGATCCTCATCCCCGTTGTTGATGAGGAGTCCCGCGGCTAGAGACAGAATTTCGGCGCACGTGTCAGCCTGTTCGTCGTCTGGCTGGCGTGGCGGATTTTCCAACGACGCGACTTGCGGCGTTATTTTCCCATTTCCATTGCTGCTTCTGGACCGGTTCGCGGCACGCGGCAGCGGTCAGATGCGCAGCATCAAGACGCCGTCACTCAATCCAGCACTATCGGATAGGTCAAACTCGAAGAGGATTGGCGAACGCCAATTCCAAATCGGTCGTCGACAAAAAGCGCCAGCTTTCCGGAGAACGAGATAGCGCGTGCGTAGGCAATCGCGTGAGCTTTCAAGCGGAATGCGAGCAAAACGAGGCCTCGATGCCCGCGAAACACCGCCCACGTCCCATCACCGCGTCGCGTGACGCGAATAAAATCATCTTTCATGGCAACTCCTTGTGCGCCCCCAGCGGCTAAATCCGAGCGGCACAACGGGTAAAATATTCAAAGCCGAAATATTTAGCCTGAGACAGTCGGCAGCTCAGGTGCTTCGATCAGAATGAGTCAAGTATGCCGAGACCGGAGGGCGCAAAACGAAACGCAAGCGCTCAATGTATTTTACAGTAGGCCCCGAAGGGCTGAATGTCCAAGCTATTGTGTAACCGTTCGAAGGAACGTTGCCTCTCGGCACGGAATATCAGAAGACACCTGTATTTTGTATGATCCCGGGGCCACGCAGGTGAAGCGGACCAATGTAAAGTCACATTCAGCGTTTCTTAGAAGGTGCCGGGTTGGCAGCTTCCCGCACAAGGCGCTCCGCACGAAGGCGCTCGGTCTTTACACGAACTGCGAGACGCTCCGCCTCATGCTCCTTCATCGCCTGCGATGCTTCCTGCGCTCGGCGCGCCTTGATCGCGGCCATATTTGAGAAATTCTTCGTTAACTGTGCCATGCGCTCAGTCCCTTACACGTCGGTGCAACAAAAAACCCGCGTCTGCTTCACAGTCGCGGGTCTCCTCGATCAAACTTATCGCCAGTACATCCGTGGTCGAGTTCGATCGTATTCCTTAGCGATTACGCAGCTCGTAGATTGTCAGCAGACGACTTGCCGCTGCGTCGGTCGGCGACGACCTCAAAAGAGACCTTTTGGCCTTCGCTCAGGCTCGACAAACCAGCGCGTTCTACGGCGCTAATATGAACGAAAACGTCGTTGCCGCCTTCGTCCGGCTGAATAAAGCCGAAGCCCTTTTGGCCATTGAACCACTTCACGGTTCCAGTCTGCATAGATTTGTTCCTCGTTTAGATATGCGCGACGATCCCCGGCGCTCGCCAGGGGATTAATAATCGAGATTTTTGGAAGGTTCGTTGGTCAGGGCGCGCACTTCGCGGCGAGGCCAATTCGTTTTCAGCGAAGCTCGATGTCGATGAATATAGGGCTTGAGAGCGTCATTTGCAAGGGATTCCGCTTAACCTCTAGCAGATCACTGCTACCATCCAGAAATTTAGAGAGACATCGGGCTGCTGAATGCTCAAAGGTGAGGGCGAGCACTATAGGGCTGTCGACCATGGTGGCTGGTGAACGGCTCACGCGCCGGACGCCTTCGTCCGGGCCTAAGATGAGTGCAAGTTCCTTATCCGCTTTCTGTCACCGGTAAGTTCATTTGGTCTGCGGGCCTCCACCGATTAGAAGGTCTGCGCTTGTTTTGAAGCGAACGAAAGGTACGAAATGATTTACTGGAAGCCTGTCGGAGAATACGTGGAACCCAACTGGGTGAAACTTGGAACGGAGCTGCCACCCATCCTGTTCTGGCGGTCTGTGAAAGGCGCAGTGCTGGGCTTTTTGCGCGATGGAGAGCTTTTCGATTCCAGATGGATATACGTTTGCGACGCCAACAAGGTATCGCATTTTTCGGCCGTCAATTCCCCTGCGGATAATGTTGTAGACCTACAGACCCATCGCGAACAAGATTGAGCACCCGGTGATCCAGGGGCGTCGAGTAACTCACCTTTGCTTGCGGGCGAATGGAGGCCGCACGCAATAAGTCGGTTCGCACCGAGTTCTGACAACCGCGAAATCTAGCAAGATTATAGAGCAGGCACGTGCCGCTCGTTTGCGCGGGTAGATGCCAAATTAGTGTATTGCAACGCACCTCTCACGACATCTGCCCTGCGATTGTTCTGGTAGACGTGATGCTCTTGGTCGGGGTGGACCCCTCAACACGTTCTCTATCTGGCGGGACTATACGGCCTAGACGGGATGAACCGCTGGCTTAGGTTGTCGGGCTTGGCGCGGCGCTACATAGACCAAGCTTTTGGCGACGACCCAAATACGTTGAAGAATATCGGGCGTGTGCTGTTCGACGCCGCACTGCGGTACGATCTCGAGAAACCCGATCAGCCTTTCGATGGCGGGGCGTTAGAGCAGGGATCAACATCAACGACATCTGCAACACGACCGATAAATGAAAAGGCCGGCACGAACTTTGATCGTGCCGGCCAAGTGTCTCGCACCTTAGCGTTGCGTGGTCGTTATGGAGGAAGCGCTATGGCAACGAGAATACGGTGAGCGAGCCGCCAAGGTTGGTGTACTGTTTGAGGCCGGAGTAGCCACCGACAGCACCCAGACCATCGGTCGGGTTCGTCAAGCCAGCAGCGAGACCGATGCCGGCCCAACCGCCAACGCCTGAATAGATGCCGACGTATTGCTTGCCGTTGTGCATATAGGTCATAGCGTTGCCGATGATGCCCGACGGCGTCTTGAACTTGTACAGTTCCTTGCCGGTCTTCTGGTCGACGGCTTTGAAGTAGCCTTCGAGCGTGCCGTAGAAGGCAACGCCGCCGGCTGTCGTCAAAGCACCTGACCAGACCGAGAACTGCTCGGGCTTCGACCAGACGATCTTGCCCTTGCCTGCATCCCAAGCGATGAAGTTACCCATGCCGCCGTGGCTGTCGGGAGCCGGGAACATGGAAAGCGTGGCGCCGACGTAGGGCTGACCAGCCGTATACGAGACCTTGAATGGCTCGTAGTCCATACAGACGTGGTTCGTCGGAACGTAGAACAGGCCAGTCAACTTCGAATACGAAGCCGGCTGCATGTCTTTCGAGCCGAGGGCTGCGGGGCAGATACCCTTCGTGTTGACGTCCGCGCCCTTGCCATTGTGGAAGGTACCATATTTTTCGACGAGTTGCGGACGGCCGTAGTTCGGGCTCGACTTGTCCATATCGATTGCCGTTGCCCAATTGACCTTGGGGTCGAACTTTTGAGCGACGAGAAGTTCGCCAGTTTTGCGATTGAGGGTGTAGCCGAAGCCATTGCGGTCGAAATGCACGAGCGCAGGGACCTTCGAACCACCAACATCAATGTCCGCGAGAATGTTCTCGTTGACGCCGTCATAGTCCCACTGGTCGAATGGCGTCATTTGGTAGGCCCACGCGGCGACGCCCGTGTCGGGATTGCGCGCGATGATCGACATTGTCCACTTTTGATCGATCGGCTTGCCATCCGGTCCCGCACGCTGGGAAGGATTCCAGGTCGATGGATTGGCCGTCCCGTAATAGATGAGGTTGGCTTCGGGGTCATAAGACCAGCCGCCCCACATCGTTCCGCCGCCGATCTTCCACTGATCGCCGTTCCAGGTCTTGATGGACGAGTCCTTGCCGACGGGTTTGCCGAGCGACATCGTCTTCTCGGGATCAAAGAGAATTTCGTTGTCTGGCCCAACCGAGTAGGCCTTCCAAACAAGTTTGCCCGTGTTCAAGTCATAAGCGGTGGCGCGACCCTGTACGCCAAATTCGGCGCCGGAAATTGCCGCGATGACCTTGTCCTTGACGATCAAAACCGCGTTGGTCGAGGTTTCGCCGCGCTTTGGATCGCCGTTTGTGGCTTTCCAAATCTCTTTGCCGGTTTTGGCGTCGAGCGCGACGACCGTCGTGTCGGCCTGCTGCATGACGATCTTGCCTTCCGCGTAGGCTAGACCGCGATTGACCGTGTCACAGCACATCACTGCAATGACGCTCGGATCCTGTTTCGGCTCATACTTCCAAATGATCTTGTTTTCGTTGTTGAGATCGAGCGCAAAGACTGTGTTGGGAAAAGGCGTGTTGATGTACATCACGTCGCCGATCACGAGTGGAGACCCCTCATGACCGCGCAAGATGCCGGTCGAAAAGGTCCACGCGACCTTCAGCTCGCCGACATTCTTCGTGTTGATCTGATCAAGGGTCGAATAGCGGGTTGCGCTATAATCTCCGGATTGCGACGCCCATCCATTTGGATCGGCCTGAAGTTTGGCCACGTCTGAGTTAGCCAGCGCGGGCAACGACAGCGACGCTGTCGAGACCAGGACTGCTCCCATGAGTCTTTTCATTCGAGATTTCCTCCAAGACAAAACATTCTTCACCGCGCCTGCGTTCGCCGCACGAGCGGCTTTGGCCGTGTCGTGAAGCTTCGAGCGATTGAACTGATGTCGCTATCAGTTCACGAAATCTCACGGCGCCGTTAGGTTAGGCATCTTGGATTTGAAGTTCATAGAACCAGGCGGGAGCCTTTTGATGGTACCGCAGGGTGTCCAAACTTTTGCCAATCCCGGCGAGGCGCGCAATTGCTCAGTGATCGTCGTATATCGCGATCCCGCAGTCGTTTCAGACTACGGTCGAAGAAGTTGTGGCCTCATGAAATATGAGCACAGTGGACCTATAAGCCGGCAGGAACTACACATACGTTGAATAGAAATGATCCGAAGGCGTATTTTTTAGCATAGGATACACCGTGACATTGCTCATGAAGCTTTCTCGTCGCGATGACGTAGGCCTGCAGCATCAGGTCTTCGAGCAGATCCGATCCATGATCCTCGACGGAACAGTGAAGTGCGGTGCGAAACTGCCGGCGACGCGATTGCTAAGTGAAACGCTTGGCGTCTCGAGAAATACTATTTCCTTGGCTTATGCCCGGCTCGCCGATGAGGGCTACATCGAAATGCGCGAGTCTGTCGGAACGTTCGTTTCGTCACAGATTCCCGACTTGGCGCTTCTTCCCGCCAATGCCTCCGATGTATCCGCGCATGCTCTCGATGGTCATTTTACAATATTGGGAAGCGCTAGCATTGCCGCCGAGGTGAGGTCCCAGACCTTAATCAACCCACACCAACGGCCACTATGCGCCGACTTCTGGGTTGGCCGACCGGCAGCCAAAAGTTTCCCGCTCAAGACATGGTCCAAGTTGATCCATCGCCGCTTGCTCTCTGCCGGCGGGGCATTGACCGAGTACAAGGATCCTGCCGGATTGCTGGACTTGCGAAAAGCGATCATCGAACATTTGCGCGCTTGGCGAGGAATAACGGCCCACGAGGATCAGATTATCATCGTCGGTGGTTGCCAAGACGGACTTAATCTCGTCTGCCGCATGATGATGGTCCGAGATGGATCTGCGATCGTCGAAACGCCCTGCTATCAAGGCGCCGCGTACCTGTTTGAGAGTTTTGGAGCCAGACTTCACCCCGTTCCGGTCGATGCAAAGGGTCTGGTGACGTCGATGTTGCCGGACGTGGCAAATTCGATCGCCTATGTCACTCCCTCTCATCAATATCCGCTTGGCGTGACACTCACGCTCGATCGCCGGATAGAGCTTCTTGCATGGGCCGCGCGAACCCATTCCTATATTCTCGAAGATGACTACGACAGCGATTTCAGATTCAGCGGGCCACCAATTACAGCTCTCAAAGGCTTGGACCGTGCCGGCCGTGTTATCTATCTCGGCACCTTTTCTAAGTGCATCGGCGCTGGAATTCGCGTTGGTTACGTCGTCATTCCCAGGGGCCTGGAAGATAGCGCCAGGCATTTCAAGACGCTCATGAACAATGGCCAGCCCTGGCTGGAGCAGGCGGCGTTGGCCGATTTCATGAAAGACGGCTTTTATGAAAGCCATCTGCGTCGCATCAGACGCCTTTACCTCAACAGAAGAAACGCTCTTCTTGACTCCCTGAAACGACACTTTGGCTCAAACGAAGTTCTCGGTGCGGAAGCTGGCATGCATCTTGTTTGGCGTATTCCAAAGCATTTGCCATCGGCGCACGAGATTGAAAAGATCGCCCTCTCGGTCGGGGTCGGCGTCTATACGGTAAGTTCCGGTGGAGCCGCGGATTTATGTCCCGCGGCGGAAAACGACCGTCTTCTCGTTCTCGGCTTTTCCTCTCTCAGCGAACGAGAGATCGAACTCGGGATATCGCGTTTGGCGCAAGCCTTGGCAAAGATAAATCCGCTGGCAATTACACGCGGCCCGGGCCATTTGCCAAAAGGCGAAATCCATCCTCGGTCAAAGGGCGAACCCCCACACAAGCAAAAGCGCCCACTCGATAGGAGAATGCTTGCTTAGCCACAGCCTCTGTTCGACGTGTCAGCAGCCCGCGGTTTTTTAGGAATCCACGAGAGGCGTCAGCGTCATCAACCTCGAACGTTTTCGAGTCGTTGGCGAGGCTTCGGTAAACCATCGTGAAATCACGTGTTCCATGGAGAATTTCTTTTGGAGCGCGGCCAAGCAGGTTGTCCGTAAGAACGGCCAGGTCACAGGCGTGCGACCGCGCATCGATAGGTGCCTGGCCGTCATGCCCTCCAACACGAACCTCGAATAATTGAGCAGAAGTTATGGCGCTGGAAGTGAACGTCCTTATCCGCCATGACATCGGCTTTGACGTTGCCGAAAGTCGTGTCGGGTTTATGTTTGATGCCGTTATAGAAAGCTTGAATGATATCTTCTTTGAAGTGCGCTGTTCTCGGAAAGGCGGCGACAATCCTTTCACGAACGTCATCCGCATATTGGTCGTAGGTCAGCCCGAGCACGTCCATTTCTACACCGGCAGTCGTGAGTGCGATGATGGGGTGCATGAATTCAGGCACACCGGGCGTGGTGTGAAGTGCGATTGCCGTCCAGACTTTTTCTAAGTCGGCCGCATCCACGCCATAGCTTTTTAGGAAATCGCGTGCAGCATTTGCGCCGTCCACCTCGAACCGCAAATTCGGGCTGCTGTGGGATGGCATCAGGCCGATGTCGTGGAACATTGCCGCGGCATAGAGCAGTTCATGATTGAAAGTGAGTTCGCGCTGCTGACCTGCGATCGCTCCGAAGAAGTAAACCCTGCTTGAGTGGTTGAATAGAAGCTCGCTTTCGCGGTCGCGAATGAATTCAGTGATTGCACGGCCGAGCTTGCTGTCGGGCGCCTTAATGCCGTTGATGCTTGCTGTGGTAAGCAGCGCGTCTCGCATGTACTCGTTCCTTCTCTCGTATGCTTCCGCGTCAATAGATAATCCGTTCGCATTTGGCAGCAATCTGGACGACCGTTGAAATTCTGCCAACAGTCAGCGATATACTGCCGGGCCGGACAGCCCCTGCGGTGGATCCGAGCGTCATCATTCACGGGCAGGTTCGCCGATGGCGAAGAAAGACGTTGCACTGATCATCCACGAGGGCGTGCAGGCGTTGGACGTCGCTGGTCCGCTTGATGTGTTTGCTGAGGCTAACGCTTTATTGCCCGCTGACGAAGGATACGAGTGCTTCGTCATTGCATCTCATAGGAAACCGATCCGGGCCTCGAATGGGATGCCACTCGGTGCGCACTTGAGTTTTGCGGAAGCCGCTCGGCAATTTCACACCGTGTTGGTTGCAGGCGGACCTGCTTTACCAAATGCGCCGAAAGATGAGATCCTCTCTCGCTGGCTTCAGGAGACGTCTTCTGTGGCAGTTCGTTATGGGTCCATTTGCACAGGCGCATTCGCTCTCGGGCGGGCCGGGATGCTCGACGGGAAGTGCGTCACCACCCATTGGCAGATGGCTGCACGTCTTGCTGCGGAATTCCCGAAGGCCCGAGTAGAGCTCGATCGGATTTATCTGCGAGATGGGCCGTTGGTCACATCGGCCGGAGTCACCGCCGGAATTGACCTCGCCCTTGAGCTGGTGAGTGAAGATCATGGATCATCAATCGCGCTTGCCTGCGCAAAGCGACTCGTCGTCGTCGCGCAGCGCCAAGGTGGACAATCTCAGTTCAGTCCATTGCTTCACGCTTACTGCAACCCGGCGACGCCGATAGGCAAAGTGCAAGCCTACGTGCTGGAGCATGTAAACGAAAAATTCCCGGTCGAGAAGCTTGCAAAGATTGCCGGTACGAGCCAACGCACAATCGCGCGTCTCTTCGTCAATGAACTGGCGCTGACGCCCCACGACTACATTGAAGGGGTACGCCTCGATCAAGCACGTAATTTGCTTGAAGCGACCGACCTGCCACTGAAAGCTGTCGCATTCGACTGCGGCTTTGCCGGTCCGGAGCAGATGCGCGCGGCTTTCCAGCGCCGAATTGGCATAAGTCCCCAACGCTATCGAGAAAGCTTTCGGCAGGGAAATGCGCGTCGGCAGGCGTGAGACGAAAGGCGCGTCGCGCGTCAGCTGATACTAGAGCGGAGAATTCTG
>Ga0164242_10007371_pt1 | contig 12055 bp, 11 predicted proteins | sample OricomgcompostMG_FD_108783 | JGI IMG/M metagenome (GOLD analysis project Ga0164242, IMG submission 108783) | Miracle-Growth compost microbial communities from Emeryville, California, USA - Original compost - Miracle growth compost (MG) ... | reverse complement strand
CTGGAACGGCGACATGCGCGAGTGGCGGAATAGGCAGACGCGCACGGTTCAGGTCCGTGTGCCCGTGAGGGCGTGGGGGTTCAACTCCCCCCTCGCGCACCAAGAGAAACAGGCTCCCGAGAAATCGGGGGCCTGATTTCGTTTCGGGGCGGTCCGCGTCAGGCGGGGAGCAGCGTCGTGTGCTCGAGCTCGGGCGCGCGGAGGCCGAGGATCTGGCGCGCGAGTGCGTCGCCGAGCAGCGGGCCCATGGTGAGGCCCGCGGCGCCATACCCCGTTGCCAGGTGCAGTCGCTGCATGCCAGGGACGGCACCGACCAGGGGCATCAGCCCGTCCGGGAGGGGCCGCAGACCCACGCGGGTTTCGATCAGTGTTGCGTCCGCAAGACCTGGGGCGATCGAGAGCGCGTCGTTGAGCACCTGGGCCTGGCCCGCAGCGGTCACACGGGGGTCGAAGCCGCTGCCCTTCTCGCGCGTGGCTCCGACCGCAATCCGTCCCCCGTCGAAGGCGACGATGTAGTGGTGCGACAGCGGGTGGATGGTCGGCCAGTTGGAGGTGTCCGCGTCGGCGACGCGGAGGTGCGTGATCTGGCCACGCTGCGGCGCGACCGGGATGTCGATGCCAAGCTCCGCGAGGAGCGCAGCGCTCCACGCGCCGGCAGCCAGGACGATGGCGTCTTCGGTGGCGGCCACGCCATCGACGTGGGCGGCCACCCCTTCGCCGCTTGGGCGCAACTCGACCTCGCTCGACGCGATCTCGGCGCCGCAGCGGCGGGCCCCTTCGAGCAAGGCGTCCCTCATGGTGCGTCCGTCGACGCGCGCTCCTCCCTCGATGTACACGGCATCCAGACCGGTGGCGAGGGGAGGGAACAACTCCCGCGCGCGTGCGTTATCGATGACCTCGATGGTTCCGATGAGTTCCGGAGCGGCTTGCGCCCGCTCGACCACACGTTCGGCGGCGGCGCGAAGCTTTTCTTTGTCCGCATTGACGATCAGGCCGCCGCTGCGCCGGAAGTCAGTATGGGTGATGCCCAGCGCCGCGAGTTCGCGCAGCACCTCGGGATAGTAGGCGGCGCCGCCGTGGTACAGCTCGTAGAACGCGTCGTCCCCGCTGTAGGCCCACGGCTGGATGATTCCCGCGCTCGCCGCGGTCGCCTGGCCTTCGCGCAGCGGGTCGACGACCCTGACGCGCCCGCCACGCCGCGCGAGCGCGAACGCGACGGAGGCGCCGGCGATGCCTGCACCGACGACGAGGGTGGAGGGCGAGCTGGTATCGGTCAATGGAGTGATCCTTTTCAAGATTGAGTGCGGTCGAGGCCGTGCGCGACGTCGCTGTGCGTCGACACCCAGATCGCTTCGACGGGCTGATTCGTCAGATTGGCGATGGTGTGTGGGGTCTGGGACGAGAAATGGATGGCGTCCCCGGGCCCCAGCGTGATCTCTCGATCGCTCACGCGGAGCCAGAGGCACCCGCTGACGACGTAGGCGAACTCCTCGCCGTCGTGTGATGCGAGCGGCGCGACGGTGGCGGTGGGATGGATCCGGAAGTACAGAGGATCGAGGGCTTGCCCCTCAAAGGTCTGCGGCAACCGGTAGTACTCCCGCTCGCCGACGGTCATCGTCGGCGTCGTCGCCGCTGAACTCGCGCGCCACAAGGAGAATTCCTGCGGCCTCATCTCCACGGCGTCCGCGGCCTCGATCAAGACGGCCGGGTTCACCCCGAGCGCCTGCGAGATCGCGAACAGCGACGTCAGCGACAGCGAGCATTCGCCGCGCTCGACAAGAGAGAGGAAGCTCGACGACAGGCCAGCCCGTTGAGCGAGATCCCGCAGGGACATCCCCTGCTCCCGCCGCTGCAGTCGCACGCGCTTCCCAACGGCGATCAACGACGGGGAGAAACGGCCGATGCCCTCGTCCGTGGTCACATCGGCTCCATCCGCTTGATCCATCACGCCACCCATGTTGACGGCGCTCATGACCGTGTCGAGACGACGTGATGCCTCTGGATGTCCGCCACCGACTGACAGCCAAGGCTTCCCATGACGGTCTCGAGTTCGTCGTGAAGGTGCTGGAGGATCGCGCGGACGCCGAGCGAGGGGTCCTCGTAGGAGCCCGCTGCGAGTCCGAAAGCCATCAAGCGACCCACGCCGACGGCATCGGCTCCGAGTGCGAGTGCTTTTGCGATGTCCGTACCGTGCCGGAATCCGCTGTCGATCATGATCGGCACATCGTCGCCGACCTCGGCGCGCACCTCCTCTAGGCGACGCAGTGGTGGGATCGTGCCATCGAGGTTGCGGCCGCCGTAGGCGGACATGTAAATGCCGGACGCGCCAGCATCGAGGGCGCGCCGAGCGTCTTTGCCTGACAGGACGCCCTTCAGCACCCACGGGAGGCTCAGCTTGGCCGAGAGCTTCTCGAGGCGCGTCCAGTCCCAGCGTGGCTGCGTGAAGTTCATCAGCTCCTGCAGCGCATGGGGACTGGCGCCTCCTGGCCCGTAGTTGCCCTGGCCGAAGTACCGGTTCAGATCGAGGCCGTTCTCGCGCATCCGCTCGCGCCACGCTCGCGTCGGCGCATCCGTCAGACACAGGAAGCGATAGCCGGCGTCGGCCGCGCGCCGATCGAAGCCCAGGACGTGTTCGTCCTCGGCGACAAGCGCCACCTGCACACCACCCTGTTGGCCGCCGAATGCGGGTGCCAGGTCGACAAGGCTGTCAGAGGAACTCTCGGACACGATGCTCGTGGCGCCAGCCTCTCCGATGGCCCGTGCGACCGCGGCGTAACCAGCCGGGTGCAGGGCCTTGTCGTAGCCGAAGGGTGAGGCGAAGACCGGCATCGAGAGGGGGATGCCAAGCAATCGTGTCTGCGTGCGAGGACGGGAGAGGCCGACGAGCATCTCGGGGTCGAACGACCAGTGATCAAACGCCTGGCGATTCGCCGATAGGGACGCTTCGCCGCTCGCTCCTCCTTCGACGTAGTCCAGCAGGCGAGGACTGAGGTTCGCTCTGGCCTCGGCAAGGACTGATCGCACCGTCGGCAGGTAACGGGTGACTGCCATTGGATTCTTTGCTCCGAACTTTTTGAGTAGCGCTGGACAATCGGTGACGCTCGCCGAGCATACCGAGGGCGGATCCAGTCTGTAAATACTGGACGCGCTTGACACAAAAGGGTCGGTGGTACGAGATTTGTGCGACATGTTTCGGTTCGGTATCGGTCAGTGCGCGAAGGCTTGTCCAGAATTTGCGATGGCCGATAGCGTCCGGTGCGTCCAGTAAATTCGTCCTCGTCCGTGCAAGGGAGCGCCGTGCGATTCCACGCCGTCAGTGTGTTCTTGCTGCGCCGGCTCGTCGAGCTCGTCGTGCTCGTGCTCCTGGTGTCGTTCCTCGTCTTTACCCTGGAATACCTGGCGCCGGGAAGCATCATCGACGCGCTGCTGGGCACGGCCGAGAAGTCGCCGCAACTCGTCGCGACCATGCGCCACGAGTACCACCTCGATCAGCCCTTCATCGTCCAGTACGCGCTGTGGCTCAAGGGCGCGGTGCAACTTGATTTCGGTCGCTCGGTCATGCTGAACGTCCCGGTGATCCAAGCCATCGCGTCGCGGATGCAGGTGACGCTCGTCCTCGGCTTCTTCGGCTTCCTCATCGCGGTGGTGGCGGGCCTCGCACTCGGCATCGTGGCCGCGCTGAAGAAGGGGACCGGGGTCGATCGTGGAACGGTCGGCCTGACGGTGCTTGGCGTCAGTGCCCCGACCTTCGCGACCGGGCTGATCCTGCTCTGGGCCTTCGCCATCCTGCTGGGCTGGTTCCCCGTCATCGGTGAGGGCGACCCGAACCTCTCCGATCGGCTGTGGCACCTCACCCTGCCGGCCGTGGCGCTCGGGATCTCCGGCACCGCTCTCATGACCAAGATGACGCGCGCCGCGCTGATCCAGGCGCTCGGCCAGGACGCGATCGGCTTCGCGCGCAGCCGGGGCGTCGGTTCGTTCCGGATCCTCTTCGTCTACGGCCTGCGCAACAGCATGGTGCCGATCCTGACAGCTGCCGGCATCGTCATCGCTTCGACGCTCACGGGCTCCGTCCTGATCGAGGAGACCTTCAGCCTCCACGGCATCGGGACACTCCTGATTTCGTCGATCCAGAACAAGGACATCCCCGTCGTCCAGGGCGCGACCGTTCTCATCGCGGTGTTCGTCATCGTCGTCAACACTTTGGTCGACGTCGCCTATCTCCTCGTCGATCCGCGCACCCGAGGGAAGGGGATCACCGCGTGACCGGGACCGTCACCGCAATCGATACCGGCTTCTTGCAGTCCCGGCGCCGGCGTCGTCGCCGAGCACCGTCAGCCGTAGTCGCCGCGGCGTTCGTGATCGTCGCCTTGGTTGTGCTCTGTGCGATCGGTGGTCACTGGCTCGCGCCCTACCCGGCGGGGAAGCAAGACCTCGTGGCTACCCTGCAAGGGCCGTCGGGCGCACACCTGCTCGGGACCGACGACCTCGGCAGGGACGTCTTCTCCCGCATCATCGTCGGTGCCGCCTCAGCGCTGACCGGCCCCCTGGTGATCTCGCTCGGTGCGATGGTCATCGGGACTCTCCTCGGCCTGCTCGCCGGCTATCGCGGCGGCATCGTCGAGACCGTGATCATGCGCTGGGTCGACCTGATGTACGCCGTGCCGCAACTGCTGATCGCTATCGTCGTCGTCGGCGTTCTCGACGGCAGCTATTGGGAAGCGGTCCTCGTGCTCGTCGTCCTCACCGCACCGGGCGACACGCGCATCATGCGCGGCGCGACGATCGCTCAGCGGAGTCTGCCCTACGTCGAGGCACTCCGCGTTCTGGGCGTGCCCGGACCGCGCATCCTGCTACGCCACATCTGGCCCACGCTGATGCCGCTCACCGTGGCGCAAACCTTCCTCAACTTCGCGACCAGCCTCGTCTCGCTCGCGTCTCTGTCCTTCCTCGGACTCGGCGTCGCGCCCGGTGCCGCTGACTGGGGGCGGATGCTCGCAGAGGGGCGTGAGCTGATCGCAACGAACCCATGGACCGCCGTCGCCCCCGGCATTGCGATCGCGCTCACGGCCGCGAGCATGAACATCGTCGGCGACTGGCTGCATGAGCGCCTCACGTCAGGGAGCAACCGATGAACGAGATCCATATGCCTGCGCCGACCACGCTCGAGGTCTCCGGTCTGACCATCACGGGCCCCAATGGGCCGATCGTCGCGGACGTCGACTTCACCGTGCGGCCCGGAGAAATCATCGGCATCGTCGGCGAGTCCGGATCCGGCAAGTCGATGACCGCGCGAGCGCTGATGGGAATTCTGCCCCCCGGCGTGAGCGCGAGCGGCAGCGTCCGTTATCAGGGCAGGGAGCTGCTTCCCGGCAAAGCGGGCCGCAGGCTGAGCGAGGACTTCGCGATGGTCTTCCAGGACCCGTTCACCATGCTCAACCCGCTCATGCGGGCGGGCCGACACGTCAGCGAGACGCTGCGCGACGAGCGGGGCCGACGCCTGCGAGGCGCTGCCGCGCGGAACGAGGAACTACGCCGGCTCGCCGAGGTCGGCATCACGGACGCGTCGGTCGCGAATAGATACCCCTTCGAGCTGTCCGGTGGCATGCGGCAGCGCGTCGGCATCGCCGCAACCCTCTCCTGCAATCCGCAGCTGCTCATCGCCGACGAGGCAACCACGGCGCTCGACGTGACAACGCAGGCCGAGATCCTGGACCTGCTGCGCGGGCTCCAGGCTCAGCGCGCGATGTCCATGGTCCTGATCACGCACGATCTCGGCGTCGCGTTCAGCATGTGCGACCGGATCTTCGTGCTGTACGCAGGGAGGCTCATCGAACAGGCGCCGTCGGATGCGCTCGCTCGCTTCCCCCTGCATCCGTACACGAGGGGCCTCGTCGACTCCGATCCGCCTGCCGAGCGGAGGGTGCAGGCGCTGAGCTCGATGCCCGGCTCAGTGCCGCGCGCGGCGGACGTGCTGGGCCAATGCCCCTTCGTGGACCGCTGCGTCTTCGCGGCGGACGAATGCCGGGCTCCCGTCCGGCTCGCGCTGGTGGAGCCGGACCGGTTCTCCGCGTGCGTCCGCATTGACGAGATCCGCGGGCAGCTCGAAGAGCCGACGCTCGTCGCTGCCACTACCGTCGAGGCCGTGCCCGCCGACGCGAAGCATGGAGAGCCGCTCGTGGCCATCAGCCAGGTGAGCAAGCGCTTTACCCGCGCGGGCCGTCATGTGGATGCCCTTCGAGGGGTCGACGTGACCGTCTACCCGGGTGAGAGCGTCGGCATCGTGGGTGAGTCCGGCTCGGGCAAGACCACCCTCGGTCGCTGCGTCGTCGGTCTGGAGACGCCGAGTTCCGGGCAGATCCGCATCGGCGAAGTCGACGCTTCGGACTTCGCGGCGCTGCCCCGGCGCGACGCGTCAGCCCTGCGCGGGGTCGTGCAGATGGCCTTCCAGGACCCGTATTCCACTCTCAGCCCTGCACGGACCATCGGCGCGAGCCTGCACGAGGCCGTCCGCCTCGACGCCACGAGCAGCGCGCCCACGGTCAGTGAACTGCTGGAGCTCGTGGGCCTGCCTGCGCACTATGCGAAACGGATGCCGTCAGCGCTCTCAGGCGGCGAGCGGCAGCGCGTGGCGCTGGCGCGCTCTTTGGCCCGCAACCCTCAGCTCATCGTTTGCGACGAGATCGTCTCTGCGCTTGACGTCTCCGTTCAGGCGCAGATTCTGAATCTCCTGTCCCGGCTGCAACGTGAGCTGGGGGTCGGCTACCTGTTCATCACGCACGACCTCGCAGTCGTACGGCAGGTGACGGACCGCGTCTATGTGCTGCGCCACGGGAAGGTGGTCGAGAGTGGCCGGACCGAGCAGGTCCTCGACGCTCCGCAGGCCGACTACACGAAAAAGCTTCTCTCGTCGATTCCGGTAAGAGAACACACCGCAGCCTGAGCTGCGCGAGTCCATAACGCAATTTCCAATCACAGAAAGCAGGTGCCATGACCTCCATGCCCTCGCACGGCCGCCGTCGCGGCCTGGCTGTTCTCGCCACCGGCGTGGCGGCCGCCCTCACCCTGGTCGGATGCTCGGCCGGCTCGAAAGACTCGGTCTCCGGCTCCTCATCAGAGCCCACCAGCCTCAAGTGGGCGATCGCCTCTGCGCCCCGTGCGCTCGACACCTACGGTGACTTCAGTTCCAACGCCAACGTCGTCGATGCGCTCGTCTACCAGAACCTGGTCACGCTCAGGAACCTCAAGGTCGAGCCGAGCATTGCGAGCAGCTGGAAGGCAACTGATTCGACGCACTATGTCTACGAACTCAATCCGAAAGCCGTGTTCTCCGACGGGAATCCCGTGACCGCCGACGACGTGGCGTACTCGCTGAACCGAATGGTCGCGCCCGGCTCGACCTCCCAGGCGATCTCGCACTTCCGCACGCTGAAGTCTGCCGAGATCACCGGCGACAACGAGGTCACTGTGACGCTCACGCAACCGGACGCGACCTGGATCTATGACCCGCTGTTCGCGCCGATCGTCGAGAAGAGTGTCGTCGAGCACGCCGGCTCGCAGTACGGCGCTCCGGGTGGCACCGTCGTAGGCTCCGGACCGTACGAGGTGGAGTCGTTCTCCGCAGACAGCGGCATCAAGCTGAAGCTGAACGACAAGTTCTGGGGAGCCAAGCCCTCGATCAAGGACGTCCAGTTCAGCTACATCTCGGATCCGAGCAGCCTCGCGCTCGCGCTGCGGTCAGGAGAGGTGGACGGTTCATTCGGCGTCGCCCTCTCGCAGGTCTCGCAATTCTCCAACATCGACGACGTGAAGCTCGTCGAGGGCGATGGCCTCTCGGTCGTCTCGCTCATGATGGACACCGAGACGGCGCCGTTCGACGACATCCATGTGCGCAAGGCCTTCTCTTACGCGTGGGATGGCAGCACCTTCGTGAAGAACGTGCTGAAGGGCCACGCCGACGTTGCCAACGCGATCAGCTCGCCCGGCTTCTGGACGAACGTGACGTCGGCAGACGATGCGAAAAAGAAGCTGGCCTCGATTCCCAGCTATGCCTTCAGCATGGCGAAGGCGAAGCAGGAGCTCGCGCAGTCCAGCGTGCCGGATGGCTTCACGGCATCCATCAGCTATCCCGATGCCCGCCCCGAACTCGGGCAGGCGCTGCAGGTGCTGGCGCAGAACCTCAAGAAGCTCAACATCACGCTGAACATCAAGGAGATCCCGTACGCACAGTGGGTCACCCTGATCAGCGCGCACAAGGACCTGACGATTCAGATCGCCCAGTGGAATCCCGACTACCCGGACCCCAGCGACTTCATCGTCAGCCAGTACCCCTCAAGCCACGCGGTTCAGAACCAGTACAACCTCTCCAACTACAAGAATCCGGAGGTGGACGCGCTCATCAATCAGGAGCTCGCGTCGACGGACAACGCTGAGCGCGCGGACATCATGCAGCAGATCCTGCAGAAGGTGGCGACCGACGATCCGAACGTGAACATGTACTGGCCGCACACGATGATGGCGATCCGAGCTCCCTTCTCGTACTCCGACTACAACGGCCTGTACTACAGCGAGATGTGGGTCCGCAACATCGGCAAGAAGTAGCTGTCACGAGTCTCGGGCCGGTCGGCTCCTCCTGTCCGGCTGGCCCGAGCGCCACTATCGCCACAACGAAACCGAGGAAATATGTCTGACACGCTCTCCCTCGACCCGCGCACTACCGCATTGGTCCCTATCGACATGCAGAACAGCGTCGCCACGCACGTCGCCGCACCGTACCCCGCCGAGGACGTGGTGTCGCGAGTGGGGGCCATCGCCGACGCCGTGCGCGCTTCGGGCGGATTCGTTGCTTGGGTGCGCACGAGCTTCCTGCCCGACGAAAGCGATGCTGTTCGACCGCTCATCGACGCGCCGCGCCACATTCCTGTTCGCGAGCGGGGTTGGGACCAGATCGTGGACAGCGTCGGAAGGCGCCCGAACGAGCCCGTTGTCACGAAGCGCAGCTTCAACGCTTTCCACGCGTCCGATCTCGATCATCAGCTGCGCCGTCACGGCATCCGCACCGTGGTGCTCGCCGGGATCTCAACGAATCTCGGCGTGGAGGGAACCGCGCGGGCGGCTTACGACCTCGGGTATGACGTCGTGTTCGCGTCCGACGCAATGGCCGCGGGAACCGAGGAGGCGCATCGGGCGTCGCTCACGACGATGCGGTTCATCGGGCGGCTACGCTCGACGGCCGACATCGTGTCCGCACTCGGCGAGGCGGCGGCCGCCTGATGGCCTCGCGGCGGGTTGCGGTCATCGGCGCGGGCATCATCGGGTCCAACATCGCATACCGACTGAGCGCCTCCGGCGCCGACGTGGCGGTGTTCGAGGCGGGGCGACCGGGTGAAGGGACCAGTTCGACATCGATTTCCTGGCTGTCGTCCTTTCCGCAGATCGCGAACTCCACGCCGACCATCGTCGCCTACCGCCGCGGCACAAACGATCGCTTCCGGGCTCTCGAAGCAGAGATCGGCGGGTCGTGGATGCACTGGACCGGCACGCTGACCTGGGGAACAGGACCCGCTGCCGAGCGCCTGAGTCGGGACTACGCCGCCATGCGCGACCTCGACTGCGCGGTGCGCACGGTCGCGCCGCACGAGCTCGCCGAGCTCGACCCGGCCATCGCGATAGCGGACGACGTCACGATCTATCTGGAAGACGGTGGGGGCTGGGTCGACGCCCCGGCCCTCGTGGGCGCGCTGCTCTCCGCCGCAGCCGAACGCGGGGCGGACATCCACACCTCTGAAGCCGTCACCGGCCTGGAACACCGCCGTGGCGGGTGGAGAGTGATCACCGCGGCGGGCGAGTTCGCCGCGGACGTCGTTGTGAACGCCGCGGGCATCTGGGCCAGCAGCGTTGCCGCGCTGGCCATCGCTCCGGTGCCCGTTGATCTGCGCCCTGGTCTGGTGGTGTACAGCGCCCCGCTCGCTGAGCCTCTCCGGAACGTTCTGAACGGCCCCGAGATCAACGTCCGCCCGGATCCCTCGGGTGGGGTGGCGATTCACTGGCGGGGCGAGGACACCTACACGGGACACGGCTACAACGCCGCGGATCCACAGAAGGTCCTGGACCTGGCCGGCACGATTCTGCCGGAACTGCGAGGTGCGACGCCGGCCCGCGCAGCGGTCGGTATCCGCCCTGTGCCGCCCGGTGGACCGGTTGTCGGGTGGCATCCCTCGGCCGACGGCCTCTTCATCGCCGTCTCGCACGGCGGAGTCGGTTGGGGTCCGCGGTGGGGCGACATCGCCGCAGCTGCGATCCTGGACGGCGGCGAGGACCCCCGCTGGGGCGCGTTCTCGCCCGCCCGCTTTTTCCGCACCCCTGAGGCGCCGGCCCCGGCGGACCGGGTCCCGGCTCTAGTTCCCGCACAGATGTAGACCATGACCCCTTCCAGCGCCGGGCCTCTTGACGCAGAGGTGGCAGTCGTCGGCGTCGGCAGCATGGGCAGCATGGCCTTGTGGCAGCTCGCCCGGCGAGGTATCTCGGCGCTCGGTATTGAGCAGTTCCGGGTAGGGCATGAACTCGGCGCGGGCGTCGGCGAGGCGCGGCAGTTCCGGGCCAACTACCTCGAAGACGCAGTTCGCGACGTGATGCCGCATGCGGAGCCCGAATACCGCGCCCTCGAGGCAGCGAGCGGCCTGCGGTTGCTGACCATGACCGGCGGTCTCACCATCGGGCGCGAGAGCGCAGCTGGGATCCGCCAGTTCGTCGAGCGGATCCGCGCCAACGGCGACGAGCCCGTCTTCCTCAGCCGTCCGCAGATGGCCGAGCGGTTCCCCCAGCACACGCTCGCGGTCGACGACGTGGCGATCTGGGATGAGGCGACGGGTCTGATCCGACCGGAGCTGTCGGTCGCGGCCGCACTGCGTGCCGCGCACGCAGCCGGTGCGCGCGTCATCGAGGGATGTGCGGTCACAGCGATCGAGCCGCGCGCCGGGCACGTAATATTGCGCGCCGGCGAGCAGCGGTGGCGCGTCGGTCGAGTCATCGTCACGGCGGGTCCCTGGATCTGGCGCCTGGTCTCGCGGGCGGCAGCGGCGGGAGACCTCGGCCGCCTGCTGCTGACCTGGTTCCCGGCCCGCGACGCGGAGCAATTCCGCATCGGCCGCTTTCCCACATTCACTCGGTATGTGGACGACGTCACGATCTACGGCATGCCGTCCCTTTGGCAGGGCACGAGCCGCGTCGGGTTCGCCGGCCCGCGATCTCGATTTGAGGACCCCGATCAGCTGGATCGCCTGCACGTGCCTGCTCTCGAGCTCGCCCGCATCGAGGCCTTGGTCGCCCAATTGATGCCCGGACTCGTGCCGCGCGTCGTGCGCACCGGCACCCACCTCGACTCCTATACCTCCGACGGACAACCGCTTGTCGGCGCCACGGACGGCGACGGAAGGGTCGTTGTCGGCGCGGCCTTCAACGGGCGCGGGTTCAAGATGGCGCCCGTGATTGGCCGGATCCTCGCCGAGCTCGCCCTGGACGGCGGCACGCCGCTCGGCATCTCGGCGTGGCGCCCCGATCGCTTCGGCACCTGACGAGCGGCGCGGGGCAGCTCAGGGCGAGAAGAACCCGCGAACTCCCTCTTGCGCCGCCGCTACCCAGCGATACTATGTACCGGTACCTAGTGACACTGAATAGTCGGAAAGAGCGCTGATGGGCAAGCAGATGACCGAGATGCTCAAGGGCACCTTGGAAGGCGTCGTTCTCGCGATCCTGGCGCTGCGGCCCGCCTACGGGCTCGAGATCACGGCGTGGCTGCGCGACCAGGGCTTCACCGATATCGCGGAGGGCACCGTCTACGCACTGCTCGTCCGCGTCGAGCAGAAGGGCCTCGTCGATGTTGAGAAGGTCCCCTCGGAGAAGGGCCCGCCACGCAAGGTCTATTCGCTCAGCACCAAGGGCCGAGACTACCTCGACGAATTCTGGAGCTCCTGGACCTTCCTCACTACCCAACTGGAATCGCTCCACGAGAGGAGCAAGTGATGGCAACACTCATCGAAAGAATCACGGGCGACTT
>Ga0164242_10007370_pt1 | contig 12056 bp, 12 predicted proteins | sample OricomgcompostMG_FD_108783 | JGI IMG/M metagenome (GOLD analysis project Ga0164242, IMG submission 108783) | Miracle-Growth compost microbial communities from Emeryville, California, USA - Original compost - Miracle growth compost (MG) ... | reverse complement strand
TCGGCGGCCCGTTCGCGGGCCTTGGCGAAGATCTCGTCCTCGACCGCGAAGGACTCGGCGTACGCCACACTCTCGAGGTTCACCATCGCGTCAGCCATGGGACGAACCTAGGCCATGAGCGAGGTGGGTGGGGGCAGCCGCGGCAGTGAAGGTACAGCCGCCGGGGGAGCAGCGAGCTACCGCATCGAGTCGACGATCAGTTGCAGGTCGGCCGGGGTGGTGCGCGGATTGACGATCGCCAGGCGGGTGCAGGCCCGGCCGCGATGCGTGGTGGGCAGGACGAACGCGACCTGCTCATCCCACAGCCGCGAGCTCCACGCCGCGTAGTCGGCGCCGGACCAGCCGATCCGTTCGAAGACCAGCACGGTGAGGTCCGGCTCGACCAGCAGGTTCAGGTACGGCGTCCGGTCGATGATCTGCCGGCCGGCGCGCGCGGTCGCGAGCGTCGTCTCGACCGCGTCGCGGTACGCCTCGGTGCCGTGGGTGGCCAGCGAGTACCAGAACGGCAGGCCGCGGGCTCGGCGCGAGAGCTGTACCGCGTAGTCCGACGGGTTCCATTCCGAGGTCTCGACCCGCATCGGTTCGAGGTAGGCGGCCTTCTGCGTGTGCGCGAGGCGTCCCATCTCCGGGTCGCGGTAGACGAGCGCGCAGGAGTCGAAGGGTGCGAAGAGCCACTTGTGCGGGTCGACGATGAACGAGTCCGCCCGTTCGATGCCGTCGTACAGGTGCCGCACCGACGGCGCGGCCAGCCCGGCGCCGCCGTAGGCACCGTCGACGTGCACCCACCAGCCGTGGTCGGCGGCGACGTCGGCGATGCCCGCCAGATCGTCGATCACGCCCAGGTTGGTCGTGCCGGCGGTCGCGACGACGGCGAAGATCCCCTCGCACACCTCGGCCGCGAGGTCGCCGGTCGCCAGGCGCAGCGCGTCACCGGTCATCCGCCCGCGCTCGTCGCCCGGCACCTCGATCACGTCCACGTCCATCACGGCCTGCAGGGTGTGCTTGACCGAGGAGTGCGTCTCGGTCGTCAGCGCCACCGCCCAGCGCGCGGGACGTCGACCAGAGCGCTTCTCGCGTTCGCGAGCGGCGACCAGCGCCGAGAGGTTGCCGACCGTGCCGCCCTGGACGAACGCGCCGCCCGCCGACGACGGGAACCCGACCAGCGAGGCGATCCACGCCAGCGCCTGGTTCTCGGCGTAGACCGCCCCCGAACCCTCCTGCCAGCTGCCGGCGTACAGCGACGAGGCGCCGACGAGCATGTCGAAGGCGACCGCAGCCTTGGACGGCGCCGACGGGATGTAGCTCAGCGTGCGCGGGTTGTCCTCGGACAGGCAGGCGCGGCTGAGCACGTCGTCCCAGAGCTGTAGCGCCGCTGCGGCCCCGATGCCGCCGGAGGTGATCGTCTCTCCGGCTTGGGCGCGCAGTTCTGCTGGCGTACGCGCGTGGTCCAGGGGCCACTCCTGCGCGATCCGCGAACGGCAGTACTCCACCAGTGCTTGAACCATCGCCTCGGTCTGCGCCGTATAGGAATGCATGAGACCGATTGTGCGGAACCAAAGTTCGCGCGCGTACGTTCAATCAGCAATGAGTGACACGGTGATCGACATGGCCACGTGGCAGGCGCCGACGTGGGATGAGGTCGTGCGCACTCACGCCGACCGCGTCTACCGCCTGGCCTACCGGCTCTCGGGCAACCGGGCCGACGCCGAGGACCTGACGCAGGAGACGTTCATCCGGGTCTTCCGCTCCCTCGCCGAATACCAGCCGGGCACCTTCGAGGGCTGGCTGCACCGCATCACCACGAACCTGTTCCTCGACATGGTCCGGCGCCGGCAGCGGATCCGTTTCGACGCGCTGCCCGACGACGCCGGTGACCGTCTCGCCTCGCGGGACGCCGGGCCAGAGCTGGCGTACGAGCTGAACAACCTCGATCCCGAGATCCAGCGCGCGCTGGACGCACTGCCGCCGGACTTCCGCGCCGCCGTCGTCCTGTGCGACCTCGAGGAGCTGTCCTACGAGGAGATCGCAGCCACCCTCGGGATCAAGGTCGGTACGGTCCGCTCCCGCATCCACCGCGGCCGGGTCCTGCTGCGGGAGGCCCTGGCCCACCGAGCTCCGGCGGCCCCAGCCGAGGTGCTCGAGTCATGACGCCGACGCACCTCTCGGACGAGGCCGTGGCCGCCTTCGCCGACGGTGTCCTGACCGGGCGGGCCCGCGAGCGTGCCGCCCGTCACGTCGGCGAATGCGCCGAGTGCGCCTACGCCGTGGCCGTGCAGCGCGAGGCCGTGTGGGCCCTGCGCGCCGCCCCGGCCCCGCCGCTGCCGAGCGCCCTGCTCGACCGGTTGCGCGAGGTCCCGCAGACCACGCCGATCCAGGCTCCCATCCCGGCGGCCGCCGCCCGCGACGGGTCGGGTTTGATGGCCGTCTTCGCGCAGCAGGCCGCCTTCGCCCCGCACCACAAGGACGGGGATCGTTCGCTGGCCGCGCGGATCTTCGGCAGACTGAAGGGGTGAGCTCACCCCCACCGCCTGACGGGCCCTTCACCCGACCCGAGGGCATGGAGGACTCCTTCGCGCCGCACCCGCAACCGCCGGGTGAGCCCACGCCCGCGTCGGACGTCCCCTCGCCCGTCCCGCCTTCGCCCGAGGCGCGCGCCGTCTTCGGACGACCGCCCTCGGCGGCCCCGGACGCCCCGTTCCAGCCGGCGCCGGGCGAGCGCCTGATCGCCCGGCATACGCCGCCCAGCCCCGTCCCGCCGTCGCTGACCGCGGCGTTCGGCGGGTCGTCGGCGGACGGCTTCGCGCCGGAGCCCGGCACGCGGTTGGATCCCCAGGGTGCCCGGGCGGAGTCGCCATGGTGGAAGCAGGGCGCCGAGCGCGACCCGTGGCGCGACCCGCACTCCCCGTACTGGCTCGGCTCCGGCGCGATGTTCGTACGCGGCTACGCGACCCAGCTCGAGCCCGCGTTGGACAGCGAGTCAGACCTGCTCGATCCGCACCCGCCGGCCGACGGGCCAGCGGCGACCGATGACGACAGGCGTCCCGTACGCCGCCGCTTCGGGCTCTCCGCGCTGCTGCTCACCCTCGTCACGGCCCTCGTCGCCGGCGCGGTCGGCGGAGGCGTCGGCTACTGGGTGACCCATCGCGCGGACAATGCGCTGCACCGCGACAATGTCAGCCTCGGCCAGACCGGTACACCCGCCAACCGGCCGCCCGGCTCCGTCGCCGACCTCGCCGCCCGCGTCGGGCCCGCTGTCGTGTCGATCAGCGTGAGCACGTCCGGCTCGTACGGCGTGGGCTCCGGTGTGGTGATCGACAAGGACGGCGACGTACTCACCAACAACCACGTGATCGCCACCGCCACCGGCAGCGGCGCGAGGGACGCCACGATCACCGTGACCTTCTCCGATGAGGCCACCGCCCGCGCCCGCGTCGTCGGAGCGGATCCGGTCAGCGACCTCGCGGTGATCAAGGTCGCGTCGACCGAGTTGACGGTGGCCGCGCTCGGTGACTCGAGCAAGCTCGCGGTCGGTGACCCCGTCGTGGCCATCGGCTCGCCGCTCGGCCTCGCCGGCACGGTCACCTCCGGCATCGTCTCGGCCCTCAACCGGGCGGTCCACGTCTACAGCGAGGACGGTAGTTCGGACGCCTACCTGAACGCGATCCAGACCGATGCCGCGATCAACCCGGGCAACTCCGGCGGCGCGCTGGTCGACGCCAGCGGTGCGGTGGTCGGCATCAACTCCGCCGGCCGCTTCACCGCGCCGTCCGGCGGCGGCGCGGAGGACACCCCGGTCAGCGGTATCGGCTACGCCATCCCCATCGACTACGCCCGCGACGTCGCCACTGAGCTGATCGAGTCCGGCAAGGCCTCGCACGGCTCGCTCGGGGTCCAGGGCCGCACGGTCACCGACGCCGGCCGGCAGGGGGCCTACCTCGCCCAGGTCGATCCGGACGGCGCCGCCGCGAAGGCCGGACTGCGGGCCGGCGACGTGGTCACCGTCGCCGACGGCGTACGGATCACGAACTGGGACGACCTGGCCGTACGCGTGCAGTTGGCCAAGCCGGGAGACACGATCAACCTGACGTATCAGCGCGGTTCGTCCAGCCGGACCGTCACCGCCACCCTCGGCTCAGCCTGAGCGCGTAGGCTCGGCGCCGTGTTCAACGTCGGTCCGATGGAGCTGCTGGTGCTCTGCGTCGTCGGCCTGATCGTGGTCGGGCCGGAGAAGCTCCCCAACCTGGCACGCGACGCCGCCCGCATGATCAAGACGCTGCGTGAGCTGGCGACCGGCGCCCGCACCCAGCTGCGCGAGGAGCTCGGCCCCGAGTTTGCCGATATCGATCTGCGCAATCTGAATCCCAAGACGGCCGTGAGTCGCATGCTGCTCGGGGACGGCACCGACACGATCAACCCGGTGAAGCTGGTCCGCGAGTCGTTGGACGACGAGGATCTGCGGGCGGCGCCGGACTTCGCGCCGGTGCCCAACCCGATCCGGGCGGCGCAGCCGGTCCCCGCCGAGCCGCCCTCGGGAACGGTCGAGCGTGCTCGCGGCGAGACTCCGCCCGCCGCCACTAACTACGACGACGCGACCTGAGCGTCATACGTACGGCCGCCACAGCGGGCCGTACGGTCTGACGCGCTTGGCCTCAACGCGACGGCGTCAGGCCCAGCGAGCGTCCGATCAGCGAGCGCGATCGGGCAGCCAGCTTCTCGGCGATCTCGTTCAGCGCCGTGCCCGCCGCCGACTCCGGCTGGGACAGGACGATCGGCGCGCCCTCGTCGCCGCCCTCGCGCAGCTGCGTGTCCAGCGGGATCTGTCCGAGCAGCGGCACTTTCGTCCCCGTCGTCTGCGACAGCGACTCGGCCACCGCCTGACCGCCGCCGGAGCCGAAGACCTCCATGCGGGTGCCGTCCGGGAGTTCCAGCCAGCTCATGTTCTCGATGACGCCCACGATCTGCTGGTGTGTCTGCAGCGCGATCGAGCCGGCGCGCTCGGCCACCTCGCGTGCGGCCAGCTGCGGTGTGGTCACGACCAGCAGCTCGGCCGAGGGGACCAGCTGCGCCAGCGAGATCGCGATGTCGCCGGTACCCGGGGGCAGGTCCATCAGCAGCACGTCCAGCTCGCCCCAGTAGACGTCGGCGAGGAACTGCTGCAGCGCGCGGTGCAGCATGGGCCCGCGCCACACGACGGCGGTGTTGCCCGGCGTGAACATCCCGATCGAGATGACCTTCACGTCGTGGGCCTGCGGCGGCATGATCATCGCCTCGACCTGGGTCGGCTTGCCCTCGACGCCGAGCATGCGGGGCATCGAGAAGCCGTAGATGTCCGCGTCCAGGACGCCGACCTGCAGGCCCTTCGCGGCGAGCGCGGCGGCCAGGTTCGCGGTTACCGACGACTTGCCCACGCCGCCCTTGCCCGAGGCCACGGCGTACACGCGGGTCTTGTTGCCGGGCTGGGCGAACGGGATCTCGTTGACCGGGGCGTCCCCGCGCAGTTTCTGCCGCAGCTCGGTGCGCTGCTGGTCGGTCATCACGCCGAGCTGCACGTCGACCGAGGTCACTCCCTCGACCTTGCGCACGGCGGCCGTCACGTCGGTGGTCAGCCGGTCCTTCATCGGGCAGGCGGCCACCGTCAGCAGCACGCCGACGGTCACCGCGCCGTCGTCGCCGACGGCCACGGATTCGACCATGCCGACCTCGGTGATCGGACGGCGGATCTCGGGATCGATGACCCCGGCGAGAGCGGTACGGACGGCGGCTTCTTCGACTGGCACGGTTTCGATCGTACGGACCGGCGAATCGGGCGTGCGGATCGGCCGTCTGCGCGACACCTACTGCTGCAGGGGAAAACCGGAAGACGACGAAGCGCGGCTGAGCGGACCGGGTCAAGGCTCACAGGCGGCAGGTACGCACGAACCACGACCCGTCTCCGTTTGATCAACGCGAGTCGAAGGACCGACCCCACCACAGCTGGACCAGCGCAAGAGAAATGACGGAGTAGCGACCAGCGCGGGAGCATGAGCGCAGAGGATCAGAGTTCGGCTTCGGCGTCCGTCTCGGCGTCCTTCCTCTTCGCCTTCTTGCCGTCCTTCGCGCGGCCGTCCACCTCGGCGACCATACGGGCCAGCTCGCCGCGGATGAAGTCACGCGTCGCGACCTCGCCGAGCGCCATGCGCACCGCCGCCAGCTCACGCGCGAGATATTCCAGGTCTGCCTTGGAGGCCTTCGCCTCGTCGCGGTCGGCGTCCAGGTTGATGCGGTCGCGGTCGTCCTGCCGGTTCTGCGCGAGCAGGATCAGCGGCGCCGAGTACGACGCCTGCAGCGACAGGACGAGGGTCAGGAAGATGAACCGGGTCGGGTCCCAGGGGTCGAACTCCCAGCTCTTGGGCGCAAAGAGGTTCCAGCAGATCCAGGCGACCACCACGACCGACTGGAAGATCAGGTAGCGGCCGGTGCCCAGGAACCGCGCGACCCGCTCGGTCCAGTTGCCGAACGCCTCGGGATCGATGTTGGGGACGAAGCGGCGTCGGTCGTACCGCGGCTGGTCGAGTCGGGTGCGGGCGTCAGCCATCGCTCGCTCCGTCAGACGTCGCTCGGTCAGCCACGGTTCACCATCGGCACGTGTACGGCGTCGACGTCGCGCCATCCATCGGGCAGCAGGTGATCGAGCACGTCGTCGACCGACACCGCCCCGAGCAGCCGCTCATGCTCGTCGACGACGGGTGCGGCCACGAGGTTGTAGGTCGCCAGGTAACGCGTCACGTCCTCGATCGAATTGTCGGCGCGCAGGGCGTCCGGGGTCTTGTCGACCACGGCGGAGACGAGCGCTGCCGGTGGTTCGCGCAGCAGCCGCTGCAGGTGCGCCGTACCGAGGAAGCGCCCGGTCGGGGTCTCGATGGGCGGCCGGACGACGAACACCTGCGCGGCCAGCGCCGGAGACAGCTCCGGGTTGCGGACCAGCGCCAGTGCCTCGGCCACCGTGGCGTCCGGCAGCATGATCACCGGCTCGCTGGTCATCATGCCGCCGGCGGTGTAGTCGCCGTAGGACATCAGCCGGCGTACCGGCTCCGCCTCGTCCGGTTCCATCAGCTCGAGCAGGCGCTCCTGGTCCTCGTCCGGCATCTCGCCGAGCAGGTCCGCAGCGTCGTCGTCGTCCATCGCCTCGAGCACGTCGGCGGCCCGTTCGTCCGGCAGCGCCTGCAGCAGCGCGACCTGGTCATCCTCGGGCAACTCCTGGATCACGTCCGCGAGCCGCTCGTCGTCCAGCGCCTCGGCGACCTCGACGCGACGCTTCTCGGGCAGGTCCTGCAGGGTGTGCGCCACGTCGGCCGGGCGCATCTCTGCGAGCACGCTCAGCAGCGACTCGGTGCCCTGTTCGGGGCTGGGCGTCGACGGGCCGGCGAGCTGCAGGCCGTCGACCTCATCCCAGGGCACCTGGAACAACTCGCCGCGGCGGCGCCCGATGCGGCCACCGCCGGTACGCACGGCAAGACGCGTGATCACCCAGTCGCGGCTGCGGTTCTGCTCCATCGCGGCGTCCACGACCGAGGCCCGCTTGTCGCCGTCGAGCACGGTGACCGTGCGGTCGAGCAGTTGGCTGAGCACCAGCAACTCGGTCGGCCGGGTCTCGAAGCGGCGCATGTTCACGGTGCCGGTCGACAGCACCACCGCGTCGGCATCGATGCGGGTCACCCTGCCCATCGGGACGAAGATCCGGTGCCGATGCGGCAGCTCGATCACCAATCCGAGCACGCGCGGCGGCTGGCGGTCGACGCGCAGCGTGGTCACGGCGTCGCGCAGACGTCCGATCTGCTCGCCGCTGGGGTCATAAACGCCCATGCCCGCGAGGCGCGCAATAAAGACCCGGGTGCTCACGAGGTGCAGGTTAGTCGGTTCGGGGGTACGCCGAGTGGACGCGCGCTGGCGGCCCGCTCGTCCGGTGTGCCCGGACCGCCGGTCTCCGGCGCCGTGTCCCCTTCGGCCACAACCGACGTACTCGACTTCTCCGCCTTACAGCGCGGCAACTGACCGGGTCATTGAGAGTCATCCCACAGCGCTCTCGCCTAGGGCGCCCGGTGGATTGGCGGGCATACTCCCTCGTGCCTGTCGACCGGAGGAGTACCCCATGGCGCGCCTTGCCCAGACCGCCGGACTGACCGGCATTCAGCAGGAGATCCTGCGCACGGTCAAGGATTTCGTGGATGGGGAGATCATCCCGAATGCGCAGCGGCTCGAGCATGCGGACGAGTACCCGCAGGCGATCATCGATCAGATGTGCGAGATCGGGCTGTTCGGTCTGATGATCCCTGAGGAGTACGGCGGTCTGGGTGAGTCGCTGCTGACGTATGCGCTGGTGGTCGAGCAGATCGCCCGCGGCTGGATGAGTGTCTCCGGCGTGATCAACACGCACTTCATCGTGGCGTACCTGCTGCTGCAGCACGGCACCGAGGAGCAGAAGAAGCGGTTGCTGCCGCAGATGGCCACCGGCGACGTGCGCGGCGCGTTCTCGATGTCCGAGCCGGACCTCGGCTCGGACGTGTCGGCGATCAAGACCAAGGCCACCGCTGACGGCGAGGACTTCGTGCTCAACGGCCAGAAGATGTGGCTGACCAACGGAGCTCGCTCGCGTGTGGTGGCCACCCTGGTGAAGGACGACCTCGGTAGCGATGCCCCGCACAGGAACATGACTACGTTCTTGATCGAGAAGGACGCCGGTTTCGGTGAGACGCGCCCTGGCCTGAGCATTCCGGGCAAGATCGAGAAGATGGGCTACAAGGGCGTCGAGACCACCGAGATGATCCTGGACGGCGTCCGGGTCTCGAAGGACGACATCCTCGGTGGGCCGGGTGCCCGGGGCAGGGGCTTCTACCAGATGATGGACGGGGTTGAGGTCGGCCGGGTGAATGTTGCCGCCCGCGCCTGTGGAATCTCGATCCGCGCGTTCGAGCTGGCGGTGGCGTACGCCCAGCAGCGCAAGACGTTCGGCAGGCAGTTGGTCGAGCATCAGGCGATCGCGTTCAAGATCGCCGAGATGGGCACCAAGGTCGAGGCTGCGCACGCGCTCATGGTCAACGCCGCCCGACTGAAGGACGCCGGCCAGCGCAACGACGTCGAGGCCGGCATGGCCAAGCTGCTCGCCAGCGAGTACTGCGCCGAGATCACCCAGGAGTCCTTCCGCATCCATGGCGGCTACGGCTACTCCAAGGAGTACGAGATCGAGCGGCTGATGCGCGAGGCGCCCTTCCTGCTGATCGGCGAGGGTACGTCCGAGATCCAGAAGACGATCATCAGCCGCGGCCTGCTCAAGGACTACCGCGCCTGATCCGCTGCTGGCGGAAACTCCGCCCACCTGCGTCCTGGTCGGCACGCCGCCGTCCCAACCCCGGCACGAAGTCGGGTGCGGTGTATCAGGCCGCATCCGAGCGTCTCTTGGTCAACGCCAGCACTTGCGGCCGCGGGCCAAGGTGCAATCCCGTCGTCCACCACCCGCGGGCACCGTGAACCAGTTGAACGGAGCGCGTCATGACCACCTTCTCGGACTTCCGCTACACGCCGGTCAACCCGACGCCCGCGCCTGAGCCGCCGCCCGGTGAGCCGCAGGCACCAGGCCTCGGCTTGCTTGCGGGACTGCCCGGCACATGGAAGGGCGCCGGTTTCAATGCGATCTGGCGGCCCAGTCACTCGACCCAGGACCGGTTCCTCGAACTCAACCTGACCGCCGAGACGCTCGAGTTCGACGACCAGGACCTCGGCAGCATTCCCAACCGGGGGTTTATGCAGGACGACATGGCGATGACCGGCGTGCGCTACCTGCAGCGGATCAACGACGCGAATCTTCACGCCGGTCTGCACTTGGAGCCCGGATTGTGGCTGAACATCCCGGCAACGACGGCGCCGGCCGTAGTACCGTCCGTGGCCCGGATGGCCTCGATCCCGCACGGCACCACGATCGTCGCGCAAGGTACGGCGGCCTCCGTCGACGGCCCGCCGCAGTTCACACCGGTCGATCTCAATCCGTTCGTCGTCGGCGCTGGGCCCGGGACGGCGCCGTTCCCGGAGCAGAACCTCGCCGCACCGACCGCCTTCCGCACCGCTGGCCCAGGACTGACGGGCATCACGCAGGCCATGGTCGACAACCCGAACAGCGTCCTGGCCGCCGGTATCGAGGGCAAGACGATCAGCAACACCGTCGTACTGAGCGTCACGACGAGCAGCACGCCCATCGTGGGTGGCGGCGTGGCCAACACCGCCTTCCTGGCCGGTGTGCCCGCCGGCGGGCCGAACGCCGACGCCGTGCTCGTCACCTCGACGTTCTGGATCGAGACGATCTCCGCGCCCGAGCCTTCGATGCAACTGCAGTACACCCAGACGGTGCTGCTCAATTTCAACGGTGTGAGCTGGCCGCACATCACGGTCGCGACCCTCACCAGGCAGTAGCAGGCGTCGGATGGATCGGGGTGGCCCCGACGGGACGGTCCGCAAACCTCACCCGCCGCACCAGGCGTATCGGAGGGCTCAGCCAGCCGTCGTCTGCTCGGGCGTCACGGCGGCGCTGAGCGCGCGGGCTTCGGTGTCGACCATGCTGCGGATCTTGCTTGCGCCGAGCGCGCCGAGGACGCGGCCGAGCGGGCCGTCCATCGTGAAGGTCAAGATGACGGTGCAGGCGGTGGTGGACGTGGGTTGAACGACGTGGTCAGCCGCCTGTCGTACTCCGCCGCGGTTGCTGCCCCACCGGAACCGTCGGCCGTCCTCGACCAGATCGATCCGGTAGTGCGCGGGTGATCGCCCCGGTTGCTTGATCGTCACCGCCGTACCCACTTCCGGCCGTGCGGTCGCACTGTCGATGGACTCGACCGTGGGGGTCCAGCGCGGCCACGACGGCAGGTCGGCCAGCTGCGCCCAGGCGCGTTCGGCCGGCACATTCAGCGGTAGCTCGACGCGGTACTCCATGAACGTCTCCTTGACCATCTGGTCTAACAGGTTCAGCCGTTAGAGTAGACCATGTGGTCAATGTTGTGCAGAAGGGTGCTCGCCCTCCGACCGGGCCGGCGACGATCGGAGGCGGTCCCCGTGCCGCCGCGGCCCGGGACAAGCTCGCCGACGCGGTGCTGACCCATCTGCTCGACGGCGGATCCCCTGGAGAGAGTCTGCGCGCCCTGGCGGCGGGCGTCGGGGTCAGTCACTCGCTGCTGCTGTACCACTTCGGATCGACAGCGGGCCTGCTCGCCGAGGTCCACGCGGCCTGCGAGCGCCGGGAACGTAAGCACCTGGCCGCGCTACGGATCACCGGCAGGCAACCCGTCAGCGTCATGCGCGCGATGTGGCAGCACCTGGCCCAGCCTCGCATGTGGCCGATCTACCGCTTGGGGTTCGCCCTGCGCTTGCGCGACGACGTGCCCACGCCGGGCCAAGACAGAGAACGCGAGGCGTGGGTCAGCGCACTGGAACCCCTCGTCGCCGCCTTCGACCTCGATCCCGTCCGCGCCCGGGACGAGTCTCTGTTGTGGGTCGCCACCTGCCGAGGCTTGCTGTGGGAACTGGTCACCGGAGCCGACCCGAAGCGCGTCCACCACGCTGCCGAGCGGTTCTTCACCCACTACCAGCCACCCCGTCCGCGGTCACGACCAGTAGGCAACTCGTCGTGAGTGCCCGCGTACTTTCGACGGGAGCTGTCACCTGACGCGACCGCGGCGATAGCCCCGTCCAGGGGTACTTCACGTTTGCCTGGCCCCCGTCGGCTACGGGTGGGCGTCTCAAAAGAGGCCGCCAGACACGAATCTGAGAGGACGGCACCATATCGGAAGAGGACAACAAAACCATCGTCGGTCGCTGGTCCACCGAAGAGATCGGTCTTGACGACGGCGTCTCCGTGCTGCGCTAGTTCGGACACCCGCGAGCGCCTTTGCTGGTACCAGATTTGAACTTCGACGTCGCGGTGCCCCCGGCTGGACTCGAACCAGCAACCTACGGATTAGAAGGCCGTTGCTCTATCCATTGAGCTACGGGGGCGCAGCCTCATCGTCTCATCTCGGCGCGTTCCACCCGCAGTGGTA
>Ga0164242_10007369_pt1 | contig 12057 bp, 8 predicted proteins | sample OricomgcompostMG_FD_108783 | JGI IMG/M metagenome (GOLD analysis project Ga0164242, IMG submission 108783) | Miracle-Growth compost microbial communities from Emeryville, California, USA - Original compost - Miracle growth compost (MG) ... | reverse complement strand
CTTCGGCGACGCGTCGGACTTCTACATGCCGTTCACCCGCGCGCTCGACCTGCAGATGCGCACGGACGGCCGCAACAGCTGCCGCGGCAAGCTGACCTTCACCACCTGGGATGGCTGGCTGCAGAGCAATTGTGTGTGGGTCACGCCATGGGTGGAGCTGGACAGCGCTGCCGAGGTGGCCGGCTACCGCCGTTTCCTGGACAACTACGCCGCCGATCAGCAACGCGCCGGGCGCTTCGACTGGGCGCCCAACGTGCGCCTGCGCGACGTCGCGCAGTGGCTCGACCATCAGCATGTGGTGCCGCCGGAGAGCCGCATCTCGCTGATCGTGGCGCTGGGCTTCTTCGCCATCTGCCTGGTCAACACGATCGGTCTGCTGCTGGCGAAATTCCTGCGCCGCGCCGGCGAGATCGGCGTGCGCCGCGCGCTGGGCGCCACGCGCCGGGAGATCTATGCGCAGTACCTGATCGAGGCAGGCACGGTGGGGCTGGCCGGCGGGTTGCTGGGCCTGTTGTTCACCGCGGTGGGCGTGTCAGGGGTGGGCATCCTGTTCCAGCCGCAGATCGCGCGTCTGGCGCATCTCGATCTTTCGCTCGTGGGGCTGACCCTGCTGGTGGCGATACTCGCGACCATGCTCGCGGCCTTCTATCCCGCCTGGCGCGCTGCGAACGTGCAGCCGGCCTGGCAGTTGAAGTCGAACTGAGGTGGCGTCGATGCACATCAAACCCATCCTCGTCGCGCTGCGCCGGCACAAGGCCGGTACCCTGCTGATCGCGCTGCAGATCGCGCTCACCCTGGCGATCGTGTGCAACGCGCTTTTCATCATTCACCAGCGGCTGTCCAACATGTCAAATGACAGCGGTGTGGACGAGGCCAACGTGTTCGTGATCAAGAACCAATGGGCCGTCGACCGCTCGACGCAGCAGATCGACGCACAAGTGCTTGCCGACCTGTCCGCGCTGCGGCAGCTGCCCGGCGTGCAGGACGCCGCTCCCGCCAGCGGCTATCCGCTGCAAGGCGGCGGCTGGGACAACTTCGTCACGATGACGCCCGAGCAGGTCGAGCCGACGACCGACTCGGCGGTGTACACCGGGGACGAGCACCTGATCGGCGCGCTGGGCCTGCGCCTGATCGCGGGGCGCAATTTCCGTCCCGATGAAGTGATGGTCATGGGCACGCAGCAGGCGATCGTTCCGCCGGTGGCCATCGTGAGCAAGACACTTGCCGACCGGCTGTTCCCCGATGGGTCGGCGCTGGGCAAGAGCTTCTATGCGATGGGTGCAACGCCCAGCACGATCATCGGCATCGTCGATCCCCTGCATCGGCAGGGCACGGATCAATGGAACCAGCCCTATGCCGGGCAATCGCTGATCTGGCCGCTGCGCGCGGACGACGCGCGCGGCATCTTCTACATCGTGCGCGCGCGGCCCGGCCAGCTCGCCGCCGCGATGCGCGAGGCGCCCAAGACGCTGTATGGGCAAAGCCGCATGCGCATCATCGATCCGAAGGATGGCATCCGCGATTACGCCGAGATCCGCCACCGCGTCTACGACAGCGATCGCGGCATGGCCATCCTGATGGGCATCATCAGCGTGGTGCTGCTGGCGATCACTGCCGCGGGCATCGTGGGCCTGACCAGTTTCTGGGTCGGCCAGCGGCGCAAGCAGATCGGCGTGCGCCGCGCACTGGGCGCCACGCGCGGCGACATCCTCGGCTACTTCCTCACCGAAAACCTGCTGATCGGTCTGGGCGGCGTGCTGGCGGGCGTGGTGCTGGCGTTCGGCATCAACCTGTGGATGGTGAGCCAGTTCGAAACGGCGCGGTTGTCGCTGGCGTACGTGGCCAGCGGTGTGGTGTTGCTGTTGTTGCTGGGGCAGGGCGCGGTGCTGGCGCCGGCCATGCGCGCCTCGCACGTGTCGCCGGTGGAGGCAACGCGGAGTGTGTGATGAAGCAGGGAATCGGGAATCGGGAATGGCAAAAGCACGCATGACCTGACCTCGAACTCCGCTCCCATTCCCTATTCCCTATTCCCGGCTCCAAAGGAGCAAACATGTTTGCCTACTACCTCGAACTGGCCCTGCGCAGCCTCAGGCGGAGTCCTGGCCTCACCGCGTTGATGGTGCTGGCGATCGGCTTCGGCGTGGCAGCGTCGATGACGACGTACTCGGTGTTTCGTGCCGTTTCGGGTGACCCGATCCCGTGGAAATCGGCGCAGTTGTTCGTGCCGCAGGTCGACAACTGGGGCCCGAAGGATCGCGATCCCGATGGCGAGCCGCCCAGCGCGATGAGCTATCTGGACGCCACCACGCTGATGCGCGACCACCGCGCCAAGCGGCAATCGGCGATGTATCAGATCTCCCCCTCGGTGGTGCCCACGCAGGCGGGCAAGCATCCGCTCAACGTCACCGGCCATGCGGTGTACAGCGAATTCTTCCCGATGCTGGACGTGCCGTTCCTCTACGGCAACGGCTGGAGCGCGCAGGACGATGCGCAGCGCGCCGCGGTGGCGGTGATCAGCAGCAAGCTCAACGAGAAGCTGTTCGGCAACGTCGACAGCGTGGGCCGCACGGTGAACATCGAAGGCCGGGACTACCGCGTGGTCGGCGTGCTCGATCACTGGAACCCGCAGCCACGCTTCTACGATGTGACGAACACGGGCGGCTTCAGCGAGAACGTCGAGGACGTGTTCCTGCCGTTCGAGCGCGCGATCTCGGTGGGCCTGCCCAACAACGGCAACACCAATTGCAACGCCACGCCGAAGGAGTCGGGCTTCGTGGGGCTGCAGCATTCGGAGTGCGTCTGGATCGCCTACATGGCCGAGCTGGACGATGCGGCGGCGGTCAGCGCGTATCGCCAGTACCTGGACGCCTATGCGAAAAACCAGCAGAAAGCCGGCCGTTTCGGCTGGGCGCCCAACAACCGCTTGCGCGACCTGCCCGATTACCTGGAACAACAGCAGGTGGTGCCGCGCGATACCAAGGTGTCGCTGCTGGTGGCGCTGGGCCTGTTGCTGGTGTGCCTGGTCAATACCGTGGGCCTGCTGCTGGCCAAGTTCCTGCGCCGCAGCGGCGAGATCGGCGTGCGCCGCGCGCTGGGTGCGCCGCGCAAGGCGATCTACCTGCAGTTTCTCACCGAGGCCGGCATGGTCGGTGCGGCCGGCGGCGTGCTGGGTTTGCTGTTGACCGGCGTGGGTGTGGCCAGCGTGGGCCTGGTGTTGCCCAAGAGCATTTCCGACCTGGCCCGGCTCGACCTTTCGCTGCTGGTGATCACGCTGCTGGTGGCCGTGCTGGCGACCTTGCTGGCCGGGCTTTACCCCACCTTCCGTGCGTCGCGCGTGCAGCCCGCGTGGCAATTGAAAAGCAACTGAGGATCGACCGATGACCTTGCATCCCATCCTCGCCGCTTTGCGCAAGCACAAGGCTGGCGTCGTGCTGATCGCCATGCAGATCGCGCTGACCCTGGCGATCGTCTGCAATGCGGTGTTCATCATCGGCCAGCGCATCGAACGGGTGAACCGCCCGACCGGGCTGGACGAGAGCAACCTGTTCCTGGTCACTCAGCAGTGGGTGGGCGCGCCCGGCGAAGACGTGCCCGGTGGCGTGGACAAGCTCGATGCCATGCAGCTCGAGGATCTGGCGGCGTTGCGCCAACTGCCCGACGTGGTGTCGGTGGCGCCGATCAATTCCCTGCCGCTGCTCGACTCGTCGTGGAACGGCGCCATCGCCAGCAAGCCCGGGGATACCCGCGGCGGCGGCAAGAGCGTTACCCGCACCACGTACTACTTCAGCGATGACCAGATGCTGCCCACGCTCGGCGTGCGGCTGGTGGCCGGACGCGCGTTCAATGCCGGCGACGTCGGGCACCAGGGCTTTCGCGACCAGCGCGATCCGGACATCGCGATCCTGACCAAGGCGCTGGCGGACAAATTGTTCCCCGATGGCGCCGTGGGCAAGGCGGTTTACCTCAACGGCGGCAACAAGCCGGTCACCGTGATCGGCGTGGTCGAACGCATGCAGGTGCCGTATGCCGGCGGCGGCGACGAGGTGGCGTGGAACTCCACCCTGATACCCACGCGCCTGAACGCGAACTTCGCCCGCTACGCGGTACGCACCAAGCCCGGCCGCCTGGACGAGGTGATGCGTGCGGTGATGCCGGCGCTGTACAAGGTCAACCCGATGCGCGTGCTCGACGACGACAGCGTGCGTTCGTTCACCGAGATCCGCGACAAGGCCTATCGTGCCGATCTTGGCATGGCGATCCTGATGGGCGTGGTGTGCCTGATCCTGCTGTGCGTCACCGCCGCCGGCATCGTGGGCCTCACCAGCTTCTGGGTCGGCCAGCGGCACCGGCAGATCGGCGTGCGGCGCGCGTTGGGCGCACGCAAGATCGACATCCTGCATTACTTCCAGATCGAGAACCTGCTGATCGCCGGCACCGGCGTGGTGATCGGCGTGCTGCTGGCGGTAGGCCTGAACCAGTGGCTGATGAGCCACTACGAGATGACCCGCATCCCCGTCCTGTACGTGCTCACCGGCGTGCTGGCGATGCTGGCGATCGGCCAGGCCGCGGTGTTCGTACCGGCGCGCCGCGCATCGAACGTGGCGCCGGTGGTGGCGACGCGGGCGGTGTGATTGAAGAGCCGGGAATGGGGAATAGGGAATAGGGAATGGGTAGAGCAACAGCCACACGCTCTGGCTTTTCCCATTCCCGATTCCCCATTCCCGATTCCCCATTCCCATCTCCAAAGGAGACACCGAAGGTGTTCGGCTACTACCTCGACCTGGCCCTGCGCAGCCTCAGGCGCAACAAGGCGCTTACCGTGCTGATGGTGCTGGCGATCGCGCTGGGCATTGGTGCCAGCATGACCACGCTGACCGTGCTGCATGTGTTGTCGGGCGATCCGTTGCCGGGGCGCAGCGACACCCTGTATTACCCGCAGATCGACCCGCGCGACGACAGTGGCCAGATGCCCGGCGAGGAGCCGCCGAAGCAGGTCACCCTGATCGACGGGCTCAACCTGTTGCATGCGAAACGGGCCGATCGCCAGGCGCTGATGGCCGGCGGTTATGTGCCGGTCCAGTCGGATGCAGCGGCGGTCGATCCGTTCTACACGGAGGCGCGTTTCACCACGGCCGATTTCTTCCCCATGTTCGGCACGCGGTTTCGCTATGGCCGCGGCTGGAATGCGGGCGACGACGAAGCCAAGGCACGCGACGTGGTGATCAATGGCGAGCTCAACAGCCGGCTCTTTGGTGGCGCCGACAGCGTGGGTCGCAGCCTGCGCATTGCCGACACCCGTTTCCGCATCGTGGGCGTGCTCGACGACTGGGCACCCAATCCGCATTTCTACGATCTCAACACCGGCTCCTTCGGCCGCACCGAGCAGGTGTTCGTGCCGCTGCAGACTGCGATGAACCTGAAGCTGGAGCGCCACGGCTCCAACGATTGCTGGGGCAGGGGCACCGGCGGCAACGGCCGCATCTACCCCGGGGATACCTGTGTGTGGCTGCAGTTCTGGGTACAACTGGACAGCCCGGCCAAGGCGGCCGCGTACGAGCGGTTCCTGGTGCATTACTCGCAGGAGCAGAAGGCGCTGGGACGCTTCGTGAAGCCGCCGAACGTGCGCCTGCGCAACCTGATGCAATGGTTGGCTCATGAAAAAGTGGTGCCCGATGACGTACGCCTGCAAACCGGCTTGGCGTTCGGCTTTCTGCTGGTGTGCCTGGTCAACACGATCGGCTTGATGCTGGCCAAGTTCATGCGCCGCGCCGCCGACCTGGGCGTGCGCCGTGCGCTGGGCGCGTCCAAGCGCGCGCTGTTCGCCCAGTTGCTGGTGGAGTCCGGCGTAGTCGGCCTGGTGGGTGGCGCGGGCGGCTTGCTGCTGGCGGGGCTGGGGCTGTGGGCGGTGCGGCAGCGCCCGTCCAGCTATGCCGCGCTGGCGCACCTGGACGGCGCGATGCTGCTGGTCACCTTTCTGCTGGCGCTGGGCTCAACCCTGTTGGCCGGCATGCTGCCTGCCTGGCGCGCCTGCCAGGTGCCGCCCGCCCTGCAGCTCAAGAGCAATTGAGGACGACGGATGGAACTGCGACCGATTCTCTCCACGCTGCGGCGGCACAAGACCACCGCATGGCTGCTGATACTGGAGATCGCGCTGACCTGCGCGATCGTCTGCAACGCAGTGTTCATGATCAACCACCTCCTGCAGCACATGCAGATGCCCACCGGCATCGATGAACACGGCCTGGTGCAGATCCAGGTGGCCGAGGTGGCGCCGCTGCCCGACATCTACGCCCGCGCGCGGGAGGATCTGGCAGTGATCCGGCAGGTGCCCGGCGTGCGCGCCGTCACCCTGACCAGCCAGTTGCCGCTGGGATTTTCCTCGTCGAACGCGAACATCATGCTGGACCCGACGCAGCGCACGCCATCGCTCAACGCCGGCACGTATTTCGGCCTGGATCTGGTCCGGACGATGGGTTTGCGCCTGGTGGCCGGGCGCGATCTGCGGCCGGATGAGGTGCTCGATGCCGACGTCGTGCTGAAGCTGGTGGCCGCTGGCCAGACCGACACCTTCGCGCCGGTGACGGTGATCACCCAGGCCATGGCGCAACGCCTGTGGCCGGGCGGCGACGCACTGGGCAAGATGCTCTACCTGGGCCCGATCGGCGTGCGCGTGGTGGGCGTGGTGGCGGAACTGGCGCGCGCCAATGCCTACGACGACGCCACCGCGCAGTACTCGATGATCCTGCCCATGTTCATGGGCGCCGGGAAAGACCAGAGCTACCTCATCCGCACCCGCCCGCAGGATCGTCAAACCGTGCTGAAGGCGGCTGTGGCCGCGTTGAAGAAAGCCGATCCGCGGCGTGTGGTGACCACCCAGCGCACCTATGACGAGGTGCGCGAAAAGTTCTTCGAGAACGATCGCTCCATGGCTGGCATCCTGGTCGGAGCGATCGCCGCGCTGCTGGTCGTCACCGCACTGGGCATCGTGGGCCTGGCCAGTTTCTGGGTAGCGCAACGCCGCCGCACCATCGGCGTGCGCCGCGCGCTGGGCGCCACCCGCCGCAACATCCTCAACTACTTCCTCACCGAGAACTTCCTGCTGGCCACCCTCGGCATCGTGCTGGGCATGGTGCTGGCCTACGGCATCAACCTGTTCCTGATGCTGCACTACGAATTGCCCAGACTTCCAGCCGTCTATTTCCCCGTGGGCGCGATCGCGTTGTGGTTGATCGGGCAGCTTGCCGTGCTGGGCCCGGCACTGCGCGCAGCCGCGGTGCCGCCGGTGGTGGCAACCCGGTCGGTTTGAAGTTTCTACTCCCTCCCCTGCTTTGCAGGGGAGGGTTGGGGAGGGGTGCTTTGGCTTCACCGCTGAAAAGCCCCCCTCCCAACCTCCCCCTGCGAGCAGGAGGAGGAGACGAATGATGGAGCATCGGATGTTCACCTACTACCTCGATCTCGCACTGCGTAGCTTGAAGCGCAACAAGGTGCTCACCACGCTGATGGTGTTGTCGCTGGCGCTGGGTATCGGGGCCAGCATCACCACGCTGACGGTGTTCCGGCTGCTGTCGGGGGATCCGCTGCCGGGCCGCAGCGCGCAACTGTTCTACCCGCAGCTCGATCCGTATCCGAAAGACCAGCCGTTCTCGCGCAGCGACAAGATGCCGTGGCTGATGACGTATGTGGATGCGATGCACCTGGTGCATGCGCGCAAGGCGCAGCGCCAGGCGGCGATGGCGATGACGCAGATCAAGGTGACGCCGCCGCAGGGACGCAAACCGTTCTTCAGCGACGGGGTGATGGCCACCGCGGATTTCCTGCCGATGTTCGGCGCACCGTTCCAGTACGGCGCAGCCTGGACGGCCGCCGATGACGACAGCCGCGCGCGGGTGGCGGTGATCGCCGGTTTCCTCAACGACAAGCTGTTCGGTGGCGCCAACAGCGTGGGGCGCAGCATCCACATCAACGACCGCGATTTCCGCATCGTGGGCGTGCTCAGGCACTGGGCGCCGCAGCCGCGCTTCTATGCCATGCACCTGGGCGGGCGCGACTACGGCGGCGATGGCGATGCGGTGTTCATGCCGCTGCAGGCCGCGCGAGCCGAAGGCATGGAGCCGCAGGTCAGCCTTTCGTTCGGCGCCACGCAAGCGCCGGATCGCGAAACCTCGAACAGCATCTGGCTGGGCGTGTGGGTGGAATTGGCGAACGCAGCGGACGTCGCGGCCTATCGCACGTATCTGGGCAACTACGCGGCGCAACAGGTCGCGATGAACCGATTCCAGCGCTCGCGAGCAACCTTGTCCGGATTGAAATCATGGCTGCGCAGCCAGCACGTGGTGCCCGACGATGTGCGCCTGCAGGTGGGCCTGGCGTTCGGCTTTCTGCTGATTTGCGTGGTCAACACCGTTGGTTTGCTGTTGGCCAAATGCCTGCGCCGCTCGCGCGAGATAGGCGTGCGCCGCGCGCTGGGCGCCAGCCGCGGCGCAATCTTCGCGCAGTTCATGGTGGAAGCGGCCATCGTGGGCCTGACCGGCGGTGTGCTGGGCCTGCTGTTTGCCGAGCTGGGGTTGTGGGGCATCCGCCATCAACCGGCGGAGTACGCCAGCCTGGCGCATCTGGACGTCCAGATGTTCGCGTTCACCTTCGTCATCGCGCTGCTCGCCAGCCTCGTCGCGGGCATGCTGCCGGCGTGGCGCGCCTGCGCGGTCGCACCCGCTCCCCAACTGAAAGCCGCCTGAGGTGCGCATGAGCATGCATCCGATAATCGCCAGCCTGCGCATGCACCGCATACCGGCCGCGCTGATCGTGCTGGAGATCGCGCTGGCCTGCGCCGTGTTGTGCAACGCGGTGTTCATGATTGGCCAGCGCATGGCCGACATCCACCTGCCCAATGCGATCGATGAGCGAGGCATCTCGGTGCTGACGTTGAACGGCGCCGACCCCGCCCGCGCCGCTGCCGACATCCCTCGCAATATCGATGCGTTGCGTGGCATTGCCGGCGTCACGTCGGTAGCTGTTGCCACCAGCATGCCGCTCGATGGCTATGCTGCCCTGACCGGATTCACCGTCACGCCGGAGGGGAAAAGCACGGTGAACACCGCCGAGTATTTCATCGGCAGCGGCGGTGAGCAGGCGCTCGGATTGCGGTTGCTGCAGGGGCGCCATTTCAACGCGGACGAATATGCCAATAGCGGCATCGAAGGTTTCCGGTCGCTCGGTCATGTGGTGCTGATCACCCAGGCCGACGCACAACGCCTGTGGCCGGGACAAAGCGCGTTGGGACGGCAGCTCTATGCTGACGGTAGCCAATGGACAGTGGTTGGCGTGATCGCCGATGTACTTGCGCAGAACCCGGCATTCAGCGGCGACAGAGGGCAGTACTCCAGCGTGTTCTTTCCGCTGCAACCCCATGCGGTGTTGACCGACTACGTGTTGCGCAGCGCGCCGCAGGATCGCGAGCGCATCGTGCGTGAATCCCTGCGCGTTCTGGGTGCGCTGGAGCCCTCCGCTGTGGTCGAGGGCAAGACCTATACGGCGATGCGCGACGCGTACTTCGCCGACAACCGCTCGATGGCCTGGATGCTGGCGCTGGTATGCGCGGTGATGCTGGCGGTCACCGCGTTCGGCATCGTGGGCCTGACCAGCTTCTGGGTGCAGCAGCGGCGTCGGCAGATCGGTATCCGCCGTGCGGTGGGCGCCACGCGCAGGCACATCATGCAGTACTTCCAGACCGAGAATTTCCTGCTCAGCAGCGCCGGCGCCGTGTTGGGCATGGTGCTGGCATTCGGTATCAACATCTACCTGATGCAGCACTACGAGATAAGCCGCATGCCCTGGTACTACCTGCCCGCCGGCGCGGTGGCGCTGTGGCTGATCGGTCAACTGGCGGTGTTCGGCCCTGCGCTGCGCGCCGCTGCGGTGCCGCCGGTGGTGGCCACGCGATCGGTGTGATGAAACGCGATATCTGTAGGAGCGCACCTTGTGCGCGATGGCTTTTTGGCATGCATCCGGCGAAGCGCATCGCGCACAGGGTGTGCTCCTACGCGATTTGATGGAGTGACGATATGTTTGCCTACTACCTCGACCTCGCCCTGCGCAGCCTCAGGCGCAACAAGGTACTCACCGCGCTGATGGTGCTTGCGATTGCGGTCGGCATCGGTGCCAGCATGACCACGTTGACGGTGATGCACCTGCTGTCCGGCGACCCGCTGCCGGGCAAGAGCGCGCGCATCTTCTATCCGCAAGTGGATGCCACACCTGCGAATTACACCAAGGGTGCGCCGCTGGACATGCTGGACTATCACTCGGCGGTCGATCTGTGGAGCGCGCAGCGTGCCGATCGCCAGGCCCTGCTTGCGGGCAGCGATGTCAAGGTGAGTGCGCCGGATTCCAGCCAGCCGCCGCTGATGCGGCCGATGCTGGCGACCACTGCCGATTTCTTTCCCATGTTCAACGTCCCGTTCCGCTACGGCAGGGCGTGGACGTCCGACGACGACGCGCATCACGCCCGCGTGGCGGTGATTTCGTCCAACCTCAACGACCGCCTGTTTGGCGGCCAGGACAGCGTCGGCAAGATCCTGCACCTGAAGGAAAGCGACGTGCGCATCGTCGGCGTACTCGATGCGTGGCGGCCGTCGCCTCGGTTCTACGACGTGCGCGGCGGGCGTTTCGCGCAAGGCCAGACCTCATGGTTCTACAGCGAGCCGGAGGACGTGTTCATGCCCTTCGACAGCGGCCTGGAAGTCAATGTCGGCAACTTCTGGCAGTTCACCTGCTGGGGCGAGGTGGCGAAGCCGGGTCAGCTCAAGGAGGCGCCGTGTGCGTGGGTGGCGCTGTGGGTGCAACTGGACAGTGCCGCCAAGGTCGCCAGCTATCGGGACTTCATTGCCCACTACGCGCAGCAACAAAAGACACTGGGGCGTTTCGCCAATACGCAAACCCGCATGCCGGGCCTGATGCAATGGCTGGACTTCAATCACGTGGTGCCCAGCGACGTGAAATTGCAGACCGTGCTGGCCTTCGCCTTCCTGGCGATCTGCCTGTTCAACATGATTGGCCTGCTGCTGGCCAAGTTCCTGCGCCGGGGGGCGGAGATCGGCGTGCGCCGGGCGTTGGGCGCGAGCCGGCGTGCGGTGTTTTCGCAATGCCTGGTGGAGGCCGGCATGGTCGGCCTGGTTGGCGGCATCGGTGGCTGGCTGCTGACCCTGGCCGGCCTGTGGCTGATCCGGCGCCAGCCGGTCGAGTATGCGGACATGGCACATCTGGATATCGGCATGTTCGCGGTGACGTTCGCCCTGGCCATCACCACCAGCCTGCTGGCCGGGGCACTGCCGGCTTTGCGGGCGAGCCGGGTGGCGCCAGCACTCCAACTGAAGGTGCTTTAGTGCGCTGTCCCTGCGCAAGAAACCGGCCATCCATGGCCGGACTCATCAGAAGAGCGGTTTCCATACAGGTACTGGCCGTATGCAGATTCAACCCATCCTTGCGGCGTTGCGCAGGCACCGCCTCGCCACGACACTGATCATGCTGGAGATCGCGCTGGCCTGTGCGGTGCTGTGCAATGCCTGTTTCATGATCGCCAACCGGTTGCAGGGCATGCACATCGCCAGCGGCGTGGACGAAACTGCACTGGCCACCGTGCAACTGACCGGCTATGAGCCGGCGCGGGCAACCGATATCGACGCACGCGCGCTGGCGGCATTGCGCGCGGTTCCGGGCATGCAGTCGGTCAGCCTGCTCAACTCGATACCCTTCGGCAGCCGCCGCGGTACCGCCGGCATCACCACCGATGCCGAAGGCAAGCACTTCGGTGGCGTCATCGAGTTCTACGTGGGCGGCCCGGGCAGCCTGCAAGCGCTGGGTGCCAAGGTCATCGCCGGTCGCGCCCCCCAGGTCGACGATTTCCAGCCGTTCGATAGCTTGATGCCAGCGACGGGTCAGGTACAGATCACGCAGGCGCTGGCAGATCATCTGTGGCCGGGCGAGAACCCGCTGGGCAAGCAAATCTGGTCGCTCAAATCGCCTTTCCGCGTGGTCGGCGTGCTGAAGGACCTGGTGCGG